>SDBT01001536.1_pt1 | contig 40878 bp, 36 predicted proteins | sample 2277101 | NCBI WGS metagenome assembly SDBT01 (sample SAMN10404973, study PRJNA504765) | marine sediment metagenome | isolation source: marine sediment core GS10_PC15, 103 cmbsf | place: Arctic Ocean: Southern Knipovich Ridge | collected 2010 | reverse complement strand
TGGGTTTCAGAATATCCCAGCTTCGTTTGACTCGGTGTATCTGATTCGTTCTCAGGCCGAAATCCACAATCTCAGCGGCCCCGCCAATCATCTGGAGTATGTTCTTCACCGAATGAGACAGTTGAAGCGCAGCCGTCCCTGTTGCCAGCAGTCTTGTGTTCTCACGCAGCTTCCTCTGCAAACAGATGTTATTCAACGCCAGACCCATATACCGTCCTATAAACTCCAACAGTTCAAGATGGCTATTGTCCCATTTACAACTCCTGCTGTCGGCATAAATCACGCCCACCGTCGAATCTGCTGTCTTTATCGGGACGCAAATTACACAATGAATGTTGAAACGCTGAAAGCTCGGATCTGCACCGAATTCAGGACTTTGCATTGCGTTTTCAACTATGATTCCGACAGCGCTTTCCATCACCTTGTCAATCACGGCATTGCTCGCCTTCATCTGAGGCTCGCTTTGTTCGTCGCGACAGGTACTCGCAATACTGACAAGTTTACTCTTGTCATCCTTTAATACTATGTACCCGTGGTCGGCTTCAAGACGCTCCACTATGGCACTTGTCGCTGTGGTGAGCACAACTTCGGTGTTCTCACTTGTCAGAGTGTCAAGACCCAAGCTGCCTATCAGGCAAAGGGTCTGGTCGCTGGTGTCTGGAGCGGTAGCGTTTTGCACTGAAATTTCATTGGCACTTTCTGTCATCGTTCCATGTTTTCCGTCGAAAGCGGGCGATTACGCCCCACTAAAAATCATAGTTGCCCCGCTGCAAGCTGGGCCATCGTGAATTATCGAGTCTTTTTCAAGACGTCTTAATGTGAATCTCCGCTTTTTGCAGAAAGTGCCCAAAGGACATCAAAATCTGCAGGTCGTGCCCTGTTGGGTCCTATAAATTTTCGGCTCCAGTGGGAAAGTATCGGCAATGGCCCTTCTGATGATATGGTGATTGTGTGTCTTCGTCCTTAAGTGTGCCGCCCGCGCTGTCGATACTGTTTTAGATAACGCGCTCAGGCGGCATCTGTGCGCATAATGATGTGGTATGGACCAATAGCGCAATTATGGAAAATAAGCACGACGAGAAAAAGCGGAACACCGTCGTTTCATTTCTTTTAGAGGAAAACATTCTCGACGAGGCCTCCATTGACGAGCTTGTCAGGGCCGGCGCCGATTCCAGCAAAAGCCTCATAAGCGTTCTCAAAAGCCGAAACCTTGTCAATCCTGACCAACTGACAAAACTCACCGCCATAACCAATAATATCGAGTTCGTAAACCTTTCCTCGGATATGATTGACCCCGTAGCGGTTCGCCTGGTCTCATTCGATCTCGCCCGCCAGCACAATCTTATACCGGTGCGAATTGAGAAGGATAGACTCTTCGTGGCAATGAGCTCACCACTTAATCTGTCCGCAAGAGATACAATTACCACGAAAACCGGCTACAAGGTTATTCCTCTTGCCGCAACGACCGAGGCCGTCAAGCAGGCCATCGCTTATCACTTCAATGTGGAAAGCGTTACAAAACAAGACATTGTGGCAATGAGGCTCAAGTATTCGTCCAATGTCGAGTCAAAGACCAGGAAAGCCAGAGCACAATCAATCAAGGTAGCCGATGCCCCGATCGTGCGCTTGGTCGACTCCATCATAATAGGCGGCATCGACGCCCGAGCCAGCGACATACATATAGAGCCGCAGGAGCCTGACATGCGCGTTCGATACCGCGTCGACGGCATACTGCTGGAGGCACTTGAAGTGCCCGCCTCGGCCCAGCTTGAGGTCATCTCGCACATCAAAATACTTGCTGATATGGATATTTCCGAGCGACGGATTCCCCAGGACGGGCATATAAATGTTCTGCACAATGACAATGAGTATGACTTGCGTGTGTCATCTTTACCGGCTACCGGCGGCGAAAAAATAGTCCTCAGGATCCTTGACGCCAGCGCCGCCCTGAAGTCTCTCGACCAAATCGTCAGTCCCTATTCAGATGAATATAAAACATTCAATTCACTCATTGCCAATCCCAACGGCATGATTCTCCTTACCGGACCGACAGGCAGCGGTAAAACCACAACTTTATACTCCCTGATACAAAAACTGAATACCGCGGAAAGGAACATTGTAACGGTAGAGGACCCCGTCGAATACCGTTTGCCCGGTATTACACAGGTACAAGTGAAACCGGCGATAGGCAGAACTTTTGCCACAGAACTTAGAAGTATTTTAAGACAGGACCCCGACATCATTCTGGTTGGTGAAATCCGCGACCTTGAAACCGCCGAGATCGCAATCAGCGCCGCCATTACCGGACACCTGGTCTTAAGTACTTTGCATACCAACGATGCAACCGGGGCCATCTCGCGACTGATTGATTTGGGTATTCCATCTTTTCAGGCCGCCTCGTGCTTGTTGGGAGCCGTCGCACAAAGGCTCGTACGAACCATCTGCCCCGAATGCAAACAATCCCATAAACCGGCCCGTGAAGAACTCAGCCTTCTATTCGATGGTAAAGACCGCGCCGATACAAGCAACAAACAGATTATGCTTTACCACGGCACCGGCTGTGGTGCGTGTCGTCATACCGGCTATCACGGCAGACAGGCCGTTTATGAGATATTGCGAGTAAGTCGTGCCGTTAAGAGCATGATTGTTGAGGGGGCCCCCGATGACCAGGTAAAGGCCGCCGCCGTAGCGGACGGCATGAAGACGCTCAAAAAGCAGGGTATCGGGCAAGTCCTGGCTGGTGCCACAACATTAGAAGAGCTGGCGCGCGTTATCGACATGAGGGAAGAATAATGGCTGTTTTCAACTACATAGCCAAAGACTCAAACGGCAACGAGTTTTCCGGCGCTTACACCGATATCAACAGCACAAGCGCCCTGCGGGCCGAATTGAGCAAGATGGGCTACACTCTTGTCAAGGCGCGACGTGAAAGGAAAGCCGTTCAGAAAGGAAGCGGTAAAATAAAACAGACCGAGATTGTAGCCTTTGCCTACGAGTTCGCCGGAATGTACAGTGCAGGACTTTCTATTGTCAGGTGCCTGGAAACATTCGAAGAACAAACTGAAAACCATGCTCTGAAGTTGGTAATATCAGATGTCAAACAGCATATCGAAACAGGTTCGAGTTTGAAAGACGCTTTTGAGAAATACAGGTCGGTATTTTCGGACTTTTTTCTTGGCATGGTTGAGGCCGGCGAAGCAGGTGGTAAACTCGGAGAAACACTCCAAATGGCTGCCACTTATCTCGAAAAGCAGGACGAATTGAAAAGGAAAGTCAAGGCTGCCTTCGCATATCCCGTGGTGGTCGGCTTGATGTGTATGTTCATTGTCTCAATACTGGTTATTTTTGTAATCCCCGTGTTCCAGAAGTTGTATGATCAACTTCACATTGCGCTTCCGGGACCTACTTTGCTACTCATAACCATTAGTAAAGTTGTCAGAGAATACTGGTGGTTGACGCTGCTTGCTATTTTTTTGATAGTGTACATCGGGCGAAAAATCTTTCGAAATCCAGCTTGTAAGGCCAAAATCGACTTTTTCAAGCTTAATATGCCCATTTTCGGCAGGCTGAACAGGATGGTGGTTGTTAGCCGTTTTGTGCGGACTTTCGCCATGATGTCAGCGGCCGGTGTTTCTGTGGTGGAAGCTCTGGGAGTCGCCAGGCAGGTCGCAAACAATAATGAAATGAGAAAAATCGCTGAAACCATTCAAAAAGAGATAATGGCCGGCAGTACACTTGCCGGGCCTATGAGCCGGTATCCTATCTTTCCGCCGATAATCATACAGATGGCGGCGGCAGGTGAAGAGGCCGGTATCCTTCCCGAAATGCTTACAAAGGGTGTGGATTTTCTCGACAGCCATATTGACAGAGTCGTCAAGTCTCTACTCATCAAAATCGAGCCCGCTCTATCCGTGGTTATGGGGGCGATCGTCGGGTCTATCCTTCTGGGCGTGTACCTGCCAATGTTCGACTATATGGGTCATGTTAAATAAAAAAATGTTTAAGAAGACAGAAGTAAAAGGTTTTTCTTTGATGGAGTTACTGCTGATTGCGTTGATGTTGGCAGTGTTATCGGTCGTTTTGTTCCCACAGATGGCGCACACCGCTCAGAAAGCAAAACAGGCCGATTGTGAGGCAAATGTTGACGCTATCAACTTCGCCATTGAAAGGCATAACGCCGATAATGGTGCGTATCCTGCGACATTAGAGGATGTAATCGGTACAGACCTGGTCCGGACGGTGTATTTCCCCGATGGTGCGCCGCAGTGCCCTTTGGGCGGCACTTACATCATGGACGCCGAGTGCAAAGCCACTTGCAGCCACAAATTCGCCCGGTGATCATCGAGATAAAGCTAAGGGGAATTTGCCACGGAAAAAAAACTTTCAAAGTGCCGGCGCATTTCTGTCGATAAGTGTCTTGTAAATATTGGAAATTTTGTAAAATAAAAGAGGGTACCGAGATGACTAAAGTGAAACAAAGCAGAGGTGTTACATTAATCGAATTGCTGATTGTTGTGCTGATTCTGGCGGCCTTGAGCGCTATTGCGATCCCCAGAATAACACAGAGCGCACAAAACGCCAAGCAGAACGCCTGCGACACAAATGTCAGCGTAATCAATTCCGCTATTGAGATGTACGCTGCGGACAACGGCGGTGCTTATCCTGCCGACGACGCTGCCATGCAGACCTTAGTGACCGGCGACACGGACTACTTCCCTGATGGTGCACCGACTTGCCCCCTGACTGGGACATACTCCATGGACGCAGGAACCAAGCGGATGAGTTGTAGCCACTAAGAAACGCACCTTGCCGGTAAACTTGATCTGATTTACTGTAAGGTTGATGCAAGGATGGTTTGCAGGCCGAATCTGTGACCATCCTTGTTGTTCTGTGGGGATTGGGCCATGGAAAAGCGAGCAAAGGCCTACACTGTCGTTGAGTTGATAATTGTCCTGCTGTTCCTGGCGGCCTTCGCGGCCGTTGCCATACCAAGGATCAATTTCTCGGCTATCACGAAGAAAAAGGCCGATACCCTTGCCAGGAGAATCGTCACCGACCTGCGTCACACGCGCACTCTCGCTGTTTCCAACGGCGCAATCAATACCGCCGGCTTTGGAATGTATATGCTGGGCGGCGGCCCTTACAGCAGCTATGAGATAAAGAACCTTGATACCAGCGAGGTGGTCTCTTCTCATGCAATCACCCCCGGCATAAGCTGCACCGGCGGAGCAACCTTCAAATTCGGGCCGTTCGGGGACCTGCTGGCTGGCAGCGATACCAGTGTTACCGTCTCGGCAGAGGACAAAACATACCTCATCACCATCATTACAGCAACGGGTATGGTAAAATGCGTCGAGGTCGAGAGTTAACCAGAATGTTCACAAGAAGCCTAAAGCGTAACAGAAGCCACGAGCCACGAGCCACGCACCACGCACCAGCGGGCTTCACCTTCACCGAGGTTATTGTGGCATCGTCATTGTTGATTCTGGCAATGGTTCCGATTTTGCGGGCACTTACCCAGGCACATCTTGGCTCCGTAATCATAGAACGCAGAACACGCTGTCTCACCCTCGCCCAGACCAAACTTGATGACGTAAAGGCACGCTCAATCTATAACTGGGCGGTGGATTTCGATGAAACAGGCACATCGCTTGATGGCGCATACCTGTGTAACGTAGATGATACATCGGCAGGTACTGACCTCAAACGGCTCACCGTTTCGGTTGGCTACGATCTCGACGGCAACAGTCAACTCGCCGCTCAGGAAATCGATATTACTCTGGTTACCCTTGTTGCCAAGAGGTGGGAATAGTAATCTCACGAGTCATTCTGAACGAAGCAAAGCGAAGTGAAGAATCTCATGCGTCCTAATGGTCTGGGATTCTTCGCCTACGGCTCAGAATGACAATTTGGTGCCTCAGTGGACCAGTGAGCTTATAGGACCTTTTTGCAGGTGTAGATATTTCTTCAGCACAGCAGTTTCTATTGCCCGATAAGGCCCCTCGAAAAATCACCTCAAACTGTAAGTTCTCTGCGGCCCCCCAACGTCTGTTTCGCGCGTGAAACAACTTAAATCTTTCGCCTAACTGCGCGTTCTATTATGTCGATACTTAAAGGATGATTGTAATGATACTATGCGCACTTTTTAAGGGACCAAAGTCATGAATAATAAGAAAATTAGCAATGCCGCCAACCGGGGTCTCAGCCTTCTTGAGATGATAATATCCCTGACTATAATCCTGATCATTTTCGCAGCCATCTTGCCGCAGTTCAGGAACGTCCAGAACAGTTGGGCTTCGAAACAGGGCGCCGCCGAAGCAGTCCAGAACGCCAGAGTCGTGATGGATTTCTTAAACCGTCACCTCGCCCAGGCGGCTAAAATAACCGCTGTGAGCGACCCGGCCGACACAAACGGTTACATAGAGTTTGAAGACAATGCGGGCAACACCATCCGATGCGAAATTGGTGCAAACGAGTATATTAAATACGGCGATGTGGCGACAGGGCTCTTCGACCTGGCAGGACCCGCAAGCAAACTACAGTTTACCTGTTATACCCTGAATAATTTTGACACGCCCACGACGGATGCTGATTATATCCGCCTGGTAAAGGTGGAAGCGACCCTGACAAATACAGCCCAGCTTGGTCAGGATAAGACCTTCATGACTGAGGCATATCTTCGTTCGAACACGCTCGAGCGAATCGCTAAAGCAGTTCCGTTTGAGTATGATCCATTGGAGGGACACACACCCGCTATCGCGCAGATTGATTCAACCCACTTTCTCTGCGTTTATACCGGCTATAACGACCATGGCTGGGCACTTGTCCTGACCGTGGACCTGGACGAATGGACGCTGACCAAGGGGCCCGCTCTTGAGTTTGATGAGCTCTGCGGCAAGACCCCGATCCTGGAAAAGATAGATGCAACCCGCTACATTTGTGCTTACGACGGCCCGGCCAATAAGGGAACGGCGCGAGTTTTGATAGTTGACCCCTTTGACTGGACCGTATCGAGGGGACCGTCATTTGTGTACAAGATTAATCACGGGATGTATCCGGCGCTGGCCACAATCGATTCGACACACTGCCTTTGCGTCTATGCCGGCGCCAGTAACGACGGTTGGGCCGTGGTTCTTAACATAAATCCGAGTGACTGGAGCATTACCAAAAATGTGGACTTAGAATATGACACTACCATGGGCCGGTATCCGGATGTGGAAAAAATAGACTCGACCCACTATCTCTGTACTTACACAGGCCCCGACAACGACGGTTGGGCAACGGTTTTCGGAGTCGATACCGCTACATGGACTATCACAGAAGAATCAACCTTTGAATTCGATTCGGTGCAAGGAATAACTTCGGCCCTGGCAAAGATTGATGACGACCATTACCTCTGTGCCTACAGCGGCCCCGGTGATGACGGCTACGCGGTCATCCTCGGGGTTGACAGCGGCACCTGGGCGATTTCAAAAGGGGCCAAGCTCGAGTATGACCCCGCAGGTTTCACGGTGGGTCATGACCTGGCGCAGATAAGCACGTATGATTATCTTTGTGTTTATACCGGCCACACAGATACTTTTGCAGATGACGGCTGGTCTGTAGTTTTGAACGTCAACCTCGGCGATTGGACCGTTAATGGAGGCGACCCTTTTGAATTTGACCCCGTTCACGGAGAAATACCGGCCCTGGCAAAGATAAACCAGACCCATTTTCTTTGTGTCTATAACGGACCCGGTAATGACGGCTGGGCCGTCGTACTCCGGGCAGACCTCTTACTACGGCCTTGAGTAAGCAGGATATGACGGTAAAAAGTGCCGGAATTTGGCAACAAAGCCATTGATGACAGGAAGGTCGTTTATGTTCACGAAGACAAGTGACCCGATATATATATGGTGTTTTAATAACAAAAAGTGGTATTGAGCTGTTGTTGTAATGCAGCATGAAAATATAAAAATATGTGTAGAATCTCGACGGGGGGCCATTATGCCAGACACACAACGTTCTTATGCCAAGGGATTGACGATGTTAGAGATGATTATCTCTCTTGCGATAATCGCGGTCATGTTTGCAGTTATGTTGCCGCAGTTCAAGAACATCCAAAACAGTTGGGCCTCAAAACAGGCTACTGCCGAGGCGATTCAAAACGGCAGAATCCTGATAGATCGCCTCAGCCGCGATCTTGCAAAGGCCGCTCAGATAACGGCTGTAAGCGATCCGTGCGACACAACCGGCTACATAGAATTTGAGGGTAATGACGCAATCACCTATCGATATGAAATTGGTGCTGATAACATCGTCGAATTCGGTCCTGTCGGGAACCTTAGCGATTTGGCCGGGCCGGTCAGCCAATTGCAGTTTACCTGCTACGATGCACAGGATTTAGACACGCCAATAACAACCGTCGGCGACATTCGGTGCGTAAAAGTCCAAGTTACCCTAACCAACGCCGGACCCGGCCAGGACCAGAACTTTACCGCCTCAGCATACCTCCGCACGAATGTTGCTTCGCAAGGAATTACGCAGGGAGTTTCGTCAAGTTTTGGCATCACAACCGGAAATACACCGGCTTTGGCAACAATAGATGTTACACACTACCTCTGTGCTTATACGGGGCCCGGAGATGACGGCTGGGCAACAGTCTTGACCGTGGATACTGCTTCTTCTACAGTATCGACGGAAGTTCCTTTTGAGTACGATACCGTAGGGGGGAAATACGCGGCGTTGGCCAGAATTGACGCCACTCATTATTTGTGTGCTTATACAGGCCCCGGCAACGATGGATGGGCCGTGGTCCTGGAGATTGAGCCGTTCAATTGGACAATCTCAAGCGGTACAGCTTTTGAGTTTGATAATACTTCAGGCCTTACACCTGCCATTGAAAAAATAGACGCGGAGCACTATCTTTGTGCTTATACCGGTCCCGGGTCCGACGGTTGGGCGGTTGTTTTAGACGTGAACCCGGTAACGTGGACTGTTTCCATGGGCACACCTTTTGAGTTTGATGCCGTTAATGGCGAAGCACCGGCTTTGTCAAAGATTGACGATTCTCATTACCTTTGTGCTTATCAGGGCCCATTCAATGATGGCTGGGCTGTCGTTCTGACCGTATCTGGGGGCAGTTGGACCATTACTAATGAGACACCATTCGAGTTTGACGGGGTTAATGGTCTGGCTCCGGCCTTGTCCCGGATGGACGCCGGTCATTATCTTTGTGCCTATACCGGGGAAGGCAACGATGGCTGGGCCGTTGTGCTAACCGTAAATATGGGAAGTTGGAACATTTCCAAAGCAATGCCATTTGAGTACGACGCGATGAACGCCGAGGGTTCAGCGCTGGTCACGATGGCGGACAGCTCACGGCGCCTCTGTTCGTACATGGGTTCTTTCCAGTATCTCTGGGCTACTGTCCTGGTAGTGGATACGGGCGATTGGGATATCAGCCAGGAATCTACGGCAATGTTGACCTCTATTCAGGCGCTGGCACCTGACCTGGTGCAGATAGACGATGAAAATCATCTTTGCGCTTATGAAGACCGGACCAACGATGGCTGGGTCATGATATTGAATATTCCAGAGCTAAGACCATAGCAGATGGTAAATGAACGTATGAAAGCAAGACTAACAAATAAAACACGGCTATGCAAAGGATTGACGATGTTGGAGATGATTATCTCTCTTGCGATAATCGCGGTCATGTTTGCAGTTATGTTGCCGCAGTTCAAGAACATACAAAACAGTTGGGCCTCGAAACAGGCTACTGCCGAGGTGATTCAGAACGGCAGAATCCTGATAGACCACCTCAGCCGCGATCTTGCAAAGGCCGCTCAGATAACCGCTGTAAGCGATCCGTGCGACACAACCGGCTACATAGAATTTGTGGGTAATGACGCAATCACCTACCGATATGAGATTGGTGCTGATAACATCGTCGAATTCGGCCCCGTTGGAACTCTTTCCAATTTGGCCGGGCCGGTAAGCCAAATGCAGTTCACCTGTTACGATGCCCAGGATTTGGATACGCCAATAACAACACCCGAAAATATTAGGTGCGTAAAAGTAGAGATTACCTTGACCAATCCCGGCCCCGGCCAGGACCAAACCTTCACCGCATCAGCATACCTCCGCACAAATTTTACCGGCGGACTGGAAATCATCCAGGACGGTGGTTCATTCGAGTTTGACGCAAACAAGGGAAAAGAGCCGGATGTCGTCAAGATTGACCTGGAGCATTATCTTTGTGTTTATGAAGGTCCCGGCGGCGCTGGCCGTGTGGTCGTTTTGCAGGTTGACAACAGCGATTGGACAATTTCAAAGCGAAGCTCTTTCGTGTTTGACGCCCTGGGTGCCGATTCGCCCTCTTTGGCCCGGATAGATGATGACCATTATCTTTGTGTTTATACGGACTCCCTCACCGCCGGTAATGCAATCGTATTTACTGTAAATCAAGTGTCCTGGCAAGTCTCCATAGAATCATCCTTCGTCTTTGATGTCGATTGGGCCGAAACACCCGTTTTAGAAAAGATAGACCTGAATCATTATCTGTGTGTATACGAAGGGCTCGACTCAGATGGTTGGGCTGTCGTTCTTACCGTCGATGATAGTGACTGGTCAATCACTAAGAGTACACCTTTCGAATACGACAACTCGCGCGGCCGTATGCCCTCCCCGTTCAAAATAGACGACGACCATTACCTCTGTGCTTACCAGGGGCCCGGAAAAGATGGATGGGCCGTTATCTTGGAAGTGGATTCGGCTACATGGACTATCACTAAGGGTAATCCACACCTGTTTAACGATGTTGCCGAAACCCATGCTCCGGCCCTTGCCCAGATAGATGGTACATATTATCTGTGCGCCTATATGAATACACAGGGAGGACAACAAGGCTGGGCGATTCTTTTGACTGCAGATACATCCACTTTGAGCGTAAGCAGTGGTAATGCGCTATCATCCACAAATGGTGGCGATACCCCCGCCGCCGCAATAATAGACTCGACCAATTACCTTTGCGCATTTGCACCAACCGGCACAGGCTTTGAAGGCTGGTCCGTCATTTTGACCGTCGATACCGGTACGGACACGATTACTGAAGGGCCAATCTTCAAGTATGATGCCAACCGGGCGATTTCCCCCGATTTTAGCAGGATAGACAACGATCACTACCTGTGCGTGTATGAGGGCTCAGGCTCTGACGGATGGGCGGCTGTCTTAAATGTTCACGGTGAACTGAGACCGTGAGTTTTTTGATATTATGAAATCCGGGCAATCTACGACGAGAACGAGTACGGCTGTAACCTTGCAGAAGAAATCCTGCCTTGACCTTCCCCCCTCGAATTCCACACTTGACCTGCCTGAAGAGCGATAAACTTATGGGACGTTCGCCCCGGCGGTGTTTTCTTGCAATCGTACTTTTTGTCATTGCCCGATAAAAACCCTATACCCGCATCCCGCGGTCGAATTTGGCCACTGCCTGCACATCATTTTCTGACATGAGCGAGGATTTATTTTTTCCATAACCAGTCGCAATTCTTAGACGATATAAATCCGTGTCCCCCAGCGTTTGGGGATTTGACAGGGGAGCCGCGGAAATATTGCGATTTAGCCTGAGAGGTTTAAGTGCATGGACGGTAGAGCAAAGAATAACGGCTCGGTAATGCTGATTGCCATCTTTGCCATTGCGCTGCTCAGCGCGATCGTTATCGGCATGCTCGAGATAAACACCGAGGAACTGCAACTGATGCGCAATCAAATCTTTTCTATATATGCCCTCGCTATTGCTGAAGCCGGCCTCAATGACGCCTTCGCCGAGATAAGAAGCGATGACACATGGACAACAGGCTTCACAGACAAGTCTTTCAATAGCGGCTCATACACCGTTACCGTTGCCGACGCTCTGCCGAACCGCACCGTCACCTCTACGGGCATTTCAACCGAAGGCTTCGTTGCAAGAGTCGAAGCCGACATAACCGTAGGCGACAGCAGCCCTTATGTAATAAGAATCGACAATCTAAGGATTAACGAATGAGGTTTGGCCACAAAACTTCCTTAGGCATTGATATTTGCGAGGACCGGATAAGCGCTGCCTTGCTCAGGCAACTCGGCAGCGAGATAAAGCTCGTAAAAACCGCCATCGCCGACGTGCCCAAAGGCGCAATAACGAATGGAAACATCACCAACCCGGCTGCTCTTGGCGGCGCGATAAGGCAGATGCTTGCTAAGAACCAGATTCGCAGACAGCCGGCGGCGGTCTCGCTCGTTGCAAAGCCTGTTCTTACACAAATCATCGACCTGCCGGATGACATGCCGGATAACCTTGGGCAGTTCATAAACGCTGAAATCAAGCACAGTCCGGTGCTCGCCGGCAAGGATCCCTGCTATGACTCCTGCGGCCTCAGTAAACCCACTCCCGAAAGTCCGGCTCGAGTATTTGTAGCGGCAACCAACCATGAAAAAGTCTCGATATTGCTAAAAACCATGAGCCTTGCCGGAATCGAGACCGACTCAATCGAATTAGACGTAACTGCTGCAATCCGCGTGCTGCATGCCGGAAGGATTGCAGATACGTATGATCGCAATCTGCTCTTTGCACTCATCCGTGGCTCTGTCATGACTCTGTGCGTGTTCAGAAAAGGCCAGTTCGATTTTATTCGATACATCGATCTGGGAGATGAGGCTGATGACCCGGATAAGTCTATCGCACGCTGCGAGAGTGAATTCAGTGCGGTCATCCAGTTTTACGACATCGAAGTCGAATCCGGTGTCGGCACCAGGTGGGAGTTTGTTGTCGCACTTGACACTGCCGGCATAGAGGCTCAGGACCTGGAATTCTTCCTGCAAAAGAAATTCGGCGTCGAGGCGCATGTGTGTTCATCCTCGACTCTGTGCGACGACACAGCTATCGAAAAAGGTGATGCCGCTAACCAGGCATCCATAACCGCCGTTGGCCTGGCAATGAAGCGGTTCGAGGTTACTGCCTCCCAGGTCAAAATAGATTTGGTGCCGGCCGAGGTCAAGGAAAGAAAAGTCTCGAAAAAACTGATGCTGGTTACTGCCAACGTTGCCGCGGGTATTCTGCTGCTTATGCTGCTAATCGCCGGTGTTGTGAGGGTTAAGCTTGCCAAAATCAGCCGGCCCACCCCCGACTCGCAACACGTTGATCCCATTACAAACATGGAGTTGTTGTTGAAGCGGAACAATCTCATTGGTGCCAAGATTACAGAGCTTTCCACCAAGAGAGCCAAAATAAGCGAGATATTTAAGGGCGACAACACCAGCAACTGGGCTGGTATTCTCGATGACATCCGGTACAGGACACCGGTCACGTTGTGCATTACTCGTCTGGGCTGTCCCAGAGCCTTATCTCTTGAGATTGACGGCCAAAGTCTTTCGTACAGGTCGGTCCATCTGTTCGCCGATCTGCTCGGCCAGTCCGAATTCATCAAATCGGCCACTGTTGCCGCCACCAACAGAAACCGCCAAATCGAAGGCCTTATCTCTTATTCAATAAACTGTATGTTAGCGGATAATAGAGGATTACCTGCCGATGTTGATGGATAAATTTATAAAATCCAGTCCGAGTTCGAAAATATTTGTCTCTGTCTCTACTATTGCGATTGTAACGTTGACAACATACAGTTGGATTGTTTCACCACAAATCAGCTATCTCCATGCCGCCCAGCAGCAGAAAGTAATGACCCGCAACGCAGAGCGGAAGACTATAGGTCTCAGGAACCAGATGCACAAGCGCGAAGCAGAACTGACCGACCTTCATAACCAAATCGACGCAGTTAGAGATAGTTTCTTTACTCCGACAGAGGCACATGAATTCTTCAGCGACCTCGACATGACCGCGATTCAGTGCGGCTGCAACATTAGTTCTCTAACGTTTATGTCGGCAAAAGCCGTAGCCCCCGAAGCCGGTCATGAGTACTTTGCCAGTGTCGTCTTGAAACGGGCCGAAATCACACTTACGGGACAATATGACGCCATCCTGGCATTCCTTATGAAGTTGGGCGGATATCGGCAACGAATATCCGTCGGAAATCTGCTTATTAAACCTAATCCAGGCAATACCGAAGACTTACTTTGTTCCATGACCGTCACAATCTACCTCATCGAAAACAAGGAGACTATATCAAATGAATAGAGCCAATATCATCAAAATACTCGTTTGCTGCATAATGCTGATGGTCCTCGGCTACGCCGGTCAGGTCCGTTCAGCACTGGACAGCACCGATGAAAGCATGCTGGATTCCATCGGGAAAAAAGACCCTTTCAAGATGGTCACGCCGATAATTGAGGCCAAGAGAAACATTCTGCAGAAAATTGCCGGCTCAAAAACTAATCCCATCCAGTTGGAAATAAAACCCGACCTTTACGTCGAAACCGTAATGCTCAAATTCCTTAAAGCCGCCAACATGGAACGCATCGTTTCTAATCTCACTTCCGACTACGGTGTAGTCGCGGTCGATAAGGAATCAAATTCCCTCATCGTCTGCGATGGCGAGCAAAATCTTGTAAGAATACTTGCCGAGATCAGAAAGGCCGATCAAACCCCCAAGCAAATCCTGGTCGAAGTCGTTATTGTGGACGTTCAGTTAAACGACGAAACCGAAATAGGTGTTGACTGGGGCGACTATAACTTTAGAAGAGATGACACAAAACATACCTTTTCACAGAGTCTTATGTCCAACCTCACCTCCACTGGAGCATTAGCCGGCTCTTTTAAGCTTGTACAGGAAGGTCTCGATATAACCATAAAGGCGCTTCAGGCAACACGCGATGTTGAAATACTCGCAAGCCCGCGAGTACTCGTAGTCAGCGGCCGGGAAGCCCTCATTAAGACCACCGAAGAAATACCATACACAGAGTTCGGCGAGTCCACCTCCGCTGGCGGCACCGAGGCCTACGCTATAACTACAACAAAGTTTAAAGAAGCTGGTATAACCCTTAAAGTCAAAGCAACCTTAACCGATGAGCAGAAAATCCTGATGGTAATTGATGCCGAGCAGAGCATTAATGCTGGTGTGGATCCAACTTTTAGCAGCGACGTTCCAATAGTTAACAAGAGAAGCGCCAAGACCAGTCTGCTAATGGCCGATGGTCAGGTCTTGATTATGGGCGGCCTAAGGAAGAAGGAGACAACATTGACCACAAGTAAAGTGCCTTTGTTGGGTGATTTGCCATTGGTTGGCTTCCTCTTTTCCAATGACAAGACGGAAGTTGCTCACTCTGAGCTTCTGATTATGATCTCGCCACACATTTACACAGACGGGCCCCTGACAGACGAAGAGATGCAGAGGTTTAACGAACTCAGGAATGCTCCCATGCTCCAGCTTCCCGAAAAGAATCGTCCGGAGTTCGAAGCCATAGATGCGGTGATGCCGTCCTACCTGGAAGAATAACAGAGCCGACAAAATCAAAACAGTCCGGGCCGACAACTTTTTCTAACACGCGCCGCTGTCGTCACCTGAATGCTCATGTACCGACCGAGGTAAAGCCCAATCACACAACTCTACATGTACACCAGGAAGAAAACCGTACCCTTTACTATATGCGCATAAAAAAGCCAGATTCCAAACTAAGCAGAATCTGGCTTCGGAGGAGGGTGATGAAAAGCTAAAAATACAATTCCGCTACAAAAGTATCGTTCTTTTTACCAAACCAATAATAGTATCGAGAAAATACAAGCCCTGACTTTAGGGAAATCCCGCAGATAATACATTTTTTCTCGTCCGAGTCAAAGTCTTTTTTTGCAAAAAAAGCAAAAACTCCTGTTTTTTTGGTTCATGGGTGTCCAGCCGGCTAAAAAAACAAAAATTTTTACGCTTGAAATATGAGCTTGTTCGTGTATTCTGAATAAAGAAATGGCGTTTTACGGAAGTGCTTGTGGATAAACCAGTTACGATTGCGGACCTCATGGAGGCGAAGCAAAAGGGCAGAAAAATCGCCGCTGTGAGTTGCTACGATTACACCACGGCCCGGCTCGTGGCCGCCGCAGGCGCAGAGATGATTTTGGTCGGTGATTCGGCCGCTCAGATAATGTTAGGCCACGAGTCCACCCTGCCCGCCACAATGGACTTCATGGTTACTATTACTGCTGCCGTCCACAGGGCCGCCCCCAAGCTTTGCCTGACCGCTGACATGCCGTTCCTGTCTTACCATGTGGGCCTGGCCGACGCTATCTCAAATGCGGGGCGCTTCGTCAAAGAAGCCGGCGCCCGGTTGATTAAAATCGAGGCCACAAATGCACATCTCGATGTCATTAAAGCAGTTAGCGATGCCGGCATGGCCGTGATGGCCCACATCGGAATAAGACCGCAAAGCATCACGAAATTAGGCAAACTCAAAGCAGAGGGTACAACTGCCGATGTAGCCTTTGACTTGATAACTCTCGCAGATGCGATGATCAAAGCCGGCGCAAGTGCACTTTTGTTGGAGGGGACCGCAAGAGAAGTCGCCAAAATCATCACACAAAGGGTGCCCGTCCCAGTAATTGGCTGCGGCTCAGGTCCGGATTGTGATGGCCAGATACTCATTGTGTCCGATATCCTGGGTCTTTCCCCCGGACCGGCTCCCAAATTCTCCAAGAGCTACGGCGACCTGGAATCTGCGACTGTTCAGAGTATAACAGCTTACACACAAGAGGTGCACCTCGGCTGCTTCCCCGATGACCAGCACTCCTATCACATAAAGAGCGGTCAGATTGAAAAATTGCGGCAAATGTTACAGACTCTCACCCCTTAGTTGTCCTTCATTTTCTCTGAAAAAATCTTGCGATCGCAGACAGCTTTCACCCGGTTGCTCAACAATTATCTGTTAGTTAACGGCTCGCTTCAGGTTTCACTTGCGCTGCCTGGCCCCGCCGCAGTCTCACCGACGGCCCGTCGCACGCTCACGCGAGCCTGTTTTTTTCGTGGCGATTAGCTCTCCTTTTCGCTAAAATCCCATATGACAATCTCGGCCTGTCGTGAGCTGGGTTAGGTACATTAACAGGTGTGTTCTCTATGCCGACTAATCACACAAGTGCAACGACGACTGTCAAGAATTCGGTAAGGCCCGTCCTGCTTGTTGACCGCGACACAGTAAATGACTGTGCCTCGTCTTTGCGCCACCTTATGGTCGGTTTGACTGAGGAATCCTGCTCCACCGCATTAGTCTGCCCCCTGGACACCGACGCGGATTCTCTCGTCTGTCCGGCCATCGAAGTCATCCGCTACCCCCTGTTCAAAATGCCCCTGCTCAGGTCGCAAAACATAAAGGCCGTCCTTGGCTCTATCACGAAGTTCGGGCCAACAGTTTTGCACTGTTGCAGTGATAGCAAGGCTCGACTGACAAAATACCTCTCGCACCAATTGGATGTCCCTTACGTGCTCACTTTTGACTCCATCCGCAAGCATCTGTTTGCGCCTTTTGTTTCGGCCGACCACTGTGCGGCCTTAATTGCCTCATCGGGGGTCATTGCCGAACACATTAAGCAAACACATCACCGCCTCGCGGAGCGTGTCACACGGATTAACATCGGTGTGTTTGTCGAGGATATCTGCGCGTGCTTTTCAGATACGGCACGTGTTACCAGTATGGTCGTTGCCCAACCTATTGGCAATCCTTCAGATTTTGAACCTTTGCTCAATGCTGTAAAACATCTGGCCGTTGACGGCTATGAGTTAGTACTCGTCATCACCGGCACAGGCCCGGCCGAGAGGAAACTGCACGAGATGATCAAGGCCCTCGGGCTTTCACAAATCGTTACGACTGTTGGTGATATCCAGCCGTTGCGCTCCGTCTTCACAGGTGCGGACATCTTTATTGTGCCCCAGCCGGGACACCGCTTCAACCCGCGATTGTTGGAGGCCATGAGTGTTGGAATGGCCGTCGCCGCCTGTCGCGGTGGTGTTGATGACCTTCTCATAGACGACCAAACCGCCGTCCTCTTTGAGCCGGACGATGAGCTGGGCATATACTCGTCCTTGCAGAAGCTGCTCGACAAACGTGAATTCGCAAAGCAAATTGCCCAGGCCGCCCAAAGCCATGTCAGAGCACATCACAGCGTGAGCAAAATGGTTGCCTCGCTTATCCAAACCTACCGCACCGCGCAAGCATGGTACAAAAAATCCAGCAACGGGTGATTGGTATCATTTGTCGGCCAGCCGTCTCACCCCGTCGGTGCACAAAAAATATAGCCGAGAGATTGTCTCTCGGCTATGCCTCTACCCTCCTCCACAACCGTAGGGCCTTCATTTCAAGAAGCAGTGCCGGGGACCGCCCAGCCCTTTTACAATCACCAGGCACTACTGTTTAATGGTCCAACTAACCCGGCCGAAGCTATCCGGAGCCCTATTTAGCCCCGCGTGTCCCGACACCTCGGGGCCCGCGGGGCGGGGCTACTTGTTCCATTTATTATCAAAAAATCATTAAATCTTGCACAATTTATATTGTCGGTCTTCTCTTTCCCCTGCCCAGAGTCAACAAGGCGGCCCCAAGCCCAAGAAGTGTCATGGTAGCCGGCTCCGGTATCTCATCGTCATTGTTTTCCGGCACCGGAAAAGGTTCAGCCGGTACTGGGAACTCATGACCCGGCGGCTCCGGCGGCTCTATAGGAGGAGGCACATCGACTCCGCCTGCGGCTCCGCCCCTTCGTCTGGGGCGAAAATCCGGCGTTCTGCGAAGGCCGCCACGGCCGCGGCCGCTGACAATACCCACCTCAAGCGGCAGTTCGAACTCCGAGCGTTCAAAGACAGCTATTACTATCTTCGGCGAATCCACGAGTATTGTCGTTTCATTAGTGGTAGGGTCGGTAACATCGCCAAGCCAGTAAACGAATTGATAACCAGGCTTGGCGATAGCCGTCAGTGTAACAACTTCGTCCAGACCGGCCTTGTAAACGCCTATCTGGGGCGCAACCTTGCCGGCGTCAATCGGACTTTGCTCAATCAGCAGGCTATAACCCCTGTCGTAGTAGGAATCAGGGTCGAAATAGTCATACATCTGACCGTAACCCTTCTGGCCAACCGCGGCAATCACAACCGCCATCGCTGTAAAAAGCATCCTCAGTAATGTAACGTAGTTGGCTTTGTCGGTCTTGATCATGTCCCCCAATATCCCTATTTACTTGTCGTTTCGGCGAAAATTATTCTTTCCTCTTCTAAGCAGCATCGCACCGCCGATAGAAAACAATGTCAGCATGGCAGGCTCAGGAACCGGAAAATCACTCGGCTCTGGGCCTCTTATCTCATAATCGCCTCGGCTCCAGTCCATATCACTGCTGAATGCCAAAAACCACGAATGCTCACCAGCGAGTATCAAGTCTTCATCGAACAGACCAAAATCCCAGACAGCTTCCCCAACACCGTCTTCATCCTCGTCGGAAAAATACTGGTCGGTCGGCTCAATGCCCTCTTCAGGGTCTTCCTGCGAACCGATTGCATAGACCTCGACATAGGCCATATCGATACCTAATGCGGCGAAATACGCAACCGAATCCTCACTATAGTATGGAAAACCATTTAATATCTGATATGCGTAAATGTATTGGCCGTCGCCGGGTGCGTCATAGCCTGCAGCGGTAAATTCATTTCCATTCTCACCCTCCGTATCATAAACGGCGAAATCTATACGACCGCGTACAGTGTAGCCCGGGCCTGTCTCAGGACCCGGTTCTACCTCTTCGTTATACCAGACAAAGCCTTGATAGTGGGAACTCTCCGGCAGCATCCTCACTACCGTTGCCCTCGCATCCTGGGCGAACAGTATTGCGCCAAGCAAGGAACTTAAAACAAGCACCCTCTTTGCTGACATAGAAAACCTCTCTCCCTCGACTCCTTACATACCATCCGTGTCTAATCTATAAGTTGTCCGGCCTTTGTTACCCAGGCCGTCTTTTACGAATAACAGCTACTAACACGCCGGTTCCGAGCAGCAGCAACGTTGCCGGCTCCGGTGCCGGGGTAGGCAACTCCGTCGTTGCGAAGACTTGGCCTACCGGTGTACCGACCAACGTCCCAATGCCCCAAATAGGCTCGTAATCACTGAGGTACCATAGAAGCGCGGACATCTCGCCCATATCGAGTGAATTGGTGTTAAACAGTGCATTAACACTTTGACCCGATGCATTGACCGCCCAGACGTCAGGCTCGACCCAATCTCCCTCCAAATCGTAGTCCGGCGACTGGATCCCGGCGGCATCCAATATCTCCATCATGAAGAAGCTAAGGTGAGTCTCCGAGATATTGGTTATCTGGTAGGTATATAGATATGGACCAGGGTCGTATCTCCAAACGTCGCAGTCAACCTGGGCTATAGGAGAGTCGTCGAAATTAAGAAATGTCCGGTCTTCTGACCACACAAGTGTTTTCGATCCGGTGGGTATCGCGCTCACATTCTGCGCGGATATTACAAGAAGCAGAAAGCTCAAAAAAAGTAACCTTTTCATCTTCATCGGCATAAAACGACCTTTCCTCGCAATACCCTCTTTACCTCATTTTTCTACTACCCTCATTTGCAGCCGGTATTTTTCACAGGAACAACCTGTTGCGCCCTGGCTGCAGGCGCGCACACACACCACTTAAGCCGTTACACCATCCTCACTGAATTGCTTAATCAACCTCCCCCGGTGTTAAGTGAAAGCCGCCGTGTCTAAATCACTGCAGACCTAATAATCACAGTGCCGACACTTTACGTGAATACAAAGATTCCTCGCAACTTTCAAAACACCATCTTTGTCACACCTCCCCCATATTGAGGTATGCTGTATTTAAGCATATCGGCCCCCAAAAGTCAAGCCTTTTTTCGCCGCCCGCCCCAGGAAAATTCTCCCAGCCCGCATGGTCCCACAATAACCGCATCTGTGCCCGTTTATCGCGGATTTTGGCTGCAATAAGGGCAAAAAATTTTCACAGGAAGGCCTTCCCAGTCCAATAAATTTGAGCCTCAAACGCCCCCCCTCAACAGCCTTTTGTGAGATACGTGTCAGAATATAACGGACCCCGGCCAAGCTCGTCCCGCAATCTTAACGGTTTGTCGTGTTCTAAACGCGAATACCGCCCAGCGGCCCCAGGCCGTTTTTTGGCCCCAAATCCCGGTAAACTTGGTCTAACGCTTACCTCAGTGGACACGCCTCGCTTACCGAGTTGGCTCCTAACACGCCCCGCCATATTGCATTCGCTATGCTGCGGTCGGCTACGTTCACGGTGCCGTCACAATTGAGGTCGCAATCGGTTAAGGTGAAATCTCCGGCAGAACCATCCTGCCAGAAGGCGTTTATAATCCCTCGGTCGGCAACATTCACCACAGCATCATTATTGACATCGCCTAAAAGAGCTATCCCGAACTTGGCCTCAGCTTGGGCCGAATTGCCGAAATTATCTCCCGTAACAGTCACCTTTAGTGTAAACATCTGGCCCAAGTCCGATAAGCCGCCCGGCTGGTCACAACCCGGTGCGGCAAAGATGCAGAATGCGTCACCGGCTCCGCCGCCGTCTATTGTTACCGGTGCGGTACTGACATCGTCCGGCAGGACAAACTCCCACTGGTATGTGTAGCTGCTATTTGCTAACGGGTCTTCCGTGATTAAAATATCGGCAGTCAAATTCGATAGTGTCTGCCCCGGCAGATTCTGATACATCCACAAATCATCCAAACTTAAATTCACTTGTAACGTCTGATCCGGTTGAAGGAGCCAGTACTCGGCCAGTATTACTAAGTCAGGCATATTAACTGAACCGTCACCATTGAAATCGGCTTCGAGCCCGGAACCAAACGCATACGCCGCACCGGTCAAGTTGTCTTTGACCGGGGCGCCGACAATAATATTCTCGGAATCAACAGAAACGGCAGAACCAAACTGCCCGTTTTCGCCGGTCCCATCGAACGGAACGAGCTTGCACTCTTCCGTCCACGACGAACCATCATATCGGAATACGTATGCTGAACCGTCACCATCGAGACTATCCCCAACCACACAGACATCACCGCTGATGGACACGGACGCACCGAAAAGGTCATAACTTGGGTCATCCCAGGGCAGAAGCTCTTGCTCCTGGTCCCACTCATTTCCATCAAATCTGAATACATACGCTGCTCCGGAATTGTAGTGCCCATCTCCAACTACGCAGATATTGCCATCGATTGAAACCGACGAGCCGAAATCGAAACGAAAGTACGACGATGGACTAAGCACCTGCTCCCACTCCCAGTCGTAGCCATCAAAGCGAAATGTAGTGGCGCTGCCGAGCAACAGTTCCCCAAAAAAACGTTTCGTTCCTATTAGGCAAACATCGCCCGATACTGAAACGGATCTTATAGAATTGACCCCCACATCTAAAGCAGAGATTTTGTCTTCCTGAACCCAACTCGTACCGTTAAACCGGAATATGTACACCGAACCATAGCTGTCAAGATAGGGCTCATCGCCCCTGGCCAACACTGCACACACGTTGCCGCTGAGCGAAACCGGGCAGCCGAACCGATCTCCAGCCGTGCCATCGGAGGCGAGGAGCCTGGCCTCCTGGACCCAGGTGGAACCATCAAACCGGAACACATACGCAAGAACCTGAGTCATCGCCCTTGTCATCGTCGCCGCATGCTCCCACTACGCAGAGGTTGCCATCAACAGAAACGGAGATGCCGAACAGGTCTCCATTTTGCCCGTCGGCAGCCGTAAGCTCTTGCTCTAAGGCCCAATCAGAACCGTCGAATCGGTACACATATGCTGCGCCTGGGCAGATTCCATATTCAGGGTCGCCAGATGCCCCTACCACACAGATATTGCCGCTGATTGAAACTGAGCCGCCAAACAGGTCCCCATTTTGCCCATCAGATGCGGTGAGCTTGGCCACTGCCTGGTAACCACTTGTTTGCCACTGTATGGCAAAAGCGGCGAAGTCAGCTAGGTCAACGTCTTCATCCGGCTCGAAGTCGCAGCCGAGGGGGAATACCTCGTAAGCCCCCATATCCACCCGGCCGTAACGGACGCGCGGCCCACCATCTATGTCAGTCTGGCCGGTATAATCCCGATTTGGGTCGCCCACATTGACACACGGCGATAGCCATTTTAAGTGATAATCACCATCAACCCAGGAACCACCGTTCCAATAGCCAGAGCTCACAAACATGGGATCGGCACTTGTATTTCCAAGACCACCACCAACCCAATCTTCGATACAGCTATATGAGGGCATAGTACGATTCTCAAGTTGATGCGTATTGCCCCAGATAATGCAGTTGCTGATAGATCCATTGCAAGAATAAAGACTACCATCAGCACAAAAATTGTCTGCTACCGTGCAGTTAGTTATTAGACCGTCACAACCGGAAACAGCAGCACCATTTACTGCTTCGTTCCCAATTATGAGGTTATTTTCAATTAGGCCACCACAAAGGGACAGACCGCTACCTGCATACCAGCCATTGCGAGAAATAATATTGTTCCGGATTGTTCCATTACAGAGGCATAGACCTCCTCCAAAACCAGCGTCATTGCTTGTAATGATATTGTATTGAATCAGGCCATCACAAACAAATAAGCCACCGCCGTCTCCGTAAGATCCCAGCATGCCAGTGCCTACTCCTGCATTATCACAAATGAGATTATACTCTATGGTTGCCATTGTCCCATTACCATAAATGCCGCCACCCGCAGCTGACCGGCCGTTTCTAATCGTAAATCCTCTCAACACACAATTGCTCGTCTCCGTCCCAGAAAAAGTCACTACAGAATTGGCATCACATCCGTCGATAATCGTTTTAGTGACCACATCTAAGTTTTCTGGATCAAGGGAAGTGACGATAATGTTCTTGCCGTTAAAGGAGATGTTCTCATTATAGGTATCCTGGAATACAATAACTTTATCACCATTCATAGCAGCATCTATGGCGGCCTGGATAGTGGGATAATCGCCGGAGCCATCGGCGTTGACGTAGATGATCGGATCCCTCACGACGAATTCCGTTACCAGCGTGTATAGCTGGGGAACTTGAGGGTCACCGACAAGACGCGCGTAAACCGTGTACGTTCCCGGTGATAAAGGGCCGACAGACTCTGTGCGGCTCCATCCTGAAATAACGGTCAGACACACAGTGCCCGGCGGATAATCATAAATAACGTCGAAGTAGATATCGTTGCCCGCCACCGAAATAGCCGAATCACGAGGTATACAACTATCGGGCCATTCGCCCCCCAGAGTTATGGCCACCACATCGGCGGGGGTAGGATTTTGTGGAACAACCTCTACATAGCTCGCCGGCCACCACCAGGCATCACCAATCGCCTGGGATGCTATCATAAAGAATGATACTGCCATTACCAGGGACCGGTTTACATTGGTTTTTGTCTTCTCCATTTTTATTCTTCTTGCGAAAGAGGCTATTCTCCTAAAGGTTGGGCCAGAACGGGTGCGAAGAGTATGCCGAGCAGCAGGGCTGCTGTTATCAGCCGCACGTTTAGGTTTGTTTTATTGGCCATTTTTCCTCCTCTCGATTTAAGGTCTCTTGGCCAGGGCGGTAACATTATAGCACATCGGGCCGTAGATACCAATAAAAACTTGAATCCGGGTAGGAAAAAGTTGTAAGAGGGGATTTTTCGCCGTGCTGAGGATGATGCTCGCCGTTATGCTAAAATCTTTTCACAAGGCTGATGCCGGCCGCAGGGCCTGTAGCAGTGACATTGGTGTAGGGCATCACCTCAAATCCGCCAAGTTCAAACGCCTTCTGCTCGCCGCCTATATGATGACCGACAATCCAGCCCAACACCGCACCAAACAGGACATCGCTCGCCCAGTGGTCGCCTGAATCCATCATCCTGTAACCCACAAAGCCGGCGGCTAAATACGCCGGAAAACCCACCTCTCGGCCGTAAAGTTCATCAAGAACGGAGGCGACGGTGAAGGAGCTTGCGGTGTGCCCGCTGGGCCAGGCCAACCACTTCTCGTTAGGCGTATTGTTGTTTACAATGAGTTTAAGCCCCATCGTAATGGCCCCGGTTACCGAAAGGGCCTTCATCATCGTCCAGGAGCGCTGCTTGTTCAGTTCATCGCCTCTGTCAACGCTAATCGCGTACCACAGCCCCGTCGCAGCAAAGTGAACGCCCGGCCCACCCAGATTGGCCACTATCTCATCGACCTCCTTACCCAGCGCCCGGTTCAGATTGAAGTTTTCCGCTATTTCACGGTCCATGTTTGTGTTGTGCATAGCGATACTTGCACCGCCGGCCAGCAGCAGGTACCCCAAATTGTCCTCAGTACCGACTATATCCACTGATTCGACAACAATAGTCTCGGGCAAAGTCCAGACGTCCCTCCAAAGCGAATCCAAGACAGCATCAGTCTTATTAGGATCGGCACAAGACTTGTGTGAAACAAGTTGCTCCTCGGCTGCATTCTGACTGGTTGATTCAGCTTGTGGCTCGTTCGACTCCGAAATGGTTTGTTTTGCTGGAAGCCGATTATGCCCGGCCCCTGCCGCGCAGCCCGGTATAAGAACCAGCATTACACAGAGAATATGAAGCCGGCATCTGTTGCGACGGAGTTTTCGCATAGCTTATTCCCACTCAATTGTGGCGGGAGGCTTGCTGGAGATATCGTAAACCACACGATTGACTCCGCGGACTTCGTTAATTATCCGGCTGGCTATCAACCCTAAAACTTCGTACGGTATTCGTGAAAAATCGGCGGTCATAAAATCTTTTGTCTCTACGGCACGGACCACAATGACGTTTTCGTAACTGCGTTCGTCGCCCATTACCCCCACTGTGCCGACCGGCACGAGTACCGCCAAGGCCTGCGATATCTGTCGATAAAGCCCCACTGCCTTAATCTCTTCAATGAGTATATCGTCCGCCTCGCGCAGCACTTTTAGTCTTTTCTCGGTAATCTCGCCGATAATCCTTACCCCAAGGCCCGGCCCGGGGAAAGGATGGCGCCATACCATATCTTCGGGCAGGCCGAGATGCTCACCAACACGCCTTACCTCGTCTTTGAAAAGGTCCCGAAGCGGTTCAACAAGCTCAAAACCTAATTCAGCCGGTAGAGCGCCCACATTATGGTGCAGCTTTATATTAGCCGCTAAGTTACCGTCTTTATGGCCTGATTCGATAACGTCCGGATAAAGTGTCCCCTGAGCCAGGAACCGGACGCCGGCGATCTTGTCGGCCTCGGACTTAAACGCCTTGATGAATTCTGCGCCGATGATTTTTCGCTTCTCTTGAGGGTCGGTAACACCGGCAAGTGCCTCTAAAAACTGTCGGCTCCAGTCCACAACCCGCAGGTCTATATGAAAGTGGTCCCGGAACATGGAGGTAACGCCCAAGCGCTCGTTCTTGCGGAGCAGACCGTTGTCAACAAATATGCACACTAATTGCGCACCTATCGCCTTATGAAGAAGCGCCGCCGTTACCGCAGAATCCACCCCGCCGCTCAGCCCGCATATCACCTTCGACTTACCGACCTGGCTGCAGACCGATGCTACCGTATCGGCAACAAAATCACTCATCTGCCAACTGCCGCTGCACCGGCATATATCATAAAGATAGTTCTTGAGGATGTCGTGGCCGCAGGGTGTGTGTGTAACCTCCGGATGAAATTGTACGCCGAAGAATTTGCCGCCGGCGTGTCTGACCGCGGCAAAGGGGCAATTGGCCGTAGTTGCAAGAGCTGTAAAATCTGCGCCAAGTTCATTTACCTGGTCCCCGTGACTCATCCAGACCGTGGTGGTTTCAGGCAGCCGGGCGAACAAATCGCTTCGTTCGACTATCGTTAGTTTCGTTCTGCCGTATTCTCTGCTCTGGGCGGGCGCGATATCGGCCCCGAGAATCTTACAGCCGATCTGCATCCCGTAGCAGATACCCAAAATCGGAACGCCTAATTTGAATATCCTCTCGTCACAGGCAGGGGCGTTTTCCGAATACACGCTCGCAGGGCCCCCAGAAAGAATTATCCCCTTAACACCATGCTTCGATAACTCGCCCGCGGTTATGTTCGGCTGATATATCCGGGAAAAGACGTTGTGTTCGCGGACTCTGCGGGCTATTAACTGACCGTATTGACTGCCGAAATCTATTATGGCTATCGTCTGGCGAGGCATATTTACTGGATTTCAAAAGGCTCCGAGACAGAGTAGTTCGGCGATTCCTTCGTTATCATTATATCATGAGGATGCGATTCGGCTACACTGGCGGCGCTGACCCGGACAAATCTCGCCTTTTCGCGAAGCTCGTCAATCGTTCGCGTGCCGCAGTAGCCCATCCCCGCCCGCAGGCCGCCGACAAGCTGATACACAAAATCGCTCAGGCTGCCGCGATAGGGCACCCGGCCTTCCACTCCTTCGGGGACCAGCTTCTCACGTCGAGCGGAGCTTTCCTGTCCGTACCTGTCAGCTGAACCCTGCACCATCGCACCTAGCGAACCCATTCCCCTGTATTCCTTGAACTGTCTGCCCTTGTAAATTACCAACTGACCAGGGCTCTCGTCCAGACCCGCAAACAGCGACCCCATCATCACAGCCGAAGCCCCCGCCGCGATTGCCTTGGTTATCTCACCGGAATGACGTATGCCGCCGTCGGCGATGACCGGGATATTGTGCTTGTTTGCCACCGATACGCAGTTCATTATTGCGGACACCTGTGGAACGCCAACTCCCGAGATTACCCTCGTTGTACATATTGCCCCCGGCCCGATGCCCACCTTGACCGCGTTTGCACCGGCTTCTATCAAATGCTTGGCCGCCTCGGCCGTGGCGATATTGCCCGCGATAACGTCAATATCATGCCGGCTCTTGATTTTCTTGACCGTCTCGATAACGTTGTGAGAATGCCCGTGCGCAGTATCCACAACAATTACATCCGCCTCAGCTTCTATGAGGGCTTCCGCCCGCTCATAATCGCAAGCGCCGACAGCAGCCCCCACACGCAGTCTGCCGCGATTGTCCCTTGCCGCCAGTGGATACTGCTGAAAACGGTCGATATCTCTCATCGTTATCAGCCCCGCTAACTCCCCTTTGTCGTCAACTAAGAGTAGCTTCTCTACCTTATGCTCCTGAAGAACCTCCTTTGCCTGTTCCAAAGTCGTATCCGCCGGCCCGGTCACAAGGTTCGTCTTGGTCATAACCTTGCCCACGTTGACGGAGTCGTCCTTGAGAAATTTCAGGTCTCGACGGGTCAGAATCCCCACTAATTTTCCCGCCTCCACAATCGGTATCCCCGAGACGTTCTGCTCGGCCATCAGTTCGCGCGCTATAAGCACGGATACCTCCGGGCTCAATACGACCGGGTCCAGAATTACCCCGTTTTCCGACCGCTTGACCTTGGCGACCTCTCTCTTTTGTGCCTCGATGGTCAGGTTCTTGTGGATAACTCCGATACCGCCCTCCTGGGCCAATGCTATCGCAAGGGCCGACTCCGTAACCGTATCCATCGCCGCTGACACTATCGGGATATTTATCCCGATATTGTTCGTCAGTTGTGTCGATGTGTCAGCCTCAGCGGGCACAAAATTGCTCTTGCCGGGCATCAACAGCACATCGTCGAAAGTTATGCCTTCTGCAATGATTTTGCCACTATCCATAGCCTTTACCTCCCGCTTTCAATTGCCCAACCGTGATAAAGCCACATAGTATAATCTCGGCCACACCATCCGTCAAAACAATTCCGCAAAAACGACGCGATCATGGGATACTCGGTCAGTCTGACCAAAGAAAAATTTTACTCCGCATCGAAAAAAACTCCAATGAGTCCTATAATTGTAGCTTCCTTGCCGAAAAAACCTACTCAACAAGGTTTTTTGCCAGCCTCTTAATATCGAGTTAATATTTCCTTGACACAGCCCGGCCTTTCTGATATAATAATGGTTGAACAATGGGGGTTAAAGATATGAATTCCAAAAAGAACACAACCAAGTTTTTTGAGGCTGTTGAGGCCGGCCGGGGCCCACCGGAAAGTAATGGAGGAAAGCTTCTTCGCCCGCTTTTACCCGGATATCAAATCTATTCCACTCGCTCCAACATTTCCATAGTGCTCCGTTACTCTAACTCTCAAGTTTTGCCAATTCGGCCTCGCACATCTTTATCTGGCCCGAATCCGTCAGTTTCTCCCTCGCAGCCTTGAGGTATCCGATCGCCTTGGCCGGTGCACCCAGGTAGCGCGAGTACAGTATCCCCAACATAAGCTGCACCTGTTCGGCGTACTCGTATGACTTGTAATGGCTCAGGAATTTCTCGTAGGCCGCCGCCGATTCTTCCCATCTACCCATCGACATAAGCTGATTCGCCACATCTAATTGGTACCGCTCGGCTAACACACCTTCTGAACCCGTCTCGGCCAACTCCAGATACAGCTTCGCCGCCTCGGGAAGATTCTTTTGGTTGATTAGCCGGGCGATTTCATTGCGAAGCCCCACCGTTCGTTTATCGGGCCCCTCTTCGGCGGGTACCCTCTTGGCTTCTTCTGCCGTAACCGGCTTGTGCCCCATCTGGCCTTTGAACGGGTCGTATCCATCCGAAACTGAACCGCGATACACACGCCGCCGGTTCCACTGCCTGAGTATGAACCACAAGTCCGTCTGGTCGTGGGTTATCAGCTTTGTTGCCAGGAGCAGCAGTGGGGCTGCGATTCCAAAGGCATAACCTGCAAGATGCGCATCGTACGCTACGCCCGCCGTCCTTATTGTTATCACATTATCAAAAAGAATCATTTTGAGGCCGATAAGATAAACGGCCGGCAGTTCCATTGTGCCGAAAAGAATGAAATAGTACACTATAGTGATGAGCGTTTTGGGGTACAGAACGAGATAGGCCCCCGTTATAGCCGCAACCGCGCCGCTTGCCCCCAAAGCAGGGTTGTTGTTCAAAAGCGTGTGGCCTATGCCGCTGAAAACCGCCCCGGCCAAGTAAAAGCACAAATAACCTATGTTGCCGAGCTTATCGTTAACGTTGTTGCCGAAGATGTAAAGAAAGTACATGTTTCCGATGATATGTAACAATCCGCCGTGCAGGAATGCATAGCTTACGAATTGCCACAGGTGCGGACGCGTCGGAGTAAGCATGAATAGCTCCGCCCAGCTCCTCAGCGCTTCCTGGAAGGGCTGACCGTTCACCAGGACCACCCGCGGCGAGTACGTTACCAGAAAGATTATCACGTTTACCGCGATCAGGACGTAGTTGCAATAGGGCGTTTGACGCGGACGTATGCTTGTGCGAATAGGTAATATCATTGGCGAAAGCTAATTGCTGTCTCCACGGCAACTTCAAAAGTGCCGCCCATTGTAACGCCGACAGCCGACCGCCACAAGTGATAAAAAAAACGGGGCATCAGCTTGCCCTACAAGCCTTTGCCCCGTTTACACCTCCCTGCATGGCAGAGACAGGAGCGGAACATGTTAGTATGAAAAAGGTTTACCTTGTTAATGTTACTTTTCCCTGTCCGGCTCTAAATAAAACATACGAATGAAAATGCACGCACGCAAATCCAAAAAAACCTTTATTTCGTCGCGCCCAGCCGCTATTCTGGTCGTTTGAGACGCAGAATGGATGCAAAAACAGCAAAAAAACGTACTGCTGCCGTCGCCGCCGCCCTTAAAGAGCGCGGCCTTACCGGTGCGGTGATTACCGACCGGGCGAATGTTACTTTCCTCACCGGATTCGGCGGTGACGATAGCTGGGCATTTATTATCGGCCGAAGGCTCTGGCTCCTGACCGACAGCAGATACACCGAGCAGGCCCAAAATGAGTGTGTCGCCTGCAAAATTATCCAGTGCAAAGGTTCACTTTACGCCGAAGTCGCCAAAATCGTCGCCCGCTTCAAATCGGCCCCAACTCTTGGGATTGAAAACACTACCCCCGTCGCCGTATTTGACCAAATCAAAAAAAAGGCCAAAGCCCGGTTCAAGAAAGTCCCCAACCTCATCATGCAAATCCGCGCGATAAAAAGGCCCGCAGAAGTCGCAATTTTAAGGCATGCATCTCGCATCGCAGATAAAGCCCTCGACCGTGCTTTGAAACGGCTAAAGGTTGGTATGACGGAGTCGGAGCTGGCCGGCTTGATAGAATTTGAGATGCGCAAATCAGGAGCCGTCGCTGCCTTTGAGACGATTGTCTGTTTCGGCCCCAACGCCTCCCGTCCGCATCACATCCCCGGCAAAAGGAGGCTTCGTAAAAATGACACAATCCTCATCGACTTCGGGGCGAAGCATAAAGGCTACAACAGCGACAAGACCCGCTGCTTTGCCGTCGGCAAAATCAAACGCGAGTTTCAAAAGGCCTATGACGCCGTCGCACTTGCCCAGAAAACCGCCATCGACCTCATCGCCGAAGGTGTTAAGGCCAAGGATATTGACGCCGCCGCAAGAAAAGTCATCGCCGAGGCCGGTTTTCCCGTCTTCGGCCACGGTTTGGGCCACGGCCTCGGCCTGGAGGTCCATGAACTGCCTGTACTCTTTCCCAAATCCAAAGACAAGCTAAAGGCCGGCCAGGTCGTTACTGTTGAGCCGGGCATTTACATCCCCGGCCGATTCGGCATCCGAATCGAGGACGATGTCCTCGTAACAAAAACCGGCTGCAAAATCATCACCCGTACCAAAACCACCCCACCACTGCGTGCCTTAAAGTGCAAATAGTCGTAAATTCGTTTCTTAAGTTGTGATTTGACAGTCCGCTTTTTTGGTATTATAATAATATCGGTTCGCATGTTTTAGGAGAACAACGGCGTGACAACCCAATTACAAAGCGCACTGGTCGGCAAAATCACCGGCGAGGTCGAATACGTTGCCTCACGCGAGGGTCTTGAGCCCGACTTTGTCAGCAATGAACTCGCTGCCGGCCGCCTTGTAATACCTGCCAACAAGGTGCACTTGGCCGACAACCTCAAGCCCATAGCCATCGGCAGGGCGGTAACAACCAAGATTAACGCCAATATCGGTGCAAGCGATGTCCGCTCGTCTTTGGAAGGTGAAATCGAAAAACTCCAGACGGCCCTGGACGCCGGCGCTGATGCGGTCATGGACCTGAGCACCGGCGGTGACCTCGACCACATTCGCACCGAACTGCTCGCCCGCTGCCCGGCTCCTTTTGGGACCGTGCCGATTTATGAAGTCATCATAGACAGAAATGTCGAGGATATCGACCGTGATGCAATTCTAAAAGTCATTGAAAAACAAGCCGCCCAGGGTGTCGACTTTTTCACCATTCACGCCGGCGTATTAAAAGAGCATCTGCCCCTGCTCCAAAGCCGCACCTGCGGCATCGTCAGTAGGGGCGGCGCGCTGCTCGCTAAGTGGATGCTCTATCACGACAGGCAAAATCCCATGTACGAGATGTTCGATGACCTTTGCGACATAATGCGCGAGTACGATGTCTGCTTTTCACTCGGTGACGGCCTGCGCCCCGGCTGTATCGCCGATGCCACCGACGACGCACAGCTTGCCGAACTCCGAACACTTGGTGAACTTACCCAACGTGCTCAGGAAAAGGGCTGTCAGGTAATGGTCGAGGGCCCCGGCCATGTACCATTTGACCAGATACAACATAACATGGAGCTTCAGCAGCAAATCTGCAACGGCGCCCCCTTCTACGTGCTCGGGCCCCTTGTTACGGACATCGCACCGGGCTACGACCACATCACCTCCGCAATAGGTGGCACAGCAGCCGCGTTCTACGGCGCATCTTTTTTGTGCTATGTTACACCGCGCGAGCACTTAGGCCTGCCTGATGTCCAAGACGTCCGCCGGGGCGTTATCGCCTCGAAAATCGCTGCGCACGCTGCCGATGTCGCACGCGGCCTAAAAGGCGCCGCAGACCCCGACAGACGATTAAGCGAAGCGAGGGCGAATTTAGATTGGGAAAAGCACCTCGCCGAGGCCATCGACCCCGAAACCGCACGCAGGATGTACGCCGAGGCCTGCGACCAAAGCAATATGCCCCAGTCCCCTTCTCCCGATTACTGCACCATGTGCGGCCGGCAGTGGTGCAGTGTCAGAATAAACGCCGAGCTTAAAGAAATGTTGCACGAAAAAACCAAAAACCAGGCCTGACCCCCAAAACTATCATCTCCCACCCCACCGATCCCTGAAGTCCTGAAGGGGCGCAATAATATAGCCCAGGGCAAAGCGAAGCCCTGGGTTTCCTGTTGACATACTCCCATTTGTCGATTAAAGTTCCCCCAGATCAGTGGCCACTTAAGGAGACCCAATATGGACAAAAGATTAGTCTTAAATGTTGCTTTTGTGCTGGTACTGGCAGGTGTAATAGCCGGCATGTTCGGCTGTGGGGCCGAACTGGCCGGCAAAGCTCCCGCTGCCGCCCTTGTAGGCACGTGGGAGCTGACCACCGAATCGGAAAGGGGCACACGAACCCGCGAACTCGTTATTAACGAGGACCTCACCGGCACCTACAAGAGCCGCAACAGGGAATTTCCGGTAACGGATCTGACGGTCGAGGGCAACCAGGTGAGCTTCAACATCGAGATGAGCTTCGGTGAGCGCGAGTTTGCGCTTGAGTTTGCCGGGACACTCGAAGGTGACAGCTTAAACGGCGAGTTCACTACTCCGAGAGGCTCGCGCGAGGTAACCGGAAAAAAGGTAGAGTAATCCTTCAGGCTAATGTTCTGTCGTAATCCAAACGACAGATGTCATTCTGAGCCCTTCGCTTCGCTCAAGGACAGGCTCCGCGAAGAATCTCTTTGCTGAGGTTAGAGTGTGAGCGTACCTTATGTTCAGACATTAACGTTACGATTACTGCAAAGCCTTATGGACGCTGTTATATACATCATAGCAGGCCCGTTATTTTTGATATCGCTCATTGCGCACCTGTACGTAAAGATTCGCCTCCGCCCCAAACCGGGCTCCGATTTCGACGACTATTACCACGAGTTTGAAGACCGCCATCCCGACTTCGCAAGATACACAAAATGGTCAAAAATTACCTTCCTGGCTCTTACCCTCTCCGCCCTCCTACTCTTCCTCGCCACCGCAATCTGACCTCGGCCCATACCGCACCCGCCTTCAGAGTTATTGGCGTTGGCAATTCGTCTGTCATCGGCGTATAATAAGCACGATGACTCGCAGGAGTGACAATCCGCTGTTTGCCGATAGTGAGTGGGCAAAAATCGAGGCCAATGCGCCATTAGCTGTTCGTGTGCGGCCCAAGTGTCTCGATGAATTCGTCGGCCAGGACCACTTCGCCGGCCCCGGCAAGATGCTTCGCCGGATGCTTGATGCCGACCGCCTCACAAGCATCATTTTCTACGGCCCGCCCGGCACCGGCAAAACCTCACTCGCAACCGTCATCGCAAATCACACTAAGTCCAAATTTCATTATCTAAGCGCACCGGCCGCCACCGTCAAAGATTTGCGCGAAATCATCGCCATGGCTAAGGACCGCATTGTAACCACCGGCGAAAAGACAGTATTATTTATCGATGAGATTCACCGTTTCAACCGCGCTCAGCAGGACGTCCTGTTGGACGATGTCGAAAATGCTGTGGTGATACTTATCGGGGCAACCACCGAGAACCCGTTCTTTTCGGTGATTGCACCGCTTGTCAGCAGAAGTACAATCTTCAAATTTGAACCGCTGACCATCAAAGACGTCCTGTCAATTTTGAAAAGGGCCTTATCGGATAAGGAGCGAGGCTTAGGTGCTCTTGACATACACGCCGATGACGACGCCCTCCAGTTTTTGGCGACTATAAGTGATGGCGACGCCCGCCGCGCGCTGGCCGGCCTTGAGATTGGGGTCTTGTCCCAATCAAAGACCACCGGCGATAGGAAAATCCAATTCACTCTCGACATCGCCAAGGAATCCGTCCAGCAAAAGGCAATTCAGTATGACGGCAGCGGCGACACGCACTACGACCTGGCAAGCGCACTTCAAAAGAGCATGCGCGGCTCCGACCCGGATGCAACCGTCTATTGGCTGGCGAGGATGATTGCCGGAGGCGAGGACCAGCGTTTCATCGCCCGCCGAATCGCCATCTGCGCCGCCGAAGATGTCGGCAATGCAGACCCCATGGCAACCGTATTGGCCTCAGCCGCTGTGCAAATTGCTGAATTTGTCGGCCTGCCCGAGGCCCAGCTTGCACTCGCCCAGGCCGCCATATACGTTGCCTGTGCGCCCAAGTCCAACGCCTCCGCAAAGGCCATTTGGGATGCAGTGAGTGATGTCAAGGCCGGCCGTACGATTTCCGTCCCCGCCCACCTCCGCGACAGCCATTACAGCGGTGCGAAGAGGTTAGGCCACGGCCAAGGCTACAAATACCCCCACAACAGCCCAACAGGCTTTGTCGTTCAGGATTATATCGGGCAGGATTTGGGTAAAAAGTATTATCAGCCAAAAAATCTCGGTCGAGAAAAAATTATCAGCGAATATTTGCAAAAACTGCGAAATCTGGTAAAATAACTAAAGCGTGTGTCAGGAAGGCGCACGAGATTTTGGTTTGTGAGGATACGTGTATGGATAAGGCGCAGATGCGGCAGCACTTGCGGACTCGGCTGATGGAGCTTACCGACGACCAGCGAGCCACCTCCAGCAAAAAGGCGTGCCGGTATCTTATCAATACCGACCAGTTCAAACGCGCATCGGTCGTGATGCTTTATCTGTCGCTGCCACACGAGATTGATGTAACACCGGCCATTCTACACGCCTGGCAGCACGAAAAAATCGTTGCTGTCCCCAAGGTCTCCTGGCAGCAGAGGCACATGATCCCCGTCGAGATAACTTCACTCGAAACCGGCGTCGCCACCGAGGCGGCCGGGCTGCGAAATCCCATAACCGGCGTACCCGTGCCTCCCGAGGATATAGACCTTGTTGTTACGCCGGGCCTGGCATTCGATAAGAAGGGCCATCGTCTTGGCAGGGGGGGAGCGTATTATGACAGGTTTTTCGACTCAAACAAGCTTGGCGCCTGCAAGTGTGGATTCGCATTCAGCCGGCAGATCGTTGAAAATGTGCCGGTGGACAATCACGATGAGTCTATGGACCTTCTCGTTACCGAGACCGGCGTAATACAGTGTAAATAATATTCACGGAGGAAAGTATCATGGCAAAGTACCGTTATCAACCGTATCGAACCCGAAGGGCAAGAAACCGCAATGTTGCGTATTTCACGCTCGCTGTCGTTGTGATCGTTGCGGGGGTGATATTTTTCAACAAGATGCGCAGCCCCGAACAGGCCATAGGTCGCATCCCCGAACCTGATGCCGGCGTTATCGACTTCACGCCGGCCGAAACGGATGTCGCGCCGCAGCCGGCGCCTGAACGGGAGCCCGAACTGCAGCCGCAGCCGCAGACGGAACCTGCAAAGCCCGTCATTGGGCCCGATGACACTCTCAACCAGGCGGCCCAGCTCATTGCCCAGGCACAGGAGGACATAAGAGCAGGAAAAATCATCGCTGCACGCGACAAGCTCAACCACGTGCTGCTTTCAGTGCCTTTGACTTTCAACCAACAACAGGCTGTAAAAGCGCAGCTGGCCAACCTCTCGACCAAATGGCTCTTCAGCAGAGACCCTTACACCGGCGACACCTTGACCTCCACATACAAAGTGCGGCCCGGCGACCTGTTAAGTCAGGTTGCAAAGCAGTACAAAGTCCCACACGAAATCCTGATGACCATCAATAACATCAGGCGACCTGAAAACCTCCGCGCCGGTGAAACCATTAAGGTAATCAACGGACCGTTTCACGCCATTGTCTATCGCTCAACCTTCACGCTCGATCTGTATCTCGGCAACAAGACCTACGTCAGAAGCTACAAGGTTGGTCTTGGCGAGCAAGGGCTCGAGACACCCACCGGCAAATGGCGTGTCAAATCTGGAGGCAAGCTCGTTAAGCCCACATGGACCGACCCGACAACCGGTAGAACCTACATCGCATCCGACCCTGATTATCCATTAGGCTCCAGATATATTGCCCTGGAGGGACTCGAAGGCAATGCCAAGGATAGAACCGGAATCGCCATCCACGGCACAAAGGAACCCGAGACAATCAGCACCCGCTCCTCACGCGGATGCATCAGGCTGTTAAACGGCGAGGCGATCGAGTTGTACAATATGCTCACGCCGGGTCTTTCCGAAGTACGTGTGGTCGATTGAAAACTTGTGCTCTGTAGAAAACGCATGAAAATTGTCATTCTGAACGGAACGAAGTGGAGTGAAGAATCTCCGGCGCACGAAGAATTGAGATTCTTCGCGGAGCCTGTCCTCGAGCAAAGCGAAGGGCTCAGAATGACATCTATAAGGTTTTCTACAGATTGAAAACTTGCCGACTTTGTGACCGGAGGTGTCTGAGAATGACTGACACAAACCGCCGAGGCAGCATCACAATGTGGGCCTGGATTCTCTCCGTCGCTGCCCACCTCATATTGCTCGCAGTCTTTGCCCTGGCCAGGTTCTCAATGTTGCCCGACGGCCCCTCGTTTGCGGCCACCCCTGCCGTTACCGTCGCGCAAATAGAACAAATCACGAAACAGTCCCGCATCTTCCCCAAGCCGAAGGTCAAAAGGTATCTGCTGAATCGCTCCCGCAGCAAACGCGATGAGATAGACTTCCCTGCTGCAGCCCGAATACGACCCTTCGACAAAACACACCGTCTGCCGGAAACACTCGCCACAGGCGGTATCGAACTGTTGGCTGGTGTCCCCCTCTCGCACGCCGGCGTCGAGTTCTTCGGTCAATCTACAAACCTTCGCAAGATTTGTTACGTTGTGGATTGCTCCGGCAGCATGCAGGGGCTGTTCAGCCGCCTCCGAAAACAGCTTAAAACCTCAATCGCCGACCTCCGGCCCGACCATTACTTCTACATCATCTTCTTCCGCGGCGACCGCTTGCTTGAGTCGGACCGCGGGCAATTACTACGCGCTACCCCGAAAACAAAATCAGCCGCATACAGTTTCATAGACAGTGTCCGGCCCGCTGGAGCTACAAACGCCCTCGCCGCCCTCGAGCGGGCCATGCGCTTGCGCGACTCGGCCGGCAAAGGCCCCCAACTGATATATTTTCTCACCGACGGCCTGGACCTTGACCGCCTCGATACTGCAGATTTTGCCTTGCTCGTCGAAAATCTACGAAAAAACCTTGCACCTGCAGCCAAAATTAATACCATAGGCTTCTGGGCACAGCCCGATGATTGCCAAATTTTGCAGGCCGTCGCACAGCGCTCCGGCGGCCGATTCACTAACATTAACTGACCGAAACCGCAGATAATGCGTTCATGATAACTAAGGATGGAGTCGTACCAGGTGAAGAAGGATAAATATCGCCAACGCCGCGCCGGACCATCCGGCGCCAAAATCGCCCTGCCGGCCCTTGTAGCCGCAGCCGTCGCGGCTTTGTCCGCTCCGGCATCTGCCGCCGGCCTTGCCGACGCATTCGCGATGGACCCCGACACAAAGACATTTTTCTTTCAGTTCGTTGTTGCAGGCGGCCCAATTGTCTGGGTCATCCTGCTGCCCATGTCCGTTATTACCGGCTATCTCGCAATCGACCTTGCCTTTTCCATTCGCCGAAAAAAGCTCCTGCCCCCCGGCACCGCCGCTCGCATTGCCGCAGCCGCCAAAAACCCCGGCCCCGGCGAGTTGCCGGCAAAATTAAAAGACTCCACCGATCTGCTCAGCCGCGCTCTATCGGCCGCGATTACCAGGTCAAAACAAGCGCCCGACAGGCACCGGCAACTCCCCCGCTTAGCCGCTGATGCCTTACAGGCCCAGGGGATGCATCTCTTGCGCAAGGTCGAATGGTGCAATATCATCGGCAGTGTCGCCCCGATGGTCGGCCTATTCGGCACCGTCTTTGGAATGATAAAGGCCTTTAACCTGTTAGGCATTTCGGGAGGCCAGCCCAGGCCCGACCAGTTGGCTGCTGCTATCTCGATAGCCCTCATCACCACTTTCTGGGGACTCCTCGTGGCAATCCCCGCTCTTGCCATGGGCGGCATATTCAGGGCACGCACAGAGGCCATTCTCGCCCAGGCCGCCATTGAGCTTGAAACCCTCCTCCCACAGATAAACCTGCTTGCCCCTGTCCAACCCCAGCAGCGACCCCCGCAAGAACTGCCCCTGCAAAAGGTTCCCATCCGGGAAATCACCGCCCCGGAACAGCCTCAAAAACAGGTCGTACAAACAAAGTCGCCCCAGTCCCAACCCGTGCGCTCGCAGCCTGCCAAGCCGAACGGCAAACGAAAATATCAAACCGGCCCTCCCACGGGCCGAAGCCAATTTCCAACAAAACCGGTCTCGTAAGGAAAGGTCATGTTACGCATATTCAGCCGGCAAACTGACATCACCCGATTCGACATGACACCCATTATCGACATTGTCTTTCTGCTGATAATCTTCTTCTTGCTCGTCTGTCAGTTCATCGTCGCCGAAAACTTCGACGTAACCGTCCCCGATGATATCACTTCTGCCCAGCCCGCTCCCGCCGCCGACCAGCAGATGACCACCGTTACCGTTATGCCTGCCGACACCGGCGGGGCCGTTTACGCCGTCGGCTCCGAGATTATTGCCGCCTCCTCCGGCCGGGACATCTCTTATGCTATTGCCGGCGAGATTGACACGCAGTTGCAGCATCTGCCCCGCGAGCGCAGAGTCGTCTGTCTGCGCATCGATAAGGATATTTGTTTTGGCGACAGCCAATACGCCCTCGCGGGTATCAGCCAGAGCACCGCCACCGACATGAAACTCGCCGTCACAAAACAAAAGCGATCCCCGTAGGGATAAGGACCGAAAATGGTTCCTGACCCCCTTTTTTGCGCTCGGTTAAGCCTGGGGCGGCATTTCCCTTGACAACTACATAAACCTGCCGCATACTACGGGCTGGATTGTTTCTTACCAGAGAACTCTAAACCAAACCGAAAGGACCAAAAACATGGGTAAATCGCTAATTGCAGTAATGTTGGTAGCAGGTATGTTCGTACTGGCCGCAGGGTGTGAAATGCTGGGGGGCCTTAGTGACGAGGCTCAGTTGACCGCCGCTCTTGGCCAGTGGAAATCCGCTATTGAAGCACAGGACCTCGACAAGATGATGGAGCCGTACTCCGATGACTATGAAGGCGAGAGCGGAGAAGGCAAAGAAGGCGTGCGTCAGTTCCTCGGGGGGTTGATGGACGAGGGCGCTCTGGAAGATATTGATATGGATATTTCTGAGGCCGAGATAAAAATCGAAGGTGATGAGGCAACCGTCGGCCCAATAAGGTATTCCAGCGACGACTTCGATATAGAAATGATGCGCATGCTCAAGAAGGAATCCGACGGCGTCTGGCGTGTCGTGGGCACCGAGCGATACTAACGCTACAAAGTTTTGCTATCGCGCCGAAAGGGGGGCATTTGTCTGTGGCAAGGCTGCACGGACAAAGGTTTGTGGTTGTGCGCAACTGAAAGGTTAAACCGGGTATGGCCGCAGATTCGGCCGGTATAGACCGCCAAAAGGGCACGCCGTGATTAATCGGTTGGGTAGTTGGGTAGGGTGCGATGCTTCGCACCAATTCCGGCCGAATAGCCGGGCAAATTCTTTTGTAGGATGGTGCATCTCTGCTGCCCATGCTGTAAGGATACGTAGGGTGCGAAACTAAAGAAAAGACCATTTATTAACTCGACCGGCAGTTCGCCTGCCAAAGATGCGATAGAACCGGATTCCGGGTCCCTTCGACTTGGCTCAGGACAGGCAAGTGCGGAATGACCCCGCACCAAATTACGGCATTCGCCTATTTCGTGCGGGGTAAGACAAAAAGTGGTGCGAATCATCGCACCCTACATGGCTAAGCCATCGGCGGGGGTGCGAACACTACTGGGCAATTATTTATTCTTCTTTTCTTTTTTTAATTTTCGTCTTTCCTTTGGATTGAGCTTGGCCTTTTTCTGTTGTTCTTTTTTGCCTTTATCTCTTTTTCCTTTATCGCCCAT
>SDBT01001535.1_pt1 | contig 40878 bp, 54 predicted proteins | sample 2277101 | NCBI WGS metagenome assembly SDBT01 (sample SAMN10404973, study PRJNA504765) | marine sediment metagenome | isolation source: marine sediment core GS10_PC15, 103 cmbsf | place: Arctic Ocean: Southern Knipovich Ridge | collected 2010 | reverse complement strand
TCCTCCCCTTGGTGTGTGTAGGGTTCCATGGCCAGCCAAACACAATGTTCGCAAACATGACCTGTATCGCCATCCGTAGTGCAACATCCTCAAGAAACAAGTAGTACCGATACATTGTGAACACTACTTGCCGCCTTCCATCCGGTCGAGAAGGTCTGGCCCTGAAATTTTGCATGGCACAAACGGGCTTGGGGTGCAAACCCAATCGATGAACCCTATCATCTCTCCCACAATCCCCTTCTCGACCTCTTCGCGCGGGACATCGATAAGGGCGTTGTGGTCTGCTACGATACCGGCAGCAAGGTCAATGACATGTTGCCAGCATCGTTCTGTTGCTTCGGGATCAGGGGTAGTATTCCCAATATCCTTGAATAATTGTATCTTGGGTTTGTGGTATATAGATATAGCTTCACGCATTGCTTCGGACGGGTAATCAAGCCCTTCTGGCCGGATATCCAAATCATTAGGTGTTACGAATAACTCCCACCGCTCTTTCTTCGCTTGTACTGTCATCCCGATCTCCCGGTAATTGGTTTGGCGACACCTGGGAGAGCGTGCCGCGCGGGTTAATGAGGTATATCGATAAAATTCAGCACATCATCAAGATTCAATTTATCCATGCAATATCGGTATAGATGCGGGTGAGTTTCTTTCATGCGCTGAAATCGATTTGGTTCGTCTTCTCTGTGCGCCCCGAAGGCACAGAACACGCAACCAGTAGAGCGATACCCCATATTATATATAGGACAGTGCTCCACATTGTTCTGTTTAATGTACTCCCATATATCTTCCTCTTTCCAGAACGACATCGGCCTGCTTGATGGCTTCTTATTGTATGCGTTGCACCCACCATTGCGAACATACTGCTGATGTCTCAAATGGCTATCGGACGCCATTGTTCCAATAATGGGCTGCAACCCCGTTCGTTTGGTATATGCTTCTGCGGGCCTCTTTTTCATCACATCACAACACTTATGACTTATCTTAAACGGCGCATCAATAAGCCGCTTCCACTTATCAGGAAGCTTGCCGGATTTGTATTTATTGTTGTCTCCGTGCATTCTTTTCATGTAAAGCTGCACTGACTTTGTGGTTCTGATTTCGTGTATTTTTTGGCTGACCTCTTTTGACACAACCGGGTAGCCGTGCTTTTCGATAACAGCCTTAAATGATTCACTTGGTTTGACCCATTCAACGTTATCCACACCCTTCACAAACTCATTTATCTCGGGGAACTCAATGCCGGTGTTAAAATATACGGCTTTGATGCGTGGATATATGCTCCGGGCAATGTGCAGTAGAACCGTGCTGTCTTTGCCCCCGCTAAACGACACGTACACCTTGCCTTTCCAATGGCGATACCAATGGCGTATCCTGATAATTGTCATCTGAATTTTAGCATCGAGCGGCAATGCTTGTTTTTGTTTTAGTAATTCGTTGTCCACTACGCACCTCTTTTAAGAGAGGGAGGGCTTTCGCCCTCCCCGCTGGTGTTTACATTCTGTCAAGCTCTGTATTTGCGATCTCAATTGCTCTCCGCAGGCTGGGTTCAGTCTTGCTGGCTATCTTTACAGTCTTACCGTTTCTACTCCATGAGATTGCGTGGTTGTTTCTGTTGTTGGATTTTGTGATTCTTGCTTTGCGGTCGCCGGTTGCGGGTGTGATTGTCATTCTCATTGTGCTCTCCTTGGGTTTGGTTTCGTCTTTGTCTCTCTGTCTATACACAGTATACCACATTACAACACAATGTCAAGCATTATTTAACAATAAAGCGCAAATAAAAAAGCTCCGGTTTACATCCAGAGCTTCACAAGTCGCTTTTATTGTGCGTGGCGGGTAGGTCTCGAACCCACAACCTCGGCTGGTAGTCCCCCCGTGTACATCGGGTTGGCTTCCGGTTATTCCCAGGTGCGCTTCCAATCGCGCCACCGCCACGCGGTAGGTATCAATATAATAATAATCAGCCCCATGTCAAGGATTATTGTCATGGACACCCCAACACATAAAAAAAAGCTCCGGTTTATGGCCGGAACTTCAGGGGATTTTCGGGGTGTGCCGAGAGGACGTGGTTGTCTACTCTATGCGGGTGCTTACTTGTTTGCGATTGCCGCGATTGCAGCGGTGCCGAGTTCGCCGGTGGCGTTGAGTATCTTGTCAAATTCTTTACCGGTGATGCTTGACCCGCCGGGACTGTCGTCTCTCGTCGCCTTATATATTTCAACGAGAACGTCTTTAGCCTCCAGGGCTGTTTTTCGGAAGCGAAGTATTTTCTTTACACCGAAGACCGACGACACCACGAAAAATATTGCCGTGATAATGGCGCCCAATGCCTTATCGGCAACACCGGCCTGTAAGTTGTCCAGGAAGCTACCGGCGAAAACCGGAGCCACAAATGTCATCACGATGATTATAGCGAGTAATACCAAGATAGTTCGTTTCACTTAATCCTCCCTTGATTAAAATAAACGCGGCAGCTATTCTGGCGATATGGATAATGCATACTTTCCAACCATACGCATAAATAGAGAACATGTCAAGGAAATTTATATGCTCGTAGCTCTGGAACGGGGATCCGGACCGACCGAAAGAGTACCCAACCTCAGTGACTTCCCACAGGAGAAACCCGATCCCAGCCAGGTACATGATCCGTGGCCGTGCATGAATCAGCATATACCCCAATAACGCCGCGAAGATGACGACCATGCCACTTATCAGGTGATACCGCTCAAAGCCAACGTGCCCCCGTATGCCGTCCACGATAGCCAGGTTCATCGGGTCATTCGCCAGCGTCATCACCATGCCCTGCTCGATGCCCCTGAAAGCTCCCATCAGAGCGGCCACTATCGGAACAAACCAAGTTTTCATCATGTGGCCAGCCCCACCATATACCTGATGTGGCTCATGTCGATGTTCGGGCAAGTTTTCCCGCCGGCATACTCTGACTCGTAATGACCGAGAATGCTTTCCGTATCGATGCCGTACCGATCACAAAGATCGACGAGCAGGCCGATAAGCGCGGACATTTGTCGTAGCGAAAACTCTTTTTCACCGATGAGGCATATGCCGACCGATTTACGGTTGTACCCGAATGAGTGCGCCCCTGCCTCGTTGCGGTCAATGAAACAGTCACCGTCTATCGGGCGCCCGACTGATATCGAGCCGTCCATGGATGGCACGAAGTAATCAGGCAAGAGCATTCCATTGAGGATGACATACTGATACCCGATGCGGTCAAAGCCTCTCTCTCGGTGCCAGCCGTCTATGACCGGTACGCTGCCCCATGAAGAGTCAGAGCAGTGCGCTACGATGTTTGTGATTTTTGACATAGTGGCCTCTGGTTATTCATCAACGTAAAATATCTCAAAACCTGCGCTCGCGTCACCGCCGGTAGCGGCTGTTGATCCGACGATAGCGATGTCAGATTTTGCCGCCGCAACCAACGGGAATATATAGGGTAGTCTTGCAGGATTTGCAAATATTTTCATTGGTTTTTTAATCTGGAACACACCACCAAACGGCCTCACAAAGAGTTCAATTAATGTTGATTTCTGTCCGGACGTTGAGCTATCAAAACCAATAATTAGCGCCTTTTTGCCCGCGGGGACTGTCCACATCGCCATCGTTGTTTGATTTTTGCCGATATCGACAATAGCCTTTATTGAAGCCGCGACAGGAACGCCACTTGAGCCACTGCTTGCCGTCGAAATATAAATAGTCCCTTCGTTGCCATCCAAAAAAGCCGTGTCCTGCAATTCAAGATTCATCACCCTGTAAACACGCCACCACTGGAAGCTCGACTCCACAAAGTTTTGACCATTTACGGTCACGGTGTCAATTTGAGGTACACCGTCAACATCAAGCCCCATGATCTCGTAATCCTGATCATCATTGACATTGCTACTGCTTATATACAACAACGAGTCTTCATTGTCAGGGATATAAACATATTGAGTGCTGCCGCTCCATATTTCTTCTTGCGCGGAGCCAATAGCCTCGTTTCTACCAAATTTAGTTACTTTATCCACGCCCAATATATTGCCGAGAGCTACGTCCCACGCGAACGGCATGGATGTAACACGAAGGTTTCCGGGGTTGGTGGTTTTTACATTTATGAAACTGCCGTCGTCGGTCAATCCTGTCACGACTGATTTAGACAACGTCGCATCTGTATCATTGTCAATTGCCAATCCTATCGCATGTGATGACGCCTTGAATCCGCCCTCCTTGACCGTTGCGGACAAATGGAATAATGACTGACCTGACGAACCATTCGTATAAATGAGTCTGCAATATCGAAACGCCGGTGAAAACGTAAATGGCTCTCCGTTTGCTGCATCTATTGTGTAATTATCGCAATCGGCTGAATATAATTTATTCGGGCTCCATTCAATCGCCAACCCTCCTGATGCCGACACGACATCTGAATAAACAGACACAGTGATTGTATTAAAGTTCAATGTATCGAACCACTCTCCGGTGTACGTTTCGTCGGATCCCAGAACAGTGTCGGTTGTACTGGGTATGCCCCCCGCGAAAGATGCGACCGGCCAAAGCATAGCCAGCACGACGATTGCGATAAGTAGTTTTTTCATAATGACCTCACATGTATTTTATTATAGCCAATCCCAGCGGGAATACGATAAACATAAAGAATGTAACAATCCCGGCGATATACCACCGCCAGTTTTCAAGAGAGTTGACCCTAACAAAAAGTGTTTTCATTTCCACCATGTTTTCTTTTATGCCCTCAAGCATAATGCCGAGCTCTCCGTTTGTGTAATCTCTTTGTTCCACGCCATCCCCCTTTATTGAGCTGATCTTGCAATTACGTAAACTGAATCAATAGCCCCGGCTGTCTGTGGCACGGTCACGCCGGACGCCCCGCCATAATCTGCATAAGTCCCCCAAAACGCTGAATCCGTGATTGTCGTCGCCGATGTAAAAAACGGGGTAGTCACTATCAGCGACCCCGCGACCGCATCGAGTGACAGGGTGTCTCCCCTGAGATTGACAACCATCACCAGGAACGGCGTATATGACGGGTTGCTGTCCACATTGAGTATAACCTTTAATAGATCGTTCGTGGGCTTGCTTCGTGTCGCTGTGGCCCCTGAGTTCGGCAATGAGTATTCCGCGTCTGAATTTGATAAATCGCCGTCATTGACACCTCCAATAACTTTAACCTTTGCAGTATACAACGTGTTCGGGTCTAACCCTGAGATAAAGCCGACGACTGCATCCTGGGTGAGCGTATCGCTCAACGCATCGCCGCTCTCATTAACTATCAATAATTTTGCGTTTGTCCCCAGCCCATTCGTGAACGCGAAATATAGCGTATCATTGCTAACGGCTGTCGCTGCGAAACCAGTAGGCGACGTATCAGAAGAGTCAAATAGTGCCGTGATAAAGGCATCGGTCAAATCTATACCAAAGTTTTCAGACGTCACCGGCGCAAGATTAATCATGTCGTGACTACTGATGGCAAGTATCCGCAGCGTGTCTATATTCGCCCTCGCCGTGTTATATGCGGTTAATCCATTTGCAGTCATCGACACAGTAAACGGATCAGGCATGCCAGTGGTTGATATTGGGACGGTCATATCCGCCCCTGTGTAAGCTGTATCGCCAATCTCATGCCCATGAAAGTTAAAATAAGCTTCCTCTAAGGGATCAGAACTATCCCACAAACCCTCTCGGGTGTGAACGAAGAAAGAGTCGACCGTTGTAGATGTTCTATTGAATGTTATGGTGGCGCTCGTTGCTGTTGCTGAGAATCCGGGTATAAAATTGAAACCCATACGTCCATCAAAATACCCTGTATTCAATCCAACAGAAGCGGGGGTTGTTTCATCTTTCAGGACAGAATCTACAGACGATACCGCGCGGACAAGGTTGAAATTGTTTATTAATGCTGGATTTACGCCCCAAGCGTCATCAACAACAGTCGTGACGGTATGCACTTTATTCCACGCCGTGAATCCCATCCGATCAAAATCACTCGTTGGGGAAATGCCGCCCGATGCCGTCGCTTGGACTTCGATGTAATGCAGTTCATCTTCAGCGATATAGTTGCTCAAAACTACGGGCGAACCCCATTCGGCGATCGTCTGGTAAGTGGCCGCTGTTGCCGTGTCACCTCCTGCTGTAACGAATGCTCTGTGGCCACCTGGGAACTCCCGCCTTATGACATAATCTATAGAGGAACTATTGCTGTTTGCTCCAATAGTGAAACTTACAGTTGTTGGTGTTACTGCATTAATTGTGATGGTCGGTTTATTGGGCGTCGTTGTGCCCGTGGCTTCATTCGAGTAATTGGCACGTCCCAGCGAATCAATCTTCATGTGATAAGTATATTGAGTACCGAGGTCAAGACCAGCCACAAAACCGTCCGTGTCAGATGGATCGAGCGTAGCAACGACCGTGCTATCAGATTCACGAATTTCAACAGAAGTTATATCATCTGAATAAGTTTTTGTAAACGTCACATGTAGGCTTTCGGCGCCAGCAATCCCGACGTTGTCAATTGCGAAATCAGTTGGTGGAAATGGTGCAGTCACATATGTCACTTGTAGGTATGGACCGCCTGATGGTGTGATAAACTCATCGCCTGATGGCGCTGCTGGCGTAATATCACGACTCGACAAAGCGACAAGTCGAGTTGAGCCGGTCAATGATATCGCCGCAAGCCCGGCTGTATTAAGCGAAACTTTGACACTGTCATTTACGCCAAATGCCGACGACGCGACCGGCGTGATCAAATCTGTAACTGAATACGTCCCACTTGCAGCCCAATTATCGAAGTCGTTAAACCAAGCAACGACCGCTGGCATTGTCATTGTGCCGTTCACGAGATGGACATTGAACCCGGTGTCGTCACTGTCCCCTGTATTGTTCCCCATATTCAATGCCGCTGACGTGATAGTTACGTCATCGGGCAATGAAGATGTGTCAAATATATAAAATCTCCTACCGACATTGTACTGTCCAGAGTTTTCCCATTGACCAAGCCAGCCGCCACCAGCGTTCCCGTCTACCGAATTCCTTGATGTCAAATATACGGACGCATGAAAGCCATAATAACTAGCATCTGAAACCATTCCAAACATCGTAGTTGGGTCAATAGTTATGGGGTATGATTCCGGTGTAAAATTATAGACCAGCGTATCGCCATGAAGCGAAACGGCCATATCAAAGAACGTCCCGTCAGAATTCTTTCCCCATGGCGGCGCAACGCTGTACTCGTCACCGTCGTAAATAATGGAGTTGTTTTCAAGCCGGTATCCGGTGTTCGAATCGATCAACCACCGGAGTTCCTTAATGGTACTATCGGCTGTCGTGATCGTCTGCTTTACGCCATCGGTCATGTGCTCAGTCTGGACACTCACAACACCGGTATCGAACAGCGCCTCATACTTGGTGTAAGTTGAATCGTCCCATGAAAAGGTATAGTTCCAAGGATCGTCATCGAACCACGATGACCGGTAGTGCCCGGCGTTCACGTACTTATCAAACTTCCTATCTGATCGGCTTTTCGCTTGCGGATCAACGTCATACACAGTCAGGTCGATTTTTTCCCACACGCCGGTACTGTCGTTGTAAAAATGTTGCGGCCTTTTTGTGAAAAAGGCATGTATTTCGTTTGCATCGCCCTTGAACTGCCGAACGTTTCTCCCGCGCCCGGAGACAATCTCGTCGCCCTTTTTCGCGGCCTTGCGCTCCATGTTAAAAGCTTTCCTCTGATCCCCGTTTTTCAGGTGATCGAGTACAACTTGGTTGACCGCGGTGAAATCCTCTCCGGGTTGCAACACCGTGACGAGGGCAGCCAACGCAAAAATAGCTGCTGCCGCCAAAAGTTTCTTCTTATTCATCGAGCCCATATCATTATCCCCTGTAAATAGCACGAAATCAAGAATGCAATCCCGAGCACGGCATCTATGGCCATTACGTAACTGAGTTTTATTTTATCCACGGTCGCGGTTCTCATGTAGTTCACCATTTATAAGATAATTACCGTTTTCAAGGGCTGTCTGTGGAGTGTATTGACACAAATTAATGCCATCACAGAATGTTTCAAGTATGCCCACGACGGTCAAGGCTATGAAGTTCACCCCGTCCTCCTGATATTTCCAGCCTGCAATTGATTTGTAGCTTGCGAACTCCTGTGCACCGCCGCCGCCGTCTTCTTGCCGCTCGTATCGAATGACAGGGAATGCGCGTGTGCCAGCTCGTAGGCTCTCAAGCACGGCGATGATAGGTGGGTTAGGGTCCTTGTCGTATGTTCTCTCATCCTTCATTGTCCATGAGAGTTTTGCAGGCCGGTTGTTTACTCCGAACACACCTGATACAACTATTGTGCCACTGTCCCCGGCCAAGTCTTTCGGTGTAATCCTGATGAATACAGACAAGTCCAGCTCTGATTTACCGTTACTCAGAAATGAGTCGAATGAGTAATCATGCGACTTTCCGGCTGCGCTCGTATTGAGCCCTGTCGTGCCATCCCCCCCGGCCCCTTCTGTCGCCGCGGACCAATCGCCCGTTTGGTCAACGGGGTTGTAGTTCTCAGAGAACTCAACGACTATGGAACTGGTTTCGCTATCCTCATTCTGCAAAATATAAGTAAACAGGATATCACCATAATAAACGTTGGGAGTGCCAGCGTTCGCCAGGTTGTTCGAAAGGTTTGTTTCCCACGCAATCGCAGTGGCGGGGTCTATCTTTGTATTGCCGCCTGTTTTTTCCCGTGCGGTGTTATCCGATGTAGTCCCAGGGTCGAGAAGAGGGAGCGTGTTCATTGCCGCTGAATCACCCGAGAACGCTGTCTCTGTCAACGCCTCGTTTCGTGCCTTGGCCTTGAATGTATACAGGGTGAAGTCAGTCAGGGTATCTACTGTTACGCCCGTCAAATCCCACGTATCCGCATCTTGCCATACTTCACCGCCACCGCCCTCACCGGTTGCCCCTGCTGGCGTTCCGGTGGCATCGATGTATTGATCGTCTGCGATGGAAAACAGGGCATACCCGACAATCGGATCGTTGTTGAGTTCATCGACCGAGAACGTGATTGTCAGCGTACCATTTGACACGAACGCCGGAACGCCCGGCACATTCGCCAACCCAACGCCGCCTACTCCTGGCCCGGAGCCTACTATCGTACCATCAAAATCGCCCATTATATCCCCACTGACTGTACTTCAACTTTAACCTCGATGAAACTGAATGTCATTTCTGTCGTGCCGAGATTGTGCCTGATCCGGTAAAGAGCCCACTTTTTCCGCTTGGCTGTTGGCGCCCCGAAAACCTCGTCGACTCTCCGGTGCCTGATATTTACACGGTCGCCGAATTCGATCCACACGGCGTTTTCCCTGGTGGAGAGCGTGATGATATTCCTTACGGGGGAAAAGGACTCGATGAGATGCTGTAAGAGCTTCACGGCGGTTGCCCTGTCCCGGATATGTTCGGCCCTGAATATCATTTGGTTCGTGATGTCTTTGGTAGCCAGGAAGCTACTCGATGTCAACCCCTTGAGGCCGTCGATTGTCTGGCCAAACTCAAGGCTTGCTTCATCGGCGTCTATCAGCGTAGTCTCTACGCTTGCGGCAACACCGGCGCCGTTGTCGATGGTGATGACGCCGCGATACCCGCCTGTGGCGTAATTCCGGTTAAAGTGCAGCTCGAAAGAGTTATACACCTGCCTCAAGTCTGTTTGCCCCAATGAGAAGGAATCTTTGAGTATCGGGTTTCTCGTAACTGAATCTCCCGATATCGCCGCGCTCTCCTGGAATATGTCGAGGTCATCGGGGATGTCTGTCCCTGAATGAGCAAACCCCTGTGACTCAAGCCACACCTTGGCCGTGAGCCGGTTCAGTTCGTCCCTGAATATGGTGGCTTTGCACTCCTCGCCGATATCGTTAAATCTGTCAATGCCGCGACGAGCCTCGTTCCACTGAAACGCCAACAGCCAGCGCGGTAGGTTGGTTGCTGCGGTGTCGAAGTCGGTCGTATTTAGATCGGATGTCGCGAGCCCCATTTCTGAACGCGCAATTGATTCGATGATATGTGACGGGTTTTCGATTAGCTCACCCGGTGTCCCGGTGACTGTCCCTGACCCGTCGTCGGGCTTGCCTTGGCCACGCATGAATATTGTATTTGGGGTGTCGAGGGAATAGCCCCGCGAAACACACACATTCCGGTATCTTATGGGGTAAACGGCACCTGAGAAGGCCCGTATCGAAACAGTAAGTTTAACCACAGACGACGCCGGTATTTTATCGAATCCCGGCAAGTCTTCGTTGATCTCAAGTACGGTTTGGCCGTTTGACTCAATTGACACCGTAAATGTATCTGACTCATTCTGCTCGTTGTTATAAGTGACAGTGAGTTGCAATTTGTCGGTCACATATGAATCAGCCTCAGTTTCTACCGTCACATACATTGATTCGTAAAGCGTTCCTGACCCCCACGGCTGGCCGAAATCGTACTCCACCTGGTCAGCTTCCGTGAACGTAGACCAGTCCAAGGCGTCCTTGTTTATGGCGTTTTCTGGGTCAGTGACTACCAGCCCGAAATTAAATCCAGTGGCTCCTTTTATGGATATCGGCTGTATGTTCGTCAGGCCGTCTTTGTTGTCTGTGAGGGAGTACGGAAAGTCATTTGGGTCGCCTTTGTCGATCCGGTACTCGCCGTCAGACACTTCCAATATATCGCCTGTTAATGGGGCATAGCTGCTCGAACTGCCTTCCCACACAGAAGCAAAAAAACCGACGCTTTTCATCTCGTGTCCTGCGAGTATCATGGTGATCACTGTTCCAATATCCCTAATGACGATTGATCTCAAAAAGCTGCCGTCACCATACCGGTTGCTTGTGTCTGTTTCATTTAGTATCGACCCGAACTTCAATGTATTTTCGACCGGTGTTTGAAAATCACCATATACAATAGGCAACGGCAACCCCTTGTTGTCATTTGGTACGTCAGTAAAGGCTTCCTCCGTAATGACCGTTTGAGGCAACGCAATATTTATGCTGCCCTCGTCCCTCCTGATTTCGAGGTCAAGGGTCCGCATCGAAATTCTGTGGCTCTTGACAACGCCCCGGAACAGTTCGAGCATACCAGAAAAAGCCGCCGGTCGTGTCCCGTAATACCGATAAACGTTTACCGGTTTATTATTGAGGCTTATCGTGTTGTATCTGAGTCTGAGGGTCGTAGTCGGTGCGGTGAACAGCACGAACTCATTGCCGGTGGGAGCCGTTGACGCGACATCATTCTTTGAAATCAGCATAATCCTGATAACACCACCAGCCGCCGCGAGTATCGCATCGCGTCCGGCTTTATTGAATCTGATATGAACGTACTGGTCATCCTCATCTGACTGCGATCCGTCGAAGGCGAAAAACTCCGATGTGGAAAACGGCTCGTTTAGCTGAGTGATATCGTCGGTGTAATCCCCCGATGTTTGCCAACCAGCAAAGTCGTTGAATAGCCCGGTCGTGAGGCTTGACCATGTCCCGAGCACGGCGACGATGTCAAAATCGACCAGCGAGAACTTATTCAGGCCGGGCAAATACAGCGTCGCCTCTTCTAATGATGTCATTGCCGGAATCTGATACTGCAAATACCCCCTTGTGGTCGTGTACCTGAGTAGTCCACCGTCGAACTGCTGCCCCACCGTGATTGACGCGTCGCTGACGGCTCCGGTCGTGGCGTCCCTTGATGATTCGTAAGGGGCTCCGAATACGCCGACATTCGACACCTGCCCTGTCCCCCGCAGCGTGGCATGGTCATTGTACCGGTCGATGGTTGCCGATGTAGTCAACGACAAATCCTCACCGAGCTCCAAGTTGCTGATGTTCAGCGTGGCAACCTGCTCGTATCCGCCGAAAGGTTTTGAGTTCCTGACGATGGCTCCCTGGTTGTCCAGGGTCGTCGTGAACTCAAGGCCAGCGTCGGGGATGCTGACGACTGTCCGGGGCTCGTATCCGGTATCTAAATGACCCGGCTGCGCAGAAACGTCTCTCAATTAAGTATCCTCGCGGAATTCAAACACATATTCGTTGAAATTTGCATGGCGTTTACTGACCGGCAAACCGGCGGTAATCAGCTTCACAGTGACGGTGGTTCCAAATGAGTCGGTAAAAAGGAATGACCGAGCACCCCATCCGATTGTCGTCGAACAGAATGTCAGCAGCTTATCCACGTCGACAGTGTCCCCGGCTTCTGTGGCGGTCGATACCTGCGCGGTGAATTGATGTTCTTTTTTGTCGTCGCCGAGTGAAGCCTGTAATATTTCGCCTGCGGAAGACTCCTGTTTTACGACGTTGGCAATAACCGTCAAGCCGTCTTGGGTAAACCCGCCGCGTGGGAACTCAAGCGTATCCGTGACCTCTCCTGTTGCCGGGTATTCCCAAATAGGTGTTGACATTATACCCTCCTATCCCCTCGAACCCTGTTTTGCTGCGCTGCAAACTGCTCGTCAGTCATGCCGGACATTTCGCCGCGCTCCCGGGGTGAAAACGTATTGTTTATATGTGTGACGTTCGAGCCTATCGCACTACGTTTTAGTTGCGCCACGATCCGATCCGCTCCACTGTCTGACGAAAACGGCACCGCTGACCTGCCGAGAATACCGGTTGATTCAAGCGACCCGGTTGCGCCTGCAAGAAATCCGGCACCGCCGGGGATAAGTGCCGCTGCTATACCGGAAAATAGTGCCCGTTGCCCCACGCTTATTGCAGTGCTCTTTAGGCTATCAACGACACTATCAACAGAAATCTTGCTACTCATCTGGCCAAACGCGCGTTCCATGAAGACTGCCAGCCTCTGGATGCGGTCCCGCACGTCCTGAGCGCGTTGCTCCTGTATGAGTGCGATGTCCTGGGAAAGTCTCTCCTCGGCAACCAATCGTAGCTCGTTATGTTCTTTGAGCATCCCGAATTCAGCCTGAAACCGTTTTTTAAGTAGAGCGATTTGCGCGGTGTTGCGATCCTTGGCAAGCGAAACGGCGTTTTCGTCGATGTCGCGCCTGATGGCCTCTATTTTTTCGAGCTGTTTCTTTATCTCTTCGGGTGACGGGCCGGTGAATGCTGACTTGCGGGTGTCGCCCAAAAGCCCTTTTGTTCTTCCGAATTTATCGGCTGATTCTGTTTCAAATCTACCCACTCCGGCGGCTCCTGTTTCAAATCTACCCACTCCGGCGGCTCCGATAGAATATCTAAGGCTGTTAAGTTTGGCAATTGCTTTCATTCTGTCAAAGTACGCATTAACTAATTTAAGCCGTTCCTTTGTTATTTTAGGTTGCCCGTTCTTGTCTTCATCGGGCAAACGCATTTTTAAGGCTCCGCCTTTGTGTATTCGTGCTTTAAAATCAGGCCCCAGGTTCACATCTAACGCCCTTATCGCCTTATCCCTTATGCGCTCCATACGGTCAATTTCATCGGAAATTTGTTCTGCTGAGAATGCCCCCCCGCGCTCTGTAACACCAGCAACCATGCCGCCTTTCTGAGTAAAACTAAACCCTTCTTTAGTCGCTCCCTGCGCCGTCAATGATAGAGTTGCGGCTGCTCTTTTGGCCAATAGCTCTTGATCGTCTACCATGCCTTCAGTAATATCTCGTATTTCTATCATTATACTCTTGACCTTCTCGAACGGCCCGGTATCCATGACAAGTCTGATCCACTCTTGCCAGTTGGACTTGATTTCGGTGTTGATGCCCTGATAAGTGTTCCTGATCTTCTCAGACTGACCGGCAAAGCGCTTGTTCATACCGGTGAGCAGTGCGTCAACGGCTTTCTGTCCATCTATTGCCATATTGCCGATGTTGCCAAGCTCGGATGCAGTAAGACCCATCTCTTCCTGTAATATCTGATATGCTGGGATGCCCCGCTCGGCGAGTTGCATTAACTCTTCTGCTGACACCTTGCCTTTGGTGACGATCTGACCGAGCGCACGGGCGATACCTTCAAGCGTACCTTGCTGACCACCGAGAGCTGACGCGGTATCAACGAGTGTTGTCATGTCTTTAATCGCTGGTTTCAGTCCCATCGCTGACATCATCTGGAATGACTTTATTGCGGACTGAGTTGACACCGGCATTTTCAGCGCCCACTTATTCAGTCGCTCGAATGTTTCCGGGCCTTTGCCTTTGGTGATTGTGTCGAGGGAAATTTGGAGTACTTCAAAGCTTCCGGCTATCCCGAGAGTGTGTCTTGCGAGCCCGAGCGCCTTGAAAGCAGCGTAACCCACAAGCAGCGGTGGCAAAATAGATTTTGCTTGGGTTAGCATAATCTTATTCATTTTCTTGAGACTTCGGCTTGTCTTGTCTGTTTCTTTCCCTTTTTTCTTAATTGCCTCGTTTGTTTTCTTAATACCATCACGAGTGACTTTGCCGGTTTTTTCCAGCTTGGTCAATTCACGGTCAACGGATTTTATCCCCCTGACAGCGCCTTTTTCGTCCAGATCGATGATGATACGAATTGCCATGTTACTTCCTCGGTATTGCTGATATTGTCCCGAAATGTATCTCGGTCAGATAAGTCATGAATCTCTCTTTATCGTCGATCTCGCAGTCCACCATGTCTAAAACGAATTCAAGTTTGGTGAGCTGCGGCATTCCATTGAAATCACATCCTGATAGCTGTACTGCCTTGGAGTATATCTCGACCGCCATAGTAAAGTCGTAATTCCACTCCGGTTTCAGCATCCGTTGAATCTCGATACAGACGCCCTTTGGCTGTTCGCACTCAGGGTAGAAAGCACACATGATGCATTTCTGAGGTCGCCAATGCATTACGCAGGCTTCCATGACACACTTTGTCAGGTCGATTCTTCTGCCGGTTGATCCGCTGTAACTTTCTTGCGACTCACCGGCAAGGTTTTTTTTGCGTCCGGTTTCTCCGGTTCTTCGTCAGGTGCGTTGTAAAGTATTTTGTAATAGTCAGCCTCGGTGAATATTTCGGTCGTATCAATCGTCATGTCGCGCATGTGAATTGAAAACGGTATTTGATCCCCTGTTTCGGCATCGATATAGTTATCCCATGCATACAGGGCTGTTCTGAACAAATTCTGCACTGCCCTTGGTTCGTCGCGCTCGGGGTCTTGATACCACCCAACTCTTGCCCTTTTCCTCAGCGCCGCGTTGACCTTGAAATAAAATACGGTGGGCTTTTCTCCATCGTAGCTGGCAATTATTGACAGAGCGATAGAGTCCTTGGTTGCTTTCGGTTCTGGTTTGACATCACAAGCCTCTGCAAATTCAAGCAAAATACTCTTAGGCAGTGTCATGAGATACTTATGTGTGGGGACTTCGCCCTTTTTAATAACGTGTGTTTCGGTTGGTATTGCCCTGAATTCTACTGCCATGACTATCTCCTCGGTGTGGTGCCCGATTCGGCGTGGTGTGTGGTTTACGATGTTTCGCCCTTTTCCAGTGAAACCTCAAGATTCGCTGAACCTGACATGAATGTCTGATTATTGAGGTTCTTAAAACAATTGAACGATGCCGAGAATGGAATTGCGCTCATGTCGGTTACATTCGGGGCTGGCACCTCGATTGTTTTTATTTCCGGCAACTCCAGCGTCATTGTCTGTGGTGATGGTCCGGTCCATGTCAAGTCAGCTTGCAACGCAGTGTGACCGGTTGCCGCCGCCATGACCGCCGCGATCTCGGGGTCATCAGAGTAGCGCGGGGATGTGAACTCAAACGATACCTCGCGCTGGTCAACTCCGCGGATCGGCTGAATCATGAACGCGCTGCCGGAAGCGAAATCGATTTGGAAGTTGTTCTTGATGCGGAAGGTGAACGTTGACAATGGCAGTACGTCAGATGCGCCGAGTGCGCCGCCGCCGACCGTTCCAATCCTGAACACCATTTGTGACATGAGGGCTATGGACGACGCGACAAGGCCGGGGTTCACGATAGCCGTTGATTCCAGGGCAACACTCTGGAATATCCAGTCTGTCTCGATGCGTATTTTTGAGGTCGCCATGTCGCCAACAATGCGGATTTCTTCGATCACTCCCCCGGTATACTGGTATCTCTTGACATTCCGGTTCACAACCAGCGAGTACGAAGTCAATATCTCATCTTTTGGCGTGTAGAGGTATGGGTCAACATTAAGGCCCGCGCCCGTTCTTGTCCCGAATGCCTGGATAAGGAGCTCGTTTATATTCAGATAGCTTGCCTCAGATATAACCGTGCCGCCGCCCTGTTCCATGTCTTTGATAGATGCTACCCTTGACGGTCCGACACCGTCCTTTATTTCATCCATAAGGGGCTCGATGCTGTGCGTCAAAGTCTCCGAGATAAACGGGAGTGTCAATTCGTTGTTCGTGTCAAGTGTCCCGAATGTCACCTCTGGCACGATATCGATGCTGGATTCAAACCCTTTTCCGTAAATTGCCGCCATGATTGTATCCTCCGTTACGCGACTACATATGGTTTATCGAATGGTATTGATAGTTCGAAAGTGAGGTGCTGCCGCTTCCCTTCTTCTTGTTCGTCGAGCGTTATTCCGGTTATATTGATGCCTGTTGACAGGTCACGCAGTGTTTTTGAGTTCATTATGTTGTTTCTGATGCTCTCGCGCCAGCCCTCGAGGGTTGTTGATGACGTATTCTCGATGAAGAAATGAACCTCAGGTAGAAAGTCACTGGCTGCCTCGCTGTTAGCACGCGGATCAATCGTCTCATCACCAGAAGCGACGACAAGAAGCGGATATTGAGTGAAGTCCTCAAAGTCTGTGTCGTGTAGCATGATAACGCGCTTCTTTGTCGGCGTTCCTGTGTATGTGATGCCCAATATCGCCGCAAGTATCTGCTCTGTGGTTGTTCCTGGCATTATGCCCCCGGCTTCATGGTGACGGCCCAATTAACGGAAAATTCCCAGCGCAGTTTGACATCCTGCCCCATGGACTGCACACCCTGAGTGGCGACGCTGTGATCGCACGACTCGCCGGGAATAGGGCTTTGTGTAATGTTGAATACTTCGGCGTTATCCAAGTGCGCCGCCTTGGTGGTGCCGAGTGCCGCCCGTGATGCGGTGACGTTCGGGGTTGAAACGTCAGTCACAATCAATATTTCATCCTCTATCATGATGTAATCACCGACCGTGAATAACGTTGCCTTTGCCACCGCAGCACCGTCGTCAGGAGCGAATATCACCGGGTCTGATGTCGCCGACATTGCGCCGGTGAGGAAAAACCCGTTGAACTGAGCGCGATTGTAAACCTTGTCGACGGCATTGTACAGCGTCCGGGCCTGTGCTTCTGCTGTGACATATGACTTGTTCCTGATTATGGCCTGGAATGCCGCAATAAGCACCGGTGAATGGCGGTTATTACGGTCACTCTCATCGTATGTGGTGACACTGCCATCGACAGACTTATCGTCAAGGTCCGGCTGGTTTGCAAAAAACGACACCGCGTCATCGATTTCAAGCACTGCCATTACATGATATTGAGCCATGTCTGCTCGCATCAATTATATCCTTATTCTTATGGTTCTGTCACCTAAACTGCGGAGCATCTTTTGATATCTTGGCATGTTGTCGTCAGCGGCTCTGGTCAAGTATTTGCGCCCTATTTTGCGGCCCCTGCCATCAATCAGGAATCCGGCTGTCCTTCCCCTGTCACCGAACTTGCCTGATCTTGCAGGCCTCTTATTTCGCAATACCCAGTACGGCCTCCCTGTTTTCTTTGAAACTCTCCTGACAACCTCTGACCGTGCTCGTGCTTGGTAATGCCCCTCGTGCATCCTGATCTCATACGGTTTGTCGCCTGTGCTGACTATGATGCGGAAACCGCGCCCGAACCCTCTATCGACAACGCGCTCTGATATGCTTGCTCTGAGGTCGCCTGTCCGTACCGGTGCGTTCGCTGCTGCCTTCCTTGCGAGGTCAGCGCTTACCCTGTGTGCCATGCGTTGAATCTGGTCACGTTTTTTCTTGAACGCCTTTTTGAGCTTTCGCCGCTCGGCAAGTATGCCCGTTACACCCGATCTTTTCCGGCCCATTTAGAACCCCTGACATAGCAGTTCTTTATGCGATATACTGGTCATATCACGGATCGGGTCAACGAATTTCACCAGGTAATCATAACCATCGATTATCATCTTATAATTCTCAATGACCGTCGTGTCTCCCGGAACGAATATAACCGAGCTCGTAATCACCGTAGTGCCATCAGGGGCTTGAGTTTGCCTGGTGGTCCGCTCCTCGCGACATGGAACACTGGCGGTTTCTGCTGTGACTGAATACCTTGGGTTGCCAGTTTTGGCGAGCGTGGGGACGTAAAGGGCGCCGGTTTGAGTGAGCATGAAATCTATGGACATACTTAATCCTTTTTGTCGAAACAGATATCGCGTTCATCTGATTCTATATTATACCCTTGCGCGTACCATTTGAAGCCGAGAGATTCGGCGAATGTCCTTGCTTTGCTGTCAAGCTCGTCGTCAATATTACCATCGTAAACAATTCGCAATATCATATTACGCCGCTTTCTGAGTTTTCTTAGTTCGTGTCCGGGTGTCGTCTCGCTTGATCGGATATTTCTTATTCATTTCCTTCGCTGTTTTCCCGACATCGACAAGTTTGAATTGCCGGCCGTTTTCGTCCTCGCCGTTTTCGGCAAATTCCGGTATGTACCCGTGCGTTGTGTGTGTACAATTAATGTGTAGCGGTGTTCTGGCTGTCAGCTTAGGATATCTGCTGCTTTTCCCTGATATGCTAAAAATCTGATTCTCATATTCTGTGCAGAAATCGACCGCGCCGGTGTCCGATATGATGACGAGGTCTATGTCATTTTCTGTCAGTCTATTTATAGTACCCTCTGTCCTGACTGCCCTTGAAAGCGTCCGGGCCAGTAGGTCAGCGTACACCCTCGCATTCAGTGTGCGTTGACCAACCACGATCAACCCCTTGACGGCCTTGCGCTGCGTCTCGATAAGCAGCCTATTGACCACCGTCTCACGTCCAGCACCCTCGATGATCCCGCCTGCTATCTCATTTGCGATCGCTCTCTTGTTGCCGGTAATCTGCGCCCGACGAACGTAGCCTACATACGTATTGTCGAGCGCATCGGCCACCACGCCGAAATCCTGTACGGCGCCCTGTACTGCAACTCTGGCGGCTTCCTGGTGTAGCTTTCCGAACGATGTATGTGCGCTGGAACCAAGCAACCGGACAATATCATCGATGTCCTGATCGGTGCCGATTCTGTAGGCGTCCGGTATGAACTTTTTCGCCCATGCGTTGTGTGTGCGTCTGAGTTCGGCGATATGTCGCCTGATCTCGATGATCTTCGCGGTCGCCCGACGTTTTGAAGCCGTCGTGAAATCCTCACCGGCTATGACAGCCTTCAGTCTCGACAATGTCAACGCATAAATGTCGATTATCTCGGCATTGCCTGGGACTAAGGGGATAGGATCGGGACCGCTGCTCATGGCGAAAACTCCAGTCTTACGGTTCTGCTTAACCAGCCACCGAGATAACGCTTGGCGGTCGGCGATACACCGCCGGTGGCCCAGCTCTTATTGTACTTGGCCTCGTAACGGCTTGTTTTTTGCTCCTCGATGCCTGCATTGATAATATCAGACGTTTTCTGGCCAGCCGCGCCATTCCTGATGATCGCCATTGCCTGATCTGTCGTGGCAACCTTTACGCTTTGCGGTATGTAGGTCTTGTTGTTCACCGGGAAATGCAATGGCTGATAGTTCGATCCGCCGCTGTCGTCCTGCTGGCCGTTGCTTATGCCCATCAGGGACAGAGAGTCTATATCATTTGTGGCCTGGACAAGAGCCGAGTTTTTCGTCTCATCCGTTGCCGCGTCCCATGTCGAGCGATTAACAAACCCCTCTGATATGGTTTCGGCTTCAGCGAGTGTGACATATGAATTGGCGTCAACTGCGCCCGGCGTTGCGATGATTGTGATTGCCATTGCTTCCCTCGATTATTCGGTGTCGGTGTCAGCGTCAGTGTCGGGCGTTTCGCCAACAACTTTGTAACCGAGTTTTTTGAGCCTGTCAGACGTTGCCTTGTCATTGGACTCAAACAACCCGTTAGCGTCGAACGTTGCCAGCGCCTTGCCCTTCGGCTGGGTCTTCGTTACGCCGTTCTTGTCAGTGCGAGTGACCTTGTCCCCGGCGTCGGGGTCCCACGCAACGCCGCCTCCTGATTTCCCGAGTTTCGGAATGCATGTGAATACCTGTTTGTGAGCTGCCATTTTAGTTAACATCCTTTGTTAATGTTTTCATAAGCGACCGGAGTGGGTTTTATGCACCCCGGCCACCGAGAGGGTGCGGCGATATCAACGCCGCTGCCTTGCCCATATGTAATCCAGATACGTGAATTGTGTAGTTGAGTCACCGGCGGTAGTCTCAAATAATGGCCTGAGATTCACGCCGCGAGGCTGATTAGCTGCTGTGGATGTCCTGGCTTTCTGAACATCGTTGACGTACCAGGTGACAGAACTTCCGTTCCACAATAGCCTCAGATTATACCAAGTGTCGTCCGACAGTGATCCGAGAGATACCGAATCCGCCGTACCGACGCTTGTTTTCTGTTCAAGGCCGTACAGCGTTGACGATCCGTCGTGCTTCACGAATGTCAACTTGTGGGCGGTTGTCGCTCCGTTCGTCCCGGTGACATGAAACCCCGCGTAAATAATGGTTTCCGACAAATCAGTTGTCTTGAACCTCGCTGAGTATTCAAGTTGGGCGGTCGCGCTGTCCGGCCTTGACGATGCGTTCAGCCTGTAATTGCTGTTGACCGTCTTGATGCTCATCGCCGATCCCTTAATAGGCAAGAGCGATATCTTCATGTTGCCAGGAGCGTCACCAGAGTCAACAACAGCGGCGACACCTCCACCGAGCCCACGAACAGACGTTGTGTCCCATGCCGACGTGTTGAGCCGGTAAAAGTCATCGACAAACGTCGCGAACGTGCGCTGGTCGATAATGCCCCGAGACTCATCAAGGATACTCCGAGTCTCAGGCTGGATGCCCCGACCGATAGGCGACCACACCTCTGCAAAGAGAGGGGCGGCGAACAAAACGGCCATGAGCAAGATTACTATGTTTCTGATTGTGAGTTTCATTTAACTGCACCACCTTTCCTTTCTTTTTGGTTAGGCGACTGCGAGGCCGGTGATTGTGCCGTGAGCCCACTGTGGGCCGTGGTCGAGTCCAATTTCAGCGTACAACTGATTCTTGTCCTCGGCACCGGTTTTGGCAAGGGGCTCGGAAAATACAACACCCTTAACCTCGCCATTTTCTCCGACAATTACCTTGTGCATTGACGACATGACACCAAGATCACCGAATGTCACTGTGTCGGCAGGCTGATCACGATCAAACATAATGCCAACATCCCCCGCGATATCAAACTTGATGGTGTCAAGCGCAACGCCACCGAAAGTGCGGTCCGTAGGTGCATAGCCGTACAAATCAGAAAGTACCTGATTCTGGAAGGCATTAACAATCATGACCGGCATAGTGAACGGAGCGCCGTTGCCTACCATTGTGCGAAGCACCTGCTTGATAAGAGAATCACTGAGGGTCGCGCCAGCAGCGCCGACGTTATTGGATGCATTAGAAGCGCACTCAATTAGACCGCGAGACTTATTGGAAACCGACTGAGATGTTGCGATCTGGAAGTCGCCCTGCAAGAATGTGTAATTTGCATCAATCGCCATCTGCACGAGATGACGGGCGATCTGAGTGTCGATACTACCAACGACATTAAGGGGGGTAGCTCCCAATGTGGCGATGCCTGAAATGCGGCCCCGCGCACCACTTGAGCTGTACGTGACACCCATTGCATACTGGAATATCTGCACAACGTTTTTGACCAGTGCGTCTGTGATGTCGGTTGCTGTGGGCGCCGTCCTGGACGCTGTCTCGGTGATATCCGGCTGTGATGCCGCCGCATATGATGTTTCGACCGAAACCGGAAACTCAAAGTCCGTAGTCATTGCGCCGCCGGTGAGGCCACCAAGAGCCGAGAGCAAAGGCGCTCTGGTCTGGTCAGCCGTAAAAAGTTCTCCGACATAGTTTAGTAAATCCCACGTTGTTCCTGGCATAATACCTTACCTCCGGCGCAATTTATGCGCCTCCATTTTCGAGACTGTATATTTCCCGCTTCATGGCTATTTTTTCCGGCATTGTTGCGCCACTGTCGGGCTTCATCGCAGCCTCGTAGTTTTTCTTGAGCGACAAAAGGTCCCCCGCGCCTGCATTCATTTTCGTCTGGCCTGGTAACGTTCCATTGCCGCCTATCGTTGTTCCTGGTTTCATGAGGTGTAATCTGTCCCCCATGAACTTTTCGTATGCACCGCCAACCGTTTCGGGCTTGCCTGCTGCATCAAGCATCTGAAGCCCTGCCGCGTCCTTCACGACCACTACGCCATCGACAACCTCGATCTTGTGGAACGCCTTCATAAGCGTCACAACTTCGGCGGGGTTAACCGCATTTTCGGTCATCTTTAGGATCTCACCATCAATCAAGAGCTTGCTGATGGTCTGGTCCTTACCAGTGCTCGCAGCCGTAATCTCTGCAAGCTTCGCGTCGTGCACGCCTTTCTGATCTGCAAGCTGTTTCTCAAGGGCTTTGTCGTAATCGCCCTTTGCTTCCAGCGCAGTCGTGTCCTTTGCGGCCTGTGCGGCTGCTGTGGCTGCTGTCGATGCTTCAAGCTGCGTTTTGGCATCAGCAAGCTGCGTTTTAATATCGGCATGTTTTTTGCGCTCGTCCTGCAACGCAACCAATGTGCCGCTCGTTGCAGAATCAACCGCCGTCTTGATGGCTGCTGCCATTTCCGCTTCAGTGGTTGGTAGTACCATCGGAATAGCCTTTCCGTAATAGGATTTTCGGGGTATCCTCCCCGAGTAGGATTTTGCCGGTGTTCGCCCGGCAAGTTGCGGGTGTTGCTATGGTTTGCTTATTCATCTTCATCGCTACCGCCTGTATTGTCGCCTGGTAGTCGTCCGTCGTCCATAATGCCGATGCTCGGCGTTTCTGACTCGTCGATCTCAGCTTCTATCTTTGCGTATGTCTCTTCTGAGAAATCAAACACCTTGCGATATAGATGCTTGAGTGCTTCTTTCCGGCCTGTTTCAGACGAGAATCCTATTGTCTGAATACCAAGCACGGCCTCGATAATATCGGCGATTTCATCAACTGCGTAATCTTTCGGGTAAACTGCTGCGTATCCATCGCCGATACCCTCCCAGCACCCAACAAGACGCGAAACATTCACCTCTATGAATTCGGCTGTCTTGGCAAGACCGGCAAGGAACTGGTTGACTCGTTGGAAGTCCCACGACTTGGATATTCCTGATTCGGGGACTGCCTTGCCTGTCTGGTATTGAAGGCCAGCGGTCATAAACATATCGACCTTGATGTCGTCTATGGCGGCTTTGAATGATTCAATGCCTGTCGAGTCGGTCTGCACAAAGCGCGTGATATTCTTAGTGTCTAAGTTTTCGGTTAATGCATGCGACCTTGAAACATTAGTTATTGTGTCATCTTCGACGTCCGGCAATACAAGAATCCCGAACGTCTGATAATACAGGCTTGCAAGTTTCAGGCTGTTCAGATTGTAAACCGATCGATTCATGTCTGCAAGGTCAAAAAACCACGATTCGGGAGTGAGCGCGTTCTGGTCAATGTCATTTGTTACAATGCGAATAACCGGCGTTTCTTTGCATGGATGGTTCCCCCTCAGCCCAACTACCCAATTGCTGTTGTTTCCCGTGCCCTTAGCATCTGATGTCTTTGTCCATGTTTGCCAGACGTTGGCATCCCAGTAAGTTCGAGTAACAACTTCTTCCGTGCCGTCGCTGTCAATTGTGCTTACGAGGGCCGTGTTTTCGATTATCAACCACTCGTATTTCCCGTCAGGACGGAGCGCCCAGTCTACGATGTTCTGAGGCAGTATAATGTTTGCGTATGCCCGTTGACCTTTGGCCTTAGCGTCGGCTACCGACAGGACCTCGCCGGGAGCTTGCGGCATGTCGACCAAAACAGCGACCTCGCCCATAACCATTGCAAGAGCGAGAACGTCGCGCGTGAATAAATCCATGGGACGTCCTGACAAGTCAGCATTTTCTATGAAATCAGTATACTTCTCTGCGCTTTCTCTCTCGGGGTCGTCTTTCGTCACATACCTGACATACTCCTCGACTATCTGTCTTGCAAGCGGCGTATACGGCGACATGGCCACCCGGTTCACGTAATCGCATGCGGCCTCGCGTTTGAACTTAAACAGCCCCGGATAATACCCATTTGCGTTGATCGTTTTGATCTGCTGCTCAGACAGCCCCATTCTGAAGGCCATTCCTAGGCCGCCACGCCATGAAGCAAGCAGGAAATCCCACAACTGAATATTATCTTGGTGGTGTGGGTGCTCACGTCCACCGATGTTGTGGACATTTGGGAAAACGCCTGTGCTTGCTGCCGCCATAATTACCCCGTGCCTAATGCGTATGACATTATACGTTTCGTTGCTGGGAAAGCTGTATGAATCGTGTACCGTTCGGCGTCTGAGCCGTGGTCGTGTGTCTTCAGGGGCGCATCCTCACCGATCAACTGTTTCTTCGGGTCCCACATATATGCGCTTTTTTCCTGTACTGTGTTCGGGCATTTAGCCTTTACAATCCGATACCTGCCCTGGTCTATGAATGTGGCGACTGAATTAATCCCAGCAGAAACATCGTTATTAGCGCGTTTAATATATTTGGCGAGTGATATGCCACATGACCTCGATTTAAGCTCTGTGATGAACGACAGCGCCGACGGGTCAATGTACAATTCGTATGCGTCTGGCTGCTCAATAAGAACCCACACATCACGTTTCTTTTCGTATCGACCGCCCATGAAGGTCACCAGGTCACGCTTGTACTCGGAGGTTGTCTTGCTTTTTCCTTCCGATCCATCGTGGTAGTATTCGTCGTAGTGAAATATTGATGGCTTGCCGTTGTAGACCGTCACGCCACTTTTCAGGTATACGGTGGGGTTTGCTGTCCCGACATCGATACCGATCATCTTCCGCTGGAACGTGCCTGGCAATTCGTCCAGTGTTATGCAGTGCCGTTCCTCATCGAACATGTCATATATGGCGCCGTCAGCAAGCACCCACAGACCAAGGATCATGCGTTTATAGTGAAGCCCTGAGTATGCCGCTTTGATGAATGCCTTGTACTCTTTGGACAGACTTAGATTATCATCAAGCTGGAAATGGATCGACTTAACCATTCCCGATTTGACTTTGTTCTTGAATGTAATGTAATCTTTATTCAGATAGTGGTATGGCGAATCAGGGTTTGTTGTGCAGTAGAGGCGTGCGTTTTCGATTGATAGGCGGTTAAGAAGCTGGTCAAAGGAACTTTTCGGCATCAATGTCGTTTCGTCGGAGTATGCCCCGGCGAATGTCGGGCCGCGTAACTTCTTTTCTGAACCTTCGTCCTTGATGCCGATCACTGCCAGCCTGCGCCCATATATCGAGAGTTCGCCCTTGTTCTCTCTGTAATCATAGTTATTACGGCCAACTGTATCGAATATGTCATTAAGGACGTTGATTTTTAGTTGCTGCTTAGAATAGCCAGTCATGGCCAGCAAGCCCTTTGGGCCGTGCTCGATGTAATCAAGCCACTTCGGGATCATGCAGGCCGTCTTGCTGGAACGTACCGAGCCCTCAAGGATTGTTATCCTCGCGTCCTGCTCGATTGGCGTGGTTATGAATTTGAGCGCCTTTGCGCCGAACGGCCCCCACTCAACCATTGCTATCACCGCCAGAAGTAGCAAGAATAAGAGCTGCGCTCTCGCGTATGGCCGCTGATAGTTCGCCTGCGTTCCCGTTGCCATCTTCACCATTTCTCTCATTGTCGCGGTTTCGCTTCCATTTGCCGGGCATCCGGTTTGTTGTCCAGAATATATCCGCTGTTGGATTGGGCGGTATATACCGCTGCATCCGACATGTTTCCACTGATATCGTGTTGCCGGTGAAGTTCTTTGTTTCTACTCCTATAAGGCTTGTTCTGTATACAGTTAGCTCGTCTTCTATTACTTCATAAAGTGTTTTTTCGGTTGCTTCCCATATGTATTCACCGTTTGCGCTTCGGTAAAGACTATCGGTGATATTCAGGTCTGCATACTCTTTATTGTTTTTTAAGGAGTCCCGTAATTCCGCGTTCTTTGACTTGTAAAGCATAAACGATGAAAGCCCGACGCCGAGTAGTTTTGCAATCTCTTTGTCAATGCGGCCATCTCGGCACCACCATTTAATCTCATCGAGTCTTGGCTGTACATGGGTGTCATATTTGTTTTTGCGTCCTGCTGGCATGGTTGATTTTGGCCTTTCCGGTATGCGCTCCGGTGAGCGACGCCTTTCGGCCCCGGAATTACGCCTCCGGTGAGCGAGGATACTGCGAGGTGATTAGACTGTAAAGTACATATAGACGAGTACTGCAAATGCGAAGCTATTGAAAATCATGTCATGCCTCCCGTCAATTGGTAATTACTTACTTTTGCGGAATATAAGCCTATTGGTAGCGTAAAGTCAAGTACTATTAACAGAAAACCGCTCCCTGTGGTGTCGAGGAGCGGTTTGTTGAGATTCTATGATATTGGTTTTGAGGCTACGCGGCTCTTTTCTTCAGAATCAGATTCAGTGCTGTCAACACTTCGCCGCTTTGGTGTATCTCATATGCGACGGGCCTTTGAGATTGCGCCCGTGCTTGCTGCCACCTTTCCCTCCTGTGCTCGATCCTGGCATCGTCATCCTCCTTTGTGGTGTGTTTAGGCATCCAGAGCGGACGCCTTTTTATTATGCACTATGGTCGTGTTCGTGTCAATGGTTATTTTTCACCGTCACAAGGCAAACATACGGGTCAAGCTTCCAAGCGCCGGGGCCGTGTTCGGCGTCAAAAAGTTCTTTTATCACAAGACAATCTTCATCATCCCAAGCCCATTTCCATGCGTCCTGTAGATAATCATCATATGGTATGCTCTGTACCCTCTTAACCTCACACTTCACCACAGTCAGGTGCAGGATATCAGGCATACATGCCATGTCGTGCACACAGTATCCATTGCCCTTGCAATCGCCGGGGATCGTTACCTCAACCGTGCTGTTGACGGGGTAAGGGATAACACGATAGACATTCTTCCCCGTAACTTTGTTATAAAACTCCGCATAACTGTGCCTGCCCTCTACAGGTTTGGGATAAACAAACACCCCTTTTAAAATACAGTCATCCGTTACCTGCGGCCCGTTTTTTGCCTGCTCAATCTTCACCACCACAGTCACCTCTTTCTTGTCGGCGAGGGCTTTGAGCTGGTCGGTTGATAGGTTGATATTATTTATCTGTAGCACCTATTTTTCCTTTCCCTTAAATAATACACATCAATTGTCACGCCTTCGGGAACCTCGTCGAACCACCACCACTCCCCATTATGTTTATGCTTGTCATGAGGCTCGGTAATAATAGTTTAAATTCAGCAGATAGCAGATAATGAACACCATCATCGATGTATTCGTCGCCAAATTGCGCCCTGAACATGGCCGCGCATAATATTCTGCCGTTCTTACGAATACGGACCGCGTCCAGGTCGGCTTTGGAGACGTTGCCGTCTGTCCGGTGGTTGTTGAGGATGTCGAGGGCGCGGGTCATGCCACGTTTATGAATATCGTTCCACCAGGTCCCATCTTCGGGGTTCTCGCGTTCACGTATGATCTCCGCAATCACCTCAGCAATCGGCATGTCAAGCTCAGGCTCGGGCGGTTCACCGATGACAATTGGAATCCACGACGGGTTTGTGATTTCACTTAAACCCTTGAACTCTATTCCGTAACAGTCGTAGAGTAGACCGTCGAGCCTCAACTGGATATACGCCATGGTCATTTCTATTACGTCATGAAGGATGTAATCCCCTGCCCTGGTCGGCGTCTTGCTGTCCCACTGCGGTACTGGTTTGTCTGTCATGACTTCTCCTTGTCGTAGATGCTGCCGGTTTTCCCGACAACCAAGCCACTGTTATCCAGTATAGCCAATAGTGGTTCGTGACTGCCACCAGAAAAAGCTTTCCATTCGTAATACTCAGTATAAGCCACTGTAAACACATAGGTGTTCTCGGTATCGCACTCAGCAGTCCATTGTCCCTTATCACCATGGAACCACCACACATCGTTAACTTTCAAGCCAGGGACTTTGAAATCATAGTTCACAATGTCAACTTCATCCCAGTTTTTAAAAGCTTCCTCAATCGTCCCGTGAGGCTTTATCCCCTTTGAAAAACCGACCTCACGTCCGATATGTAGTTCGTAGTACCCTGTTATTCTACCATTTATGATATGTTGAAACATAAAGATGTGATCAGAATTAGGTACGGGTGATTTTCGGGTTAATTTCTCAGTCGCCACTAGTTGCCTCCATCGGATACTCGAACTTGCCGTCCTGGTAGCGCTGGCAGTCAGCCCATGACATGACATTTACACCGGCTTCGGCGAGGAGGGCTTTCTCTGCCTTGGTTGACAAGTCCCTTTGTGACCATATAGCGTTATCTTCTTGCCCTTCATATTTCCCAATTATATGTTCGTGCTCGTAGAACCGACACCGCACCTCATCCAGCACCACCATATACCGCTCATCCATGAACTTCAGGACTTGAGACTGACTTGCAATAGTTGAATCTGCTACCGCATGGTTTGACCAATACTCCCTGAGGCCATTTGCGTATATTACCATACTCCCGGAAGATTCTATATACTCAATCTGAGCTGGGTTCCTATTTTTAAGGTATCTAATATCCCCCGGTTCGAACACATGCGGCGCTGGCTTGGGCGCATCAGGGCGTTGATGTTTTGCAACTTTCAGCTTTACGCTCCACACGGAGCCGTCGGCCTCTTTGACCTTGATATACCAATCCTGATCAGGAGTTCCGCAGATTATTTCACAGAAGCCCTTGATCTTGGTTCCCCCATACGACAGCCCATCACACCACCATGTTTCCCCATCGTGCGGCACCCCCTCAGTCTGATTCTCCGGCAGGAATTTCGCCAACGTGGCCCTGATTGCCCTTATATCGTCAATTTCTTTCTCGTTGAGCTGTTTCATATCCAATCTCCTCATAAAAAAAGCGGCACCTCCTGTGTCAGCGAACCGGGTAAGGCTCTCAGGAGGTGCCGCGTTAAATGATAGGCGTGTTGCTTACCCGGTTGATGCTGACAGTTTCAATATACGGTGTTGTTTCGGAAATGCAAGTGTTTTATTTCTCCCAAGGATAATCAAGTGTGGGCTTGACCGGTTCTCGATTGTCTTGTGACCGCCGATCATCAGCGACGCCCACGGCTGGTGGATTGTTAGGGCTTTCATTATGCCTCCTTTATCCATGGTTATTTCATTCATATCTCACCTATGATTAAATTTCGCGCTTCTCTGCATGCCGAATGCATGAACCGGTATCCCGCAGCGCGACGAGCTCATTTTACACACTGATTCTTTCTCGGCAAGTTCAATCGCGGATTCCAGCGTTTCGCCAGCCGCGACGAGCTTGCCTGATCTCTTGAGTTGATTTAGTCGGCATTGAACGCACTTTACTTTGTCCGCCTTCGGGCACTCTTTACAGACGGCGTCCCTGGCATTGAGTGCGTTCTTGCCGTCGCCGACCATCAATCCCCAGTGATAGAGCTTGCACACCGAGCAGGTGGCGTTTGCGACCTTTGAGTGACAGAGACGACAGATGGCCTTGCCGATGGTTAGGATGTCGGGGTTTTCACTCACCGGGGAACTCCCGTCGCTGCAATTCCAGGGGGAACCGGTCGATGTCCTTGACGATCTTGCCGTCGATGGAAAGCTGTTTCATGAAAAAGCTCACACCGGACTCCTTGCACTGTTCGGCTGCTGACCTTGCCCACTCGACATCCATATGTCGGCGATTCGGGCCGCTTTCGGCGCCACATATGATCTGATGCAGTAAGCCACTTTCAAGAGCAAGCTCACCAACTCCATGCCCGATATCAACATTGAAATCAACCCACCCTAACGCCGGTTCATAACTCACAAACCTTTTCGCGGCTGGTATCTGCAACAGGATCGGAATTTTCTCGTCGGCTTCTTTCTGATTGCATACTGTGACGCCGATATAGACATTGTCGCCTAAATTACCTGGGACCTGAGAGTAATAACTATTTACATACTCCATCATGTTTTTAGGCCGCTTTGTCAAGCATAAGAACAAATCATTAGGGTTATTTCTTATCACACAAACGACTTTGTGCCGAAACAGATTGGGGATGTCGTCATGGAATAAGTCATTCCAGATGGACCACACCTGCGGTGATTTTGTTTCGTTGGGCTTATTCAATAAATCATGGCTCATACGGACAAGCCCATTAAATTTCCCGGTGCTATCCGTTAGCCCGTGCTTTCTGGCCCTGATAGCATCACAGGGGTGATTACGCCTCATGTGTGTTTCGGTCGCTGACCAGCAGTGTAGGCAACCGGGGGAGCATGGCGTACAGCCGTCAACGAGGCCGTATGCTCGGTCCCACCACATGCCGTTGTCGATCCGACTTTGCTTCGGTCTGGTTATCATCCGGCAGCCTCGTCTACTTTCTCGGTCGAGAAAACCGTTTCGTGGTCCATATTATACTGTTCCTGGCACTCGTCGCAGCGCATCGGGTTATCAGTATCGTCGTGCCTTGATATTTCCCATGAGGTATCGGGCGGTATCTCGTGTCCGCAATGCGGGCAGATGATACGGTCACGGTCTTTGGTGTCCGGCATCGTATTGCACATGGTGTTGCCGCCGACGTCCTTCTTGTTGAGAATAGCACTTTTTTCGCAATGGACACATCCAGCGCCAGGCACTTCATGTCCTGCCAGTTCTGTGTTGCCTATCGGGCACTTATCGTCGTCCCAGTTTATCTTTTGCATTGCCATTTCCCCTTCCGGTGGTTTTTGTCATAGTCTTTCTTGCTGGCCGGCTGCGGCGTTGCGGTAATGTCAATTACCCAACGCGGTTTTTCGCTGTATTTCATGGCAATCGCAAGCCCCGTGATCTGCTTATCATCGTGATAATAGTTCATGCTTGTCATGCAATCAAGCAACATTTTGGCGAGATTGTCAATATCTGGCTTCGTCGTGGGAGACAGAAAGCCTTCCAGTGCCGCCACAAGCCACCAGGTGGGCTTTGACCTGGGAATTGACATGTATGCGGTGATTACAACAGTCACGGCGCCGTCAAGGGGCGTTTCCGGCGCGTTGTCAGCAAGGGCGTTCAGCAGGATCGATTCATTGAATTCCTGCGTCTTGTGTTTGTGTGTCCTGACAAAATTGCCTTGCCTTCTGAATCTGACGCGCATTTGCGCTTTTGGCTCTATTGGGATCGTAAAGGCTATGTGTTTATTCTCTATCATGTCGCTCCCTCTCTTGTTTTATTCCGCGAGGCCGGATGTCGTCAGCCCCGTAGTCTCTCAAAAAGTATAGCGGTTGTGGTTATTTCACGGTGGCCTCCTTTTTAAAATGGGAGTTTGTCTTTTTGTGATTCAAGCTCTGATTTTATGAATGTCATAATTTCAGTGTTGCGACCGGCATCAGGGTATCGGTCGACATGTCCCGCCATCTCACCGATCCCGCAATTATCATATAGCACGATCTTGCCAACCAGCAAAGCGCAGTTTTCCTCATCCATCGCCCCTTGAGATTCTTCCCAGCCCGGCATCATGCTCACGATATCAGCCCTCAACATCAACTGTATCGCACCGGCCAAAAACGTTTCGTCGCTGACAATACCGTCCATAAACCGTGAATTCATATGAGGACATATCACGGTGAATCCTTGACGCCACCAGCCAACAGCGAACTCCCGCGCCCTTTCGCAATTTTCATGCACCCCGTTTATGGTGTCGGCTCGATACGGTCCGGCGACATAGACAACGATGTCTGTTCTTTTCTTGATTTCTGGCATATTATTTCCCCTCTCTTCGGTAATCAGGCACATCGTCGAATGAAATTATTGTATATGACTCAAGCCTCGACACAATGCGAGGCATAGTTTTGGACATAGCATCAAGAGACAGATTACTTGTGATTATTGTGGGGCGGTTGTATTCAAGGCGCGATGATATGATTATAAACAGCGACGTGACTGCGTATTCGCTGGCCTTTTCCACTCCGAGATCATCAAGTACTAAAAAACTTTTGTGTTTAAGGCTCTCGATTATTTCGTTTTCTGTACTTTCTCCGCTATCAAATGAGTTCCGTAAATCCAACATCAACTGAGGAACTTTCTTGAACCACTGCGAACGCTGCCCTGCTTTTGCATGTTCGTTTATCACCGCAACGGCCAAATGAGTTTTCCCAGCACCCGAATTACCAAACAAGAATAGGCTTGATTTTTGTGAATTATCTATTTTAGTGTATGATCTCAACTGGTTCTTTGTGTTCTGTAGGCCGTCGAAATTATCAAAACTGCATTCCCTGTAGCTGGACGGTATATTCATATCGTCTTGCATCTTGTTTGTCAGCTTTGGCATGTAGTGGCGTTCTTTGCTCTTTATGACTTCTCTACACTTCCAAGTTTCACACCACCAGGAGAAGATACATGACCCTACCTCGAACTTGTGAGGGTGTTCAAGCCTGCCGAGGCACTTCTGGCGCTCCATTTCTTCGGGGCTATTTATCACCGAATAGCCTTCATGCATGTATTCACCGCATTCAGGGCATTTCAGGAAAGGGGCGTATTCCTGCATGATGTGAGGCTCGTTCCGTACCGGCCGCGAGACCCACCCGCATTTTATCATGTCGGGGTCTGTAGATCCTGTTCTGTTTGGGTCGTATTTCATGAGGCTGGTGTCCCTTTTGAGTGTGGTTGTCCGTCGGTCATTACTTGGCTGGCGTTCTTTTCGACCTGGGTTTGGTTTGGTTTCTGGTAGTCACTCTCGTTTTCATTGATGTACTTGTCGAACAATTTCTCTGAGAATAGCGTCTCTGGACGCATGTATTGTTTTTGAAATCCCGGATCGGTGTTCTTTTTATCGATTACCGCAATGAACTGCTCTTTATGGTATCCGTTTCTCAGGTGTGCCGTTATTAATTTCTTCGCGTAGTTGTCAACTTCGTTTTTGTGTCCGGTGGCTGTCTCAAGATGAGCGAGTATTTCTTTGGCTATTTCGAGATGTTCTTGATGACCGGGCGAGAAAAAATCGACAGGCGTTTCTTTTGTAATAGTTTCTTTTGTAATAGTTTCTTTTGTAATAGTTTCTTTTGTATGTCCCTTTTTGGGGACCCCCTGATTTCCTTTTTGGGACCCCCTGATTTCCTTTTTGGGTAACGTTATCTTTTTGGGTAACAAATTCCATTTATTGAAATGCTTGTTAAAGCTATAACTTGTAGCTATTCCGTTATCTTTTTGGGTAATGATTAAATTCATTTGTAGTAGCTTTTTAATTGCCTTGCAAACTGTTGGTTTTCTTAGACCTGTGCCGTCTACGAACTGAGATAATGAAATGAAGTCATATTTTTTATGCCACCCGTATGTTTTCCTGATTATAAAGTCGAGAACTTGCCGCGCTTCTCCTGGGATTCTTGTCTTGGAAAAAGCCTCCATGATCTCATTGGCGATGTCAGTGTGGCCATTCTCGGCTTGCGGTGATTTCAATGTTTATCCTTATCTCGTGAATTCGGGTATTTGGAGTTTATTCATAAAGCCCTTGTTGGACATTTTATCGGACAATGTTTCCCCTGTCGAGCAGTCAAGCACAAGATAAGGCATGAACACCTCTTCTGCTGTGACCATCTCGGTTGCTATGATCGATATTTGAGCGTGTACCCACTCCTTGATGATTCGCCATGCCACATTGTAAGCAGCTTGACCGAAGTCCTCTATTGTTTTTTTTGATTTGGGGACTTTTTTCATGTGTTCCCTATAAAGCCATGTCTGAACTTTCTCGATATTTGCCGGCAATTTAAACGGGAGTTGCTTGTCGTTTACCGGAAAAGTAAACATTATCCCCGTGAACCTGCATTTTTCGGCTTTCTTTATGAAGTTCTCGGCTCCGAATTCCAGGAGAAGTTGTTCGATTTCACTGATTGACTTCTCGCCGGGAACTGATGTCGTGTACCCCTTTAATTTTCCTGGCATGTCGTTATAATTCCCTCACAAACAGAAAGAACCGCGAGGTTGTGTGCGGCAGCCAATAGCCTGCCGTGTCGGCTTTTTACAGCACGAACACCTCGCGGTTCTCTTATATGATTTGGTTTTATGACATAAAAATAGAAACATACGGAGTTCCTTTGCCGCTATTGGTTTACTTCACACACCTACATGATAAGCACAGCGTTTGAAAATGTCAAGGGTTACTTTTCGAGACGTGATAACACTCTTTTGTTTCGTCGCCATAGTCTTCGCGAACGCTGCATTTGTCCTTGTCTTCGGTACACACGGCACACTTTCTATTATAAGCTGCCTCGCAGTCCACATTGAAGTATTCGCCGCACGGGAACAAACCATCGATGCCACAGCCGCACGTCGTCTCGGGGTGTACCAGGCCGTCATGCCCGTGATCCTTCAGCCATTCCTTGATAATATCCTGTATTGTCACACTTCCCTCCTTTGTATTCTTTCGGACCGGGCAAGATAGTCTTTGGCGCACCAGTGTCTTGCTCACCGAGTACATGGCACACTACCGGCGCGGCTTGGCTTTTAATGCTGATCCCACATAAGAGCAAACACTGTATTGCGTAAAATCCTTGAGAGCTGTGGTGATATATCGAACCGTTCTTCGTTGATCGTGATGCTGTAGAGTATATCACCGGTGGTATGTCTCATCGAGGCCGCTTTCCAGTCACAGAGCATTTCAATGAGGTCGATGAGCGTCATGTCCTCGATGCCGTTCGGGTGGTGCTCGGGATGATGCCGGTTTTTGCTGTAATGGTTGTCGAGGGCTGGTTTCATTTCAGTGAGGAAACCTTTGTATTCTTCGCTACCGTACTTGGAATCCCTTAGTTTTTCAGTATAAACCGCGAAAATTTCGAGTTCAGGGGAAGCAAGCTTCGATTCATCATGGCGTATTGCCCTGCGGCCCAAGTGTCTTGCCACAGCCAGAAGTCGCTTTGTGACCTCTAAAATGTGTTCCCTGGTGGCGTTGTTGGTGATAAGCTCCTGATCTGTCATTGTCTCTCCCTGTTCTGGTTGTGCGTTATTATTTAAAAACCGGGTTGCACTACCGGCGCGGCGTTAGAATTCCCATGCCTCTATGATCTTCAATACAGCTAAGTTTCTGATAGAGTAGTATACGACGTTCCCGACTCTCCTGGCTTTGATAATTCCCCGGTACTTGAGAATACTCAACTGCTGTGACGTGTGGGACTGCTTTGTCCCGAGTATCTTTACCAGGGCACCGACTGAACGCTCACTGAACGCGAGGACATAGACGATATATAGGCGTAACGGGTGTCCAAGAGCCTTGAGAATTTCGGCTCTCTGATTGAGCTCATCCTGCGATATTAGATAAGAATTTGATTTCATCATTTGTAGCTCCTCTCCTTTATTAACAACCGGGGCTCACTCAGGCAATTGCCCCGCGCAAGATGCGCCGTACCATTCCTGTTTTGCGAGCCATAGCACCCGGCCTGAGATGGTTGCGGATTGTTAGTATTTATTGAAAAACATGTCTGTTTGTTGGCGTTCGTATTCAATGCGCTTGTTGGCTATGTCGCAATATTCCTGTGATATTTCCATGCCGATGAAGCGGCGGTTTGCTTTGATTGCGGCGACTGCTGTTGTGCCTGAACCGATGAACGGGTCGAGAATTATGTCGCCCGCATCTGAGTTATTGTCGATAATCCAACTTAACAAATCAACTGGCTTTTGTGTGGGATGGGTGATCTTGGTTGGTGGCACACGGTCAAACCCGACGAGATCGGGCAGGCGTTTCTTGAACGAATGCTGCTCCATCGGATAAAATAATATACCTTCCCACATTCTACCATACGCATGCTCGAGATCACCCGCAGTCCAGTTGTTTTTCATCCAGCAAATAAATGATTTTGGTTTCTCTACTTCGTGCAAGTTGTCCCAGCGGCAGAACGAGAATACAGCTTTGCGAGCCAATCGCTTATATTCTACAATTAATTCTGACGGGTATCTATCGTCGCCAACAATAGGGTCAAAAGGATTCTTCCATTTGTAACGCCCACTGTGATAACTCATCCCATACGGCGGATCAGTCAAAACCAAATCCACGCACTTATCCGGCAAATTCTTCATGATATCGAGGCAGTCACCCTGCACGATCTTATTGATGTATTTATCTTGCCAATTATCCATTTAGCTTCTCAACCTCGCATTTACACCCCATGAGTAAATCCATTTCCCAGAAAAACACCGTGTCGAGGATATTGCCGGGCAAAGATACCAGCCGCCGGAGAAAATTTATGTGATAGAACCAAAGGCAAGCGAGGATTAATTGCCCCGTGATGATCCCTGCTGTTTGCGCCACGATGTACATTATGTCGAGTTTCATTGATTCCTTTCGCGCGACGGCAGGATATCACCGCGCTGGCCCGGATATCGGAACAGCTACCGCCGCGCAGTTATTTACGAAGTTTCGGCGCCCTGTATTTTGCCGTCCTCAAGATATATCATGCCGTCCTGCGGTTCGTTGGCGACCGTCTCGACAAGCATCGTGTAATCGTGCTCGGTGGCATAGTCAGCGACCACCTTGCGGCTCTCGCTGTCCAGGTTATCCCACCCGACCATCATGAGGCGTATTTCGTGTTTCAGAAGGTTGCCGATCCTCATCGCCATCAGAATTCGTTCCGCCGTTGACTGTGAGTCCCACGGGCGGTCATTCACCATTATCTCACCGTTCTCGATGCTGATGCCGTCCGGTAGGTTCGTTGACTTGAGGAGCGCCACCTTTTCGGCCTTTATGTCGTCGATTTCACCGGTCTTTTTCTGAGAGTCCTCGTTTTCTGTCGCGAGTTCTATCCTGAGAGTCCGGGCCTCCTCGACAAGATCAGCCTGTTTGTTGTGCTCATCGATGTTGTTGATTTCTGACTCAATGGCCTCCACCTCAGACGGCGGAGCATCGTCAACCATTTTCGAGAGGTGTATGTTTTTCTCGGCAAGATCGTCTATTGATGCAATTAACATCTCGCGATCTTTTTCAAGCTGCACAACCTTATTGGTGATATCGATCAGCCGCGTTCTGTTGGTTTCGGTCGTGCGAGAATTGGTTTTAATCTGATTGCTGAATTCATCGATGGTTTTGTCCGCTGCCTGCGCATCCTTCAGGCGTCCGAATAGCTCGGTGGTTGATTGCCGCTTTATCTGCTGATCAGCAGGCAGTCCCTCGATTCTGTTGGTTAGGCTCACGACTTTCCGGTTCACTTCGGTACGTGCGTCGAAAATGACCTTTTCGTCCTTGTCCATCTTCTCGACCTGGCTTTTGATTCCGGTCACTTCATAGAGTACGCCGATCCGCTTTTCGTTGTTGTAGACTTCGGCAAAATCCACCGGGGCCATAACGACACTACTCTTCATCTTGTTGATGTATCCCTGCGGTGCTCCGGGGACATTCTTTCCGGTCAAAGAGTCCTTTACTATCAGGCTTTGATTGCCTGACTCAAGCTTTTTCCTGAAAATAGTGAACCGTCCGCAATCCAGCCAGACGGTTGTTGGCCCTTTGCTTTTGTCATCGATATTAGGAGGCGTGTGTTTCGTTTCTCCCTCAAGTCCATACATGACAGCGGAAATCATTCTGGTTTTGCCAGATCCGTTTTTTCCCGAAATGAAACACATATTGCCGTCAATCGCGACTTCCTCAAGCACGATGCCTGCGTAATTTACTACTTTGAACGAGACAAGTTTCACTCGCTCTGTGTCAGTGGTTTCGTCACTCATGGTTTTCGCTCCCTGGGTAAATGTGGTTGTCGATGTCGTTAAACATCTGTTCGAGCTCGTCTGGTGATGGCTGTGACGCTGGCAGGCCGTAGTGTGCCTCAAGAGCCATGTAATACAGGTCATCGGATGTGAGCTCGTCAATGATGGTATCGCATGCCATTACTAATCCCTTCCGTAGTTTAGTTCGAATTCCTTTCTGTGGAAATAGTTTGACAGCCAGGTCGGAAAAGGTTTTTTTAGCTCCCGGTATCCCTGCCTTGCCGACGATTGGGCTTTCATAATAGCCGCTGATATTGTTTTGTGCTCAAACGCCGGGCGACTCCTGTTTGCGTCTGAAAGCTCCTGAATAAGGTCGTCACGGTGTGCGGCCATGATCTCGGGTGATGGCTGGTACGGACCGCCCATTGACATCATTATCTCGTAATCGATTTGTTTCAGGCACTCAACTTCTTCCTGTTGATATGAAGATATTTCGTCAAAATTTACTATGGCGTCTATTGACACAATGAATCTCCTTAGAACGACAGTCCATCACCTTGCGGCGACTTCCATGATTTATACTCAAGGGCTACCTTTGGGATAGCGTTAAGTATCTCTGTTGCGGTGAGGTCGTTGAGTCCGCAGTTTCTCCCAACTTGTTTTGATAGCGCCTCTCCGCAAGCTAATTTGTCGTTGCCCCACATTTCCATCATCATTCTGCCTATGTCTTCCCTGGTGTTTAGTTGTTCGGGAGTGAGGCCGTGCTTGTTTGAGACAATAGGTGGCGGCGGATCAGGTGGTGGTGGTGGTGGTGTTGCTGGTGGTGGCGGCGGATCAGGTGCCCTGTGTTTGTTCGCGTGAACATCGGGGTCGTCTTTGTCTGTGGCTATCTGGAAAAACTTGAGAAGGAAATATTTCTCGCCATATGTTACAGCCTTACCGACACCCTTTTCTGCGTTGTCTAGGCCCTGCGCATACCACATTGATTCGAGGACCTCATCGGGCTTTTCGGCATTTATCCACCTATATTTGATGGTCAATTCTGTCATGATTTGGAGTTTGCCATTGCTATTATTCCAGGACGTCTTTTCGTGCGCGGTTATTTCAGGCACAAGAAGGACGCCGAACTCATCCATTGCCGTGCGCAACGCCCCGAGAGTCTGAGAGCTTGATACGAAATTATATTGGTGTCCCTCGGTGTCTTTTTTCAGGTACGTGCAGGTCTTTCGTATCTCGATCAACTTCTCATAAAGAGATAGTTTTTTTGAATCTGCCATCATCGCTCCCCACCGAAAACACTTGCTATCGTCACCGGCATACGTTATAATGCGTAAGTCACTTGAGTCTCGTCACTCATTTGGTATCGTCTTGGCCGTCCTTTTCATAGGGGACGGCCTCCTTTATTTGGTGGCCGGTCGCAATCCGTTAGCTTTGATATAATCGAGCTCTTTCTCGGCAACAAGGTAGGCTTGGCCGATCTTCACCGCTTTGATTCTCCCGGCTTCCCGCCATCGATACACCGATCCCCTGCTGGCTTTCAATGCGTCGGCAACCTCTTGAAATGTGTACATTTTCTCTTCCATGATCTCCCCTGTGTTGGTTGTGTGCTATGTCTTTAATATACGGCGTTAAAACTCATTGTCAAGCTTTTTCTATCAATGTGACGCAATTACTCTGCAAATGAAAGCCAGCACATGACCGCCGAAAAAGACGCATGATGCGGCAAGCAGCCAGGGGCCAAACCGATCAGCGACGGCTTCGATGTTGTCGGTGATCTTATCTACCATCGGGGAACCTCCTTGTGTGCCTGGTGGGTGTCTTGTCTTCTTTGGATGCCTTATCGTGGATGTCCCGGAGTGTTTCGCACATGATAGCCGCCTCGATGCCGATTTCTTGATAGACATGCTCCATCGCGTTTATTTCCGAGGGACTGCTGATGTCATCGACAAGGTCGGCCCTGGCCTGCCTGATGGCGGCTGCTGATCGGGATATTACAGATTGTTGCATGTCGGACAATGTGAGCAGTATTTCTTCGGGTTCGAATTGCTGTATTTTTGCTTCACTTGGCATGTAGGGCGTACATGTTAATTGCCCATTCTTACGACTGAACTTAGACGGGTCCCATTTAAGGCTATCGGTTTTATCTTTGATATCGAGGGCCTTGTCGTCTGATACAACCCCGTAGGTTTCCTCTGTGGGTATCGGCGTTGTCTTGACGGGTCCCTCTGTCGCATGCTTTGGATCGTTCTTTGGCTTGGCTACCTTTGTTACGTCAGGCAGAGTCCCCGACAGAATAACTCTCCCGGTGTCGGGGTCTTTAGCCCATGACCTTTTTGACATTTTACCGGAATATGCCATCGGGTCAAGGCCGTTCCACATGACAGCGCTGTCGTTTTTCATGAAATCATCTTCTTTTGGCGCGGTTTTTTCGCTGGTGTATCCAACTTCAAACGTCATGTCAGTTGGTTCTTTGCTGTCAATGTGATCCTTGACTGATTCGCAAAGCTCTGTCAGGCCGTCGATGCTTTTCAATGTTTTCATACTGACTATGGGTTTAGTTTTCTTGAGTGAAGCTAAGATTTCACTGAACCACGCTCGGATGCATTCTTTGATCTCAAGGGCTGTGCCGTGCACCGTTCGCACTTCAATTTCGTGCGCCTCTGACATGCCGTCGAGAATATCCAACAAAGCGGTTAAGCCATCGGCAGGGAAATCTTGACCCCTGTATTTCAGCCCGAAACTTCCAAGAAGCCCATATTCTGCGAGCCGTCTATAACATTCGATAGTCATGGTTCCCCGACACATTATACTGTAAATTTGCCTGCATATCAGGCCGCTGCATGGCGATGCCATTAAGTATTTGAGCCATGACGGTTTGCGGTTGCCTTTATTCAATGTATTTTCCTCCCCTTGGTGTGTGTAGGGTTCCATGGCCAGCCAAACACAATGTTCGCAAACATGACCTGTATCGCCATCCGTAGTGCAACATCCTCAAGAAACAAGTAGTA
>SDBT01001534.1_pt1 | contig 40879 bp, 31 predicted proteins | sample 2277101 | NCBI WGS metagenome assembly SDBT01 (sample SAMN10404973, study PRJNA504765) | marine sediment metagenome | isolation source: marine sediment core GS10_PC15, 103 cmbsf | place: Arctic Ocean: Southern Knipovich Ridge | collected 2010 | reverse complement strand
AAAACGCCCCATTATGGAGCCGAAATCTACGATTTCAAGCAGTTTCCTACCCCCCAGGAAACTGCTTGAAACTCTCCTCTAACCAAAAGCTCTAATGTGTGCCACTTCTGCTGACCGGGAACAATGCGGTCAGAATTGGGCTGACAACCTACCCATGAATGTGGTCAAAGAGTTGATGGGCCACAGCAAGGTCGAAACAACTTTGGAGTTCTATAACCAGGTTGACGCTCGGCACGAAGAGGAAGCTGCAAATGCTATACAGAGGCTCATTGAGGATGCCGCCAAGCAAAACAACTCAGACAAAACTGACGCCAAAATGACGCCAAAAGCAACTTCACGCCAAATTGGGGGAGTTAGTTAGATGCTTCGCGAAGGGCAAGTACTTATAAATAAGATACTTACGAAAGTGGGCGGTATTGGACTCGAACCAACGACCTCCTGCGTGTCGAGCAGGCGCTCTAACCAACTGAGCTAACCGCCCCTGAACTGTCGTGAATATAGTATCGCCAAAAGACACTGACAAATCAAGCCCCTACAGGAGAAAAAATTTGCCGGCCGAGAACTGCGGCATATTTCGCCAAATATCGCCCACCCTTGACAATGAACAGGAAAGTGAGGATACTCTATCACAGGTAGCGGTAATAACAGACTGTTCTTTTGGGAGACAGCAGGAATCATGTTTCTACTTGGGTATGATATTGGGACTTCATCAATAAAAGCGACGCTGATGGACGTCCAAACGCAGCAGGTCTTAGCGTCGGCGACGGCACCTGCCAAAGAGATGGAAATCATCGCCCATCAAGTCGGGTGGGCCGAGCAGCATCCACAAATGTGGTGGGAGAACGTAAAAGCAGCAACCGGCGAGATCCTGGCGACAGCCCAAATTGATGCCGCCGATATCGAGGCAATCGGCATAACTTACCAGATGCATGGGCTGGTCACTGTTGACGAGAACCTGGAGCCTCTTCGGCCGGCGATAATCTGGTGCGACAGCAGGGCCGTCCAAATCGGCGATGAAGCGGCAGACCGAATCGGCAGGCAAAAATGCCTCGAACGGCTGCTCAACTACCCCGGCAACTTCACCGCTACAAAACTCAAATGGGTTATGGAAAATGAGCCCGACATATACCGCAGGATTTACAAAATAATGCTGCCGGGCGATTACATCGCTATGATGATGACCGGCGAAGCAGTAACAACGGCCTCTGGTTTGTCGGAAGCCATCCTCTGGGACTTCAAGGACAACTATCTTTCGCAGACAGTTCTTGATTACCTGGGCATTTCGCCCGAGCTTCTGTGCGCAACTGTGGATACTTTTTGTGTTCAGGGCCGGCTTACACAAAAAGCGGCGGCCGAACTCGGCCTAAAGGCGGGTACAAAGGTCGCATACAGGGCGGGTGACCAGCCGAACAACGCCTTTTCGCTGAATGTCCTCAACCCCGGTGAAATAGCCTCAACAGCAGGTACGTCCGGGGTCGTCTATGGCATCGGCGCCAAGCCCAATTACGATGACAAGTCGAGAGTGAACACATTTATTCACGTCAACCATAGAGCCGATGATCCCAGATACGGCGTACTGCTGTGTGTTGCTGGTACGGGGATACTGAACAGTTGGCTAAAGCATAATGTTATGGGCACCGGCGACGACTATGACCGGATGAACAAGCTGGCGGACAAGGTACCCGTCGGGTCTGACAGTCTGGTGATACTTCCCTACGGAAACGGTGCCGAAAGAACTTTGGAGAACAAAAACATCGGCGCCTCGATTAACGGGCTGAACTTCAATTCGCACAGCAAGGCACATTTGCTAAGAGCGGCCCAGGAAGGTATTGTTTTTGCACTTAAATACGGCCTGGAGATAATGCACGATATGGGAATTGAGGTAAAAACCGTCCGCGCAGGCAATGCCAACATGTTTTTGAGTCCGTTATTCGGCAAAGCTTTTGCAACCGTTACCGCAGCGACTGTGGAACTATACAACACAGACGGCTCACAAGGCGCTGCCAGAGGTGCCGGCGTCGGCGCTGGCGCCTATAAAGATTTTAGCGAGGCCTTTAGTGGGCTTAAGAAGCTCAAAACTATCGAGCCGGACCCAACTCTTGAAGCACAGTATAGTGAAGCTTACCAGCGCTGGTTCAGTGTGCTGGCTCAAAGGCTTGACAACACATAGTCAACCGACGAATCATCAGCATTTGTGACAAAATCATTTGACAACCGGCATCAGAACCTGTTATGCTACTGACACCTCAGAAATTCACTGAGGGTGTAGCTCAGTTGGTAGAGCAACGGCCTTTTAAGCCGTAGGTCTTGGGTTCGAGCCCCAACGCCCTCATTTTTATAACTGCATTGCTATTGTGTAGTTATCACCGCATGCGCCGGCTTCAATCCATCGGAAGTCGCAGTAATCTTGATTCCACCCGGCCTGCGCTGCGAGCGAATGACGAGCAGGCAAAGACCGTTAAACGCTTTGCGGTGGTCGGCCCTGAACGATTCATAGCTCATCGAATTGCCGTTGCCCACCGCGGCGATTTGGCCGGGTCCGGCAATCTTAAAGTTCACCTCGTTGTCGGCAGTCGGACAGAAAGTCCCATCTTCATCAACGATTTTGACCGTTACAAAACACAAGTCCCTGCCATCGGCATCTATCTTAGCTCTGTCAAGTGTCAATTCAATCCCTGCAGCCTTACCTGCCGTCTTGATTTCCTTACTACAGATAGCACCCCCCTTTTTATCGTACGCAATCGCCTTAATAGAGCCGGGCTGGTACTTTACATCTTCCCATTTCAGGCGGTATGCTCCTTTTTGCTTTGACTTCTTTCCCAGTGACCTGCCATTCACGAAAAGCTCAGCCGATTCACAATTGGTATAACAATATACCGGTGTTATCTCACCTTGGCGACCCGGCCAGTTCCAATGCGGAAGCAAATGCACCACCGGTTTCTTAGTCCATTGACTCTGGTAAAGATAAAACCGGTCCTTTGGAAAACCGCATAGGTCAACGATTCCAAAGTACGTGCTTCTGGCAATGTCTTCGCATGGCTCCGGTTCACCTAAATAGTCAAACCCCGACCATACGAACTCGCCGGCTACACCGGCAAATTCTTCCTGGGCCCGGAACTCATCATCCGGAAGTCCACCGAACTCCAGGTTCGTCAGGTCGTAAGAGGATACCTGCCCATTACGGTTTTCCTTTCTTGACTTCTTAACGGGGAAGAAATAGACACCGCGCGAACTGACAAGGGCACATGTCTCCGTCGCAATCTGTTTGAGGTGTTGTCGCTTCTTTTCATCATACTCACCCGTGCCCTGGCGATAGTTCCAGCCGACAACATCAAGGAATTTAAGGCTATCCTTAACGCGATTGTACCGAGCGCTGTTACCGATGCTGACTGGTCGGGTCGGGTCCTCGTCACGACAGATATCGGCAAGTGTCTTTGCTATTTGAGCCCCTTTTGAAGTGCCAAGCCCAAGGATTTCGTTGCCGATGCTCCATAAAATAATGCTCGGATGGTTTTTGTCACGCCGGACCATGGCGCGGATATCTTTCTGGGCCCATTCATCAAAAATGTTGTGATAACCATTCGGCACCTTGCCCTTATGCCATTCATCGAACGCCTCGTCCATAACCAGCAATCCCATCCCGTCGCACAGCTCAAGCAACTCCGGCGCCGGCGGATTGTGGGCTGTCCTGATGGCATTGCAGCCCATCTCCTTCATAATCTCAAGCTGTCGCTCAATCGCCCGACGGCTGACAGCGGTGCCCAGTGGGCCGAGGCCGTGGTGCAGATTGACACCTTTGATCTTCATATTCCGGCCGTTGAGAAAAAAACCCTTATCAGCGTCAAATCGGAACGTGCGAATACCGAAGTCGGTTTCGTATTCATCCACCACCTTACCGCCCGTCTTTACCAGCGTAATCGCCTTATACAGGTGCGGATTGTCAATGTCCCAGCGAATCGGCCTGTCGACATCCAGCATCTGGGCAAATTCCTCGCTGCTACCGGCGGCAATCCTGCCACCGGCTTCGTTGGCTGCAACTTTCCTGCCCCCGGCGTCAATGATTGTGGTCTCAATTACCACGTCCTTTTTTTGGGAGGTCTGGTTCTCAATGAGCGCTTGGATTTTCACAATTGCCCTGCTGTCTGACACCTCCGGTGTTGTCACATAGGTCCCCCAGTGAGCAACATGAACTGAATCGACAACAGTCAGCCAGACATTGCGGTAGATTCCGGAGCCCGGATACCAACGGGACGACTCAATCTGATTTTCACACCTGACTGCTATCACATTTTTCCGGCCGTCATATTTGAGGTGGTCCGTCAGTTCAAAACTGAACGAAGAATAGCCGTAAGGCCAGGTACCCAATTTCTTACCGTTGAGCCAGACCTGCGCATCTTTCATGACACCATCGAATTCCACGAAGACGTGCTTGCCCTTTGCAGGCGCCTTAAAGGTTTTGCGATACCAGCCGACACCCGGAAAAGGCAATCTGCCCTCGGCTGAGTCAACTTCTTCGGTAAAAGGTCCCAAGATAGCCCAGTCATGAGGCAAATTGATGCTCTCCCATGACGAATCATCAAAGCTGACCTTTTGGGCACCTTTGATCTTCGGGGCGCCTGCGTCATGCTTTGTGAATTTCCAACCATCATTGAACGAACTCCTCGTCCGCAATTTCGTCTCGCCCAAATCCGTCGGCCAGCGCTGCGGAACAGCCGTACAGGCTGTTATAGACAGTAGAATTGCCCAAACACACATTGTCGTAATAAATGTGAACTTCTGTCGAGTAGGCATAATATAGATAGTTCCTTCATTTAGGTTTAATTTGTATCGGCGTGTAAAGATTTTGGTTTTTGCTCGCCCTGTTTCAGCCCGGTCTTACGAATATGTCGTTGTCGGCCGGCAGCGGCACCCATGGGCCTGGTCTTTGCAAAGATGACCGTTAAAATCACTCCTAACACCAATATGTATATCCCCACATTCTGAGAGACCGTCCAATTGTCAGAAAGCGACCACCAGGCAGATTCAAACGGGTTGTCATCGCGGAAAAACTCAAGCCATAAGCGGGAAAATCCATACAGGATAAACATCAAACCGAATGTGCAGCCCGGCCAGATAAGGCCGAACCTCTGCCAGAACAAAAGAAGGATGGCGCATAAGAGCAGCGCGTTTGCCGACGAATACAACTGGGTCGGATGAACGGGAAGACAGCGATACCCGCCTTTTGTAACGTCGTACCTTTCCTGGTCCGTCAGCATATCAGGCGGCTTTAAGTTGGCGCCGAACTTATGCGCCTCATCGACGTAAAACCATGTTTGGCCGTCCTCGCCTGTGTACCCGAAGTATTCAGCCGGCAGGTCCAACTGCGGCCTGGAGCGGTTCCTCAGCGGGTCGGGTCGGACTTGGCTGTTGTACGCAGGCGAATCGTAAGGGAACCGCACAGCCCACGGCACATCCGTAGGCTTGCTGAAACAGCAGCCCCTCAGAAAACAACCCAACCGGCCGAAACAGAGGCCCAACATTAAACCAATCGCCAACATATCCAGGTAGAGCCTCACAGAAAGCCTGTGGCGAAGAAGGTACACCACAATTACTATCACTCCCAGAATCAAGCCGCCTACGAACTCCAGGCCCCCCCGCCACACGGCAAATACCGACCACCACGGGTCACCGCGAAACTGTGAGAAATGATGCACCACAAAGAAAACCCTGGCGCCGATCACGCCCGATATCAACGTGTACAATGCAACGTTCGTGACATGGTCCGGATTCTGGCCCACTCTGAGGGCCAGCCTTCGCAGCAAATACACCGCCGCCAAGAAGCCGGCTACCAGCATCGGGCCGTACGTCCAGATTGTCAGGTGGATAAAAGGAAGCTCAAAAAGTTTGGGAAACATCGCTCTTGCTTACAGAATCTCTTTTATCTTATTGTTCTCGTCGCAGACAACAACCTTCGGCTTAAGCTTCCTGGTCTCATCAGATGTGTAATATGCAAAGTTGATTATAATGATAATATCTTTAGGATTAAACATCCTCGCCGCTGCGCCCAATACCACCACATCACCGCTGCCGGCTGGAGCCGGCACAATATAAGTCTGGGCACGTGCACCGTTAGTAATGTTGGCCATCAGGACCGCCTCGTACGGCAAAATCCCCGCCGCATCGAGCAAATCCGCATCGACGGCAACGCTGCCGGGATAGTCCACCTTCGTCTCGGTAACGGTTGCCCGATGAATCTTGGCTTTTAACGCCTTAATAAACATTACACTGACCCCTTATTTTATGGTGTGGCCGATAGTGATTATAATCCATCCGCCGGCGATCTGCAACATACCTTAATTCATGTATGATATCCCCAGCAAAAAGTTTGAAATTGGGTTTGTTCCGGCTTCGCCAGAGGCTACGCCGCGACAAGTTGGGTTTGTTTTCTACGAGTCTAAAAAGACGTTTATTTTCATATCCCCTTGTTAATACTTTATTTACGTTCATTTTGGCCTTTTTGTAATTGGGTTTGTATTGGGTTTGTATTGGGTTTGTTTTTTCGGGGGGTGGGCGGCCGAATATCTTCGTAATTCTTTATTGTAACAGCAGTTATGTTCATTTGGGCTTCCCGCAAATTGGGTTTGTTTTGCATATAAATAGTTTCCCGGCGCGCCGGGACTTCGCTGCGCTCAGCAGAGGACAGAGGACGGGCGATGATTTGAGGTTTGGTGGCCATGAGCTTACTCCATTGGTTATTGGTTACTGGTTACTGGTTACTGGTTAATTTGACTGTATCTGCTGATACTATGGACGTGCGGTTCTCCGCTATATCTATCACCCCTGTACTACGAGAGTACAGAGTCGGTATTATACCAAATTACAAACAAAAGTCAAGAAAAAAAAGAATAAAAAAAATTTACCGCGGAGGGCGCAGAGAACGCAGAGATATTATTTTTAACCACGGATTTCACAGATGAACACGGATTTAAGCTTTAGCGGGTTTGTTGTAAACAAACCTTTGTGCCCTCGGCCTTAAGACTGTCCAAAAGTAAACTTTTTACAATCTTTCGACCTCGTCCATAGTCCTTAGGGGACTAACGCTAAAGCAAAAAATATTTCACCTATGAATGTCACGCCTACGACGGATAAATTTCGATGCTGGATACTCGGTGCTCGATGCGATATACGCTTCACGCTTCACGAAATACGAATTAAAGCCACGGCGAGGCAGGGTTTTTCAACAGCCCCTCTGGCCTTTTTAATTTTCTCCATCCTATGGTGTTTTTCATCACGGGCAGGTTCCCCAGACCGGCCGCGGCTCTGTCCAACTGGTCTCTATGCCGGTATCGAAACCGGTCGGCTCAGTAGGATTGTTCGTGACGCACCATCCGGACAGGTCCTGGTTGAAAGAGTCCGCGTAGTAGAACATCCCCCACATGTCGGTGACGCTGGAGGTGTCCCAGCCGCCGATTGGCTGGTTGAACGAATCCGCAAGGGAGAACATCCCACCCATGTTGGTGACGTTAGAGGTATCCCAGCTGCTGATGTCCTGGTTGAACGCGTACGCACGATAGAACATATACACCATGTTGGTAACGATCGAGGTATCCCATCCGCTAATATCCTGGTTGAACGATTGCGCACCGCCGAACATGCTGTTCATGTCGGTGACGTTAGAGGTATCCCAGCCGCCTATTGGCTTGTTGAACACCAACGCATTCCAGAACATCCCGTTCATGTCGGTGACGTTAGAGGTATCCCAGTCGCCGATGTACCGGTTGAACGAATCCGCTTGATCGAACATCACGCTCATGTCGGTGACGCTGGAGGTGTCCCAGCCGCCTATTGGCTGGTTGAACCGCTCCGCACTGAGAAACATCGCGTACATATCGGTGACGTTGGAGGTATCCCATCCGCCGATGTTCTAGTTGAAGTGAATCGCATTGTGGAACATCCAGCTCATGTCGGTGACGTTAGAGGTGTCCCAGCCGCCTATGTCCGAGGTGAAAAACCACGCATTGTCGAACATCCGGCTCATGTCGGTGACGTTAGAGGTGTCCCAGCCGTCGATGTCCTGTTGGTGTTGGAACTTAAACGCACGGCAGAACATCCCACCCATGTCGGTGACGTTAGAGGTATCCCAACTGCCTATTGGATGGTGGAAATACGACGCACCGTAGAACATCTCGTGCATGTTGGTGACGGCTTCAATACCATCCGAAGTATCCGGTACCGGATCGAGATTCGAGCATTCAAAGAACGCACGGTACATGCTGGTGAATCCCAGTTGCCCCCAGTTATCGACGCTCACCAGCTTTCGCGGTTCGTCGGAGTTCCAGCCGCTGCCGTTGTTATAGCTGTTGTATGCCGTTACGCTGCCGGTAACCGAGACGGTATAGATTCCGTCATCGCCGTAGTCGTGCACATGAGGGCCAGGAGTAGTTACGGTTTCAACATTGCTGTCCCCCCAGTCGATAGTAGCGTCCACAGTACCGGCCAGCGCCAGAGTGACCGTCGTGCCGGACCCAAGGCTCGTGTCCCAGGTCGTTATGAAAGCATAATTTTCCAACCAGTCGGCGGCCAAGATTGCAAGGTCGTTCGCATCAACCTGGCTGAATATGGCAAAATCTTCATAATTGACAAAGCAGTCCCCGCTAAGGTCAGCCGATGGACAGGCAGCGAAGGCGGTGTTACCTATAAAGACAAAGATGGATAGAAAAGTGAATATCCCCGACGCCGTCCAAAAGCTACCATGCCTACACATTATGTATCACTCCTCCAAGAATGACCTTTAACTTACAGATATGATTCTACAGCATGAGGGAGTGGTTGTCAAGCCTTTTGGAGGAAAAATATTCAAAAATATTGCCAAACGCCCCTTTTGCCGGTAAAATTGGCGGTATGAGCAGACCAAGGCCGGACAAATTGCCAAATCCGGGTTTAGCTGAATATCCGCAAAGTAAATAATATTCACCACGAAGAACACAAAGGACGCGAAGTTTAAAAATATTTTTTTGAGCCTAACCTTTTGTCCTTCAAAGAGTTACATGAATTCCCAGAAAAATTATCGCTTTTGTTGGATTTTTTAGTTTAACTTTTGTATAGCCTATGCTATACTTTAGTAGTGGCCAGCAAAGAAAAATTCAGTGTAGTCAAGAAAATGCTTGAAAATAAAGGATACGAATTGACAAGAATTTCAAGTTCGCACCATATTTTTACGAAGAAAGGTTCGTTGCCAATAAGTATTCCTGTGCACAACAAAAAGGTTAAGCCCTATTATGTCAAACAAATTGAAAAAATTGAATAAAGCTTTTGATAAAACCATTTTAGCAACCGCTGCAAAAGTAGCTAAAAAGTACGAAATTATTTTGGTTTCTGAAAACAATGAATGGTATGGCAGGGGTCTTGAGATGCCTACTGTATTCGGTGAGGGCAAAACGCCCGATGAGTGTGTAAAAGATACAAGAGAAGCTCTTATTGCGACCGTTGCCCACCTTTTAGAGCAAGGCGAAGTAATCCCCGCCCCAGCTAACGAGGGCAAACGCACCGAACAAGTAAACATTAGGCTAACAAGCGAAGAAAAAACTATTCTTACTGCCTCCGCTAAAGCAAATGGTTTTCAAGGACTCGCCGATTTTATCAGGGCCAAAGCCTTTGCCGCTCAACTTTCTCACGCTGTCCCCAAATAAATTTATATAAGCGTTTACTTGTCAACGAGCCGATATTCATTTCCCCCTTGTGCGTAAACTACATACTTCTTCGTGTTTTTCGTGCACTTCGTTGTTATCATATAAAGCTCACCACGAAGGACACGACCTGCTGCGACGGGCGCAGCACGGCGAGAGTTCACGAAGTTAAAAACAATTAGTCCAATACTTCTTCGTGTTTTTCGTGCACTTCGTGGTTAGTAACTAATTGTGATATTGTCAATCAGCCTTGTTGAGCCGAATTTGGCCGACAGAGCGACAAGGGCATTACCCTTAATCACGTCGATGTCGGCAAGAGTCTCAGTATCGACAATACTTACATATTCTATCTGAGCCTTCGATGATTGGCTGATTATCTTTCGCATTGTCTTAATCAGCACCTCACAATTCCGCTGGCCGCCGGCAACGAGCTTTTCACATTCCCGAAGCGCCGCCGACAACAGTACAGCGTCTTTCCTTTCCGCGGCGCTTAGATATTGATTTCTGCTGCTTACAGCCAAGCCATCCGGCTCGCGCACCGTCGGACAGACCACGATTTGAAGCGGCATATTCAGGTCGCCGGCCATGCGCTTTATCACTATCGCCTGCTGAGCGTCCTTTTGCCCGAAGAAGGCGACGTCCGGCGAGACTATGTTGAACAGCTTCGCACATACCGTCGTAACCCCGCGAAAATGTCCCGGCCTCGACCTTCCGCACAGGTTCTCGGTCAGCTTCTCCACGCTGACCCAGGTAATATTGGCTTTGTGATACATCTCGCTTGCGCCCGGCGCAAAAACAAGGTCAACACCTGTCTGCTTGCATATACTCATGTCCGCTTCAAGGTCCCTCGTGTACTTGTCAAAATCTTCACTTGGGCCGAACTGTGTCGGATTGACAAAGATACTGACCACGACAAAATCACACCTTTTGGCTGCTGCTTCTATGAGAGATACATGCCCTGCGTGCAGGTCGCCCATTGTGGGGACAAACCCGATACGCTTACCCTCGGCACGTGCAGCATCCACCGATTGCCGAACCGACTCTATTGTCCTGGCGAGTTCCATATATATACCCTTAAGGGTAAAAAATTCCCGCGAGTAGGATTGTAACCTGTTGTTGTAAAGGTTCTTACCCGCGAGCAAACGGGAAAATTCAACTGGTAGCACTATAACATCTTACCTCATCTGCCAGCCTCTTGACGTCGCCGCTATCTAAACAGTTGAACTCGTCGCCCCTGAGCCGTATCACGGGGCTGCGGCGCCAATCGGCAAAAAGCTTTTCGTAATCACCCGAAAGATTTTCAAGTGTTTCAAGTTCTATTCGCTGCTCGTACGGTCGATTGCGCCGCCGAATGCGGTCAAGACACTTGGCCGGTGATTCCTTCAAATATATCACCAACACGGGCTCTGCGACCGACGGTGCCGCTTCACTATTGTTCTTCGTATACTGAGCAAGCTGGTCGGCATCAAGTATCCGCCGGGCATAAATCATTTCTTTGTCGAACACATAATCGGTCACAACCGCCCGGCCTGCCTCTAAGGTGCTTCTATTTAGCTGGTCAACCCTGCTGTTCAAAAAGTATAGCTGCGAATTAAGCGCAAATTCCTTCTTGCCCGCATAAACGTCTGCAAGATACGGATTCGTGTCATAGGCCTCGGCTAACATCTCACACCTTAGCTCTTTTGCCAGGCCGTTGGCCAATGTTGTTTTGCCAACGCCGATTACCCCGGCCACCGAGAGAAGTTGCGGCCTTCGAGCATCGTGGGCGAAATCTGCGCCGTTCAGTCGCTCGGCAAGTTGTCTCATCGACCGCTTCAGGACCGGATGCTGCAAATCACCGTCAAGCTCGCACATGCCTTTTAACACAAAGGAGCGAAGATGCATCTCGCTGTGCGGAACCGTCAACTGCGCCGTCTGGATAACCTCATCACCGTAAAGCAGCAGGTCCAGGTCAATAGTTCGCGGTGCCCATTTTTGGCCGCGTGTCCTGCCGAGCGAGTTCTCTATAAGCACCATCTGCCCATACAACTGTTCGGCAGTGATAGTGGTCTGAATCCGGACCACGGCATTGAGATAGTTGTCCTGACCTTCATCACCCAGGGGCCGCGTCTCGATTACACTACTGACAGCCGCCACAGTAACACCGTCGGTACTATTGAGCCGACTTGCAGCCTTGTCAATGAAATCCGCTCTGCTGCCTACGTTTGAACCGAGTCCAATATAGGCTGTTATGATTTCAGAGGTCCCTTTAGCCATCCGACCACCCAACTGTTGAGACGCTTCACATTTTTCTGAAGCGCTTCATGGCCTCTTTAACGTTTTGGGGTTTGTTAAACGCACTGAGCCTCAGATATCCTTCGCCCGCAGCGCCGAATCCGACCCCCGGTGTGCCGACCACATGCGCCCTTTCAAGCAGTTTGTCAAAGAAGTCCCACGAGCCCAGCCCGTCCGGCGTCTTCAGCCAGACATAAGGTGCGTTTACACCGCCGTACACCTGGTAGCCTAATTCGGCGAGGGATTTGCGAATGAGCGCAGCGTTGGCCATATACAGTTTGATAGTCTGCCGTATCTGCTTTTTACCCTTGGCCGAATACACCGCCGCGGCGCCTGCCTGGGTAATATAGGAAACACCGTTGAATTTGGTGCAGTGTCTGCGAGCCCACATCGGATTCACTTCGCAAGTGCCGCCGTCCGCTTTATAGGCCTTTAGTTCTTTCGGCACAATCGTAAACGCACAACGAACGCCCGTAAAACCCGCTGTTTTTGAGAAACTGCGAAATTCAACAGCAACTTCCTTAGCTCCATCTATCTCATATATCGAGTGCGGCAAGGCAGGGTCGGAAATAAAGGCCTCGTAGGCCGCGTCAAACAGTATTATAGCTTTATGCTCTCGGGCATATTCGACCCATTCGGCAAGCTGCTTTTTCGTCGCCACAGCCCCTGTCGGATTATTTGGAAAACAAAGGTAAATCAAATCCACGCCCTGCGCAGGCAATTCGGGCACAAAATCATTCTCGGCTATGCAGGGCATATAAACCATTTTGCCGTACCTGCCACTACCATCGGCAGGGCCGGTTCTGCCCGCCATTACATTTGTGTCAACATACACAGGATAGACCGGGTCAGCTACGGCCACCACGTTGCTTGCGCTGAAAACTTCCTGGAAATTGCTCGTGTCGCACTTTGACCCGTCGCTTATAAACACTTCGCTACGGTCTATTTTTACCCCGCGAACCGCATAATCGTTTTCGATTATTGCATCTATCAGGAAATTATACCCGCGCCCCGACTCATCGTATCCGTGAAACGTCTCGGCCCTGCTCATCTCATCCACCGCGGCGTGCATAGCTTCAATAACCGCCGGTGCAAGAGGTCCGGTAACGTCTCCAATACCGAGCTTGATAAGCTCAGCTTTGGGATTAGCTTTTGCAAAAGCCGCTACCCGTCTGCCAATCTCAGGAAACAAATACCCAGCCTGCAACTTCAGAAAATTTTCATTAACCTTAATCATAGCTTTTAGCCGGTTTTATCCTTTGCATTGCGAACGAAAAATCGTCATTCTAAGTGTAGCACCCATACGTCATTCTGAACGGAGCGTTTATATGTCATTCTGAGGCAAAGCCGAAGAATCTCTTGCGCACGAAGGATTGAGATTCTTCGCTGCGCTCAGAATGACAGGGTGGCGCTCAGAATGACATCTATAAAGTTTTCTACAGAGCAAACACAAAACCTACAGATTTTGCCTTACGTATTTGACGGCGTTTTCAAAGATTGTTCTGCCGTCCGCGTCCCCGCCGTCGGTCAAGCGGCTCCAGTGCGGGTGCTGCGTACGATGAATATGCCTTTCCGGGTGCGGCATAAGGCCCAAAACCCTGCCGGTCGAATCGGTCAGGCCCGCTATTGAACCCATAGAACCGTTCGGATTCACGGGAAACGGGCCTTCGTTACCCGCCTTGTCCACATATCGAAAAACCACGTGACCGCCGGACTTGAGTCTCTCAAGTGTCTGGGTGTCTTTAGTAACAACCTTGCCCTCACCGTGCGCGATAGGCAGATAAATCCGTCTGCCCGGTTCGATAAATACACACCTTCTGCTCTCGGGCTGCAGGTAAACCCATCGGTCCTCGAACTTGCCGCTATCATTGTCCGTTATGGTAACAAGCTGGTCCCGGCTGTCTGCCCCGTCCATCCCCGGCAATATGCCGGTCTTGACCAACACCTGAAAACCGTTGCAGATTCCCAGCACCAATTTGCCGTCTTCTATGAATCTTTTCAGCGCATCTGAAACATGATGAATTATCTGGTTAGCCAGAATCTTGCCCGCCGCTACATCATCCCCATAGCTGAATCCCCCCGGAAATACAAGAATCTGATAATCATCCAAGAGATTCAGGTTCTCTATCACCCTGTTAATATGTATCCTTTCCGCCCGGGCGCCGGCCAACTGCAGACCGTACTGTGTTTCCTCATCACAATTCACTCCCGCCGCCCGCAAAACTATTGCTCTTATCCCGTCCACTTTTGCTCCTTACACTTTTAACCAAGGTCCAGCGGCTTTTGCCACGCTTCTTTAAGTGTATCCAAATCAACGTCAACGATACTATTTTGGTCTTCGGCCTTTATCACAAGCCTGCTATCGCCGGTAACCTTGCCTATCTGGCCAAACGGCAGATTCAGCATCAGCTTTGAAAACTCGGCGTATTTCGCCGGGGCAACTTCAACAATGTACCGCGAGTTTGACTCGCTGAAGATTTGACTGTCCGTCCGCACACAATCATCGCTCTTCGGCAGACCGCGCAGGTCCGCTTCAACTCCAAGGCCGCCCGCAAAGGCCATCTCCGCAAGCGCAACCGCCAGCCCCCCTTCGGAGCAGTCATGGCAGCTAACGGCCAGACCTTCACTGATGGCCCGGCTGATTCGCCTGGCTGTCTCGGCTGCCTTTTTGACGTCAACATTCGGCACATTCGCACCGAGCCGGCCGTGCACCTTATAATAATGCGACCCGCCTAACTCATTTTTCGTCAGCCCGACAATAAACAGCAGATTCCCCGTCTGCTTAACATCCATCGTTACACATTTATTGACATCGTCAACAATGCTTATAGCACTGATAAGCAGAGTTGACGGAATGGATATTCGCGTCCCGTCATCACAGAGAAACTCATTGTTCAGCGAGTCCTTGCCGGAAATAAAAGGCGCCTCAAAACCCATCGCCCCATCGAAGCACGCCTGAGCGGCCCTGACCAAAGGGCCAAGCGTCTCGGGCTTTGAGCAGTTGCCCCAGCAGAAATTATCCAGAAGTGCAATTCTATCCGGCCGAGCCCCCACGCAAACTATATTGCGTACAGCCTCGTCGATACCGCTAAGTGCCATCCGGTAAGGGTCGATATCCCCGTAGCATGGATTCATACCGCAGCTTATCGCAAGCCCCCTGTCGGATGCCAGTTTCGGCCTGATTACCGCCGCATCGCCGGGACCATCATTATTAACGCCCGTCAAAGGCTTAATCACACTGCCGCCCTGCACCTCGTGGTCGTACTGACGAATAATCCACTCTTTACTGGCAACGTTATACGATGACAGAATCGCCAGCAGGTCATCGTTAAAACTGTCCTTAGCGGGGATACTCGGCTCCGACAATTCCGGCTTTTGCCACACCGCCTTGCGAGAGTACCTCGGCACGCCGTGGTGCAGAAACTCCATATCAAGCTGGCCGACCTGTTGGCCGTTGTACCTGAGCGTAAGCTTTTTGTCGCTGGTAAATCTGCCGACGACCGTCGATTCAACATCTTCGGCGGCGAAAAGTTTGGTAATGGCCTCAAGATTTTCCTCTTTCACCGCGATAACCATTCGCTCCTGCGCTTCGCTTATCCAAATCTCGGTATAATTGAGCCCTTCGTACTTCAAGGGCGCTTTTTCAAGGTCCACCTCGGCTCCGATATCTGCCCCCATTTCGCCGATGGCGCTGCTAAGCCCCCCCGCACCACAATCGGTAATCGCCTCATAAAGTCCCGCCTCGCGTGCCTGCAAAAGAGTATCCAGCATCTTCTTTTCCGTTATCGGGTCGCCTATCTGGACGGCGTGAGAGAAAATCGTCTCATGCTCATGTGTCATCTCGCCGCTGGAAAAGGTTGCCCCATGTATTCCGTCCCTGCCGATTCGTCCGCCCACCATGATAATAACATTGCCGCTTTGAGGATGCTTGAAGCACTTGCCGTTCGGTATCAGCCCTATGTTTCCGCAGTAAACTAAGGGATTGGCCATATATCTGTCATCGAAATAAACGGCCCCATTGACCGTCGGTATCCCCATTCGATTGCCGTAGTCCCGTACGCCGGCCACCACGCCTTTCATTATCCTTCGCGGGTGCAGTACACCCTTTGGTATCTCCTCTAATTTCTTATCAGGAAGACCGAAGCAGAATATATCGGTGTTGGCAATCGGCTTGGCACCCAGACCGGTCCCCATCGGGTCACGAATTACACCGCCAATCCCCGTAGCCGCCCCGCCGTACGGGTCCAGCGCAGAGGGATGATTGTGGGTCTCAACCTTGAAGCAGATCGCGTCTTCGTCATCAAACTTAATCACTCCGGCATTATCCTCGAATACCGATATGCACCAGTCTTTATTCAACTCCTGAGTGGCCTTGAAAACCGTCTCTTTCAGCAGATTATCAAAATGAATCTGCTCACCGTCATAATCCATGTCCACGCTACTTTTGAGCGTCTTGTGGACGCAGTGCTCGCTCCAGGTCTGTGCTAACGTCTCTAACTCCACGTCGGTCGGCTCTCTGCCAAGGCCCGCGTAATGGGCCTGAATCGTCCGCATCTCGACGACGTTCAAAAACAAATCTCGCTCTTTGCTGACCTTAATCAACTCCTCATCATCAACAGTAGTAATGGGAATCCGCTCAATTGCCAATTCGTAAGGTTTCGTATGCGGACTCGGCGGTTCTGTCTCGCTGCCGTAAACAACCTCCTCTATGCAGTCGTTGGCCAAGACCCGTCGCGCAATCGTATCACATTGGCTGTCGCTGATTTGGCCTAACAGGATGTACTTCCCGGCGGTCCTTACGTTGGCCGGCTCCGTTCCCATATCTTTAAGCGCTGCCACCACCGACTGGGCCACGGGGTCGGTAACGCCGCTTTTCAAATGCACCTCAATCAGCGTCGCCTTCATCGGTCCTGCCGGCGCCGCACTTCTGCCGATATAATACTCCTGACATACCGTATCACACAGAAGCTCGCGGGCCACTCGCTCGCCGAAATCTTTATCAAAATCGCCCTCAATCAGATAAACCTTCGTGAAGTGTACCGCCTCGACTGTTCGAATACCAAGTTCCCTGATGTCGTCCAGCACCCCTTCGCCGTGGGCGTCGGCAAAGCCCGACCGATTGGACACCTCAAAACGCCACTGCCTCATAGCAATTCCTTCCTTCTCATCTTGTACCGTACAAGTGCCGCACGCTTCGCCCTGGCCGCCGCGAGCAGCTTCTCCACGCGCTTCTGGTCTTTTTCTCTGATCGCCTTCTGCAATTTACGAAGCTCTGCGATTACCTTATCGATTCCCTGTGCCGTGTTAACCGCATTGGTAATCAATATGTCGGACCACACATTTTCCGGACCCGACGCCACTCTCGATGTGTCGATAAAGCCTTTGCCGGCAAAAGTCATTTGCTCCGGGTTACTGGCGTTAATCAAAGCGGCCGCTGTTACGTGCGGCAAATGGCTGATGCGGGCGAAAATCCTGTCGTGCTCACCGGGACTCATCACATTCACCCGGCACCCTAACTGCAGCCACAACTTCCTTAACCTCGCAAGGGCGGCGGTGCTTGTGTTTTTCTTCCTCGTCAAAATACATCTTGCGCCGTAGAAAAGGTCGTCTCTCGCAAATTCCACACCCCTCTTCTCCGAGCCGGCAATGGGGTGCGAACCCACGTAGTAAACGTTTTTTGGTAACAGTTTCTCTGCCCAGCGGTGCGGCAGAACCTTCGTCGAGCCGACATCGGTTACGATGCAACCGGCTTTCAGAGCATCGGCAATGCTGCCCAAAATTCCCTCGAAACTACATATCGGCGTCGCAAGAATAACTACATCCGCCCCCGCAACACACTTGCTCAAATCATCAACAATCTCATCGGCAACGCCTAATTGTCTTGCCTTTCGCCTGGTGCTCGCCCTGTGGCTGTAACCAACAGTCTTTATCCCAAATAATGAGCGAAGAGTCGTCAGGGTAATGCTGGCGCCCAAAAGTCCCATTCCTATTACGCTTATTTGACGCAACTTCTTCAATATAAAGACCTTACAAAAACATCTATAGCCGAAAATTCACTAATAAGGTATCGGTGTCCGGCGTAAAAGTCAATTTTTTTCTTCCATTTGCACAAGAAAACTGTTTTAATGTTTATTAGGATGACTGATATACAAGTTAAACTTAACGGGAATCAATATCTCCCCTTTGAAGAAAAGGTCGCCGAACTGGACCGCCGAATAGACCACTTGCGAAGACATGCCGCCCAGAACGGCTCCGACCATTCAGCCGAGATTCGCCGGCTCCAGCACCTTCAGACCGGCGAGTTGAAAAGGATATACTCCCGGCTTTCGCCCTGGCAGATAGTCCAGGTTGCCCGCCATCCGAAGAGGCCCCTCCTGACTGACTATCTCGACCTGATGGTAAAAGATGTCCGCGAACTCCACGGCGACAGGTGCTTCGGCGATGACAGGGCCATCCTCACCTGCCTGGGGCATATCGGCAGGGAAAAGGTCTTAATCGTCGGCCAGAACAAAGGTAGAGACACAAAGGAAAAAATAGCCTGTAACTTCGGCTGCCCAAATCCGGAAGGCTACCGCAAGGCATTGGCAAAAATGAAATTAGCCGAAAAGTACCACATCCCCATCGTCTCATTGATTGACACCCCCGGTGCCTATCCCGGCCTCGGCGCCGAAGAAAGAGGTCAGGCCCGCGCCATCGCTGCAAACCTCATGGAAATGTCCCGATTGAGAGTCCCCATTATATCTATTGTCATCGGCGAAGGCGGCTCAGGTGGTGCCCTCGGCATCGGCGTCGGCGACCGATTCGCCATACTCGAATTTGCCTATTACTCGGTCATCTCACCCGAGGGTTGCGCCGCGATTCTCTGGCGGGACGGCTCACAGGCTGAGAAAGCCGCCCAGGCACTAAAGCTCACAGGAAAAGACCTGATGAAACTGGGCCTTGTGGACACTATCATCCCTGAATCCCTCGGCGGTGCTCACAGAAACCTGCACGACACTATTTACAACGTCGAACAGTATATAATAAAGACACTCCGCGACTTGAAACGCACAAAAACAGACAATCTACTCGAGAACCGATACAAGAAGCTCCGCGCAATAGGCAACCAATATCAAAAGACGCCTGGCGCAAAACCTCGAAAGGCCAAGGCCGCTTCAAAAGCAGCCGCCAAGCCGAGAATCCCCGAAAGAATCTCAATCGAAGCCCAACTTCGCAAAATCGAAAAAATCCCACAAGAACTCGAATCACAACAACTCGCCGAGCCCGCAAAGGAGGACACCAAGCCATAGAAATACCCCGATCCACGCCGCAAGAGAAGGATTCTCGTCTCCTGCTGACGTTGAGTCTCATTGTCTTAACAGTTTGCGGGCCGGCACGCGCTCAGTTCATAGCTGACGGCGTCAAACTTACGCCGCTGACCGATGACGGCAAATCCGTAGCCGTGGCATGGGCGCCCCATGGAGACCTGATATGCTTTGTGCGAGAGATAACCAGCACACAGAAGCAATTGATGATTATGAAGTCAGACGGGTCAGGCGAAGAAACGGTGACACCCGTCGGCAATCCTTTCTTCGCAGAGTGGTCGTGGGCAGGACAGAAGCTCGCATTCGAGTTCACCAACGCAAATAACAGTGAAAGTCAGGGCGGCGTGTACATCTATGATGTGCTCAGCAAAAAGAAACTCTCCATATCCCAGCCTTATACGCGAGGTTCAATGGACCCTGATGACGGGCCGTTCTGGTCGGCAGATGACAGGCTTGTTGTGTATAAGGTTCGAGTTGGCCCTGCGCGGACGCGCCAGCTATGGGTTGCCGATACAGTCTCCGGCAAATACTGGAGGCTTCTCGCAGCCCGGGGAGAGGGTAAAGAAGCGCGGTTCAGTCCTTTCGCCCCAACGAGGATATCCCTGCAGATTGCATCAGGCGGTGGAGGCTATGACATCGCGACAGTCGATCCTGAGGGCAGAGATTTAACGCTTCTGACCAACATTGGCGCCGAGTCCATAAGGACCAACCAGCCTCGATGGAGCCCGACGGGCCAATGGATAGCGTTTTCCAGCGATGCCGACATGTTGCGGAATGAACGTGAGCGCCGGCTGGAAGATTTGTGGATCGCCCGGCCGGACGGAAGTAAAACACGGAATCTTACAAATGCCTCGTCACCGGTTACAGAGAACCAACTGGACTTGGGCGCCGGTTTTTGGTCGTGGGACGGACGATGGATCCTCGCTTTGGGCAACCGCTTTGACACCGAGGGTAACAGAATCGCCACAGCTTATTTTGTGGACCCGGTCAACGGGGGATACTTCCCCATTATGACGTCTAAACCGCGAGAAACCGGCGAAATCCAGTTCTTTTCCGCGGCAAAATGGTCATACGACAGCACCAAGATTGCATTTGTTACCTGGCGTTTCAGGGTAAAAAATTGGGGGCCCCAGCCGCAATATGAAACACCCCGCTGGGTGCTGAGCTTGTATGATGTGCGCACCAAAAAGCTTGAAGAGATACTCTTGTACGATGAGCAGGGTGAGCGCAAGCAAATCCTTACGCATTATGGCAGGACGTACAAAGGCGGGGATACAATGCAGGATATATCATGGTCGCCTGACAGCCGCTCGATTCTTCTTACGATAGCAACAATTGTGAGCAAAACGGACAATATCCTTCAGCCCGACGTCTATCGGCTGGATTTGCCCCAGAGATTCATCGACACCTCAGCCGCCCAACATGACGGCCCACCTATTGGTCGACCGGACCGGAATATGGACAAGCCGGTGATGGCCGCCAAACCTGAGCCGGCAAAGGACCGCGAAGAAGCTACCGAAGCTAAGCCTGACGAGACTAGGCTTGTCACTGAGATAATAGAACCTCTGCACATGACGGTTGCAGAAGCCACTGCGTCATTGTCGGCAAAATATAGCCAATATTTCACGACAAACGCTGCGCGCAATATTCTGTTATTCAAAGGGCCGGCCAACGTGTTGGCTGAGCTGCGCAGTGACCTGCGATTGATTGATTCACCGCCTCCGCATATCTTAGTGGACCTTCTTGCAGTTGAACTTACCGACGAGGCCAACAAAAATCTCGGGCTTGACTGGACGTACGCCGAGGGTCATATCGGCCTGTTCCAGCCGACTGGAAGCACGCTACAAAAATATCCCTTTGTAACTCCTGGTGCAGATTTGATAGACCTGCGAGCAGGAACGCCCTCAGGTGCCCTGGAAAACCTGGCGACTTTGGTGGGAGTCGGGCAGACGTTTTATCAGGGCGTTGGCACGCTGCCGCGAGAGTTCTTCATTCGGCTCAACACCCTTGTGCAGGACGGCCAGGCCAATATCATTGCAAATCCGAGAAACGTTGCGATGAGTGGCAAAGAATCCAAGATACAAATTCGCAAAACGCTGAATTACTTCTTTAATGAAGGTTTTGACGTCGCCGGTCGCCCAATCGTTAAGAAAAGTGATATTACCGCAGACACCGAAGGTCGCATCACGGCCACGCTTCTTGCGGACGGCAGGATTCATCTGCTCGTCGATGTCAGTGTCGGCAGCTTTACCTTTTCACCGGAGGGGGGACTGCCCGAACGAATAGACCGAAAATCCACAACAGAGGTAATCGTTGAGGAAGGTCAAACCATCGTTATCGGGGGACTGCGCCAACAGGAGATGGCCAAAATCATAACAAAAGTTCCCATCCTCGGAGATATTCCGATCATCGATATGCTCTTCAAAAAGGAAGAAAGCCAGATCCGCCACAGCGTTCTGACAATCTTTATCACTCCGCAGATACTCCGCTCCGATAACCCCACACCGGACTGGCCCCGGATAAACCCCGAAGACCACAAGCTGGTCCCAATCATGCCCGATCCAGTAGAAAAGAAGTGATAACGCCCCAAAAAAAGATTTCATTCAGTCAAGCGCGTATTCATGTTGGTATAAAAAAGACAGTGCCGATTTTGACACCGTCTTGAGCAATCACACAAAGAGCCGGCGACTAACTATCTTCAACCTGCGACGGTTCCCCGCCGTCCTCAATGGCCTTTATTTTGTTTACCCGCCTTTTATGTCTTCCACCACTACTGAAGTCGGTACTCAGCCACGTTTCAACCATCTTCCTGAGCATCGTCGTGCCTAATAGATCGCCCGAAATACACAGGACGTTCGCATCGTTATGATGACGTGAAATCTGGGCGTTGAGTTCATCGTAACACAAAGCCGCCCTTACGCCTTTGATCTTATTAGCGGCTATGCTCATGCCGATTCCGGTTCCGCAAACCAAAATCGCCCTGTCGGCCTCACCCTTCGAGACCAAAATCGCCGCCCGGTAAGCCGCATCCGGATAGTCAATGGGTTGTTCGCTTTTATGGCTGAAGTCAAGGCATTCGTGCTCAAGCTGCGCAATAATGGCCTTGATCTCTTCTATGGCCTTTACTCCCCGATGGTCGTTTGCTACCGCTATCTTCATACTAAAATCTCGTCAATTCTTTCTACCAAAGCCCTCTCTATCTGTTGGGCACACTTTTCATACACATCATCGCCCGCTCCAATCGGATCGCTTATCTGGCCACCGGCATCCAGCAGCAAGCACTTTTCGGCCGCAGCCGGACAAATCTCCAATACCCGCTCGCGATTGCTCCTGTTCATCGCAAAAATATAATCGCTCGCTTCGGCCTCCGCACACGTCAAAGCCCGACTTCGGTGTTTACTCAGCTCTATTCCTTCCCGTGCGCAAATACTTACTACCTCTGTACTTGCGGGTATCCCTGTTCCACCCATCAGGCCCGCTGAACCTATCTTATAACCTCTAACCTCAATCTCGTCAACAGTACAATTTAATTTTTCAGACAGCTTTTTTTCACACAGCGCCGCCGCCATCGGGCTTCGACAGGTATTACCAGCACATACAAAGAGTATCCTGATTAGCGACATTTGGGCAATATCTTTTTCGCTATAGACCCCTTCCCGCAAGACCGTCGGCTCCCCCCCCACCATTTTCACCACCGTACTGCTCTTTTTATATTTAGACTCGCCCCCGTCAAAAAGGACATCAATCCTGCCGTCCAGTTGAGCCAGCACCTCACCGGCGTCTGTAGCAGGCGCCTTCCCATCCAAATTAGCGCTCGGAGCAACAATCGGCTCTGTGGCAAAACGCAAAAGCTGGCGAGCTATTCGATTGTCCGGACAACGAATGCCAATGGTGCCATCCTCATACAGCACGTCAAAAGCGTCGTCGCCAAAAACGCCTCGCTGCTGCCCAAGGGCCTCGCGGTCCAGTTCAAACACAATCGTCAACGGCCCCGGCCACCCATTTGCAATAAGTTTCCTACCCTTCAGCGGTATTGTTGGGACATATCTCGCAACAGCCTGTGGATCGGGTATATGCAACGTATACCGTTTGCCCCCGCTCCTGCCCTTAATCTCATCAAGCCGACTGATGCTATCCGCCCGTACCCGACACCCGATCCCGTAAACCGTCTCGGTCGGAAATACAACAAGTCCGCCCTTATCGAGGACTCTGGCCGCAGCCTGGATTTTTTCAATATCAAATTTATCGCCCGTTAAGGCAATTACTTCTGTCTCCATGAAGAAGAAGATACCCTAAACCATCCAAAATCACAAGTCATCTTCTGTTAATTGATATTTACACCTCTGTGCGATTATCTTGAGAATCTGGTCGAACCACGTTAATATGTGCGATGTAGTTAGCAATGTAAGGAATTTTGTGAGAAAACGAGGTGAAAATATGAAACGCAAAAAATCATGGCGGGAAAAATCTCTTGTAAAGTTAGCAAAGTGAGCCAAGTGCCTAAGAAATTCGTAGTACAACAGCACACCACCGCAGGCAGTGTACACTGGGACCTTATGTTGGAATCAGGCGATGCTCTGCAAACATGGCGCCTTGAAACCAATCCCGCCGAGGTTGTAAGTCATTCCGTAGAGGCTGCAAAAATCTTCGATCACCCTCTTAAATTTCTCACCTACGAAGGCCCGGTAAACCAGGGCAAAGGACAGGTGAAAATTGCCGACGCAGGAACATACACAGCCATTAACGAAGACGACAAAAGCTTCGAACTCGACTTCAACGGCCGAATATTGAAAGGCAAATTCACCATGACCTGCATCAAAGACGACAAATGCCAATTCTCTAAGAACCGTCAGTAGTTACTTTCTAAGTTCAGGCCTGTCCGGTTCAACATGCACGGTAATATTTACCGGCCGAGTAAGGTGAGCGTGCATAGCTTCCTCCAAAGACTCAGCTATTTCATGCGCTGCGGTAACATCTAATTGCGCATCTACAAGGATATGTAAATCGACAAAAACCTCCCTACCCACGTTCCGCGTCCGCAGCTTATGCCACTGCCGAATCCTCGGCTCCGAACCGATTATCTGCTCGATCCGTTCAACCGTAACCGAATCGGCCGCACGTTCTGAAAACTCCTCCAGGCATCCCACGAATATCCGGGCACCTACCAGGATTATCATCAGCCCGACTACAATTGTTGCAACATGGTCACCATGGTAATAGCCAAGTTTCAACGATATAAAACCGACCACGACAGCTATCGAACTGTACGCATCCGACCGGTGATGCCAGGCATTGGCGTATAGCGCCGAGCTGTTGGTCTTGACGGCAACTTTTCTGGTCATCCAATACAGCGCCTCTTTGACCGCAATCGACAATAACGCCACCCAGGCTACTGCCCACCCTACATCGCCGAGAGCGCTTTGGGCCGAGTGCAACCTCGCAATGGCAACACACGCTCGCTGAATGAGAACTCCGCCGACAATAATCAAAGCCAAAGCAATAAATGCTTCGGAAAATGTCTCAATCCTGCCGTGGCCGTAAGGATGCTTCGGATCGGGTTCTTTGGAGCCAAAGTGAACTCCAAGCAATAAAGCCACATCTGTAACCATATCTGAAATCGAATGAATGCTGTCGGCCACAAGCGCCATTGAACCCGCCGTCAGCCCCACCACCGCCTTGACAATCGCCAGTATGATATTCGCAACAATCCCCAGATAAGTTACCTGCCTGATTTGGCGGTTCGCACCTTCTGTCTTTGCGATATCCATTAGCCGAGTACTTCTTTCAGAATTTTGGTGATGGTATCGATATATTTTTGAGCCGAATCCTCCGTCTTTGCTTCAACTATCACCCTCATTACAGGTTCCGTATTGCTTGGGCGAATATGCAACCAGCCGTCGGCAAAATTAAACCTCGCCCCATCCGTTGTATCAACGCTTGCCTCGGTGAATGTTTTTTTCGCCCCTTCGATAACAAGCTTTGTCTGCGCTCTGTCGGCTTCTAACTTCACTTTGTTTATATAGTAGCCGCCGACCTCGTCCGCAAGAGCACCGACACTTTTGCCGGTGTCAGTCATAAGCCCCAGCACAAGCGCCATCCCCACGAGACTATCACGCACCGGCCCAACCCGAAGGTCAATCACGCCGCCGTTACCTTCGCCCCCGATTACACAGCCGTTGTCTATCATTGCCTCCGCCACGTTCGCCTCCCCGACCGCCGTGCGGATGACCTTACAACCGGCCTCAGCAGCAATGTCGTCAATCATCCTTGAAGTCGAAAGATTAGCCGCCGCCACGCCCGTGCTTCTGCTGAAGACATATTTCGCTGCCAGAGCGAGAGTGTATTCCTCGCCGATATATCTGCCGGCCTCATCCACTATTGCCAACCGGTCACCGTCAGGGTCCAAACCAAAACCGACATCAGCACCAACCTCGATGACATTATCGCAAAGCCCGACCAAATTCTCCTTCGTTGGTTCAGGCACATGCCCAAACAATCCCGACGGCTCCTCATTTATCGCTACCACTTCACATCCAAATTCTTCAAGCAGTCTCCTGCAAACTCGCCCCCCTGCTCCATTGACACTGTCCAGTACGACCTTGAACTTCTTGCCGACAATCGTATCTTTTTCAACAATAGCCAACACCTTTTCAATGTGCACCACATCGGTTTGGTCGTTTTGCGATATCCGCCCGCGGCTCGCTGAATCGACAAGCTCAAAATCCTTCGTAAGAAACGCTTCTTTTATCTGCCCCGCTAATCGCGCAGGCGGCGCAACGCCATTGTCTAATAAAAGTTTTATCCCGTTGTATTCGCTCGGATTGTGCGACGCAGTGATGACAAGACTGCCGGCGCAGTTCAAGTGTCGGGTCATAATCCCCACGCCCGGTGTAGTTACAATGCCGAGGTCAACCACATCTATACCGACCGAGCAGAGCCCCTCCGCCACCGCCTTGGCCAGCATTTGCCCCGAAGGACGTGAATCCCGGCCCAAGCACACCGATAGCTTTCGGTCGCTATCTTCGCAATTACGCTTCAAAAATGTCCCAAAAGCACAGCCGTATTCGGTCGCCACAGCCGCCGTCAGGTTCTCGCCGACTATCCCCCGCATGCCGCTTATGGTGATGATAAGTTCCGCTGCCATCGCGAGCTCTATCCCCTTACATCTTCCGTGACTTTTCCAGTGTGGTTTTCAATCTCTTCACTACCGCGGTAACCTGTCTATCCTTAAGCGTTAGAATATCCTGCAGTGCCTCACCAATATAAGGCAGATAAGTCTCGATATAGCTTCGCTTAACCATCTCGGCCTTAATCCGCTTCTGGCGCCTGACATACATTCCAAGTTTTCTGCCGCACTCCTGAACAGTCAGCTTTATCTCCCTGATAATCTCGGGATAATGCGCGATTGCCTCCTTGCTCTCGGACGTAAACGGCACCCACACAGACGCAATATGAACCATCAGCGTTACCGGTCCGCTCGGAAACGCACCCCTGCTCTGGCTCAGTCCGTAATTGCGCCAGTTGGTGTCCAGAACCGCCTTATAAATAGCGCAACCCGACTGTTGATAAAGTAGCGGCACGCGATTCGCAATACGTGTAAGACGCATCAGCGGCTCCTTACCCGGCTCGCCGTCCGAAACATCACCCTTGGCTCCATAAGCCAAAGCCGCCTCAATCAGGAAAGGATTACCCCGATAAACCGAAGGCCTTCTGCTGCAACTGGCATAGAACCGGGCGTCAACGACTCGTCGCATACCCTCTTGAAGCTTCTCTTCACCTATCGGCCCAATACAATCGCTCGAGGGCGCCATAATCTTTGTCGAATTAATGGCCTGATGCAAACGCTCTACTTCTTTCAGCGTAATCCTCTTCGGTCTCAGCCTTGAAGATAGCTTGGCCGTCTTGGCTATCAGCGCCGCAAGACGAGGGCTTACACGCGAAAATTCGGTTCGAAGAAACTCCGAAATGGTTTTGCACGCACTTTCTCTTGCCATCTTATAAAGAACGCCAACTTCCACACCGTAAGGATGCGGCTTGATTTCAATCGGGACAAACGGCATCTCCCTGCTTTGCCGAGGATATTCGTATATCTTACCGTCGGGTGCGTTATAGACTATCGTCGAATGCGGATTGGCCATCGCAGTCTGCGAAATGTATTCGTCAACCGACTGCCTGCCCTTCTGATATCGACCCTCTAAGATTATCGTAACACTCGTGCCGGTTCCAAGCTCGAACTCACATTCTTCATCCAACACCACCTCCGGCCGGTTCTTCGCTGTATCTATCTGTACATGGTAATGTTGCGCAGGCACACTCGCCCTGGTCCGCGTGATAATCTGCACCGGCTCACCCGTGGTAATCAAACCGTACATGCCGGCCGCGCTTATGCCGATGCCCTGCTGACCGCGACTCATCTTGAGAGTATGAAACTTGCTGCCGTAAAGAAGCCTTGCGAAGATGTTCGGAACCTGTTTTTTGACTATCCCCGGCCCGTTGTCCGTAACCTTGAGCGTAAACTTGTTCTCCGACTCGGCTACCGGCTTAATGGTTATAGTCACCTCCGGCAGGATATGGGCCTCATCACATGCATCAAGGGAATTGTCAACCGCCTCCTTCACAGCCGTCAGAAGCGCTTTGCGAGGATTGTCAAATCCCAAAAGATGCCGATTTTTCGCAAAAAATTCGCTTACACTTATATCGCGCTGCTTCGCCGCCATCGACTCAGCCGTGGCAGCCTCCCGCACCTTGGGGCGCTTCGAGACACGCTCAGCACTTGACTTCGATTTAGCCCGAGTCGTTTTCTTCTTAGCGGACACCTTGGGCTTGCCAGCTTTGGCCCTTTCTGTCTTGCTCTTCTTCTTAGCTTGCTTTTTCGCCTTCTTCTTGGCTGGCGCCACGCCTTTGGCGGCTTTCTGTTCGAAAGCAAAGCTCAACTGTCCCTTCTTGCCGAACTTCTTAGCCGCCATACAAAAAAACTCCTCTTACGCCACAATCCTTTGAATGAATCAGAGCAGGCTAAGCCCTCAGTTCTGATACGCCCTAATCGAGCTGGCAGACGTAAATCTCGTTGACGAACCCCAACTCCCCAAGCTCTTTAACAGCCTCTTCGTTCGGCCGCTTATCGAGACTGACCACCAAAATCGCCTTGCCTTCGTCAATCTTTTGACCCACGCCCATCGTGCTGATATTGATTCCATGTTTGCCGCAGACCGTGCCGACCGCACCAATCACACCGGGCTTGTCATCGTTGAAAATAACCAGCAGCGTGCCCTTCGGCGTCACCTCGATGTTGAACCCGTCAACCTCGATAATGCGAAGGAGACTTCCGCCAAACACCGTTCCGCGAACCGTCCGCGTGATTTTGTCCGTTTCAACCGTCGCCGCAAAACTCGATGCCACGTCCTTAACGTCCGTATTCTTCGTCTCATCGATACTGATGCCGCGCTCCTTTGCCAGAATGGGCACATTAACCATGTTGACCAGCGCATCGAAGTGCCGCTGCAAAAGCCCGATTGAAAACGAAGTTGTTACCAGCTCCACGCCCTTCTCGGCTATCGTGCCGCGATATTCCACCCGAACCGACTTAATCCGCCCTGTGGCTATGGCACTCAGCACCGTCCCAAGCCGCTCGGCAAGCTCGGCATAACGCCTCACTACCGCAGGCACCGATGCGCTGACCGAGGGGGCGTTGAGTGCATTCTTGATCGGCCCACCCTTAAGAGCATCAACAAGAATCTGCGCCGCTTCGACCGCAACTTCAATCTGAGCCTCCTCGGTGCTCGCACCAAGGTGCGGCGTTACAAGGCAGTTCGCAATATCCGCAAAACGCGTATTCTCAGGCGGCTCTGTCGGATAAACATCAAGGGCGGCCCCTGCAATCGTCCCAGACTCAAGGGCATCGTAGAGGTCATCCTCATTGATGATGCCGCCGCGCGCACAGTTCACCAGCCTTACCGTCGGCTTCATCATCTTAAGCTGCTCAGCCGAAATCATGTTCAGAGTCTGCTCATTTCTCGGCACATGAACGCTGATATAGTCCGCCTCTTTGTAAATCTGCTCTAAGTCTTCAACTACCTCAATCCCAAGGGCATCAGCTTCCTTCGGCACGGCGACCGGGTCGTAACCTAAGACTTTCATATCAAATCCCAACGCCATCCTGCAAACTGCCATCCCGATTCTGCCTAAGCCGATAATGCCAAGAATCTTATTATTAAGCTGGTTGCCCATATACTTCTTGCGGTCCCAGGCGCCGCCTTTGAGACTGTTGCACGCCGGCACAACGTTCCGGCTCAAAGATAGCATAAGCGCCATCGTATGCTCCGCGGCACTGAGAGTATTACCGCCCGGCGTGTTCATCACTAAAATACCCTTCTTCGTCGCCTCAGCCACATCGATATTGTCAACGCCAACCCCCGCCCGCGCAATACCCCTGAGCTTGCCGGGATTGCCCAGTACTTCGGCCGTCACCTTCGTACCGCTACGAACTATCAAACCGTCGTAATCACCGATAATCTTACAAAGCTCATCACCGCTGACGCCCATCTTAACAACCGGCTCAACGCCGTCTATACGCTTGAGCAAATCGATACCTTCTTGGGCAAGCTTATCGGTAATCAAAATCTTAATCATCGAAACTCTCCAAAAATACCATCAAGCACATCTTTGCACGTCCCAGCCAACTTTTTTATCCGTCCAGCTGCCCAGACTGTCAAACGTAAACTACCACTCCTGGAGACTGTAACGCTGTTCATCCACCGTGCGAAACTGGGGCCTCCGGCAATCGTAAAAGCTCCTCGTAATACAGTGAGCTGTCGCCATAATCAACCGATTCAAAGTCGCGGCCCGACCACCTGTCTCAAGCTCCACTCTGGTCTTCACAACGCGCCCCGCGCCTTCCCTGGGCCAAAGCGCCCGCCCTGAAGCCACATCAAACAATATACTCCGCGTAACCAAAGAGCCACCATGATACTCCTGCTCGCCCATCGCGTAAAGCTCATAATCTGTAATCAGGACATACAATACCACTGCCGCTCCCGCTGCGCCGCCAAGCTGGACGGGTGAAAGCGAGGAAAAATCCTCCCGCTCACCGCGCAACTGCGATAAACTGTCGTGTGAGACGAGGTACTCGTTTTTTATACGAGCCTTCTTAACAAGAAACGCACCAACCGCCTCAGTTAATCCTGGCCGAAGCTCAAGTTCGGCTCTGCCGGCACCTGTCTCATCGACAAATATCAGTACACCTCCTTCAGCCACGTCTTCGAGCAAAAATTCCGCCGGCACCTTCTGTTCATAGTATGACTTGCTGCCCATGATCCCAATCAGGTTGCACGCCCCACACAAAACACACCCTGCCACAGCAAAAAATGCTACTGCTTTCCTCATATTTGAACCTTTTCAATTGGTACACTCACCTGTTTACCGCCCCTGCCTGTTCAAGGCCCGCCATGCTCTGCCAGCGCGCGGGCAAACGTCACCGCCCAGCCCGCCGCCAAGATTATCAGCACGCTCGCAACAATATACTTAATCGTCCGCCACCTTAACGGCTGATGCAGAAAGCCGAAGTTTACTCCAAAAACCGATATAAGTAAAGCCACTACCGCAACCACCACCAGTGCGCAACAAAGTATCGCCCCGGCGGGCTGGATGTAAAAAGACTCCCAAATCCTGCCCTGCACGAACGCCATCGCCGAGGTTGTTATATAGCAGGTCGGGCAAGGCAAACCATAGACCTGCTTGAACCCGCAAATCCCGAACAGCCGGCTCATATCTATACAACCGCACGCACCAGCCCACAGCACACCAAAAATCCCCGTGATACTCACAAACACCACGCCTGCCACAATTCGCCGGCAAGAGGTAACCGGCCCATGCTTGTTAACCGAATTTGCTTGTTCATCATTCATAATTCAAATATACGACACCTAAAAACCTCACACACAACGCCTCGGCGCACTGAAGTACTATTCTAATCCGATTTCTCTAAAACACAACCTCATAGTGCCTTCGTAATTGGCCCGGGCGCTCTTCGCGTTTGTAAGTACTATTTTTACCGATTGACCTTTGTCATCCCAACCGAAGCGCAGCGCAGTCGCCTAATCCTTAAGAAATGTCGTTGGGGGTCCGCCGACGGCGGTGCCGAGGTGTGCCTCAGACCTTTATCGCGTCAATCGTTACCTGCAGGTATTTTTGACGATGGCCCATCTTTCGGCTGCTGTTTTTGCGCCTGCGAAAGTAAGTGGGATACAATTTCGGCCCCTTAACAAGCCCCTCTTGCGCATTGGTCCTGAACCGGCCTATCACCTTGGCCTTATCAAGATATGGTGTGCCGACTTTAATTTTTTCGCCATCGCTGACAAACAGCACTTTATCTAATTCAATAGTCTCGGCCTCGGGCGCAACATCCGTCAGTTCGATATTAACCACATCACCAGCCGAAACCTTATACTGCTTACCACCCTGTTCTATCACCGCGTACATACGAAACTCCTTATCGCCTTCAAAACAAACAACATTTGTCATTCCCGCGAAAGCGGGAATCCAGTTTTAGCGATTATTATTGGCGATTTCATAACAGTAATAACCTACAAATTGGCTTTCCGCAACAGATATTACTTAGCTACCAGGCTGTTGTAAAGACAATTATCCTGTTTTCCTGCTCTTTTGTTTACCCTGGATAACCTCCGACAACCACTGTACTTACAACCAGTTGCCGGCCTCCTTCGCATTCACTCAGACCACCGAAAATCACGGGCTCCTCTGCGGCATCCGTCCGCCAAAACGGCCACGGCCTCGACGCATCATGTCCATTCGGCCGCGAGGCATCCCACCAGGCCGCATGCCGCCGGGCTGACTACTCCGCTGAAGGACACTGCCTTGACCTCGCCCTCTCGTCCGGATAACCTCGGATTCGGCGACCTTAATCTTGCTAAACTGTTGCTGCAGTTGCGCAGGCCAGTTCCGCATCTTCACCGCCAGATGCGCAATACTTGCATCGTCCTTGCTGTAAAGAACATCCGCATAATCCCGCTGCTGCAGCCTGTTTACACCCGTCCAGTCGCTCGTCTGGACCACATCAACAAGCGAAGCGCCCGTGCTAAAGTCAACCACTTCAACCGTACTTTCCCCATAACCACCTCCACCCACCGCGTAACCACCAACCGACCACGGAGCACCTTCCTTGGGCTTTCTCTCGACAACCTTACCTATCATTTCACCGGGCCGAACCTGGAAGTCTTCGCTCCGCCACTTACCATTGTGATACCTGGCAACCTTAATCTTCACTGCCTTTTCTTCTTTTGCCACAACGTCAAGCGGGAAAAAATGCATCATCAGAGGGATTTCCATCGTCTCGGTCTCTTTTGAATACCCACTCCACAAAATCGGCTTGTCTTTATAATCCTTCTGGTCTTCTCTGAACCAGTCCCGACCGGCTATCGGATTGAATACGCCCAGTCTTATTCTGTACTGATAGCTCTCGCCGGGCACCACCGTATCATCGTGCGCCCAAAGAAGCAGAGGCTCGCGCATCTTGCCAAGATTGGTCTTTTCCGTCAGCAGAACCTTCTTGAGGTCCGCATAGACGTCGGTAACCTTTCGTTCCTTCTTCTTTTGCTTGCCGCGTTCATCCCCAAGTTGTGGGCTCCCGTACCGCCCGGTGCCTGCCCTGCCGCGAGTCGACCCCCTGCTCCGATCAGCACCGCGACGACCGGTACCACCTCGCTCCCGGCCTCCCAGCGATCCCGTCCTACCACCTCGACCGCCCGAACCTCCTGTCCTTCCACCTCGGCCACCCGAACCCAAGCGACCACCTCCTCCTCTGCCACCCAATCCACCTGCTCTGCCGCCTCTGAGGGGATCATTTAAGCTACCTCTGTCAAGCTGCTGCTGCTCTCTGCGGAGCTTGTCTCTTTCCTCCTTCATCAACTTCGCATATTCCTTATGGAACCTGGGCGCCAGCCAATCCTCATTCGATGCGGCAAAGTCGTACATCGCAGGCTGAAGTATCTCTTTGCGAATAGAAAATTCGTCAAATTTAACCATGAGCAAATTAGTTGTGTACTTGTCATCAATCTTGTCCGGTATGCCCTCGAGCTTAGTCTTAAAGTCGTCAACCTTCGTTCGCCCAACTTCGGCCCATGCACCGAAGCTGCCGTCATCAAGCTTGCGCCGCCTCTGGAGCCCCGCCGCCGCGAAAACCGGCTTAGCAAGATTCTTGTCCTGCCAGTCCCGCCTCACCAGCCTGCCTGAAAAACACTGTTCAAAGCTCTTGTATAAACTTGCAGTATCAAACGACGCCTCAACCGTTACAATATCGATATCGCCCAACTCCGTCAGGGCCATCCTGTATGGATTGTCAGGGCCGACCGGTTCCAGAGGTTTATGCACGACCGACCTGTAACGCTCAACCGCTACATCACTGACCTCGCCAATCTCAGGAAGCACGTAAATCCGGGAATCGGGCGACACATCACCAGCATACCCGGGAATTGGAAGGCACACATTCTCATCGATGCGACTTATCGAACATGTACACATTTTCACGAATTGTGGCGCCTTCTTCTTCGTTTCGTCATACACCTTCGGCTTAGGAGCCTCTTCCAGCTTCGATAGCAGTTGCTCGACTCCTTGTTCCTTTATATAGTTGTCGATCCGGCCGGGACCCAGCTTCCGGCCGTCGTATTCGGTTGCGTACGGATTGCTTAAAACAAACACCCATAAAAGCCACAAAGACAAAAGCCCTACCACCCCAAGCACCACTTTGTCAATGTACCGCTCGAACAAATTGTCTCTTTTCTTACTCATCTAAACTTCCCCGTTTCTCGCCTTAACTACGACTCAACAGGCGCGACTCGTTACTTCCTCGTCGTCGCCGGCACGCCACCTGTACCCTCGGAAGCCGAAACGCCCTTCTTCGCCGCTGACTGACCTAACAATTCCTTCACCAGCTCAGGTTTAATTCTGTCGTAGCCGCTGCGGTTGAAAATGTATTCACAAATAAGGCTCATCTGCACTACGGCACTGTCACCGTATCGATAGTACTCGTGCTGCGTTGCCGTACGGTCCACCGGCTCAATTTTACTCTCCAAAACCGTTATCTGATTGTGCTTAAAAGTCCTTTCCGGCCCGCTCGACGAATAGCCCTCTCTGTACCTGTGCTCCTTTTCCGAGCAAAGTTCTTTGATGAAGGACATAAATGACTTTGAATCAACTATTACACTCACACAGAAGTGCACTACGTCAATATCATCGTCGCACATCCGCCCCGTCCACGGCTCCACACCCAATACTCCCGGGCTGTTATCGGTAACGTAATCCGGCTCATCGGAGCCGGCAAACACCATCTTAATCGGGTCAACATATTCCACGGGCCTGCTGAAACTTACTCCCACAAGGCGCTTCACACCGGAAGTATAAACGCAATCATACCCGGCATTCATCTTGTCTATCGTCGCAACAACATCCTCGTAAATCCAGTACGCCACCTGCGAATGCCAGCAGTCTTTAATCGCCGTATCCAAACCGCTGTACTTGTAATTCTCCCAGAAGCCATACCAGCCAAACGAATTGGGGTTCGCATATACCAATACAGACTCGGCGCGTTTGTTACAAACAGCATCGACTATAACATCGCGAGAGCCCTTCTTCGTGCCGATGGTTCTGGTTGCACCGAGCCTGCCGAACTGACCGCCGATAGCACGTCCTGTCCCGCTGCCATCGGTTTCAGTTTCCCTTCTTATGTCAATATCACTGGGAGCATCAAGGGCGCTCATACTCTTAATCAACTCCTTTATCGCCGTCCTGTATTGGACGCCGAACTGAACGAATACCTGTTGCGATGTGTCCTTCGGCTTCGGAAATATGCCGTAGTTAATCAGTTCACGCTGAGTGCTTCGCCTGGCCAATTGCACTACTTCATCAGCATCTTTCTTGTGCTCGCCCTGATAAAGCTTTTCCACCTCTGCCTGCGTTCTGGGCGGCGTGTTGCTCCGCATCGAGGTAATCTTGCGGCCTTGCGCAATACTGGCTTCCATGTCCTTACTGATTGACCGCCCCGTCAACAGCGTCGGCACAAAAAGCACCACTGCGACAATAACGATACCAATCGGTGCCAGAAACGCCAAATACTTTCTGATGAACCTCATTGCTAAACCCTTCACAAACCAAAAACCATCAGCCAAACCCAATCAGTCCGGCCTTTGCCCATTGACTGCTTAAAAATATTTAGCCGCGGGTTTCACCCGCGGTTCTCGCGCCCATCCCACGAGCAACGAACATCTCAGCCCTTTCTATATGTGACCACGCTCGGACCCGACTTCGTTTCCGGCTTGGCAGCCCCTTTCCACAAAAACTTCACTTTTAATCTGAACCAGTGATCCCTGACTAAATACTTCGGTTGACCAAAATCCGTATATTTCTTCTTGCCCAAATCCCGCCCTGACTTGCCCGGATCAGCGTCGATATCCTCCTGTGTTATAAGGTCAAACGTCTTACTCATTTCCTCATTCGTCATAGGGTCAACCAACACCCTCTCAACATACAACTTGTCCTCCAGACTCCCAAGTCCGTACGTCGATCGCCGCCCACGAACACCTGTCTGTTCTTTGGCCGGTGCTCTTTCAATGTCCTTTTCAACGCCTATGCCGACCGGCATACTCGTAAGGCCGATTTCCACTTCACCGGTTTCATATTTGAAATGGGCTACATTGTTTTTCTCAAAGAGTTCAAACGGAACATCTGGCATAATCTTGCTAAGATTTTCAAATCGGGTCACAAGCCCCTCTCCGGCACCCGGCGGGTCTAAAAGTTCATCTATGTTCTTATACGGGCTGTAGCCCTCTATTATCACAAGAAAGCCCGGCCCGTCCTTTCCGGTTGGCTGCTTGCTCTTACCCGCCTGGGTGGTTCCCGACCGACGTCCCATCGTAGGGTCGAACCGCCTGCTGCCCGCAGGCATACGACCGCCAAAGCGTCCAAATCGACCGTAACGACCCATACGACCCATCCTGTCCGTTGACCTTTGAGTGGAGCGGGACCTGACTCCCGTCGCCCGCTTAATCTCGCCAAATGCAGCACCCGCCAGACTCTCAGCATAATCCACCGAAACGGCCGTCACAAACAACTGCTTACGCTCATCACGAACAAACGAAACCACCTCGTCCACATTGCCGGAAAAAAACGCATCATAAAGCTCTGCCTGCTCGGCGTTGTTCTGCTCGTTCGGCAGACACCGTATTATCGTCTCATTCAGCAAAGGAACCACATCACGGTGCCTGAAGTAACCCCTCTCCTTGCGTATCTTCCCCTCAAGCACCCCATCTTTGCCCCTCTCCCTCTTGAGACTACTGCTCGCGCTCTGTGCCGCACTGATTGCACTTTTGATTGCACCTCGAGCACGCTCGCCGCGCGCATATTTGCCCCGCTCATGAGATGCACGTGCAAAACTCAATATCGACACAAGCAACAGCACGCTCGCCGCTATCGTGAAAAGCTTTCCCTTGCGCCTCCACGCCATCGTCCGTGCGATCCGGCGCGGAAGCAGATTGCCCGTTATCGTCGCCTCCCCTAACAATTGAATTGCAAGACCGTACACCACGGCAAAATCCGAAATATTCTCATGGAATTTCGCCGATGACACTTCCGCCGATATCCCCAATCGCTCAAACGAATCCGGCTTGACCACCGCAAGGCTCAGAGTCTGCTGCAAATACTTCGCAAGACCCTGCAGCTTCATCCCTCCGCCCAGCGCGATTATCTTCGAGAAGCCCTTATCACGCCCGGGGCCGCTGCTGCTGTAGAAGCCTAAGCTGCGCTGTATCTCGCTGCCCAAATCCGTGAACACCGGCCTCATCGCAGTGAATATCTGGCGAACGTATTTGCTCGTCGGCGCGGTACGCTTCAGCTTCTCGGCCTTTTGAAATCTCAACTTAAATGCTTCAGCAATAGCCTCGGTAAAAGCGTTACCGCCGATTCGAATGCTTCTCTGCCATACACCCGATTTCGTGCACACAACCAATGTCGTGTTCTCCGCACCCACATCAATTATTACCGTCGGCTTCTCGTCGGAAACCTTCACGTCTCGCCGGTCATACATCGCGTAGTTGTACAGCGCCATCGGCGATATCTGAACGCACGTAACCTCCATATTCTCTCTCGTGAACCGTTCGATCACACCGTTTATTACCTCATTCTTTATCGCGAAAATCCCCAACATCACGTCGGGACTGTCCGAGCTTTCCATAAGCTGCCAGTCCCATTCCACCTCATTTATATCGAAAGGTATTTGCTGAATCGCTTCTTGGGGTATGATTTTCGGAATAATCTTCTTTTCTACGGGCGGCAGCTTCACAAACCGGGCGAAACTGTTGTGACCCGCAATTGAAATTGCCACCTCATCCTTGCCCAAATCGTTCCTCTCGGCAAACTGATGGAGTGTCTCGCCAACGATATCTTCTCTTTCCCCCTCAGTTACACTCTCGCCCGACAGAATCTTGCTGTGCTCGATGTAATCAAACCCGATCACCTTGAGGCCTTCTTCATCACGGCGCAACCGCATTGCTTTTATAGCGTTATCGCCAATATCTACCGCCCATACTCCATGAATCCCTGACGCCATCCGAGTATCTCCTTTTTAACACCTGCCCTAAAAAAGCATTCAAACAAATCAATCTTCCCAAAGCCAACTGCCCGGCCGGCTCCTGTGATAAGCCCTCAGTCGAATAAATACTCTTGTGTGCTCACCAGACTAATTCTATTATAACACATTATGGACACATTTGCCACTGTATAGACGAACCTTATTGCGAAAACTTTTGCCCTTAATACCTTAGTGCTTATGCAGAAATTTGTTGTCAAGACCCTCGGCTGCAAAGTCAACCAGTACGAAGGCCAGCAGATAAGGCAGTTACTCGAGCAACTCGGCCTCTCGGCTGCCGAGCCGCCCGATACGGCCGACCTGGTGGTGGTCAATACCTGCTGCGTTACCCATACCGCCTCAGCAAAAAGCCGTCAGTGCGTCCGCAAGGCCCAAAAACGGCATCCGAATGCGACTGTTATTGTGGCTGGGTGCCTTCCGGTCGGCCAACCCCACGAGCTGAAAAACATCAACGGAACCGTCCATATCGTCAGACGCAAAAAGGACTTAGCCAAGACTCTCGCCAGCTTGCTGCCGGCAAATTGCACGTATAACCACAGCCGGCGGACCGAGGAAGTGAACACCTGTTCAACATGTAAAAGAACACCGGGCCGGAGCCAGTCAAAATCATCTAACTGCAACTACCAAAGCAACTTAGCGACGCCCAGGCACCCGACACAACAAGCACAATTGAAGCTGAGTCCGCTGATTTCGTACACTGGGAAATGTCGGGCGTTTTTGAAGATCCAGGATGGCTGCGATGGTTATTGTACATATTGCATCGTCCCTAAAATCCGTAGCCGCCTTTACAATAAGCCCGCAAGTGTAGTGCTGCAAGAGGCTTACAACCTTGTATACGCCGGGCATAAAGAGATTGTTCTAACCGGCATATTCTTAGGAGCTTACGGCCAAAATACGGTCCGGCGAAGCCAGTGGGACCCGGCTAAGAAAGATACACTCGCGGACCTTGTTGACCAGGTCGCGCAAGTGCCGGGGCTACAAAGAGTTAGGCTAAGTTCACTTGAGCCGGCGGACGTAACTGATAGGTTGTTAGATGTCTTCTCGAAAAATCGTAACGTTATGCCACATCTGCACTTGCCGCTGCAGTCCGGTTCTGAGCGGATACTGAGGAAGATGCGGAGGCAATACACCGTAGCAGAATTTATGCAAGTCGTTGATAGAGTTAGACTTACGTTAGATCGGCCTGCGATTACCACCGACATTATCGTCGGTTTTCCGGGTGAGAGGGATGAGGATTTTGAGCGAACTTTAGACGTTGCAAGGGCTGTGGAGTTTGCAAAGATGCACGTTTTCAGCTTTAGCCCAAGGGCAGGAACGGCAGCGGCGAAGATGCAACCTACGGTAAAAGCTGAAGTTATAAAAGAGCGGTCGCAACGGCTTCGTGAGTTGGACCGCCAGCTACAAGCCAAATTCAGGGCACAGTTTTCGGGCGAAAAAGTCGGCCTAATAGTGGAGGGTACGAGGCCTTTGAGGGGCAGAACGGAACGGTATTTTATGGTTGAACTCGACGAAAAAGAGACAGCCAAATGGGGTGCATACATCCAGGCAGTTAATAGTTAGTGCGTTGATGTTGGACATGAAAGGGGGAGTATAAGTTCTGGGTTTTGGGTTCAAAAATAGTGAAACTGGCAAATCAGTGGACACCTGGTAACGCGGGAATCGGGGTGAGATTTTTTTTAACGCCTTGCTGCTACTGGCTTTACGGCGAAAATCGAAAAATTGTCAAAATCCCTTTTTTTCGCATTTTTGGTGGGTTTTTTGACACTTTTTTGACAAAAGCGGGCGTTTTTTGGTCGTTTTTGGCATTTTTTTCATTTTTATTCTGGATATACTTTGTCGTCAAGAGCGCTGGATTAGCCCGAAAGTGGTAGAGGAATTTTGGAATTTTCTTGACAAGAGCGCGGCCTTATGTTAGGCCGTGCAGATGACCCCGCACTAACTTAAAAAGCAAAGTAAATGCGGGGCAAGCAGAGGACAGCAAGATTTTTTAGACACAGATGGACACAGATTAACACTGTTTGGCTTCACCGGAGCAGTTTTTCAAAACCGCTGGTTGGTCAAAGCTGCAGGCCGTTTACTATGCAAGCATGTGCACAACCTGCGAACTTTGCCCGGTGGATGGCGAAGCATCCAAGGTGAAGCCAAGTTAAAGGCCGCTTACTATACAAGCATCGGCGCAGCTTATTAACTTTGTCCAGTGGCTGGCTGGCCAGCCTATTTGAAGTCAAGTCGGGGTTTTGAGCGGTTCTTTCGTGTGATTACTTCGTTGTTCTTGCCTGACCGCACGTCCTCGATGTACCTCGGTACGCCTCCGGGCGGCGGCAGGCAAACGCCTTGTACTGACCCGAAACTCCTCGCTCAAAAGAAAAAAACGCTTAAACATTTAAAAAAGGGTTTTGATTTGGGTGGGAAAATGTGTTGACGGAAGGAGTGCTTATGGTTAATGTAGATTTGCGGTAGTTAGACAGAAAAATGGTGCAGAAAAAAGGAAAAACTCTTTATGAACAGGTGGAGATGAGCACGCATGATTTGGACAAGTATGAAAACAAGGCAGGAAAAGTAAATGTGGGACAAGGTTGTGGAATTTTAACTTGTTTTTTTAGACGCTGATTAACGCTGATTAACGCAGATTTTTACAGCCAGCTTTGTGTTCTCGACACAGCTTTTTTCGATGCGAGCATCTACAAAGCTGACGTCTTCGACCACGGGCTATTAGAAACAGCCCCTTCGCTAAGCCGGCTGAAAATGAAGTAGTAGCTGAAAAGGCAAAGTGCAAAATGTTTAAGTGCGGGATAAAGAAAGTAAATGCGGGATAAAGATAGTTATGAGTTTTGAGTTGGTGGAATTTATCTGCTTTTTCTTTCTTATATCAATTCCAGTTAATTAGAGCTGATTCTATCCAGGGGAATAAACATAAATTTGAAAGTTCATCTTGTCGATTTGATATCCATAACCAAGCCTCATCTACAGCAGCTTCCAAGTCA
>SDBT01001533.1_pt1 | contig 40880 bp, 42 predicted proteins | sample 2277101 | NCBI WGS metagenome assembly SDBT01 (sample SAMN10404973, study PRJNA504765) | marine sediment metagenome | isolation source: marine sediment core GS10_PC15, 103 cmbsf | place: Arctic Ocean: Southern Knipovich Ridge | collected 2010 | reverse complement strand
TTAACCAATGATACGATAAATCTGAAAAATGCTCTTATTAGTATAATTGGTGCTGTTATTTTTGCCGTTTTTACCGTTATATTACCTTTTTTAAAGGTTCTAGGAGGGTTTTTGACTTATTCCCTTGAAGGTGTAGGATTCATCACACCTCCGATAGGTTTGGAAAAGAGGGATTTTTATTGGGATCAAATTACTTCTATTCGATCTGGGGGTGGCATGGACGGTAATTATATTTATGATTATTTAGAATTTTCTACATGGTATCCATCTACTGCATTAATTTGGCAGATGATTCATCTTTGGGGGCTAATTTGGATCATATTTGGCCTTATTGGAGCTGTTCTTGTGGTATTGCCTTTGTTTCAGAAAAAATTTAAGCAAAAACCAGTTAATGTAGCGAAGATTGGTCTTATTCTTGGATTAATTGCTACTGTAGTGGAAATTGGCCTTTTCTTTCTTGCTTGGTTTTTTTCCAATGACACTCGTTATTATATGCTAGATAATGCAAGAAATTTACATATCAATTTCCTTTTGCTTGACTGTTTTGTAATCGGATGGATCGGATTAATTGTTGGTTATGTTTTTACAACGAAAGAATAAAACAACAAAAGAATGAAAAATCTGTTTTCTAAACAAAAATTACCTTGTTTTGAATTAAAGTGTTTAAGAATGATTAATTAATCTTCAAAATCTCCTTTTTTAGCGACTCAATAAACTCTTTTTCAATAACAAAGAGGATCAATGTTTCATTATTCTAATGGTTATTTTCCACCTTTATTGAGTTGTCAAGTATGTATGAAGGTCCAATCGCTTTCAAATTCGAACATATTCCCCGTAATATTGAAAAATCGATCATTTTTTTAGATTGAAATTCTTTTAATAACTAGTTGCTTATTTGGACTGAAACTATTGAAGGAGAGAACAAGGAGTAGCTTGAGTGTTATTCGCAAATGATGACAAGGAAGCTAATGACTGGAAGAAATTGTGACTTATTATTTTGATCATTATTCTCTTTTAATTTCCTCCCACAATGATTCTACCTCGCTTATTTTTTGAATTTGCTTATCCTTTGTTGCTACTTTTCCATCCAATGCTAACGATGTAGCAACAACTCCTGCATCAAAATAATCGAGATCATAGATGCTTTCTAATCTACTTACTTCGTGCAAGATCAGTGGAGTTACTGGGTATGATGCTTCGATTATGTTTGGAAAATCGTGTAGAAGGAGACTGTACTTTTCCATTCTTTCTTCAGGTGTATATTCTCGGCTTTTTAATACGAGATCGAACTCAAGAAGTGAAAAAGAAGGTACCCACCAATTTTTGTCAATATTTACTAGTGTTAATGCTGTTTTACCTATTAAATGCCATTTTTCTTTAGTATTAGCAGCTGCAAATAGCACCATCGTATCAATTACTGGCATAAGATGTCCCCCTTCATCCTTTTGTTGTTTCATCAGTTTCTCGAAACAAAATTTCTGTTGCTTTATGATTCTTAGAGTCATACTCAAAGCCATCAAGACTCCCTATGAAGGATTTTTTCTTATCTATAGGAATTAATCGTATTTCCTTCCCTGAAGGGATTATAACAACCGAATCACCTGCTTTGAGTCCAAGTTTGGTCCTAGTTTTTTTATCAATCACAATTCGGTTGTTCTTATCTATTTTTGCTACATTCATCCTACTCAAGTACCATATAAATGGGCTGTTTTTAAATTTTCCTCCACGATTGTCAAAATAGTCCCATTTTGATTTGAAAGACTCGTAAAATTGAATTAAAGAAAGGAGTCACAGATCCAATTATATATTAATAATCAGTTTTTGAATTTTTAGCGACTCAATAAAGTGTCTCGCGATAATAATGAGGATTAATGTTTCATTATTCTAATGGTTTTTTTACACCTAAATATGATTTTTTTGGTTAATACATATCCCTTATCGGTAATCGCCTAGAATTAAGTGTTGAACAACATAAAAATCAAAATTTCTAAGGAGAGTCCGAACCACTAAGAATTTTCATACTTATTCAATCTCTTTCAATCGTTTTTAAATTGATACTCATCTTTTCTTTTAACTATCTACTTCTGTATATTATAACCAATAAGAGCAATTTGAACTTATTGATTGCATTCAACATAATCAATATTTAGCATATGGATATGTGTTATCGATAATCAAATTGACTCATTATTACTGATAAGAAGGTTTTCTCAATGAATCAGAGAATAAAGGCTGTTGGCGTAGTTGTTGTTATCATTGTAAGTTGCTTCAGCTTGATACTAGCATTTAATCTCTTTCAAAATCCATCAGGAATGTATGATGTAGTCTACTCTGATGAATTTCATTATAAGGGAATTGATATTCTGTGGTTAGATATTGCAGGGTTTCGACTTAAGTCGAATAATACGGTAGTCTATATTGATCCAATCAATATTAATGATTACATATACTCTCCGGATACAGGAACCATGGTTGAGACTAATCTGGAAAAAGCTGATTATATTATAATAACGCATAGTCATACACCCCATTCGTCGACAGCAAGTATGCAGAAAGTTTCTGATAACGAAACTGTTATTATTTCAAGTGTAAATCCAGGAGATACACTAGAATACGATAATGTGTCATTTGAATTCGTTCCCTCTTATAACGTGGATAAATATCGGCCTACTGGGGAATTATTCCATGAACCCTCTTTCAATTGGGTAGGGGTCATTGTTGATTTTGGAGATGTGAGAATCTACCATGCTGGAGACACAGATAGAATCCCGGAAATTAAGGAAATCGTAACAGATATTGCCCTATTACCAGTTTCGGGATTCGCTTGGATGACTTCTAGTGAGGCTGCTGGAGCTGTAAAAGATCTGCAAATTTCTTCAGACTTAAAATACGCTATTCCCATGCATTACGGCCTCTCAAGTACTGGAGGTGAAGCGGATGCTATTAGATTTAGTGAACTAGCAAGCTGTGATGTAGTCATTTTGAAACCGATGTTTGGTTAAATTTTTGTTTCTCCATTCAAGCCTTTAAACTCTTTTGAGATAAAATTAAAAAAGAATGGTTAATTACAGCCCTAATTATATTTGCAAGATTATGTTAAAGCTTTCTCAAGTGTAGAAAGCTGTATTCCTGTGACTGTGCGTACTATTTTCACTAAATACTGAGTATAATTTCTATAGGTATTCATAAACATATTTTTAGTTATTTCAGTTTCATTTGTAATCTTTGGGTTTGTTAAAGCACTGTAGATTCTTAAAAAGTTGTGTAGGTTTGATAAAATCATATAATATTCAATGTTTTTTACTTTGACTCCTGCTATTGTCTGATATAAATCAGTAAAAGGTTTTGTAAAATCTTCTCCAGCTGAAGATGTTGATACAATAGAAAATCCAAGGTCATGTCTGAAATCTCCCAATCGCATGTTCGCCCAATCAATTACAACAAGTTTTTTCTCTGGTGTGATAATTACGTTATTCATATGATAGTCTCCATGTAATAACGATAATTTTTCACTTTTCTCTTTCTTTTTCTCAAGCCATCCAATAAGCGGTTTTAATTCTCCGATATTGAACTTATTTATCATCTCCTTGGGAAATTTTATTTCTTGGGTTACATAAAGGTACGGATCTTCGTCAAGATCAATCGATTTAGTTTCTGTAAAGTAATTGCTCCAATCAAAGTTATGAATATTAGCCATTTCCTGAATAAATAAGTGACATTTCTCCAACTTTTCTTGGTCTGAGATATTTTGAAATAAATAATCAGATAATAGCATTCCAGGTATTTTTTCCATTATTAAATAGCTTCTCGATACTGTTTTGGCTTTTTTTCTCCATAAATACGTTTTTGGAACAGATAAACCTGCCTTGTAAAGGGAGTCTAATGTCTTAAATTCTGTTTCAACCCTATCAGTAATTCCTCTGTAAAGACGTAAAATCAATTCTAACGCTTTTTCCTCCATTATGAATCTGAAACCGATTGTTTCTGTGTCTGCTCCATGTAATCTTTGAAAATTATCAATTTTATAGTTCAATTGATTTGGAAATATCAATTCTAGCTCACTAAGGAGCTCTTGTTTCATTTCATTACTTATTTCCATATTTTCAACTCTTACTCTGGTTTTTTTGATTGTATGCGTATCAATATTAGTACAATCCCTTTTTTATTAATTGATTAGTGACCATTCTAATCTCAGTTATATCAAATGATATTTATTCGTGTATAGCTCCAGCTGTAACAATAGAACTCGAACTCACCTTGGGCTTCTGAATTAAATAACATTAAACTTTTCTTTTTTTTAAAAAAAGGGGGATATGGTTGTTGGATTAACCATTCAATGCCTTGACTACTTCAGCCATGTCATCTATTGATGAAATAGCATGTACTTTGAATTTGATAAATGGAACAAACATTTGAAGTTCATTTGCTAGTTCTACCTTTGAACCTTCAAAAATGCTGAATCCTCGCATCTCACCATCGAAAAAACCCCAATCTTTCGTTATTCCCTTTTCAAGATTCTCTTTAATTATTTCTACCATAGGTCCCCACATAGCACCTCTTTCCTGAGGACTAATTGGAACCTTAGATTCATCGACTTCCCATAACATTAAATATCTTCCCATTTTTTGCACCTTTCTTTACAACAGAGTCTGAAAAAATTCAAATATTTTCCAAAGCCTCTTTCAGATTAACCTTAATTCGCATTGTTGAGTTAATCTATCATAACTTGATTAAATGTTATAAAAACTTTTTTAAAATTCTTTTTTCATCAAATAAAAACTAATCAAAATATGGAATTTTTTTTTACCTTATTAGTAAAATAAAAATATTTTAGTGAAGAATGATGAAAATAAGGATTTACTAACAATGAGTAATCTCGATAAGACTCTCTTACATTTTCATACTAGATTGAACTGTGCACAATCGATTTTAGCAACATTTGGTCCTTCGTATGGTCTTGCTAAAAAAGATTGTTTTAGAATCCTTGAGGCTTTTGGAGGAGGAATTGCCCATAATGGTAACACCTGTGGAGCTATATTAGGTGCTCTTGCAGTTATCGGATTGAAACATGGCAGGACGGATATTGATGATCTTCAAGCAAGAGATAAAACCAATAGTATGTCACAAAAACTTATATCCATGTTTATTTCAAAAAATGGTTCAGATAAATGCCTCAACTTGATTAATTATGATATTTCTACCCCTGAAAAATTAGAAAAGGCCAAGAAAAAGGGAGTATTTGTCAAGTGTGATCATTTCATGACATTAACAGTAGAATTACTAGAGGAAATCTTGTAACATTAATATTCAGAAAGATAGTATCTTCCTTTATAAAAAGGTGATTGAGATTTCGAATGATGATTTAGAGACTGTTCTTGCCGATATCGTTGAGTTTGGTAAAAAAGCTAATGGCAGACATGATTTACGAGTTTATTCTGAAAAATTGTGTTCTCTCTGTTCTGTTATTCTAAATATGCGATTTGGGGAAAATTTTCACGGTATCTATCCTTTTTGTGGATTAGATGTCCTCACTCCTTATTTATTGGGTGGTAATTGGTTACTTTTTGATGATTCTTGGAATGATTATCAAACGCAGATTCCCAAGTATAAAATTCCTTATTTTGAGGAAGCACTTAATTCTGACCGAATTAGAATTATTGAACGATCTGTAGATGATTCAAAGGAGGAGGTGATTAAGTTTAAACCTAAAGTAGTCTTGATTAAATACGCAGGTGAGGGTAATTATGAGCGAATATTCGATTTCTTAGCTAGTAATTTTATGGATTCATCCTTATTGATAATCTCTTGTGTTTCCCGACAATTGGAGAAATACATTGATATTTCTACTACTTATCAACTTTCTTTAGTTAAAATTGGTTCAATGGATGAAATTTCCTTAGAAAGACAATTACAACCCGATTACCAAACATTTTTTTTCCTGGATCGTTTGAAACTTTATGAATTCGCTAAAAAATAGTTTCAAATGCATTACTTCCAATAGGTTTTATTAGGAAGGGAGTGTTTACTAGTTTACGTGTTTATTTATTATTTTTCCACAATTAGCTGACTAGTTTCCTATATCTCCTGGATCCTAAAATTTTCTCACCTAACGCTTGAAAAGCTCTTTCAACATTTTCTCCTGTTTTTGCAGAAGTTTCAAGATATTCAATATTATTAGTAAAAATTTGGTAATTCTGGGTAAGATCTTCATCAATAATCCTTTTAGCTATTTCTGTTGTTACACTTGTATCCGTACGAAGATCAGTTTTATTTCCAATAATACAGAGGGACACTTCTGGAATCACTACATTTTTAACTAACTCTTCTACCCATTTCTCAATGCTGAACAAAGTTTCTGGCCTAGTAACATCAAAAATGAACAAAATTCCAACAGCCCCTCTATAATACATTGCTCTTATCTGTTTAAACGTAGGTTGTCCTGCTAAATCCCATATTTGGAACTTTAAATCTTTCCAACCCGAATTTGTTTTTATGACTACCTCTTTACCTACAAAATCTGCTCCTAAAGTGGGTAAATAATCAGTATCGATTGTTTTATTTAAGTATTGATTTCTTAAAGAGGTTTTACCAACCGCACCTTCGCCTATGAGAAGAATTTTTGCTGATAATACCAATTGTTGAACAATCCACAATATATCTAATATCTCATACCTAATTTAATTTTCCTTTTAGTATTGAATGATTAAACGTTAAGGATTTGGAACACATTTTTATTTGAATTACTTCTTGATTATATATTATTTTATAATTCGATGCGTTTTCAGGTTCACAAAAACCAACTACTAACTCATTAACCTTTCCAAATTGTGATAAATATTTTCAGTTTAAAGTATTTACTTCGATGTTAACTTTTTATAATTTTTCTTTGCAATGCTTTTCATACTTGGGAGTATTAGTGATTGTTCTTGTAAAGCCTTCGTATAGGATAATAACTGTTCTTCTTTCTCTTCGGTTGTTAATACACGACTATCTTCTATCTTCGAGAACAGATAACCAAGGAAAAGATTTGATAATACCCATTCATCCTTATGAGAATTGACCCATTTTCTCATTCCCTCTAATTTCTTTGTAACATCAAGTTGGCTTACTATAAGCCATTCACCATACATTGTTTCATTAAACAGATTTCTGTGTAGTTTTCGACTATATTTTGCCATCAGACTTATTGTTTTTTCTTCTTTAAGACTTAACGTATTAATAATTACATATGAGAGGAAAACAATCTCTCCTGATAGTTGTCCTAACCACGCAATCTGTAACCATTCAGGAACAGCCCATATTTCAGAAATAATTGTTGATAACCCAAGAATTGTAATTGTTACTAAGATTAAACTTGTCATTCTCGCTAAATTTGCCATAAAACGGTTATCAATAGGTGGAAAACGTGCAACATCATTGAAATATAATTGATACTCCTTTGTTTTTTCAGGATCCCACTCCGAATTAATTTTGTCTAAGATACCTTGATGGATCCATACTTCTATTAAATCGAAAGGTTTTATCAACAGAATTAATAATGGTCCTAGCCCAAGAAGAAAGATATAGAGAATCGTAGGTCCAGGTATAATTGAAATTATATTCTCAATGACCCCACCGTCAACGAGGGGATTTGCTGTTGTAAATACTTTGATAATATCTAAAATTGCTCTAATTACTCCATAGAATAGCACTATTAATCCTACTATCGCAATAATTCTCTTTAAATAGTCTATTATGCGTCCTATTCCTTTGTTATTTTCTGTAACTAGTTTTCCCTGAATAAAATCCCAGTTTTTTGTTTTCGAAACTAAATTTACTGCCCACATTGAGAAATATTTTCCTTGAAGTAAATTAACAAACCAAAGAGGGAATGAAAACATGATTAGTATCATCCAAATTAACCAGTCTTCATTAGTACTCCACCCAAAAGTGATCCATCCTTGTTCATACCCGTATAGATAGAGAAGCACGAGACCGATAAAGCCTAAAAAGAAACTGACAAACCCACTAGCAGAAGATATTGGTTCTATAAGCTCCTCATCTTTAAGTCCCTCTTGGCTCAGATTTCTAATGACACCAAAGAACCATGATCCGAGAAGAATTAGTATAATGAAAGCCATAATTAATCCTGCTGACAACATAAGTTCTAAAATTTGTTTGTTTCCAATATTAGATGTCCAAAATGCCACTGTTAAGAGTATGGTTGTTAAAAATATCCCAGTTAAAATAACGATCCAATGATAACGAATTAAGTTGAAAAAATCTGCATACTTTGAAAGTGGAACCTCCTCATAATGATAGTATTCATGCTTTGTTTCCATTCTTCCTTGTAGATTGGAGAAATTACTATAATCATGGGGAAGGAATTTTCTTTCTAAATCGATAAACGAGTAAGGATCAGTGGAAGTTTTTGGTTTCGTTTGATTATCTTTAGGGGTTGCTGCTGATAACGCAAATAAAGTGTTCATATCTTCTCTTCGACGTAAATTGTATTTACTTATGGGAACAGTCAACTGTGGTAACCTTCTACCAATGAAATAATAACCAAATGAGGCCCCTAATAGTAGAATTCCAAGAAGAATTAACCAATCAGAATCATATCCGTTAATTAGTGGAAATTGATTACCAAAAATGCTTATCATTATTAACAGAAAGCCAAGAATCCCCACAATCAAAGTTAGCAGTATTTTCTTCGTCATCTCAACATCGATCCATTATGAAAATGATTTAAAAGTTCTTAATATAAAAATATCTTATCCTAATGAATAAAGAAAGCTGGGAGGAAAGGAAGAATTAGAGTTTTATAAGAGTTCTTTTTGTTATATGAAGTGTCAACGAAAAAAGAAATTTCTTGTATTTAATTTTCATTTCTTCTGATCTACAGCAAGATTTTCGGGAAGTTATGAATATTAAAAATTCCTCATCTTGCTTCTTTCTACTTTTTTTAGAAAAACTATTATATCAAAGGAACTAACTATTTACCATTAAGATAATTAAATAACTTCTTGCTTGATCTGAAGGGATTAAAGGTGAAGAAAAACGAACAATTAGACTATATTCAAGCTTCGGTAGAATCTATTGAATTAATTGCGTTACTTTTCGTTACATTAACCAAAAAACAAAGAATGAAGGATTTTAGCTCAGTACTACAGACAATCATTGAAGGAGTTAACAAAGGATTCAAAGAAGGAAAAATACCAGTAAAGTTTTGGGAAAGTATGAACAATGTAGCCACCTGGGCAAAGGGTAGATGGGATGAAACACCAGAAATTGAATCATTCAACATAGAACTAAGAGAGAAACGTGAATATTTTTTAATGCATATCAGCAGTGATACCAATTTTACATATCCGAAGGAGACATTTGAAAAGATTTTTGACGAGTACACAGCCATAGATAGCCCTATGACTGACGAAAACGAGAAAATAACAGGTCTCAATGATGATGAACAAGATTTAGATCCCTTAGACACAGCGTTACGAAAAATCTTAAGGATTTTAAGAAATGAATAGTAATTGTGAAATTAATGATCTTTCAGATGAATAGGTCTAGCTTTTGTCCAAAATATGTCCCAAATTAGTTTAAATAATTCAACCAAACTCAAGCTTTCTGCTCGAAGTGCTTCACTATAGGAATCCTCATGCGAATCTAAAAAAAATAAATATATTCTAATATCATCAACAAGCATAAACGATTGTGGAAAAGCCATACTTAACGACTTTACGACAATATTTTCCGATTTTAAACCATTTACTAAAGTTTTTTGAAGATATGGGGAGGTTCGTTGGATAAATTGTTCTTGGTTCCCAATAAGAAAATGCAATTTTACTCCTTTACGGGACAGATTCTTAATGTCTTTAACAAGTGAAAATGGGTCGAATAATCTTTCAAACATTGTTGTCGCTGTAGAAGTTGAAAAAGAGGGATCTCTTATTGCAAGATATAAATGTTTTTTTGCGTTCTGAACCTCTATCGGAAGAATTTCCTTTACTAGATCTTCGGTTATTAGAGTAACTCTGCTCCCTAGAAACTCTTCATGTCAGTTTTTCCAAACACCTTGTAAAGACGGTAGAAGACTCAACATCTTCGAACTCTCTTCTTCATATAGCTTTCTACGCTGAAAGAGCCAGTTATCAATTGCTTTTCGTGGTGCTATAGCTGAAAATTCCTTTGGTGCTATTGATCTTAATTCCACTAGTCCATTTTCTTTCAGAGATCTAATAACATCATAAATCCTAGTTCGCTGAATTTTTGTTGACCGTGACAATTCTGTTGCAGTTAGCTTTTCATTAGTTAGTAATTGAAAATAAACATCAATCTCATTTTTAGATAATTTGAAAAGGATTTGTAAATGTTCTTTCATCTCATCATTACGTTTCATTACTTTTTCACCTCAATTTTCTTCTATGTTCTTGTAAACCCTAGGTTACTTAAGTAATCAATTAATGAATAGCCCATTCCCTTGATAGTATGTGTTTGAGCTTCAACGACTGGTTTCAATCCTATAGCCCTGATCATTTGACTAGTTATTGGTCCAATTGAAACTAATCCGATTTTTTTATCCCTAATCTGTCTAACTATCGGATTAAGCGCTTTTGCTACGGTTCCAGCTGTTATAAAAATGAAATTGGTCCCCTCAAGCTCATCAGTAGAAATTTTTCTAGGGATTACTTTATAAATTGAGATTTCTTTAACAGTAAAAAATTCTAAGAGCATTGTTCGCAAGTCAGGAGTTGCATTTTCAGAACGTAAGATAAGTATCTTAGTATGTTTATCTTTTTCTAATTGTTCGAGGATTAATTTTCCCAAAGCAATGGAAGTAAATCTAGTTGGATGAGTAGAAACAATTCCTTTTTCTTTTAGTTTCTTTTGTGTTGTGGGTCCTATTGTAAAATATTTCGGCCCTTTCGGTAATGGATTCCCTTGATATCTTTCGCAGATAATTTCAACTCCCTTTTTACTTGTAAAAACAATTACATCATAATCATTTAAATCAGGAAGAATGAAATTCTTAATTTCGAATTTTAGAAAAGGAATATATTCAATATCAATACCTAGGTTTTTTAACCAAAGATCTGAACGTTTAGATCTATCATTTTGTCTACTACTTCTTGGAATTACTATCTTTTTTTCATAAGACTGGTTTCTTATAGTATCAAACCAGTTCAACTTATTTCGTAAATTTACCACTTCACCTACAACAATTAATGCTGGTGTCTCAATCGCTGCTTTCTCAAGATCAACAATGGTAGTTTTTACAACCCTTTGATTCAGTAATGTTCCATTAGTTATTATTGCTACAGGTGTTGAGCTATTATACTGTTTTGAATTTAATAATTTCCTAGTGATTTCTTTACGATTTGTAGACCCCATCAGAATAACTGAAACTGGAGGATATTTTTCGAAATCTACAATATCAGAATTATACTCTGATTCACGTCCAGTTACAATTGATAACTGCGAATTATAAGATCTATGGGTTACTGGAATCCCTGCATATGCAGGTACAGCAATGACAGATGAGATACCAGGAATTACATGGAAAGAAATCCCTGCTTTTACTAAAAATTCAGCTTCTTCGCCACCTCTTCCGAAAACAAAAGGATCCCCACCTTTTAATCGAACTACTACATCATATTGTGATCCTAGCTTAACTAGTAATTCATTGGTTTCATCCTGAGTCATGTAATGATGGTTAAGTTTCTTTCCAGCAAAAAATTTTAAGCACCCTGGTTTTGCATACTCTAACAAGCTTGGATGAGTTAATCGGTCATAAACAATCGCATCAGCATCAGATAATAAACGTTGACCTTTTATTGTGATTAATTCAGGATCACCAGGCCCTGCTCCAACTAAGTAAACTACCATAAATATCTCTCATACAATAAGTTTTTTTGCACCTTGGGTTTTCATTCTGTGAGCTAGGTTTATCCCTAGTTGTTTTGCATTAGTTACTAAGTCTAACATCGATGTTCTTAAAGAAATATCCCCATTTGGTGTATTAATAGCAGCAAATAGTTCAGTTTCCTTTTTATCATTTTTTAGGATCGTGACAGCTCCTAATGGTATAATACATCCTCCTCCAAATTCATGAAGAAATGATCGCTCTGCTGTTACCATGTTTCTAGTTTCTAAATCATCTATCTGGTTAAGAATGTTTAAAACACTGTGATTGTCAGTTTTAGTTATTATAGCAATTGCGCCTTGTCCAGGACAAGGGACAACTTCTTCTTCTCTAAATTCTGTTATAGAATAGTTATTAACTTCTGGTACTTCTATTCTTTGAAGAGCTGCTTGAGCTAGGATTATACCATCCAAATTGTTTTGCTTTAGTTTCCCTATCCTTGTATCGACATTTCCTCTTAACGGAACTATGTTTAAGTCAGGCCGTAAGCGTAATAACTCTGATTTACGACGGATGGAGGATGTTCCGACGTGAGCGTTTTGTGGAAGTTCATCCAAAGATGAGTACGGTGAGATCAATACATCCCAAGGAGATGCTCTTTTCGGTATTGCCCCAATCTTTAATTGGTCCAAGTATTGAGTAGGAACGTCTTTCATTGAGTGAACTACTAGATCCACTTCATTTTTCAAAAGTGCTTGATCAATTTCGCGTACAAATACACCTTTACCATAGTTGGGAAGCAAATCCAAGCGAGAATTCTTATTTATATCACCAGATGTGTGAATAATCTGTATTTCGAATTCAATATCAGTAAACTCTGATTTGAGGAGAGAAACGATGATTTCAGCTTGAGCTAAAGCTAGTTTACTTCCACGAGTTCCAACTTTCAAAATTCGCACTGTTTTGCTTTCTCCAAAGTATCTTCTATGATCTCATTTGAATGAGTAGTGGAAACAAAATTACACTCATATTGTGAAGGAGGATGAAAAACTCCTTTTTCTAACATTTGACGTTGATATTTCAAAAATGGTTCTTTTTTGACAATTGTAATTGCTTCTTCATAGTTCGATACTTTATCCTCTGACACGTACATACAAAACATACTAGCAAGTCCTTGTACTGATGTTTTGGGAAATATATCCTGTAATCCATTTCTAATCATATTTCCAGTTTTATTTAGCTGCGGATATGGATTTGTTTCTTTCAACATATTCAAAGACGTTAAACCAGCTGTTACACTAAGGGGATTTCCGTTAAAAGTACCAGCATTATATATTTTTCCTGATGGTGAAATATTCTCCATGATTTTTCGTTTAGCACCAAAAATTCCAATGGGTAAACCGCCTCCAGCTATTTTCCCTAAAGTTACAATATCTGCATCAACATTAAAATATTCCTGACCTCCTCCAGGCCCTAAACGGAAACCTGTTATTACTTCATCAAAGAATAAAAGAGTATCATTCTCAGTACAAAGTTTCCGTATTTCATCTAAGAAACTTTTCTCGGGAAGAATGCATCCTACATTTCCCAATATTGGCTCACTTACAAGACAGGCTATTTCATTTTTGTATTTATCAAAGAGATGAGACAATGCTTCAATATCATTGAATTCACATAACAACGTATGACTCACTATCTCTGGGGGGATACCATTCGAGTCAGGTACAGCATGAGTAAGAGCACCTGAACCTGCCTTGACTAAAACAGCATCATGAGCTCCATGGTACCCACCTTTAAATTTTATGATCTTTGACCTCTCTGTATATCCCCTAGCTAATCGAATTGCATTCATAGTAGCTTCAGTTCCAGTACTAACAACACGAATCATATCGACATTCGGTACCATTGAAGTAACTGTTTGAGCATATTTCAATTCAAGTTCAGTTGGTGTACCATAAATTGTACCTTTAGTTACTTGGTTTTTAATAGCTTCCACAATTTGTAGTGGAGCATGTCCAAAAATTAATGGACCATAACCCAAGCAATAATCAATATATGATCGACCCTCCATATCATACAATGAACAATCTCGTCCATATTTAGTAAAAAACGGATAATCTGGTTTCATAGCTCTTACAGGAGAATTTACACCTCCAGGAAGAACTTCTTTTGACTTATTAAATAAATTTAGGTTTGTTTGCATAATTAAACTATCCTTATGAAAATAGTGATTGTGTATCATTTGCAAAATAGGTAATAATCATATTGGCCCCTGCTCGTTTTATTGCAGTTAATAATTCAAGTGTAACTGCCTTTTCAATTATCCATCCATTTGCAGCAGCAGCTTTTACCATAGAATATTCCCCTGACACACTATATGCGGCAATAGGAACATTAAATTTATTTGAAGCATCACGAATGATATCTAAATATGAAAGTGCAGGCTTAATCATAACAATATCTGCTCCTTGTAAAACATCTAATTCTATTTCTCGTATTGCTTCAGAACGATTACGATAATCCATCTGATAGGTTGATCTGTCACCAAAACTTGGTGCAGAATCAGCTGCTTCACGGAATGGCCCATAAAAAGATGATCGATATTTAACAGAATAAGCCATTATGCCTACTTTGGAAAATCCTCCATCGTCCAATGAAGTACGAATTGCTCCAACTCGTCCATCCATCATATCTGAAGGTGCAACATAATCTACCCCAGCTTTAGCGTGAGAACAGGAAATTTTTGAAAGATTTACCAAAGTTGAGTCATTATCTAATGTACCGTCTTCTAAAATAGTACCACAATGTCCGTGAGAGGTGTATTGACATAGACAAACATCAGAGAATAATAAAATGTTTGAAAAATTCTCTTTTAATAGGTGTATAGCTTTTTGGACAACACCATCAGGAGCCCATGCTTCTGATCCTTGAAGATTTTTAGATTGTGGTATACCAAATATGATATAACTTGTAATACCATCTTCTATAAGACTTTCTACACGTCTACTAAGATCATTAATGTTGTATCGAAATATATTAGGCATAGACTGAATTTCTTCAGTTTTACTGTTAGTTACGAATAATGGACAGATTAAATCTTTAGGGCTTAAATCGACTTCTGCTATAAGATTTCTTAAAACCTTAGTAGTTCTAAGTCTTCGGGGTCTTATCTTATTTAAACTCATTTAACATCACTAATTAACATTTCACTTCCCAAGAGTAACGCATCATTGAAATTCCCCCTTTTTAACATTACTTGAAAATCTTGATTTTCATAAATACGATTCAACTCTTTTTTCGGATCTTTACTCTTTTTTCGGAGTTTTGCCAATACATGGAGCCATTTCGACTTAGTTTTGACAAAAGGATCTAATTCTTTCCTTAGCTGTTTAGTGTAAAAAGGACAGGTTCCCTGAGTAGAGATTGAAATACAAAGATCGCCAGATTTGAGGATAGAAGAGAAAATAACAGATGATATATTTGGTTTATCAACAACATTTACTAAGATCCCGTGATTTTTACAATATTTAGCAATTTCTGTCGAAAGATGATCATTTGAACCTAAAGCTACTATAACAAGAGGTGGTTTCCTTTTTAAAAAATCAACAAAGTTAGTAGAGTTGATGAAAGTTTTGATTAAACTCAAATTATCATTACTCGGAATATCATCTTTTTCTGTTGAATCGAATGCAATGACTGGAAAACCAAGATCTACCAGAAATGATGCTTTTCTCATGCCAACTGATCCATATCCGAAAATAATGATTGGACTTTCAATAGAAATATTAATTGGAAGAAACATTTAATCCCCATCCTCCAGAATTGTTAAACTAGTCTTTTTTATTTCAGATTCAGTAATACCTACTAAGATTGGTACTTGAACTTCATTTATAATTTGATTTATAATCGTTTTAAGCTCTTTCTCAGATTTAGCGTGCACCATTGCATAGAGATTCCAATTATAGGGATTTTCTCTTTTGAATATGTGACTAATTTCTTTTCTTTTGATCAATTTTTTTCCGATTTTATCTATATTCGAATTATTCGTTTTAAAAAGTAACATTGCATTTGATGTAAATCCTAATGCAATGTGTGAAAAGACTGGACTAAAACGGCGTATGATCTGTTTTTTTTCGAGATCAGACTTTATCTTAAGAATTTGCTCTGGGGAGATTCCTAGGAGTTTACTAAGTTTAGATATTGGATTTAATACCAATGGAATGTCATAAAGAGCATTTAAAACTCGTTTATCTTCTATTGTAACTAAATCAGACAAAATTAGTCCTCAATTTGTATTTTTTCTGACTAGGAAGAATTAATATTGAATCTGGATCGATTTGTAATTTCTGCTTCAAATGAATAATTTTATTTTTAAAAGTAGTAGAATCTTTGGAAGTAAGAGTAAGCCAGATGTTAAAATTTATTAGCTCAGGAATGTCAAAATCATCATTCTTTTCGGTTAGTAATGTGAAATGGCGGATATAACAATGTGTTACTCCTGTTTCATGAGAAACCCATTTCTTCAACATTTCTAGTTTTTCTTCCTCCAGCTTTAAAGCTACTAGTGATGCTTCATAACCAAGTGCTTTGGAGTTTAGATGAATCCCCCATCTTTTTAGTATACCTTGTTTCTTCAAGGAACTTATTCTTTTTACTAGGTCAGAGGTACTTAATCCTAGGTCTTTACCCAATTCATCAAAAATATTATCTTTAAGCTGTAAACCTGATAATGATTTCAAGATTTTCCAATCTATATTGTTTTGCATTTGGTTTTCCTCTAGGTAGTTATTGGAGGAGAATAAAGACAAGAAGGATCCGTACCGAAAATATCACCGTGATGATATCTCGCTCTTAATCTGCAACCCTTACACATGGATTTATAATCACAGACTCCACATTTCCCATTCAAGTGCTTCTCTTTCTCTCTGAGTTGTAATACTAAAGGATCATTGGAATCATTCCAGATTTTAGAGAACGGTTGTTTTTTCACATTTCCTAGAGACATGTCAGTCCAAAATTGACATAGATGTACATCACCAAGATGGTCAACATTTGCGATCTTTTCACCTGCCGAACAACCACCAGAAATTTCAAACAATTTTTGTAGTTCTTCAGTAGATCGGCCTGATTTTTTAAGTTTTTCAATAAGAAGTGCGCCATCTTGGGGAGAATCGGTTGTAAGAATTTCAATATCTGGTTGTGGTCCTTCTTCCAAGGTTGTACTATAAAGAAAGTCAAAAACTTCTTCACGTTGTTCGGGATTCAAGTCTAAATTCATAATATTTTTTCCTCTTCCCGAAGGGACCAGATAATAAACACAAAACCGTGGGATTTCTAATTTACGGACTTGTTTATAAAGAATAGGTAAATCTTTGTAGTTATCTTTAGTAACAGTTATTCTGACTCCTGTTTTAAGACCAACGTTTTTACAGTTAAGAAGACCATCAAGGGCCCGTTGATAAGATCCCTTTACACCGCGAAACTTTTCATGCACTTCTGGACTAGCCGCATCAAGACTGATTCCTACATAAGATATTTGCTGGTTTGCAAGAAATTCAGCCATTTTTTGATCAATTAATGTACCATTTGTACTGATTCCAACTCTTAATCCAATTGAACGAGCATAAATGACCAATTCTTTGAAATCTAATCTAATAAATGGTTCACCACCACTAAATAATACGATTGGAACGCCCATTGCAGAAATATCTTTCAAGAAAGACTTAGCTTGATCCGTAGAAAGTTCTTCGTCTTCTCTAGTATTATCTGCTTCGATATAGCAATGTTGGCATTTCAAATTACACTTTTTTGTTAAGTTCCAAACAACAAGAGGTCGATAGTTCGTGGAAAACCGTAAAAGATCGTTTCGAGGTTGTAAATGACTAGGAACATTTACAGATCTTAAAGCTTCACTAACGGTACCACTATTACAAACAAATTTCGAAAATATTATCATAAAGTTCACCTTATTCATTTTATTTTTACAATTATAGCTTTTCATTTAATTTGTATAGAGAAGGCTTATTTCCGGTGATAGAACCACTAAATTCATTATACTGTTCACAAGAATCTTTTTCCTCTAAGAATCCTTTCTCTATTTGGAAGATATTAGTCTGTTTAGTGTTTTCAAAGAAATTTCCTTTTTTAAAAAGTAATAAGAATTTCTTTACTTCTTCAGGAGGTAAAGAATGTGAAATTTGTCGAATATTATGAATAGGGGAATCAAGTAGCTGTTTAACAATTGAACGAGTGATCAAATCAATTTTCTTTTTACACATCCCACAATTTTCATTTTTAGGATCTTTTTGAAAAACATGAATTGCTTTCTCAACTTGTTTTTTTCTGATGGCTTCTGCTGAACGATAAATTTCAGCAATTGGGGGTTCAAATTGTTGTAAATGGATGTACTTTTGTAAATCAACTAAAGCTTGCTCAATCATCTGTTCAGCAACAGGAATTCCCTTTATTCGATTTGAAACATTCCTTTTGGACCATTCATTAATCTGATTTAAGTCAATAACACTAACCCAAGGAAGGTCTTCAATTTCTTGATCTATATTTCTAGGATTACCTAGATCAAGTAATAAAATGGTGTGACTTCGATCATTACCTAAAAAGTCTTCTTTGAATAGGAGCTTTCTAGGACAATTTGCTGCAAACACAATAACATTTGCAGTTAAAAGGGCATTACGCAAATTATTTCTTGAAAATTCAAGAGGAATGGCATCAAAACGTTTTGTCATCATCAGAGAACGTTCATACGTCCGATTCATCCAATATAACTTCTTAATTTTGAGTAAGGATAGAGATTTACCAACAAGCCCAGCAACCTCTCCAGCTCCTACTATTACCATGGAGGATATGTTATTCCTGAATCTATCTTTTATCATTTCAACAGCAATAGAACCAACTGATACATTACCCTTTGAAATATCTGTTTTTTTTCGAATTTCCACACCCAAATTAATCGTTTTATAGAGAATTGGACTTAAAAAACCCTTTACTGTTTTTTGTTTTTGTCCTTCTTTGAGAGCTTTCCTAATCTGACCAAGAATTTCAAATTCACCGAGAATTGCACTTTCTAATCCAGCAGTAACACGAAACAAATGTCTAATGGCTTCTAAACCACTAAAAACCTCGATATTAAGTATTGTTTCATCTACTTTGAAAAATTTTGAAAATAAAATCAAAGACTCACGAGGGGTAAACTCTTTATTCTCCATCCAATATACCTCAGTTCTCAAACAAGTTTGAACTACAATACCCTCTAAGTTTTCAGCTTGCAAAGTTAAGTAAATTTGGTGAGTATTGTATAGAGGGATTTTCTCCAAGGTTGTGAGATTATTTTTGTTATGAGAAACTGAAAGACAATGCAAAATCATTATAAAAACCTTTTTGAATACTTTTATAGACTTTGAGACGTTTTTAGATTATTCTTAGAGTCATAACCACACATTGGAGCAATCGCATCGAGTTCTTCATACATTGAATATGCTCTTGCCCTACATCCCCCTCCACAGTTGTTAAGGTAGTTACACCATGAACACTTGCCTTTAATCAAAGATCCGTCTTGAAATTTCTTCAAAATCGGAGAATTTTCCCAGATTTCAGAAAATGTTGTTTCTCGTATCGAACCTACTGTAACATTCATATATGGACAGGGAGTTACATCACCAAAAGGATTAACTCTTGCATAAGTGTACCCAGCCAAACAACCCCTTTTAAAGCGAGTAAAGTGCCCATGTTTTTTGAAAATGCTTTTCAGATGATTTTTCTCAATAGACAATCGTTGTGAAAACACACGGAGATATTGGGGAGCACAAACTGGTTTAATGAGAATTGATGACTGCTTTTGCAAGTCATATAACTTGTTCAGTAATTTCTCGTGTTCTTGGGGTGAAAGAAGGTCTAATTTAGAAGCTCGTCCAGTAGGAACCATGAAGAAAAAATGGATAGCATCACACCCTAAATCTTCGGTTAAATGAACCATATTTTCAATATCAGAGATGTTATCTAAGCTAATAGTTGTGTGAATCTGAGTTTTAACCCCAATTTCATGGCAATGCTTAATTCCATCTAAAGTTCGTTCAAAAGCGTTATTAACGCCTCTGAAATTGTTGTGTACACTTGCGTTCGGGGAATCTAGAGAAACTCCTACTTTTTTCAATCCCACTGCTTTCAATTTTTCTGCATATTTAGCTAATAATAGACCATTTGTTCCAATGACTGGTCGTAATCCATTTTCAGATGCAGCTTCGATAAATGTAAAAATATCAGATCTAGTTAAAGGTTCACCTCCTGAAAAAACAAGAATTAATCCTTTATATTTGTGAAGTGATTCAATAAATGTCAGGCCTTCCTCTTGTGTAAGCTCATTGTTGTGTTTAATCGACGAAGCTGAAGCGTAACAGTGTGAACACGCTAAATTACATAGATAAGTTGTATTCCAGCTAATTAAGGTTGGTTTAGACAACGTAGGTACCTTTGGAAATAAATATTATTTCAATTTTTAATTTGTTTTATCAGATTGTACGAACAAAAGTAGACAAACCATTTAACCCGATTAGATTGACACCTAGGCGAAATTAGTAATAGATACAATCTTCAGAAGTCTAAAAAAAATAATTTCATCTCTCATTCTTTGAATGTAACTAAATTTGGAAAATATATTTATTGAACATACTCCTAGCCTTTAGAGTAATTGACATGCGTCGATTATGCAAAAAATGATTATAATCTATATTCAAGATGATTTTAAGATATAAATCAGAATATCTAATTTAACTACAGTAGATTTTAACCTAACTTCGCCAGAATTGATGGGGGATGAATGGTGAGAAGAAAATACATCTAAGATGTGAAAAAGCCATTTTCAAATCATATCTTATTTTTGAATTAAGCAAACATATTTTAAGAACAATTAAGTTATTTTTTTTTACAATATGTACAGGATTGTACATGTTTCGTGTACTAAGATTAGACTATAGTACGATAATTTAATAGGAATCAGAAATTTACTTCAGGTTACGTGCATGACTGACGATTTAAAAAAATTAACTACTTTTTATAAAAAATCATTCGATCTTAGTGATATTAGAGAGAGAATAAAAGATTTATTTGATCTTTCAGAGAATGAAATTAGCTTGTATATGATATTGCTAACCAGTGATAATCTTACTGCAAATGAACTTTCAAAAATAACAGAGATTCAGAGAACCAGAATCTATGAAATAATTCGTAATTTGAAGGAAAAGGAATTAGTAACTCTCTTGAGTGAGAATCCTCAGCGATATGGAGCTGTCTCTCCACGAATTTCGATTGATAAATGGTTAAATAGTAATCGAAATCTTTTTGAAGAAAGAAACTCCATGCTATTGAGCTTATTACCGAATTTACAAATGATTTGGAATGATCAGCATGAAGAACTGCTAACAAGTCGTATTTCACTTATTTCAGAAGATTTAGTACGTGATGTTATTCCACAAGAGATCAAATTAGCAAAACATAAGCTGTGTCTTGCCCTTAAAGATCCAGAACCAATAAATAAACAGATCTCAAATAGTAAAATGTTTGCAAGGCTTTTTGATCCTCAAAGCTTCACTCATGGGATTCATAGTTTTTTAAAAAGGGGAGTATTGTTAAACATGCTTATTGGTGATTCAGAACTCTTTCTTAATAATTCTCATCCTATGATGGTAAAAACTCTAGTTTCTGGACTATTAGACGATGTTATTGAAGTTAGAGCACTAAATGTTCCTTTTCCACAATCTTTCCTTTTAGTTGATGATGAAAAAATCTTCCTTTTTTTCCTTAATTCAATTCATGATTCATATAATGAAGCACTTAGAGCGGAAAATAAAAGTCTGATAGATTTTTTTAAACTAATCTGGCAAAAACTTTGGAAAGATGCCACTCCATTAAAAATCGAAACAGTAATAGACAAACTGGAATCCCTAAATAACGAAAAAACTTAAAGATCTAAAGGATTGAAGATTAATTCTCAAGCTAAAAATAAACATCTTAAATTTGATTTACCAACTCTAATAAGGTGTCAAACGCAGATTTTACAATAATTCCTGCAAAAAGCAGCAGTATAATAGCAGTACCCCTTGTAATCCATAAAAAATATCTTGGATTTGGAGATTTACCAATAAATGCCAATAATGTGCAGAAAAAAATTACCCAAAGAAGAATCCCAGATAAAAACATGACTACAATTGCAATTCTTGAAAAAAAGTCAGGAACATTAAAATCACTAAAAAGAATTATGCTACCAGCTGATACCCACCATAAGTAGGACCAAGGGGAAGATAGAACAAGAGAAAGACCAGTTGCATACCTCTTAAGAAAGAAATATTTATTTGCGGACGTATTTGGATGAATATCTGTATCTTTTGAATCTGTAGGAAGATTGATATGTGTTTCAGAAGGCTTTATTAATGCAGAAAAACCTAAATAACCTAATATTACAATATTAATTAAGAATAGACACAATTTAAGAAGGGGAAAAGAAAAGATATCTTTTAATATTTCTCCTCCGACCGCCAATGCGGTTGTGGCAATGATTAAATCTCCACTTGTGGCACCTATTCCTGTTAATATAGCTGCAAGCCAAGCTAGTTTATAATTTATTGATTTGTTTAATGCTTGTTTTATCATTTCTACATTAACAGGCCCAAGGGGGGCGGCCAATGTAATCCCTAAGATTGCTATAGTAATCCATGTTAATATTATATTTATCATATTAGATATACCGCAATTACAGATTGACCATTTTTAAGACTAATAATACAATTGTTTTTTCTTTGTTTTAGGAAATTGTCATTCTTGAAAATCAATTATAATGAACAAAAATGAGTTTTTTTCCCTTTCACTTGTCTGACACCTATAAAACCTTGTCGTTGTAAATAAGTTATATTCTTCTTTGTTGTTTCTAGGTTTTTCCTGCTTTCAATTGCTATATCTCTAGTAGTCCCTTCACTAATAGAAATCATGGCTAATGCAGTCGCATGAATACGTGTTGGTAAACTGAAAATCTCTGCTGTTGTTAATTTTTTAATTGGATTTATTCGTTGAGATTGATCGATAAGAACATCTTGACCGAGTACTTCGTAAATTATGTTTTTAAATGGAATAAAGATATTCAAGCTAAAATCAAACAATGTTAAGAATGATCCATATTCTTTTACAAACCTCAAACCGAGTTTTTGGATGATCGCATCTTTCTGTCTCTTTTCCTCAGCAGTTGAAGGTATATCGGTAACTAGACATATCCGTACAAGCCCAAATGTTTTTATATTATATGCAAACCCTTCAATCGTTATTGTTGTGATCTCTGATTGGGCGATTGAGTAAAACATTGCTTGAAATGCTGTTAAAAACCCTCCCAAAAGAATGGCGTCCGGTATATTTCGGGAATCCATGAAATATTCTGTAAAAATTGTTCTACCATCATCAGTTATTATATGACATGCATAGACAATCATTGTTATACATCACATTAGAAAATTAGTTGATCTTAAACTCATTTGAATTGGAAAGGATTTCATGATTTTTTAAATTTCCGTCTCATTATTGGGTATGAAATTATACTCATAATAAGTATAAAGATTGATAAACGATTTATGAACATGGGAAAAGTGCTAGTTTTATTAACAGCGGGATTATATGACACACGAGGATTGCGATCTTCGTTCTGAGCATAACCATCAATACAATAAGGGGTATCCACGAGTCCATTTTTATCATCATCGGGTTGAGTCCAATCATTCCAATAATTATTTGTGAAAAAATTGCTTCTCCCACTATCAAATGCTTGACACTGTATAATTGATCCGTTGTCATTTGATTTCATATTGTTAAAAAAGAAACTATTCCAAAATACCTCTATATTATTTGAAGTCTCAATCCAAATTCCGTATGCCGTATTGTTGGAGATGGTATTGTTACTCAGAGAATTATTGTCAGAAATCCAACATTTTAACCCAAATAACTTATTACGATGAATGATGTTCATTGAAAAGCTATTATTATCAGACTCGTATAGATCACATCCCCCAAATACATTTTCAGAAATTGTGTTCTGTGAATAAAAATTGTTATGAGTCTCTTCTAAACATATCCCCTCCTTAGTATTTCCATATATTTCATTTAAGGTTATTATATTATCTGATGCTAATTGAATTAAAAGACCAACACCATAATTATAACTGATTACGTTATCAATTATGGAACTATTAGCAATACCTGTTAGATGTATCCCATCATCGGTATTATTGATTATAGTGTTACAAATTAACTTACTGTTATTTGAAAAGTCAATCATGATCCCTTTACCATTATTAAAAGATATTTCATTATAGGATATGAAAAATCTTTCAAAGTTCCAAAATTTCATCCCATTTTCAGAGTTATTGGCAACAATATTTCCATAAATAGAACACTGGTTGGTATCTATAAAATCTATTCCGTTCTCTGTATTATTAGTAATTATATTGTTAGCAATGTAACAATTTCTGGAATTTTGCAGCGATATTCCCATTCCTTTATTACCTACAATTCTATTAGCGGATATTATGCTGTCCTTTGAGGAATCGAGATAAATCCCATTCCAGCTGCTATTAGAAAATGTATTATTGTGAATGATGAGGTTACTGCAATAGGCACCTTGTATTGCGGATAATTGAAGATCGCTTATTTCAATCGAGTCGCAATTGACCAGAAATACCTGAGAAAAACCACTTGACACTAATTCACCTAGTTTTTCAAACCAGTATAATATTAATAGTCCATTTGCTGTATTATTCTTAACTTCAAACTGTTTGTAGTCTTTTAATTTCGATCCAGTTATTTTTATTCCTTCATTTTTCAAAATGTTATCTATTAGCGTGTTATTTCCTGATCTTATCAAGTTTATAGCAATATTTCCACTTGTACTAATCAAATTACTTGAAATTATATTCCTCTTTGAATCCTGGAGTTTTATTCCATCCTTACCGTTACTTGTGATTTTATTGTTGATTAAGTGATTTTCTACAGAAGATATTAACGAAATCCCAAATATCATGTTATTTTCTATAGAATTATTTTCGAGGATGTTATCATCTGAAGTCCACAGTGATAAACCATCAGCTGTATTTTGATGGATCTCGTTTGAAATTATGGTGTTATTCTCTGATGATGCCCGTAAAAAAAATTCCAAACCGATTATTATAAACAAAATTCTTAGTAATAATGCTATCGCTAATTGAAGACGACCAAATTCCACAATAGCTATTATTAAAGAGCGTATTATTAATAATAGCATTAGAATAGCATGTATTTGATCCAATCTCAATCCCATTCCAGCTATTGTTGTAAACAAAGTTATTTAAGATTAAGTTATTCTGAGATTCGTTATTTAGCCAGATACCGGCCCCTAAATTTCGAAGAATATCATTGTTGCGAAGTATAACCTTGCTAGAATTATTTAACTGGATTCCATTTTGACAATCGAAAATAAAATTTCTACTGATTGAACCATGACTCACATTATTCAGATGAATTCCTGGGGATATTCGATTGATTCCCGATAAAAGATTGGCCTTGATTTCAAAATAACAACTTGTATGTTGAATATCTATCAAAGATTCAGAGGCATTGAATATGTAATTTTCAATGATAAAGGGATTAGAGGCATTTCCATTACCAGCCCAGTTTTCATAGGCAGCTTTCACCTTAAAGTCATCATCTCCCGAAATAAGTATTGGAGAATGTTCCTCATTTTGCGTGAAAGAAGCTAGTGAATCCTGTAGAAGTCTGTTGGATACCTTAATTGATTCATTACAAACATAAATTAGATTTTCTGAAGCTGGAGGTTGACAAGAATATTTTTGATGTGATCCATTTTCTGAAGGCTTATTAGAAACAATTGGGGGAAAAAAGCTGGAGAATAAGCTTGAAAGAATGATAAGTAACACAAGATTCCTCAAATGGATCAACAGGTTTATCCTCAATACGTTTAACAATGGTTTCCTATTTGATTTTCCTTTAAATTTCATCTATTCTCCGTTATTCATACTATAATAATGTGAAATCTGATTCTGGTATCTTAGAGATATTCCAGAATTTTCTTTTCAAATTGCTTATTATGCAACTAATTTTCGGCGTAATTGATTAGATTTCTAGGAACAAAAACGATGGATGTATTTGAACTAAGCCAAGCTTTTCTTATTGCGTTTTCAGCAGTATTTCTTATGGAAATGGGTGATAAAACACAATTGACTGCCTTTACCTTAAGTGTTAGGTACAGAAGTCCATTAAAAGTATTTTTTGGCGTAATAGTAGGTTTAACAGGGGTTACCATTATCGCAGTGGGTATTGGACTATTTATTAGAGAAACTGTAGATATAGAGTTTATCAAACCAGGTATTGCTTTCCTCTTTGTCCTAGGAGGATTATTAATTCTGATTAAAGAAATAAAAGCACAGCAAGACCAGTCAAAGCGAATATGTCCTGTTTCTTTGAATCTTTGCCAGAAGCCTCATGAAAATTGTCCAGAGGTTGACACTTGTGGAATATACAAATCAGAAGTCATCCAAAAAGGGGCTTTTATCAAATCATTGACTTTAATGTTCTTTGCAGAATTGGGTGATAAAACAATGCTTATGGGAGCAGGTTTAGCAACTCAATTTGATCCTTTAGGAGTTTTCGTGGGTGCTATAGCCGCTTTAACGGTAGTGAATGGTCTTGGAGTTTTTCTAGGAGAAAAAATGGCAAATCGAATCCCTAAACGACAGCTTGGATTATTAAGTGGTTTTCTATTTATTGGAACAGGAATTCTTGTCGTCCTCCTTTAAAAATTTTCGCAAGAATATCTTTTCAGAGCATAAATGCTCATTTTTCTGATTTAAGGATCAGAGAGATAATAAATGAAATGTTTTCTAATTTTTATTGTATAAAATATTTATTCTAGTGATGATATATGGTTGCTACAGAATCTCAGATGCTCGAAATTGGTACTCTAGCCCCTCCTTTTCTCTTGAAGGATGTTGTGAGTAATAAAGATGTATCTTTAGCTGAATACAAAGGTAAAGCGGGAACCCTAGTTTTTTTTATATCTAATCATTGTCCATTTGTTATACATATTCGTGATCAGTTTAAAATGCTTTCAGATGAATATACAGCAAAAGGGATTACATTTATAGCAATAAATTCGAATAGTATGGAGACTCATCCTTTGGATGGACCAGAGAATATGAGAAATTTAGCTCTTGATAAGGGTTGGACCTTTCCTTTTCTCTTCGATTCTACTCAAAATGTAGCTAAATCATATCGTGCAGCGTGTACTCCTGATATCTTTCTTTTTGACAAAGATCTATCATTATACTACAGAGGTCAATTCGATCCAAGTCGCCCTGGCAATGATATTCCAGTTACAGGAAAGGATCTTCGCAATGCTTTAGATTTATTACTTGACGCAAAACCTTCCCCTGAAAATCAATTACCCAGTATAGGGTGCAATATTAAGTGGACGCCAGGTAACGAACCTGATTATTTTGGCTAGATTATTCTTGTCAGATTTTATAAAATTTTGATCATCTTTTAGTGATAGTTCAATTGATTAAGCATTGAATGCTATTTTAGGTTGTAGGTACATGTTTTTGATGCTTTCTAATTCACTCTGAGAAAATGTGACTATCCCTAAATGATCAGCCAACTGTCTCGCTGTAGGTGAAAATTTATTTGCTATAACCATCATTCTTAGCAAACGAGGTATTTTTGTCCCTATTTCTTCAGCTTTGAGAATGGCGCTTAAATCACACATTGCCATATTATTTTCCAACAATACTCCAATGGTTCCCCCTAGTTCTTTTTCTTTATCAGTAAATCCTTCTATAACATAAGATAATGTGATATCTTGATCATTTTGCGTTTTTAAAGATACTTCTCGTTCAAAATCAAATTGTTGTAATTCGAAGAATTTCTCTGTTAACGATCTAATACTTGAAAACATATTAATTACTTTCTCCGATTCCTCATTAAAGCTAAATTACCCTCGCAATATCTCCCTTAAATATTTGACTCTAACGTCATATCTAGTAGATACGTTTAGTACATTGAATGCATGATTTCTGTATTCCTTGAATCCACACTAGAATTTCCATAATTATGTCGGCTTTAATTATTTCACTACAAAGAATAATAAATTATTTTCATTAAGTTTAGGATTTACCAAACCAAGATTCCGATCTTTGATGATACTAGAAATAGATGTCTCCAATTTTCATAATCCATCCAGAAATGATTATATTCGTAAATTCTAGCTGGAAATTATTTTAGAATTAGAATCAAAGCATAACCTTTTTTCATTAACAGTGTGAATAATCCCTTGAATCATGGTTTATTTCCTATATTGGATGTTAATCTAAATTGAATATCAATAAGATTAATTCTACTAATATTTTTTCAATGGAATATCAATCGTAGGTCGAATAAAATCCTATTGGCTTTTGTATGACCTTAAATATTCTAGACTTTCTTAACACTAAGCTGATAATTGATATCTTAAAAAAAAATTTTCGCTTAATTCACATATGTTTTTATTTTATGTGAATCTTTTCCAATTAGATAAGTAAGCTAAATAGAGGAACATAACTTTAAGAATATAAAATTTCTTTTAGTTAATAATAAACAGGTTATTTTTATCAATATTAATTATGGTGACATTACATGACAAGAATACTTAAGAAACAATCAGTTTCACCCCCTTATTTACAGGTAGCAGTTGATCTTCCTGATTTAGAATCAGTTGAAAATTTATTTCGTAGCTTTGATTACCCAATCTCTCCGACTCTTACTATGGAAATTGGATCCCCTTTACTAAAAAATGAAAAACTGAGTGAGTCCGTTACATTATTTAAGAAATTTTTTCCGAATGCTTATCTTATTGCAGATTTACAAACCCTCACTACAGGACAAGTGGAAGCAGAGCTTGCCGCAAATTCAGGTGTTGATGCAGCAGTTGTTTCAGCCCTAGCACCTTTACCAGAAATTATTGATTTTTTCGAAATTTGTCGAAAAAAAGAGATTGATTCATGGTTGGACGCCTTAGAAACTTCCCACGACAAACTCTGGGCAGCATTACGATTAAATTCATCCCCAACAGGGGTTATTATAAGAAGCAATCCTAGAGAAACCATTGAACAACAAAGAGTGACTTGGTTACTTATGACCCAGATAAAACAAACGAAGGTAACTTCTGGTCTTTTAACAGCAGCAGCTGGAGATTTAACTTTAGAAACTGCTCCTGAAACAAGACGTTATGGTGCTGATGTTGTAATTGTTGGAAAATCAATTTACAAATCAGATGATCCTCAGAGAGCTATTACAAAATTTCTTTTTTCAATTAAATCAAATCAATGGGAATATGAAAACTGAATTATAATATAGCAATTAGAGCTGCTTCTTTTGCGTTGTTGTAAATGACTATTAACATTGAAAATGATTACTTAATTAGGAAAATTCTAATGCTTGGGGAAGGAGCTGTCGGAAAAACAACGTTAACAAATTGGTTCATTACTGGGGGGTTTTCTTCAGAGTATCGTGCAACAATTGGAGTCAACGTTTTATCTAAAGTTATTCCTGAAAAGAATATTAAATTAAATATATGGGATCTTGCTGGACAACCGATGTTTAAGAAATTACGATCTAGCTTTTTTCATGGTGCTAGTGGTGGTCTGTTAGTTTTCGATTTAACTGTCCCTAATACATTGAGTAATTTATCCTCTTGGATTGATGAGGTAAATCAAGTTGTAAATGATATTCCACTCATTTTACTTGGGAATAAACTTGATTTAACAGAATTGTGCTCTATATCAGAGGAAGAGATAAATTTTTTTGTAAAAAAGCACTCTAATGTGGTTTCTCTCTTTTTTACATCAGCAATTAAGGGAACTAATGTAATAGAAGCCTACAACGAATTAATATCTCTTCTAGTTTAGAAATTCAAACTTTAGAATATTTTCTCTTTTTAAAAATAAATTGTTAGAAGATTATTCTTTTCGAGTCAGTTTATATACAACAGGATGGGAAGGATCTGAACAACTTAAGGAGAAAGTATTAGGGGTTTCTTGAGTATATATATTATTTCCCCCATAAGCTAATACAAGTAAATATGGACGGAGAATCGAAAGTGCGGAAGGACACATTTTATCACGGTCTTTAGGATAGTCAAAAATTTCACTTATATTATGCCCACGTGAACACGACCCTTCACCAAGAATATTTGTAATCTCTATTGTGATTTCAGAAAGTTTTGGGGTATTATTCTCAGTTAACATGGTGATTTCATCTCTGAAAGCTATAAGGAATATCTTAATCTAAAAAATTTTCTAAACAGGCAATAGATGAGGATGTTTCAGTGAATCAATAGAATTCTTTCGTTCGGAGGATAAAACCATTCAACACCGTTTTCTGTAACAATAGCATTGTCTTCTATATTGAAACGAACCTTTTTTCCCCCCCATTCAGGCACAGGAGTAACTGCAATGAATTCAAAAGCAAAAATATTATTACGTTTAATTATTAAATGTTCTCGATCTTGACGAAAGCCTGCAATAGATGGGCCTGAAGCAACTTCGCTGTTCCCAGTATTCCCAACGCAATGACAATCTATAGAAACACCAGTTCTCCCTGAAGAGCTTGATTTTTCATCGGATTCCACACTAGGAAGACCACTAATCATAGGATCTGTTGTGAGGTGGATATAATCAAATCCTGCATCATTCAGAGCTCCTCCAATATTCTTAAGAGTCTCACCAGCAGTAACTCCAAGCTTAATATTTGCACGGATTACCTCACGGGCCTTCAATGCACGATTCCAACCATGTTGAATCTCTGGGGGAACAAATTTCTCTTCTTTTCGTAAAATATATGCAATTCGTTTCATATCGGTACCAAAGTTCAAATGATGGATTCCAAAATCATATTGAAGTAAGTCCCCTCTCTGAAGTATGTATTGATCTGACCTATACTCGGACTTTTTTGTTTTTTCTGAATAGATGATAGAGGGGGTACTAAAACTAAATGTTGATTTCATTCCCCGATATAGCAACTGATCTTCCATCCACCGGCCTATATCTTCTAAAGTGGTCTTACCAGGAATGATAACTTCATTCGATAATGCTGTCTCTATAAGTCTTCTAGTTGTTTCTCCTAATTGTCCAAATAGTACAATTTCACTTATTACTCTCCTTGTACGGAAATCTGTAATCAACTGGTCAGCGGAGATTAATCTCTCAGCAAATTTTGTTCCAATAGCTTCAATCAATTGTAAATATTTACCATGAGATATTCCATTAGCAACAGCTATCCACTCAGACGTATTAACCGCAATACACTTGGGATCTCGTATAGAGATAAATTCTTTAAGTTCTTCCTCCTTCCCAAAGACATCATAGACATTAATCTTTTGAAGTGTATCCTCATAACCTCCTAAGACTGCTCGTTCGATTCGATCATTCCCACGGTCAGTAAAGATGAAAAAACCATGATCACCACCTAAATCTACCGTTAAAGCATCGGGGTTACCTTCTTGCATGAAATGAATCCACATATCGATCTTATTTTCACGCATTACTTTAGGTAGAATAAGATCAAATTTTTCTCTACGAATTAGATTTAACTGTTCCCATTGTGTTTTTGCTTTTCCCAATCTGACACATCTCTTATAGAATTATCAATTTGACAATGTTTAGAGATAGTATCAAGATATTAATTATGTTTTTCCAATAAAATAGAGGGCTGAAGCATTAGATACACCAATTTCATGAATTCTTTTCTTGATTTTTCCCCCCTCTTCTTTCAATCTTATTGCATCTGGATGATCTTTCACCGTTTCTAAACGTTTAAGATCTCGATCCACTTGTTTAAGATTAAAATTAATTATATCTTGGTTCTTTGGATCTTCACATTCAAATTTATCCTCACAAAAGAGGCATTTAACATAGTGTGTTGATTCGTAAGCATTTCCATTTTTAAATTCCAATTTATGATAAATCTCTTTTATTTTCTCCTTGGAGAAGGTGTTATTGTGAAAAATACCCAGTAAATTATCAATTTCGGAATCCCAATGACTCTGAAGGATATCTGTTTTTTGCGCCTCTGATTGCTCACCATCGGAAAATGGTTCTTGAACAATAAAAGTACCATCAGGTTTAAGAACACGATTAATTTCCTCTAATACCTTATCAATGTTTGAAAGATGGTGCAAAGAGTGTGATAATGAGACAGTATCAAATGAGTCGTCTTTAAATTCCAAATTTTCAGCATTCATTTCTAAAAACTTAACTGGTTTGCTTTCATACTCTTTTTTCATGGATTCTAAATCCTCGAATTTAATGTCAATACCTATAAAATCATCATAATCTTTTAATGCTTTTATTAGTACATCAATAAATCCACCTTTCTGAGTAGCAACATCAAGTACTTTTCCTCCTGATATTTTTCTTAAATTCCGCGCTATTTCAATAGCACCAGATTGAGCTAATCCTTCGGGAAGATCTTCCATAATCATTACCCCTTATACAATGAATAGAATGATATATCCTCTATAATATTATAGTTCTAGCAATTTGTGAATTTTGTCCTGCAGTTCTCACTCTGGATTTTCAAACTGGATGGTTAAAGAACAGAGGAGCCTTAAAGTAGACTCTAGTCGCTTAATCATTTATGCAAACTAAACTATTAATAGTTAAATTAGGGCTTCCTCTTGTGTAACGATTTTTTCTGGAAATATCAACATCCTTATTCCACTACCTATTGATCCACCTAGAAATCCAAAAATACCTCCTATAAGGAATATGAGTAAAACGATTATAACACCAGCTCCTGCTGAACCGATTATTAATCTTCCAATTTGATCAACTTGGAGAGCGATATCATTCATTGAAAATATGTAGCTCATACACCATGCGAGTAACACTCCTATTGTGCCAGTTAATGCCCCCCACTTCATTTCAACACAGATTAATCCTCCAATTATTGCAGCTAGAAGGGTAAGCGGCCAGAATGGTATCATTAAGAACACTATATCTAGAAGAAAGCACACCAAGACTGCTAGGATTGGAGAAACTTTATTGAATTGCTCTAAGCTCATTTAATCCCCTCCTGTTTTGAAAATTATCGTTGATTCGACTCGAATTCCATTTAATATTTTTTCAGGTGTATCTAAATCAAAATGAGTATAGTGATATTCACCCTTCAGGAATAATTGCTCGAGTTGATCTGTATAGTGTTTTGAAGTGGAGATACCCCTTTGACCAGAAGGAAGAACAGATAAGGAATTACTAAAATTAGCGAAGTCAATGATCATTCTTTCTGAAGCGCCTCCCATTGCAGATTGTCGTCTTACGTTACCATTCTTGAAATTTTGTGTTCCAGATGGATTAATAGTAACACCAGTTCCATCACCGGGAAAAGGACCAGCATCAAAAGGAAGAAGTCCTGAAACGTGCCAAAATAATAACTGATGTATCTTTCCCCAGTTCCATTCAGAAATATCCTCAGTTCCAAAATATCTTACTAAAGCATCAAGCGCTGTGTTTAAGGACTGAAGAATGATATCGTCTCTTTCTTCCTCCACCATCAGAGTAGAGGAATTATCAAACCACTTAGATGTTTCATTCTCTTTGGTAAGTTTTTCTAAAACGGCCCATGATGGTGATCGAGATCTTGAAAGATTATTATCGTCCATTTCGTCATAAAAAGTAGCAGAATGATAAGCTTCAAACCATATATTGAAAATGGTTGGAGCAACCTCATTTTTGTCCATTATAAAATTCCAAGAGGATAATTCATCATATACTGCCTGTTGTAATACTGTTGGTGAAGGGATTGATTCTATAACAGATAAGAAAAACGGAGTGAAGTTACCGGCCCGAACACTGTAAACATCTAATTGAATATCTATCATATCTTCCATTGTTATTTGATCATTAGATGCTAGGAGATTGTTTAAACGTCTTGCACGATACCCAACCGCGGTTCCAGCTTGATTGATAATCTCAACGTTTGGATAGTCAGGTCCAGCAATTACTTGATTCGCAGAACAAAGATACCCCTGAGAGGGGTTTTCAGCATGGGGTAAATCTTCAAAAGGAAGATACCCAATCCATTCTCCTTGACCTGCAGAGCCATTGTACATCATACTCCCACCACCTTGATTCCATGAAGGAATACCTGTATCATTGCGAATAGGAACCTTCGCATTAGAACGAATCCCAATATTTCCATGAATATCAGCATAAACAATGTTTAACGGCAGCATTTCCATGTACCTGGATGCTTCATCAAATTCCTGCGCATTCTCCGCAAACATATACCCCCAAATAGCTAGAAAATCGCGAGTAACATTTTGAGCGACCCATTTACATGCAATCGCGAGATCCGAAAAATCATCTGGTGTCGGAATCAATCCAGAAAAAACAGGTCCATGAACTGTTGACTTAATAACGAAAGTTTCAGGTGAACGACCTTTCACTGGAATAGTTACCTCTAAGGTTTCATATTCCATGGATTGACCCTTGTACAAGTAATGCGATTCATCAATAGTGTTGTAGTAATACCAATCAATCATATCAAACATCGCTATCGTATTTGCCCATCCAACGTATCTAGTATTGCCTGTAATGGGGAAAGGAATTCCAGGGAAGCATAGTCCATACACATTGAAGTCTGAGGTTATATCTACAAGGTGAGCCTCATACCAAATTCCCGGTAGTGGCCATCCCGCATGCATATCAGTAGCTAACATTGGTTTCCCAGTAGAAGTTTTATTTCCTGAAACAGCCCAGTTATTAGAGCCTAGTATAGTCGAACCCAAGAATTCAGATTCACGATCCAATCGTTCTCTCTCTTGAGGTAAACTTTCTAAGCTTTTTTTGAAGGAATCAGCAAATTGAGCAACTCGTAAATCAGCCTCTGAGTAACTCTCTTCTTTTTCTTCTGAAACTGGAAGATTTGAAGGATGAGAAATATCATCATATTGACCATAATTGGGAGTTACTGGAATTTGATAAGGATAAGGAAAGCCGTATAATTCATTATAATCATCTCTCCCTAACGCATTCACTACATTAAATCTATCCATATCATAATAATTCCAGGTGAAATATTCGGAAAGATATTTAACCAAACATAGAGTGTCTATCATCTCCCATGGACGAATATCGGCATCAAGAAGATAATATTCCACAGGTTTTGTATCAGAATGCTCAGAAAGATACATATTCACTCCCGCGGTATACATGATAAAATCTTGATACATTTCTTTTATATCAGGGTCGCTACTAGTTGCTAAAACTTTCAATGTTTCATTGGCCCAATATTCTTCAAGTTTCATTAGATTGAATTTATCTTGATCTAGCATATCTGGGCCTAAGATTTCAGAGAGTAATCCACGTACACTTCTCCTAGCCATATCCATTTCAAACCATCGGTCCTGAGCATGAACATAGCCAAGCGCGAACACAATATCACCCAAATTTGACCCATAAATATGAGGTATCCCCCATTCATCTCGATAAACTTTCACTTCATCTGAAAGCCCAGCATATGTTATCTCTTCAGAACTTGATATTTCTTGAGGAACTTTCCATATTCCATTTCCAGGCAATAAAAATGATCCTAGCGGTGGAATCATCCCTATTGGAGTGAATAAACCTATAATTAAAATGATTGAAATAGCCCCTGCTATTGAAACCTTGATTAGAGTATTTTTTTGGCTTTTTATCAATGAAATCACCTTAGAATATCTTTTTCTTTGAATTATTTAAAAGGCTATTAGGTTTTGTCAACTGTTATCTGAAAAATGATAAAATCTCTTAAAAGGAAAAATAATACATGTTCTTTGAGTTATTAATCCAGATAGTTTTGGTGCAAAACCAATATGTCGTTTGAATTACCGCTTAAACAGATTCTAAACGTCTTTATAAAAATAATTGATATCAGTTTAGTCTCAAGTGTAATATTTCTTGTTAGTTTAGTACTTCGGTATCATCCAAACCAGATCTGTTTCATTAATGCTTTTTCTAATGTTTTTTTTGTCCGAGATTATATTATTATTTTCCTATTTGTTTTCACTTGTTATTTAATTATCTTTCAAACAAAGAATTCTACCAATATATTTTATAAATCAATATGAGCTTCCTAGATCATTATGTGTGACACTTTTGTGGCTTTACCTTCTGCAACAGCTGACAAATCAATTATTTTTGCTAAAAATAGTGACCGACCATATAACGAAATTCAGAATATTACCTACTATCCCTATCAAGAGCACCCTAAAGATTCAGAAGTACAATGTACTTATATAAAAATTCCTCAGGTGGAGGAAACATATGCTGTGTTACTAGCACAACCAGATTGGATGTTCGGGGCTGAAATGGGAGCAAATGAGTATGGTTTAGTTATTGGTAATGAAGCAGTCTGGACACGAGAAGCTCTAGGCCCTCCAGCACTTTTAGGTATGGATTTACTCCGTCTTGCATTAGAAAGATGCCGCACGTCTTCAGCAGCTCTTCGAACCATTACTGATCTGTTAATGGAATATGGGCAAGGGGGTGCCTGCGGAGAAAATGATTCTTCATTGAATTACCATAATTCCTACTTAATCTCAGATAGATCGGAAGCTTGGGTGTTGGAAACTGCTGGTCAATGGTGGGTTACTGAACGAGTAAAAGAGCCAACACGAAATATCTCCAATAATCTCTCTATTCGTACAGATTTTGATTTAGCAGCAGATGGAATAATTGATTATGCGATAAAAAAGGGTTATTGTGATCAAACTGGCCCTTTTGACTTTGCACCTACTTTTGAGATGAATTGGAGAGAATCTAATCCTTTTTCTCGTGAGGGGTTTGGCAAGTCGTTTCTTTCTTCTAACTATGGGAAGATATCCCCCTTAACAATGATGGACTTGCTGAGGTCTTGTGAAAGTGGGATTTGTATGCATGGTGGATTCAGAAGCACTGCATCTATGGTTTCCCATCTGATAGGGGTAGATCAAGATGTGCACTGGATGACTGGAACACCCCATCCATGTACTAGTTTTTTCAAACCTATTTCATTTCCACTCTCTTCTTTAGAACCCTATATTCCAGCTGATAAACAGAACAATCCTGAAACATACTGGTGGGCTCATGATAATTTGTCAAGTTCAGGTGAACTTCCCAAGTGGCATCAAAAGGAAGCAGAGCTTAATTCAATATATCACTCTAGCAGTGTTGATAAAAGAAAATCTCTAACAAAAGAAGCTTTTATTGCTGAACGAAAATTCTATGATTCTCAAATTCAATAAGAGAATAACTGACCAAAAACCTCAATGAATCGAAATAGACTTGGGTTAATCCTCAAATATTGAACAGAACATAGGGTACTCCAAAAAAAGTATCTCCAAGAAGACTCTTGATTTTATTTCGAGTGTTCATGGTACCGTACATTATTTCTATTCCCCCCATACCCGGACATGGCTCGACTAATGATACAAACACATGTCCAGGATTCATATTTTCAATTTCTTCTACAGTATCTTGGTTTGCATTAAAAATTTGCTGGGCTGAATTAAAACTGGGCATTTGATCACAGGGGATCCATTTTGAATCTTGTTGAATCGTCAAGATAGGATTGAAAATCCAGAAGGAAACAGAGATTATTCCTATGGCTCCAATGAACGCGATTAAAATTAATAAAATCCATTTTTCTGGTTTTTCTGGTAGTAGATTAATTCTTGGCAACATGAATCCCAGAGTTATGTTTTTAAAAGCTGCAATTTATTCTTTGAATAATTTAAATTACCTTAGACAGAATCTCATCATTGAATAAGTTCAAATACTTCATTTCCTGTTGGTAGGGAAACATAAAAATATAATGAGTTACGCCTACTTCCTTATATTCAAGAAGTTTATGTAAAACATGTTCCTTTGTACCAACCAGGGTATCTTTAACTCGAGTTTTATATTCTTCAACACTAATTTTCCTCTTTTCAGCTTCAGCTATGAGCCCTTTCTCCATTTCATCTTCATCTTCAAAAATTCTTACCCAAAAACCCAAAGATCTTTTTATTGAAGAAGGATCTCTTTTATATTTAGTGCAATAATTATCAAGCTTCTCAAAAAGTGTTTTGCACCTCTCTGGACTAAAAGACCATGCTAAATTTATTCCATTCCCATATTTTGCAGCAATTCTGAGCATTCGATTTCCTCCCTTCATAGATCCAATCCAAAGATTTGGGTGGGGTTTTTGAAAAGGTTTTGGAAAACATAATGCTTCAGAAATAGAATAATACTTGCCTGAATAACTTGGTTTTTCCTCCTTACTCCAAAGTTTAAGGAGAATATCCAATCCTTCTTCAAGCATATCTAGTCTTTCCTTTACAGAGGGAAAATCTATCCCATAAGCTTTGTACTCAGCTTCTTTCCATCCTGCACCATAACCTATCTCTATTCGGCCTTCTGAAAGATGATCAAGAGTAGTGATTTTTTTTGCTAATAAGCTTGGATGATGATAGGAATTACACAATACTAGTGAACCTAGACGAAGTTTAGCATATTTTGTTGCCAAGTACGTCATCAATGTCCAAGCATCAAAAGCACTTTTTCCTTGACTCTCTGTATCTAAGAACATATGATCCGAGACCCAGATGGTATCGAATTTACTATTTTCGATCAAATTTGCGAGTTGGTCCACATCATCTTTTGTATACCCAAATTGCGGTTCCAATTGCATACCAAATGACATTTTCATCAAAATATCTCCTTTCATGGTTGTAAAATAATTTTACCGAATTGTTTACCTTCCTCTAAAATTGAATGTGCTTTTTGAGCTTCTGAAAGGGGTAAGATGCGATCAACAACTGGTTTTAGTTTCCCTTTCCAAACTAAGTTTAGAACTTCTCTTAGCTCAGATCGACTACCCATGGTTGATCCTAATAAATCTAGTTGATTCCAAAAGAGAGTATTTATGTTTGTTTTAGCGATAGGACCAGTAGTTGCACCACACGTGACTAATCGTCCACCTTTTCGTAGGATACGTATGCTCTTCTCCCATGTAGCTTGCCCTGCTGAATCCACAGCAATATCTACTCCCCGCTTATTTGTGATTTTATATATCTCCTTATGATAATCTGGATTCTCTTCATAATTGAAGCAAAAATCAGCTCCAAGGGATTTTGCCTTATCTAGTTTCTCATCTGACGATGATGTTACAAAAATCCTAGCACCGTTAAGTTTGGCAATCTGCATTGATGCCAATGCTACTCCTCCTCCTATTCCAGTTATCAAAACATCCTCTCCCATTTTTATCTGTGCTCTAGTTCTTAACATTCGATAAGCTGTCATAAATGTAAGAGGAACTGCCGCAGAATCGATTACACTAAGAGGATTATGATCTGGAAGAAGAATAACATTCTCTATTGGTACAGAAACATATTCAGCATACCCTCCTTTTATATGTTCACCAATAATTTTATATTGTTTACATAACGAGATTTCTCCCAGACAGCAGAATTCACATACTCCACATGATATACCAGGATCTATTACTACTGGTTTACCTTCTTCTACTCCTGGAAGATGAATTTTTGAACCGATTTCTGCAATATGGCCCGAAATACTGCTCCCCAGTATATGCGGCATTTCTAGTTTTAAACCAGGAAATCCCTTTCTCACGAATAAGTCAAGGTGATTTAATGCCACCCCAGTTACCTTAATCAGAGCCTGATTGGTGTGTATCTGTGGAGTAGGAAATGAATCATATTGTAGTTTGTCTACTCCACCGTGTTCAGAAAAAAATACTGCTTTCATTTTGTTTATTCACCATCTTTTAACAAATATTGGGAGATATACATCAAGAATACTTTTCATATTATCTAAATTTTCCCTTGTGAAGAAAAAAGTACTGCTATGATACTATAACTTCTTCAAGAATAGGATTTTGACAAATTAAGATAATTTTTTATGATGAAATCAACAAATTAAAGATATAGGATCAAGAAAATTCACTTTCTTTAGATTTCAAAAGGAAAAGTAAACAGAAATAGGGGATAGATGTTGTCATTTTCGCATGACCAAGCTTTTATATATTGTTAACTATTGTTAACTTAGACAATAATACAAAGGAAAAGTTAGAAATGAAAATTACATTTGATTTACCAGACGAAATAGTTGAATTTTTTGAAACTTCTTCTAATCTTCTTGATTGGGGTTTCGAGAGTAAAGAAAAAATGCTCAAACATATTCTTCTTGAGGGAATTGAGCATAGACTTGAACATTTAGGCGCATCTCAGAGCTTGGAACAACATAGAAGGTTTCATCGAATTATTGATGAAGAGCGACTTGACTGCCACCCTGAGTCATATATTGAAAAAATGACCAAAAAAGAGGCTGGTTTGATTGAAGAAGGATCAGGAACCAAAGATTGAAAATTCAAAATCAGGTTTTCATCATCCAAATACTTCATTAGAACCTATATCATCTAGTATAGGGTTTGTAAGTACTTCTACATTCTCTCAATATTCTTTCATTCGATCTCCATTGTTATAATAGGAGCATGTGAACAGGTTCTACCATCCCCTCTTCTTTTTTCCACAGATCTTGTTAGAAATTTTCAATTCAATTAAAAGGGATTAGGATTTCAATTCCCATTTTTCATCTTCTATTCTATCCTGGATATTTTCTTGAATTTTACTAATATGCAGTTGAAGAATAATATCGAATTTTCCGCTGTTTTCCATCTTTTACTATTTCCGCTGTTTCTTTTGTTATTAATCTATTAGAAATCATGTTATTAAGAAGAACACCAACAACAGAAAAAGGAAGTTCGAATTCCAAGCTTATTGACGCCTGAGTGCAGCAATATGAGTCAGCAGCACGAATTTTAAACTCATCTTCACAGGATGAAAATTTTTTCTAGGAGGAACAATAAGTACGGAGGGAATAATCAGTCGACCGAGTTGGGCAAGTCTAGCAACATCTCCGAATGCTTTAATGGGAGCTCTAAT
>SDBT01001532.1_pt1 | contig 40880 bp, 33 predicted proteins | sample 2277101 | NCBI WGS metagenome assembly SDBT01 (sample SAMN10404973, study PRJNA504765) | marine sediment metagenome | isolation source: marine sediment core GS10_PC15, 103 cmbsf | place: Arctic Ocean: Southern Knipovich Ridge | collected 2010 | reverse complement strand
CCCCCCTCACCTCATTCCTCTCCCCCAGGGGAGAGGAAGTAGTAAACAGTAAAAAGTTCCCTCTCCCCAACGGGGAGAGGGTTAGGGTGAGGGGGAATTGAGCAAAAACTAATGTCACAGAGCGCTAGATCCCTCTGAATCACCCGGATTGTCTTCAGAGGTAATAACTTTGACCCTATCTCCCTCTTTTCGGTATCTCTTCCCGCAGGCAGGACAGATGCTCTCAGCAGGTCTATTGGATCTGTCTGCGTGCTCCTCCGCACAGGCAGGAAGGTCAAAATTTAGCTTGACCCCGCACTCACATACCCAGCCCTGAATCCTCCGCGGTATTAACCATCTTACCCTGAATGTAAATTACCAATAAATAATAATAATGACCGCCACTACCCACAGGGCAACATTTACCATTAGTGGCCAATCAATAAATAATGCCTGGGAAGGATCTCCTCCTTCCTCTTTCTGATAGACCAGGTAGAGATAGCGAAAGATCCCGTAGAGGACAAAAGGGATAGTATAGATCATACCTTTGGTCCCAAACTTATGAGGAGCCTCGGAAATTGTATAAAGGGCATAGGACATCAAGGTTGAGGCAGTCACTACCCCAATCATCTGATCCAAAAAATAGGGGCTGTACTGCGCCAAAGTCCTCCGGTGCTCCTTCGCCCCTTCATTCAGTAAGACCAATTCATGTCTGCGTTTGCTGAGTACCAAAAACAGGGCCAAGAGAATAGTGCAGACCAATATCCAGGCAGAAAACTCGACCCGGATCACTACTGCTCCGGCTACTACCCGGAACACAAAGCCCAGGGCCACTACCATAACATCAATGATCACCACATTCTTCAGTTTCCAGGAATAGAACAGATTCAATAGAAAATAACTCAGGGCTACCAGCCCAAAATCCCGATCCAAAAGGAAGGAAAAAGCCAAAGCTAAAAGGGAAAGGATAGCTGCTGCCGCCCCTGCTTTCTCAACCCCTATTTTCCCGGAACTTATCGGTCGCTGAGATTTTAGTGGATGACCCTGATCCTGCTCCCGATCAAAGATGTCATTAATAATATAGACGCTCCCCGAGAGCAGACAGAAAAGGAGGAAGGCCTCCAAGACCATAACATCTTGAGAGAGTTCAACTAAGTTGTTAGAAAACAGCAGGGGTGAAAACAGAAGGAGGTTTTTGAGCCACTGCCGGGGACGCATTGAGACTATAATCGACTTGATCATCAATTTACCTACATTTTCAAAAGATCTTTTAGCTAAGCTCCCTTACCCTCCCGCACCGGAACTCCAAACTCAGGCCTTTCGGCAATTACCATCATTATTCCGACGACCAGCCACATCAATAAGGCCACTACGGAGGTCCCCCAATTACTTTCAAAAATCCCGTCAATATGGAAACCCACCAGGCCGGCAATAGTTCCTAAAAGAACAGATCGCTGATAATTCTGCATGCGGGAAATTCTTAAAGAAGTAATCCCTGCCTTAAAAACAATATACCATAGCCAGAGGTAGCTTAAAATACCAATTATACCATTATCGGCTATCTCCTGCAAAAGGTTATTATGGGCATGGTAGCGAGTCATCTCCTTTTCTCTTTCATTCAGACGGTAGTCTTCCTGAACGCTGGAGTAGCATCCCGGCCCTACCCCTACGATGGGATAGTCCTTGATCATTCTTATGGTACATCTCCAGATAATAATTCGCTGATTAGCATCAGAAATATCGCCGATGCTCTTTGTCCGGCTCACGAACGAAGGTAAGCTCAGCCAAAGCAACCCCACCACAACTGTTAAGGTTAAGACAATCGGGAGCAAGAATCTTTTGCCCTTCATAATCCCCAGGATAATCAGAGCACCAACCGATCCCAACCATACACTCCTTTGCCAGCACCATAAGATCCCGGAAAAGAGCAGGAGGGAAGAGAGAATATACCAAACTTTCTTCTTCCAATTTCTCTCCTCTAAGGCGAGGCTAACCGCTACCGGAAAAATGATTAAAAGCTGCCCCCCATAGCGCACGGAGCCCAAAAAGCCCGTGGCTCTCGGGTAATCACCACCGAGTTTCCATACGCTCTCTGTATTCACCCCCAGATAATGCTGAAAGTTCCCGTAGGCCCCCACTAGTGAGAACACCACCAGCAATAAAGTAATAAGCCTGCGGAGAGTTTTTAAATCCTTGAGGTAATTAAAGACGATAAAAAATGTAAGGATTATCCACAGTGATCTACTGTGGTTTAAACTACTTCCCAAATCCTGGGAAAAAATTATCCCCAGGGCGTTTGCTCCTAAATAAAGCAAGATTGGCAGGGTTAGTGAGTTCTTGGCAAAAGGCTTTTCCTTGGCCAGTATTAGCTGTCCCGCCCAGACCACCAACGCCAGCCCCAGACTGCTCTCTGTCCCGGTAATCGAGAAGGGCAAAAACAGAACAAAGGAAAAAAGGGCAATGCGAGCTATTTTTTCATTCGGAATCAAGGCTTTTCTTACTCTCATCTCCACTCCCAATTCTCTTTATAATTGGTTTCACTCGCCCAAACAATCTCCGGATAAAAGGTCTTTTAACCGGCCCTGCCCAGTATCGGTTAATTGCCTCTTCCCCCCACTTCTCTTCCAGGGATAAACGAGCGTGATTGCATTCAAATCGGGCTGGTTTACTACCCCGGGTTGCCCGGATGAAGTGATGGACAAAGGCCCAGCAGACAATCTTTACTCGGGTGACATCATGCATCTCTTCTTCGCGCCTTCGCAGGGTGAGATAAAAGTTCCAGTCTGCCCCCTGGACTCTCTCATCCCATCCACCAATCTTTTGAAACATCTCCCTTTTGGTCATAATACAATTCCCATTGATTCCATCAACAACCTTAGGGAAGAAATCTTCATATCTTTTGCGGCAAAACTCCTCCCAGTCTCCGTACATTTTAAACACCAATTTCCTCAGTCCCTCTTCATCCTTATGCCGGTGTTTATATCTGCCAATCCTCCTCCACCTCCTCATAAATTCCCGGGTGGCTCGATAGCTTTCCATCCTCTCGATCCCCGAGGGGGAGACGGCATCCAACTCATATCTCTCCAGGGCTTCAATTAAATATTTATCCCAGTCTACCCCTACATAAACATCATTATTAAGAAAGCATAAATAGTTATAGCTTGCCTCTCTCATCCCAATATTCTGGGAGCAGGGATAGCAGAGGTTCTTCCAGTTTCTGATTACCTTAGCACCCATCCTCTCACAATACTCAACCGAGCCATCTACTGAATTATTATCAACAATAATTAATTCATAGGGATGATATGTATATCTATTCAGCGATTCAAGAAAGACCTTAGTATACTTTAACTGATTATGAACAGAAGTAATGATACTAATCATCCTATGCAATTTCTACTTCAGGAAAATGAAATTTTTATACTCCCCTATCCTTAATCCGGTCAACCGGGCAATAATACCCCCAATTCGATACCTTAAATCCCTCAAGGTTACTTTATGTTTGATCTTGTCTAAATCAAATTTCCAGTGCTGGCTCCTGACCCTATTTTGCACGACTCTTGGGTGGGAACCGGTAAATTCCTTAAGGAGTTTTGGGTCAATCTGATCAAGATAATCATACTTATCCTTTAGGTTCTGGTATTTCCTCTTTACCCAGTCATCATTATGGTAGAGAGAGTCCTGATGCTTGTTTTTTTCCTGCATTATCTCTGGTGGCCTGATCCAGCCGTAGTGATAAATACAGGCTCCGCTGCGTCGGACCTTCAATTTCCTCCCCTCCCGTCTGAAGCCCTGAGCATCACCCCAGGATTGAATCCCTCTTCCCCGGCGAATTACCCTTACCTCCTGACGATACCAGTGATAATGATCCAAATAGGTAAAGTAACTGCCGTAAAAATGATAATAATTAAACAGGAGTCCTTCGACTTCCGTATCATCCAGGCTCTCCTCCATTTTTCTCCTTATCTGGGGCAGATCCCTTTCATGCACTACCTCATCGGCCTGGAGATAAAAACACCAATCTCCCCGGCATCTTGCCAGAGCAATATTTGTTTGCTGCGCCAGAATTCTTCCTCCAGCCCTGAGACTCGGATCCCACCGGGATTCAATTATCTCGATTTTGGGATCGTTGATAGTTTTTATTAACCTGATGGTCCCATCATCAGAAATCCCAACATTGACAATAAATTCATCGCAGATCGGCAGTATTGACTCAATTGATTCCACTACCGGGAATGCATATTTCACTGCATCTTTAATAAAGGTAAAACCGCTGACTTTCAAACCTTACCTTTCCTTGCCGGTGCTGGATTCCCGTTCCTTCGACCCCGATGGCCATCGGGGCTCAGGACAAGTTTATTTTAGCCCGAGCAACTTTTGAAATTCCTCTTCTAACTTATCAACTAACCTTTCCCAGGAATACTGTTGAATTCTCTGATATCCACTCTCTGCCAGCCTTTTTCTCAAATCTTGATCCCTAATCAGCTTTCTTATCTGCCCGGCGATTGCCCAGGAATTTCTGAAGGGAATTAATAAAGCAGTTTCTCCTTTAATTGCAAAATCCCTGGTTCCACTTTTAGTGCAAACAACCGGGACTCGGCAAGCCATTGCTTCTGCAGTAGTATTGCTCCAACCTGCCCTTTTTTCCGCACTTACAAAAATATCTGCCTGAGAAAACATTTCCGCCATTTTATCCTGGGGTAAATCTAAAAAGAAACTAAAATGTACTTTGGTGTGGAGCATCCTGACCGGATCCCGCCGGGGACTGCCTGTGGGAGAATCAAACAGGATTAATTTCAGATTAGGATAAACTTTAGACAACAACTCTACTGCCCGAACAACTTTTTTGACTCCTTTCCTCCTTTCATATATCCTCCCATAACAAAGAATCTTTATTTCATCACTATTTCGCTTTACCTCAACCGGATGAAATATCTTAAGATTTATCCCCCCAATCCCATCTATACATTTCACCCCGTATCTGCCATTTATCTTCTCACATATCCCGGTAGAATTTCCCATAATCAAGAATTTCCCGCTTTGGCAAACTCTCTTTATCCTTCCCGGCTCTTCCAGCACACAATAGAAAATCTTCTTCTTGGCCTTGGCCTTCTCCAAAAAGCTTAAGATGGAATGATGACCACATAGAGCAATATCATTGCCCTCCTCAATTACGCACTCAATCGGCCTGGTAGCCCCCAGGAATTCCATCCAGGCAGGTCGGCTACCATCGGAATGATAGATGGTGAAATGATGACCCCTTTTAATCATTTCATTGCCGATCTCTATGTATCTTCTCACCCCCCCACACAATCCCATATGAGGTAGTATTCCTGCGATTTTCAAATCAATTCCTCTTCTTTCCCGGTAAATATGGAATAATTTGCGAATTTTGTAAAATATACAATATCTTAGGGGGAGCTTCAAGAAAAAACAGCAATATACTTGAAATAAAGAGTCCCTTGATCTACATTAATTACCAAGGCTATGGAAGGTGGAATAAGAAATTTACTTAAGGGTGGGCTGACAGGAATCCTCTTTTACTTCATCCTTTACCTGGGATGCGCTCTTTTCCCGGGAGAGTTTTCCTTTATGGGGGTCGGAACCGAGGAAGGAAGGAGAGTAACGGTCGAAGCCTTCAAGGCCTCAGTGATCCTTTTCCAGTTGAAAGTAGTCTTTGTTTACCTCGTCCTCGGATTTAGTCTTGGTCTGACCGCCTATTTTTTCTGGGCGAGCTCTCCTTTTCGCCTCCGAAAGGAAAAGACCCCCTCATTTTTCAAGGTTCTGCTGAGCCTGATCGGTGTTCACCTTTACCTGTTCGCCCTGAGCATCCAGAAATATCCCGCACTTTATGCCGGGCATTTTTATAACCGGGGTGGCCTGCTTCGCTCTCTCCAGATTTTTCTTACCGACTGTATAGACCGAAGCACACTCCTGTTCCCGGCATATCTTACTGTTTTCCTCTTACTTTGTTCTTTGATAAATTTTCTTTATCAGGCCATTCGCCCCCGGCAGAAATCCCGGAACTTCCTCAGAAGATTAAAGTTGACCCCATTAATTGTGGGCATTACTCTCCTCGCTGCCCTGAGTATTTATGGATACCTTCGAACGGTGGCGGATAAACCTGGCAACCAGGGACCCAATGTCCTGATTCTGGCAGCAGATTCGCTCCGGGCCGATCGCCTGGGAAATCAGGGATATTCCCGGGATCTGACCCCTAATATCGACTCTCTGAGCGCTTCCGGAGTAAGTTTCCTCAACTGTTTCGCCTCCCTCCCCCGTACCTTCCCTGCCTGGATCAGTATTTTTAACTCCAGATACCCAAACGAGCATGGAGTAAGACACATGTTTCCTGAGAAAAGATTGCGGGATCACCGGGCAGGCTCGATATTGACCGCTCTAAAGAAGAAGGGATACCGCACTGCCGTTGTCTCTGATTATGCCGGCGATGTATTCACCCGGATGAGAAACGGATTCGATCTGGTTGCTGCCCCCTATTTTAACATCAAAACCATTATTCAGCAGCGGGGTCTGGAGATCCACTACCATCTTCTCCCCTACATCTCCAATCGTGGGGGAAAGCTTCTTTTCCCAATCCTGAAAGAATTTGCCAAATTAGCAAACCCTTTTCTTTTAACCGATGAGCTAAAGGGAATGCTCTCCCGGTTGAAGAGAGAAGAAAAGTTCTTCGCCCTTGCCTTCTTTTCAGCTACTCATTTTCCTTACGCCGCTCCTTACCCCTACTACCGAAAATACACTGACCCGGCCTACCGTGGTCAATTCAAGTATCACAAACCCAATCTAATTTACTCCGATACCCCCGTGAATGAAGAGGATATCCGGCAGATTCAGATGCTTTACGACGGGGCAGTCAGAAGCCTTGATGATGCCGTAGGCGAAATCCTTAAGTATTTAACGAAAGAGGGGCTCCGGGATAACACCATTGTAATCATAACGGCCGATCATGGTGAAAATCTTTACGAGAAGGGAAGGGATATGGGGCACGGAGAGCACTTTCGGGGAGACAATGTGCTCCGAATGCCTCTGATTATCAATAATCCAAAATCCCATTATCCGGTATCGAAGGTTACTTCCATTGTGCGCGACATTGATATCTCCCCGACCCTGATGGAGATCCTTGGCTTTGAACCCTTACCCGGCTGGCAAGGCAGGAGCCTACTTCCCTTAATGGAAGGTGAGGTGGACGATCTTCATCTCTTAGCCTTTGCTGAGACCGGGATCTGGTTCTCCAATGAAGGAAGTGCCTTCTATCAAGATCAAAGGTTTCCTTATCCCGACATCATGGGACTGGGAGAAATCGATTATCTCTATAATTACGAAGTTGTTATCCAGGAAGAGTATCGGAACCTGATTAATATTGCCAAACACCGGATGGTCCGCTCCCGGGACACCAAGCTGATCTACATTCCGACCCGTAAAGGGGTTATCTATGAATTATACGATCTGGTCAATGATCCGGAACAGACAGTGAATGTGGCCTTGAGCTATCCGGAGAAGGTAGATGAACTTAAAGGGCTTCTTCATAAATGGATGTCCCGGGAGAAAGGTGTAACCTGGGTCAATGAGTTTCTGATCCCCAGCTACTCGGCACCTCCCCCCGGGAGTTAGAATCAATGAACTACCGACAGAACATCTTCTCTCCCATTAAAAAATGGGTTGTCATCTTGCTTATTACCCTCATCGGGGGATTCCTGCTCTTCTATTTCCTCTTAGCCTATCCCAATGATCGCCGGGTCAAAAGGCCCTCGATCCATTTCGAGCCCACTACGGGGCAGAAGGAGATTGCCTTTAACCTGATTGATCGTCTTGATCGGGCAAGCTATACCAGCAATGACTTCAGTGCCTCCCTGAAGGCCCTGGAGAACTACCCCTACCTCAATAACAGCCGTACCTATCACCGATTCCGCGAGAATTTTCATATATCCCTGGGCTGGCCTCCCCTGAAAGCAACCCATAAGAATGCAATTTATGCCCCGGCCCCGACCAACATTGAGTATCGGCTTCATTTGCCGGACAGTCCCACCCTTGAGCTCAGCTACGCAGTCCTGTCCTCAATCAAAGGCGTGATTCAGGCCCCGGCACGTTTTATTATCCGGGTTATCGATCAGGAAGGCAAGGCTCATGTCCTTTTTGATGAGCAGGAAAGCCCAATGAAGCCCTACCGATGGAAACACCGGGACCCATTTAATAAGCAATTCCTTCAGTACCTCAATGTCAATCCGGAGAACCGGAATGGAAGATGGCAGGAGGGAAGAGTTGACCTTAAGCACTTTGCCGGTCAGGAGGTAACCCTGCAATTGATCACCCGTGCCCCCGAAGGCACCGAAACTAAAGAAAGAAAGCGCGCGCATGCCTTCTGGGGCAACCCGATTATCTTTAATCGTAAAGCCTCTTCTCCTTCTTCTCCCCATAATTTAGTCATTATCTTAATCGATACCCTGCGGGCTGACCATCTGGGGATCAATGGACAGGAGGGAAACCTCACTCCCAATATTGACGGCCTCGCTCGGGGAGGAGTCAACTTCTCCCATACCCTGGCCAATGGTAATATGACCCTGATCTCGGTTCCCACGATCCTGACTTCAAGATACTGCTTTGAAATACCGAATGCCTGCCGGTATTTTGCCGGGAAAGTAAATAAGGAAGAGTTCTACCGCAAAAGAATTCCGACTATCGCTTCAATCTTGAAAGCTAATGGATATGTTACCCGCGCAGCCGGTACCCTGACCTCTCTGGCCGATGGGATGGGCTATAATACTGACTTTGGCTTTGACGATCTCGTGATCTTGGAGAGAGAAGGATATAACACCGTGCATCTAACCTATGATACCCTCCAGTGGCTGGAGGGAAACGCGGATAAGAAATTCTTCCTCCTCCTTTACTATAATGCTCCCCACGGGGGGGACAAAGCCCCCTTCCGTTATCTGCGACGATCCTTTCGTTGGAACCTCATCAATCCCCGGGATTTTCTTAGGTTCACCTACCGGGCTGAGGTTGCCTATACCGATGATTATGTGGGAGAGGTGCTTAAGGCCCTTGCTGAACTAAGATTATCGGAAAAAACCATGGTGGTCCTTATCTCGGATCACGGTGATACCATGAAGGAATTCTACCTTCTTAATTGGAAGAACGACCATAAAAAAAGCATTATCTACCATGACCACGGGGTCTCCCTCTCCGATGATGAGCTGAATGTCCCTTTGATAATTCGCTTACCCGAAGTGATACCCCCGGGACTAAAGATCGACCGGACCGTATCGCTGATCGATCTCCTTCCTACGGTTCTTGAGGGACTGGGTATCACAACTTCCTCCCACTTCCAGGGCCGGAGCCTGTTTCCCCTGATTAGAGGAAGCCAGGTAGAGCCCGAGCCAATCATTTACGCTCGGGGACTAAATAATAAATCGATCCGGGTGAAAGACCGCTATAAGTATGTCCGCTATACCTTAGAGCCGGAGAAGCTTCCCCCACATGTTACCGGCCGGGAGGAACTGTATGACCTGAAGAAGGACCCACTGGAAAACCAAAACCTGGCGCCTCAGCAGCCGGGGATAGTGGCGCGGCTAAGGGAAGTTATGGATCAGGTAGAGTCTACCCAATACCAGACCCTGATCTCATTTTCCAATCTTGCCGGCAAGGTGGTGGAAGGAGAGATCCGGGTTGAGGGAAAAGTAAAAAAGTTTTCTCTGGAAAAGGAAGGCGATCGGATCGAGGCCGAAGACTCAATCGTTAGCTTTCGCATCAGTAGCGGCAATAATACCCTCCAGCTTCAGACTAAGCCGGACGATGCTCCCCTGCGGCTCCAGCTTAGTGTAAATGGTAAATCTTTTCCCCTTCAGGAGATCCTGGTTTCTGAATACGGCCTTCCTCTTCTCACTGACTCCGATGGAGTGATTAAAAAAGATGTTCTTAAATACATTAGGGGGATATATCGGCCCGGCCCGGATAATAAAGAACCGGCCATCTATTTAGGAAGGGTTCCACGGGAAAGTTCCTGGAAATTGATTCCGGACAAAAAGCTATTGCCTCAGGATTTGAAGATTATGTTGGAGGAGTGGGGATATATCCAGAAGGGCAAAGACTAATGAATCCAAATGCCAATAGATAGGATTCAAGTGGTCAAGGATTCAAGGGTTCCAGTTCCTGCTATTCCTTTCTATTCCTTGCTACTCCCTGCTATTCCCTGAAGTAGAAGAGGCAAAAACTAAGCCATTACCCTTTCTACCTGGGTCAAAACATCATCAACCGATATTTCCCGCATACACCTGCGTTTCCGCCGCCAGCAGCTCTTTTTGAAGCAGGGGGAACAGCTTAGGTTCTTATATATGACATAGTCCTGATAGTTATAGGGAGCGGTTTTCCTTGGACTTTGAGCACCAAATAGCCCAATGGTGGGAACTTCCATTGCCGATCCCAAATGCATCGGTCCAGTATCACAGCTGATCATAAGTTTACATCCCGACATTATGGCCATTAACTCCCGGAGATTATAAGTCCCCACCTGGTCAATGTAGTTTGAGCGGCAGATTTCCCTGATCTCCCTCCCCATTCCCTTCTCTCGTTTATTTTTACCTCCTACTAGAATAACGGATAGCTTGAGATCGTTCTCTAGTGCCTCAATTAGACGGGCAAATCTATCTGGAAACCAAAGCTTGGCATCCTCACTGCCTCCAATATTTACCATCACCGCCCGACTATCTAATTGGTCGTAAAATTTTTTACTCATCAATTTTTCTTCTTCCGTAAAGTAAAACCTCCATTTCCCATCCCAGGAAGGTAACTCCAGAAAATCAGCGTACTCAAGGTACTGCTTAACCACATGCATCTGCTTATCGCTCGAGGGAATCTTCAGGTTAGTAAAAAGCCAGTTAAACTCCTTTGATCGTTTAAAATCGAATCCCACCCGGTACTTCGCCCCGGTCCCCAATGTTATCAGGCCGCTTTTTAGAATTCTATGGAGATCAAGGGCTAATTGGTATTGTCTCTTTCGCAGTTGTTTGCTGAATGATCGGAGATCTCTAACCCAGTTATCCCGGGGGAAGACAATAATCTCATCGATCTCCGGATTATTCTCTAAGACCGGATAGGCCTTAGGCTCTACCACCCAGGATATATGAGCCTTGGGGTAACCCTTGCGTAGACGGGAAAAGAAAGGAATGGTATTGACCACATCTCCAATCGAGCTGGCGCGGATCAGGCAAATGTTTTGAGCTTCAATTTTCACCGAATTTCCTTAAGTGGGTAATCTGATTTAAAGGGATCCATATAATGTAGGGGCCGACATCCTGAGGAGCCCCGATGCCCATCGGGGCGTCTCGAAGCCATGTCCTGAGCGAAGTCGAAGGGGATCGGACCCAACCTGTCCTGCCTGCCCTGAGTTTATCGAAGGGAGCCTGTCGAAGGAATAAGGGTGGACACTGAGTTCCACCCCTACAATAGCAGCCGTTAAAAAACTGTGGATAGGCGGGGCTTTTGCTCGGCTGAGCTTGTCGAAGTCCAGCCCCGCCAAGAAGATTCGTATATTATGTATGTCGGGCATCTTGCCCGACATAATGGTCCCGCCTGAGGCGGGAGAAGCCCGCCTTACTTGAAGGATTTTTGAAGACACCCCAGTCCTATTCATACTAATGCTCTGTGGCATTAATTCTTGCTCGTTCAAGACTCCCCCCTCACCTCATTCCTCTCCCCCAGGGGAGAGGAATGAGTAAACAGTAAAAAGTTCCCTCTCCCCAACGGGGAGAGGGTTAGGGTGAGGGGGAATTGGGCAAAAACTAATGTTACTGAGCACTAATGCTCTTTTGCCTTCATCTTTCCTAAAATGGCGGAGGTTGAATGAAGCTTCGGATCTCCGGTGATCGCTATCTCTCCCCCGTAGGACCTTACCACTTCTCTCTCGGGCACGGTTTCAATGGTATAGTCAGTCCCTTTAGCCTGAATATCCGGTTTCAGTGTCGAAATTACCTTCTCCACGGTAGGTTGGGAAAATTTCACTAAGTAATCTATATAAGATACAGCGGAAAGTACCTCCATTCGCTCCTCCGCTGGGATAAGCGGCCTCCCCTCTCCTTTAATCAGCCGGGCAGAGTGATCATCGTTGACCGCTACTACCAGTATATCTCCCAGAGATTTTGCCTCCTTAAGGTAGCGGATGTGCCCGACATGCAAGAGGTCAAATACCCCATTGGCAAGCACTACCTTTCTTCCCTTCCCTTTCTCTTGCTTGATGATCTCGGTTAATTTCCCCAAGCTCTTTATTTTATCCATTTTGCTTGTTAACCTATAGCCTCCATTATTCCCTTAGGCGTAACCGTAGCGGTCCCTGATTTCATCACTACCAGGCCCGCAGCAATATTTGCCAGCCGGGCGGCCCGTGATTCGTCTGCTCCGGCAGCAATTGCCAAGGTAAAGCTGGCGATTACCGTGTCCCCGGCTCCGGTTACATCAGCTATCTCATCGCTGCCAAAAATCGGAATGAATTCCGGGCCCTTCCCTCTTACAAAAAGGACCATCCCTTTCCTCCCCCTGGTAATAAGCAGGCTTTTTGCCCTTATCCCTCGGATTATCTTCCTACCGGCCCTCTCCACATCCTTATCATCCTTCAGGGTAATACCCATAATCTCTTCGACTTCAGGCTCATTAGGAGTAGCAGCCGATATCCGTCTGAATTTAAGCAGGTTTCGGCAAGAATCTATAGCGATAATCTTATTGTCTGTTTCCGCAATCTTATTAATATTTTCGATAACCCTATCGCTTATCACCCCCAGCCCGTAATCAGAGACCAGAAGGGCATCAACCTTTCCTAAATTCCGGTGGATCCTGCTGAGGATTTCATCATCTATCTCTTTCGTCAGAGGAGCAGCATCCTCCCGATCGATTCTTATCACCTGCTGCCGGGCAATATGTAATCCCCCGGCTAATATCCTGGTCTTTACCGTAGTATTCCTATTTCGGTCAATTATTATCCCTGCTCGCTCAATTCCTTTCTGCTTAAAGATCTTAAGCAACTCCTTTCCCTGGCTATCATCTCCCACAACTCCGATTGGAAAAACTTTACCGCCAAGACAGTGAATATTATGAGCGGCATTAGCTGCTCCTCCCAGAAGTAGCCTCCGGGAATCATACTTTAAGATTAATACCGGGGCTTCACGGGAGACCCTCGAACTCATCCCCAGAATATACTCATCGGCGATCAGATCCCCGATCACCATTACCCGGAGACGAGCTGTCTTCTTAAATATCTTCTGGAAACTTTCAAATTGGGAGTCCAAAGCTAACCACCCCTTAACCCTGATAATGCGCAAGCATCCGGATTAGTAATGTAAAAATCAAAAATCAAATTATGCTGATAAATTCTAAATCCCAAATCCTAAACCCTAAACAAATTCTAAATCCCAATTACCCAAATTCAAAACTATCTTGATTTCTCTAAGATTGCACCAAATATCTCCCTAACTTCAGTAGCTTCTCTGGCAAATTTTAATGTTCTCTTTTCAAGATCGTAATGTTTTGTATTTTGAATTTTGGTCATTTAATATTGTTTAGGATTTGGTGCTTAGAATTTATTCATTCGCAGCCACTACGAAGAAGTAAGCTTTTGATATTTGATATTACGGTAATTGAGCCGCTACATTAATGCATTTTTGGTTTTAGGTTGCCGTGACCTTTCGGTATACCTCCAGTGTCCCCTCCACCATTCTATCGACAGTAAACCGTTTCTCGACCGTCTCCCTTCCTGCCTGGCCCAGCTTTTTAGCCAGTTCATTATTCTGGAGGATGGTCACAACCGCCTTGGCCAAGGCCTGGGGGTTACGGGGAGGAACCAGTATCCCATTAACCCCATTGCTCACTACTTCCGGAATACCTCCGGTGGTTGTCGCCACGACTGGAACTTCAGCGGCCATCGCATCCAGGAGAGAAGTCCCTAATCCCTCCAAAAGGGATGGATAAACGAATATGTCCATCGACCTTAATAGTGATGGAATGTCACTGCGGAAACCCATAAATATAATCCTACTTTTAACCTCTAACTCTTCTGCTAATCTTTCTAAATGCCTGCGTAGCTCTCCCTCCCCAATCAGCAGAATTGCAGCATCCGGAAAGACTCTGAAAATTTGAGGGGCGGCTTCAATCAGGTCTCGTTGACCCTTATGATCCGCCATATGTCCAATATTTCCGATTATCTTTGCCCCGGTTAACCCTAAATCCTTCCTGATCTCAGCCGGTTGCCCATCCTTGAAGCGGCTCAAGTCTGTCCCACTGTAAACAACATTTATTTTCTCGGGATCAACACCCTCTGAGATAAGAATATCTCGTATAGCCTGAGATACACAAATATAGGTAGGGTAACGGTATTTTAGCTTATTGATCGGCCCTTTTCGGAGGTGAAAAGCAACCCTCCGGGAGACAATTCTCTTTCCTTTCCATCCCCCAATCCCGGCTAACAGACTAAGAGTATGGGCATGAGAGGTGTGTAGGTGAAGAAGATTATATCTTCTTCTTTGCAGCAATCGGGCAATTCTCAGAGCTGCCCAGAGATCCCACTCTCCCCTCATCTTTAACTCTATCGTCTTAAGCCCTATCTCCCGGCTTCTTCTCGCCAGGGGAGTTTTTGGCTGACAAAGGATAGTGTAATGATGCCCCCTCCTCTTTAGCCCTTCTGCCAGATAAAGAAGCTGTTGCTCCCCCCCACCCCAGCCTCTTTCGGTATTAATATGAAGAGTCTCCAAGTCTTTCTCCCCGAGGCTTTTTGAGGAACTTTCCGGCCGCCTCCAGAACCTCTTCGGCTGAGATGGAATTCATGCACCTAAAGTGCTTTTTAGGGCATCTCCGGGATCCATGGGGACCACAGGGACGGCAATCCAATTCTCTCTCAATCACCAGAGAATCTGGACTGTAAGGAGAAAACCCAAGCTCCGGTGTGGTTGGCCCAAAGATGGCTATAACCGGAACTCCCCGGGCAACCGCTATGTGTATTGGGCCGCTATCGTTTCCAATGAATAGCTCACATCGATCGGTTAACGCCACCAGTTGTTTAAGGGAACTCTGTTCTGCCAGATTAATTGGCCTGTCCTGAGCCTCGCCGAAGGGCTCTCCCTCACAGTGGCTTAGAACTTCCTTCACAACCTCCCGATCCTCGGGCCCTCCCAGGATTAAGACCTTTGCCCCATAGACCCTATTCAATTGAGTGATAAGTTCTCCATATCCCTCCGGGCTCCACCTCTTAGTAGCCCATACTGATCCGGGAGATATCCCTATTACCAGGTCAGAGTCTTTTACCCCCGCTTGTTCTAAAAGATTCTTTGCTTCTCTTTCCACAACCGGGGACAAGTTGAGGTATGGTCTTCTGCAGTTTCTCCCTTCTTCCCCCAGAGCTTTTAGAAGAAGCAAGGTTCTTTCTACCTGATGGATTGTGGGGTTCCAATGTACCTTCCGATTATAGAGAAAGCTAAAAGCACTCTCTTTATATCCTACCCTGAGTGGAATTCTAGCTAAGAAGAGTAATAATGCCGTCCGGTGGGATTGGTGAGGAGCAAGACTGAGGTCAAAGCCGTGGGCTCTGAGATTCTTGATCAGTTTAATTAACCCGATTACCCCCTTATCCCTACCCTTCTTGTCGTAAGCAATAACCTCGGCAAGCTCCTTAAACTCCTCCACGAGTTCTTTTCCCTTGGCAGTGGTCAAAAAAGAGAGTTTAGCCTCGGGATAAATCTCCTTAACTGCCTTAATCAAAGGGGTAGTAAGGACGATATCGCCGATGAAAGCGGTTTGGACAATCAGGATCTTTTCAGGCATCTCCCTCCCTTCGACAGGCTCAGGACAATGGAGCCTTCTTTATGTTCAGAGATTCCCAGAGCTTGGCATACTTGAGAAAGACGCTGAAGCTTGACATCAGGCAAATGATCAGCCCCCGGTAGCCATCCAAAAATCCCCTTTGCAGAATGAACATCTTGAAAAACCGAAAGGGCGGGTTTAATAGGATGTGATACCATCTTCCCACTTTTCTCCGGTTGGCCAGATCCCTCGCTCCCCAGGTAGTGTAGCGATGGAACTTTTCAAAATACTGATCGAAACTGCGGAAGGTATAATGCAGAAGTGGGTTTTTCAATAAACCCACCTTGCCCTTGATTATTAACTCTTCATGAACCCATTTATTCGGGTATTGACCTTTCCCCTTTCTGAATAGCCGCAGAACCTCATCTTTTCCCCACCCACAATGCCTGATGGGCTCATCCAGAAAATAATTCAACCTCTTTATATAATAACCATCAAACCCTGACCTATTTCGCAGCACGGCAAGAATTTCCTCCTTTAGTTCCGCGGCAACCCTCTCATCGGCATCAATGAGCAATATCCAATCACCGGTTGCCTGAGGTATTATCCAGTTCTTCTGGGCGGCGGGATTAACATATTCATGCTCCCGGAGTTGATCGGTATATTCTCTGGCTATTTCCCGGGTTCTATCCGTGCTGAAAGAATCCACTACGACCACCTCATCCGCCCATTTCACGCTCTCCAGGCAATCCCTGATATTAGCCTCCTCATTATAAGTGGTCACTATTACTGTTAGCTTCTCCACTTCTATTCTTCGTCAAGTTTAATTGCCTCATCAATGAGCATTATCGGGATATCATCTTTTATGGGATACATTAACTTGCAGGCATCACAGATAAATCCGCTTTCATCCTCTTTTAGCCGAATATCCCCTTTGCACTTAGGACAGGCCAGAATCTCTAATAGTTCTTTACTGACTGGCATCTTAGTTACCTCCTTTCAACCAATCCCATTCTCGGCACACTCCCTCTTCTAATCCTACTTTAGGCTTATAGCCCAGCACCTGCTCAGCCCGGGAATTGTCGGAATGGGTATGCGGCACATCCCCTTTTTTAGCCTGGATACTGATTACCCTTAGCTTCTTTCCACTAACCTTTTGAATAATCTCCAGGAGCTTCTTTAGTGGTACCCGAGAGCCTCCCCCGATATTAAAGAGCCCATCCTTGAGTGGAGCATGGGCAGCCAAAATGGTGGCCTCGATGATATCATCAATATAGGTGAAATCCCGGTCTTGTTTTCCATCACCATAGATCTCTACCGGTTTTTCCTCAGCCAGAGCGCTCAGGAATCGATAAATTGCCATATCCGGGCGCTGACGAGGTCCATAAACGGTAAAATAGCGGAGGATAACCACTGGGATACCAAAATTCCCCCGGTAGAGTGTGCACAGGTGCTCCCCGGCCAGCTTGGTCACTCCGTAAGGAGAAAAAGGCCGGGGAGGAGTCTCTTCCCTCATTGGAAGCTCTTCGGTGCTGCCATAAACCGAGGACGAAGATGCGTAGATGAACTTTTCAATCTTTCTGTCCTTACAGGCCTCCAGCAAACGCTGGGTTACCCGCACATTATTTTTGGTATAGATCGAAAAATTTTCTCCCCAGCTATCTATGACCCCGGGCTGGGCTGCCAGGTGAAAAACATAGTCAACCCCTTCTACCAACTTGTCTAACTTCGCATCCAGAAGGTTCTTTTCAATAAACTGGAAATCCTTTCTTCCTATTAGCCCCTTCAGGTTTTTCTCCTTCAGACTCCGGGGATAAAAATCCAGGAAGCAGTCAATCCCCCTTACCTGATAGCCCTTCTCCAGCAATCTCTCCGATAGGTGAGAGCCAATAAAACCAGCACATCCGGTCACTAATGCAAGCAATATCTCACTCTCCTGACCCTTGAAATATCAAACTCATCACGAATTGTCCCGCGTGCACGCGGGATTAAATCCAAATGTCAAAACCCAAATGCCAAAAGATTTTTAATTATTTGTCATTTGAACTTTGGGTTTTATTTGAACTTTGAGCTTTGACATTTGACATTATCTCACCATCTCCCCACTATATTTCGTGAAGAGCCAATTATCATTACCTAACCTTGAACAGCAAAAAGATAGTTATCGAAAACAGTCCCAGCCAGGCGTGGTATTCTTTATGTCGTAATACCTGGGTCCAATCGAAGCTACCCTTAACTTTTCTCCTGGTGGTAAATCGAGGAATAAACCTGGGCACTCTGGCTTTATATGCAAGATACTTCTCCCCGAAAAGCCTGCCAACCTTTTCCTCCTCCTTCAGGATCAATCTTGAATATACAATTGAGAAAACAAGCAGATAGGCAAGCATAAAAATAATGCTTCTCCCCATTAAGCATACCCCCAGTCCCATAACAAAACTCCCCAGGTAAAGGGGATTACGCATATAAGAATAAGGACCCTGGGTAGCCAGAACCTTACCTTTACTTATATAGCCCGAAGCCCAGGTGCGTAGCGACTCCCCGGCCACGGCGACCACCAGTCCCAGAAGGATTGCCGGGCGAATAGGCCGAGAGAAGACCAGGAAGAGGCCGACGAATAGGAAGCTGATTGCTATCCTTTTCTTTACCATAAAATCGAGCAGTCTTATCAAAAGCAATCACCTTTCCGGTCAAGGACTTTCAAAATCCATGATCTTTAACTTACAATTTGTCTTTGAATAACACCACTTATGAACTCTATAACATGGTTCCTTGAAAAAATCAATAGAAGCCAAATCAGAGGAATTTGCGTTGTAGCATTTTTTCTTGCTAAGAGTAAGAATTCACTCCTCTTTTAATCAAACTCTCATACTCTTTAAGAATACCACGAAAAATAAGAACTTATTTTCTAATCAAATCCCCCCCTTGCCCCCCTTTGCTAAAGGGGGGAATGTTTATTGAATCCCAATTATAAAGTCCCCCTTTGAAAAAGGGGGATTCAGGGGGATTTTACCACCCTCTTCGGGGGTGAATTTTTGCTTTTCCTATAAACAATACCCCGCAAACCTTGAAAAACTGTTTTAATTTAGGGCTCTATATTCTGCATGTATACTCGCCCTCGTAACAACGAAATTGCCTCATTTCATTGTTTCTTATTCCTTGACGATCCGTCAGTAATAAACTATAGATGTATGTAGGTCGGGCATCTTGCCCGACATACCTGTCCTGAGCCCCTCGACTTCGCTCGGGATAAACTCCGTCGAAGGAATGGCGGGCTGGCCCTGTCCTGAGCCTGTCGAAGGAAAGCCCGCCTTACATAAATGGAAGAGACAAATTACGCAGAAATTTTTGGGAAAGAGCCCGATATAGCAGTCCGGGCTCCGGGCCGAATTAACCTGATCGGAGAGCACACTGACTACAATAAAGGTTTCGTGCTCCCGGTGGCCATTGACCGCCAAATCACGCTGACTCTGGGGAGAAGGGCAGATAAAAAGGTATTTATCTATTGCGGGGATTTTGGCGAGGAGGTCAGCTTCGATCTTTCCCAAAGCTCATATGACTCAAAGAGAACATGGTCAAATTATCCCCGGGGAGTAATCCAGTCCCTAAAGACGGAGGGATGTGAGCTAAAGGGCTTCAACGCATTCTTCCGCGGAGATATTCCAATGGGAGTTGGCCTGGGCTCCTCGGCAGCGGTCGAGGTAGCCTTTGCCTACGGCCTGGACCAGCTTTTCGGCTTAGCTCTTGAGCGAAAAAAAATGGCTCTTCTCTGCCAGGAAGCAGAGAATAGTTTTGTAGGCGTTAACTGCGGGGTGATGGATCAGTTCATTTCTCTTCTTGGCAGAAAAGACCATGCCCTACTGCTCGACTGCCAGAGCCTGGAATATAAATATATTAGGCTTAATTTAAAAGATTTCCGGTTAGTTGTGATCGACACCGGGATCAAGAGGGAGCTGCAAGATACCCGATATAATATCAGGAGGAATGAATGCGAGCAGGGAGTAAAGGCGATCTCCAGGTGTTTGAAAGCTATTGGCTCCCTCCGGGAGGTTTCCCTTCTGGAATTTAATAATATCAAAGATTTTCTTCCCGAAAATCTGCGAATGAGAGCTCAGCATGTTATTGAAGAAAACAAAAGGGTAAGACTCTGCTCGAGACTCCTGGAGAAGGGCGACCTTCAAGGCTTCGGGAAGCTGATGATAAAATCCCATCAGTCCTTAAGAGAACTTTTTAAGGTAAGCTGTGATGAGCTCGACTTTATTGTGGAGAAGCTAAGGAAAGCTCCTGGGGTTCCTGGTGCCCGGATGACCGGGGCCGGATTCGGAGGGTGTGCGATTGCTTTAATCAAAGAAGACCATATTGAATCACTTGCCCGGGAGCTCTCGGGAAAATATCGGGAGAGATTCTCCGCTGAACCCCACTTCTACCCAATAAATGCCTCCGAGGGAACCAGTCGGATCTGAAGGGTCTAACCTAGGATTATCTCCTTGATAAAAACTGGCCCAAGATCGAATTAAACTCCTCGGGCTTTTCCATTGCCACCATATGCCCTGCTCCATTGATAATATTTAACCGGGAATTCTTTATCCTTTCCTGGAAATACTCAGAATATTCGGGCGGTGTGAGCTGATCCTCATCACCGCAGATGATCAATGTGGGTAGATCAATGCCCGGGAGTTCCGCCCGGATGTCAAACTTATCGCAGGCCCGGAAGTCATTCAGCATCACCTTCGGTGAAGCCTTTAGCATCTCCTTAGTATGAGCATCCATGAGCTCCCGGGCAGTATTCTTCGCAAAGGAGAGTTGAACGCTTTGCTTAATCGCAATCTCGAAATCACCTTCAAGGGCCTGAAAAATCAGGGGGGCCACCCTCAGTTTTGCCCCGGTACCTACCAAGATTAGACCGCTAAGACGCCCGGGATCCTTCAAAGCCAGGCTCATGGCGATGGCACCACCCATCGAATGGCCAATGATCCAGACTGATTTTAGTGGAAAAATATCCATAAATTCCCGGATAAAATCTCGGTATGCATTAATTGAGCTTTCCCCCTCCCCGCCCGAACCTCCATGGCCGGGAAGATCGATAAGGACGATCTGATAATCCTGCCGGAAGAAGTCAAATTGAGCTCTCCAGACAAAGGAACTTCCTCCGGCCCCGTGAATGAAGAGCAGAGTTCCTTTCTCCGGATCAATCCTCCTGCGGTTGGAGCGGTAATAGATATTGCTTCCACTAACCTTAACTCTGGGCATAAGATAACCTCCTTTAGGGCTCGATCAGCAAAAACCGTTAGTAAAAAATCCAAATACCATAATCAAAGGATTCAACCATACTTCGTAGTATAACTACTTCGTAGGGTTAAAGGGTTAAAGTCCCTGCTATTCCTTGCCAGCCCTGTGAAGTGTGCCTTTTACTACTTCATCAGGGTTACTCCCTGCCATTCCCTGCTACTCCCTGCCATTCCTTGCTACTCCCTGCTATTCCCTGAAGTAGGAAGAGCAAAAAAATATTAGCAAATATTAGCACATTTAACTTGGTATTTCCAGAAAGATCCGTTAGAATATAGGCTCAGATCCTTAAGTTTTTGAGTAGGTTTTTAAAAAATTAAGGAGGGAATCGATGTCTAAGCTGCCGGAAAAAAAACAGGTGAACATCCAGATCCAACTGGATGACGAAATGGCCCAGGGGGTTTATGTCAATCTGGCAATGGTCAACCACACCGAAACCGAGTTCACCGTTGACTTCATCTATGTCCAGCCCCAGAATCCCCGGGGTAAAGTGCGGGCCCGGATCATCTCCAGCCCCAACCACACTAAACGTCTGATAAATGCCCTTCAGGACAATATGCAGAAATACGAGGAGAAATTTGGTAAACTTGAGCTTGCTCCTACACCTCCCGAAAAGATAGGGTTCTTACATTAGGCTCAAAAAAATCTTTGACAAACCTCTAAAATTGGGATAAGTTTAACTCGATAATTTTTTAAGAGGTATAGTATGGCAGTGGTGGAGGCCTTTGATCTAATTAGCGAGGAACTGCAAAGGGTCGAAGAGCTACTTAAGAAGAATATCGAATCCCAGGTGAAAATTATTCCGGAGGTTGGAGATTACTTGCTTAAGAGCGGAGGAAAGCGATTTCGACCTTCACTGGCTCTCTTGTCCGCCAGGCTTTGTGGCTACCAAGGTGAACGTCATATAAATTTGGCCAGCGCACTGGAATTTATTCATACCGCTTCCTTGCTCCACGATGATGTGATGGATGATGCCGATCTCCGCAGGGGAAGATCCTCCGTCAACTCCATCTGGGGGGACAAAACCAGTATTCTGGTAGGTGACTACCTTTTCTCCCGGGCCTCTTCCCTGGTGGCCCAGGATGGTGATCAGCGCATAATAAAGATTTTCGCTGAATTTATGTCCCGGATGGCCGAAGGTGAGCTTCTTCAACATGTTGGAAGAAGAAAGATAACTCTCAATGAAGATGATTATCTCTCGATAATTATAAAGAAAACCGCTACTCTGATCTCGGTAGCCTGCCAGGCTGGTGCTATCTTAGGGCAGGCCTCTCCGGAGGAGGAATCAGCCCTGATCGATTTCGGGATGGATCTCGGAGTGGCCTTCCAGTTGAAGGATGACTGCCTGGATTACAATTCGGAAGAAAAGGAGCTGGGCAAAGGTATTGGCACTGACCTAAAAGAAGGTGAGGTTACCCTTCCCCTGATCTCGGCTCTAAAAAAATGCACTTCTCAGGAAAGAAAGGAAATAAAGAAGATCGTCAGCGCCCTGGCCCTAAAGAAAGAGGAACTAAATACGGTTACCGATCTGATTGAGAAATATGGGGGAATAAATTATACCTCGGATCGAGCCAACGAATATTTAACTAAGGCTAAACAGTATTTGGACATTTTCCCTGACACTTCTGAGAAATATGCCCTTCAGCTAATGGCTGATTACGCAATCGCCAGGAAGAGTTAATGTAGGGGTTCAATTCCTGAACCTGTCAGGAGCAGGTTTATTGAACCCAATCCGCCTCTCCTTCGACCCCGATGCCCCTCCGGGGCGGAGCCCATCGGGGCTCAGGACAAGTAATACGGATGTTCATGCATAATCTGGGATATTTTTTAGACAAAATTGATCAAGAAAGGAGGTGATTAGAAAATGAGGAAGTTAGCATACCTTTTGGGAGTGCTTCTTCTGGCAGCATTCACCGTCTCCATTTTAGCAGCGAGCTCCGGTGCGGCTGAGGGGAAGAAGAAAGGAAAGGCCAAGCTGGAAGGGGTGGTAAATATCAATACTGCCACCTCGGAGCAACTTCAGCTTCTCCCTGGAATCGGCAAGAAAAAGGCTGAGAGAATTATTAAGCATCGTGAGAAGGAAGGCGAGTTTAAGGCGCCTGAGGACATCAAGAATGTTAAAGGCATCGCCGGTAAGCTCTTCGACAAAATAAAGGACAACATCGTTGTCGAAGGAGAGACCACTGCCAAGCTGCCGGAGAAGGAAAAGCCGAAGAAGGAGCCCGAGAAGAAGCCGGAAGGGGAATAGCCTTCGAGAATAGGCTGATTTTCCGTGAAATTAGGGACACCTTCTATACTTTTAAATTAGGGACACCTCCCACATTTTATGCCTTAAAGCATTTTTGAGGTATAATGATTAATGTGGGAAGTATCCCTATTTTTTTTATTCACAATGCCACATCTCCGCGTCACTGAGAGGACTGAAACCTCTTCGCCCGCCATTGCGAGTCCCGATGGACATCGGGACGAAGCAATCTTAATACAGGCTCAGCACAGATAAGGTAAATGGAGAAATTCAAGCTAATTACCGATTTTACCCCGAAGGGCGATCAGCCCCGGGCGATTGAGAAGCTGAGCCGTAATATCCTTAAAGGCAACAAGCATCAGGTTCTCCTGGGGGTGACCGGTTCGGGCAAGACCTTCACTATGGCCAATGTGATCGCCCGGGTCAATAAACCTACCCTGGTCATTGCCCATAATAAAACCCTGGCTGCCCAGCTTTATACCGAGTTCCGGGAGCTCTTTCCTGAGAATGCGGTAGAATACTTCGTCAGCTACTACGATTACTACCAGCCCGAGGCTTATGTGCCCTCGACCGATACCTATATCGAGAAGGATGCCTCCATCAATGAGGAGATTGATAAGATGAGGCACTCAGCCACCTATGCCCTGCTGGAGCGCAACGATGTTATCATTGTTGCCAGCGTCTCCTGCATCTACGGGCTTGGCTCCCCCGAGGCCTACCAAGGGATGCTGTTATATCTGGAAGACCAGCAGGAGATTGAACGGGACAAGGTCCTGAAGAAGCTGGTGGAGCTCCAGTATCAGCGCAATGACACCGATTTCCACCGGGGAACCTTCCGGGTGCGCGGGGATGTGGTCGAGGTCCTTCCTGCCCACGAGGATAAGAAGGCTATCCGGATTGAGTTCTTCGGTGATCTTATTGAATCCATCTCCGAGATCGACCCCCTCCGGGGAAAGGTCCTGAGCAGGCTGAAAAAGATCGCTATCTATCCCGGAAGCCACTATGTCACCCCGGAGTGGAGGATGAAGAACGCCCTAAAGGCAATCCGGGAGGAACTTAGAGAAAGACTGAATGAGCTTAGGTCACAGAATAAGCTGCTCGAGGCCCAGAGGCTGGAGCAGCGCACCCTCTTTGATCTGGAGATGATGGAGGAGATGAGTTTCTGCACCGGGATTGAGAATTACTCCCGGCATCTGACCGGGCGCAAGCCCGGAGAACCCCCACCTACCCTGATAAATTATTTTCCCAAAGATTATCTGTTATTTGTGGATGAGAGCCACGCCACCATTCCCCAAACCCGGGGGATGTATCGAGGTGACCGATCCCGCAAGCAGACCCTGGTTGAATACGGATTCCGCCTCCCCTCCGCCCTGGATAACCGACCCTTGAACTTTGAGGAGTTCGAGCACCTGGTAAACCAGGTAGTATATGTTTCCGCTACCCCGGCCGAGTATGAGCTGGAGAAAAGCCGGGGGCTGGTAGCTGAGCAGATTATCCGGCCAACCGGTTTGATGGACCCGGAGATCAAAGTAATGTCCGCCGGGACTCAGGTGGATGACCTGTTGGAAGAGGTCCGGGAGCGGACCAATAAGAACGAGCGGGTGCTGGTGACCACCCTCACCAAACGAATGGCTGAGGATCTTACCGAATACTACCGGAGCCTGGAAGTTCGGGTCAGGTATCTTCATTCGGATATTGAGACCCTGGAGAGAACGGAGATAATCCGGGATCTCCGATTGGGGAAGTTCGATGTCCTGATCGGGATCAATCTGCTCCGGGAGGGGCTGGACATCCCCGAGGTCTCCCTGGTGGCCATCCTCGATGCCGATAAGGAGGGCTTCCTGCGCTCGGAGCGCTCCCTGATCCAGACCTGCGGGCGGGCCGCTCGGAATATCAACGGGCAGGTGATTATGTTTGCTGATGCGATTACCGGCTCAATGCGGGTGGCTCTTGATGAGACCAACCGCCGCCGTAAGATCCAGGGTGATTTTAATGAAAAGCACGGGATAACCCCGGAAGGAATAAAGAAATCAATTCACGACATCCGCCGCTCAATCTATGAAGCCGATTACTATACCGTCCCGGTAGTTGCCGAAAAGGAAGAGCCATACATACCTCTGGAGGAGATCCCCGGGATTATTAAGAGCCTGAAGAGGGAGATGAAAGAGGCTGCCGAGAATCTGGAGTTCGAGCGGGCCGCAGAGATCCGGGATAAGATTAAGCTCGTCCAGCAGAGTGAGCTGGAAATGAGAGGAGGCTGAGAGAAGAGCTAATGTCAAATGCCAAAGCTCAAATGCCAAATGAAAGCCAAAGCTCAAAGTTCAAATGAAACCCAAAGTTCAAAGTCTACTTCGCCGTAGTTCAGCCGGCGCTTTATCTCCGGCGAAGGTGGCTGGCTGCAATTACAAAATGAAAAATGTAATCGAAGGTTCGAAAAGGGGATAAGGGAGCTGTTGAAAAACCCTTCTTTAAGGAAATTTTCCCCATAAACTTCCTCTCCCCCTTGGGGAGAGGATAGAGGTGAGGGGGATTTTTTCTTTAATTAAACATTTGGATTTTGAATTTATTTATGATTTGGGATTTAGGATTTGATTAAGGTAGCTTAACTATGCCGGTTTACTGCGATAAATGCGGAGAAGAGGTTCCGGTTAATTCCCTTTACTGTCCATTCTGCGGGCAGAAGAGGGCAGCGGAGACTGTATCCCCGGAATTGCCGAAAGGGCCGGAAGAAGGCAGGTTGATTGCCAACCGCTACCGGGTCGAAAGCGAGGTTAGCAGAGGGGGAACAGGAGCACTTTATAAGGCATTCGACACCAGGCTGGAACAGTCAGTGGCGATAAGGATGTTCCCCGGAGAGCTGGCCCGGAACCCGCTGGCAGTGAAGGCTCTGAGAAAGGGAGTTCAGACAGCCATTAATCTGGCTCACCCCAATATTGTGAAGCTCCACAACTACCTACCCAGATCAGAGCTTAGCTGAAGCTCCTGCTTTTCCAGTAGCCTTCTATATTTATCAAGGATCACAAAGGTCAGGGAGTATACTTTTTGGCCATCAGCAATGATCTTCTGATGGAGGGGAAGTATCTTGATGTCGTAGCCTTTCTTTGGTGCTGCGGAAAGCTGAGAGGGAAGGAGGACGATGAAAGGTAATATTAAGATTAATTTTGTGGATAGCCTGAGGTTCATAATACCTTCTATCAATTATCAAAAAATCAGGCATCCAGATTGAATTTTTTCTTTAGCTCGGTGAGTTCCTGCTTCAAAAATTGGTTCTCCTCTTGAAGTTGCTCGACTGCTTTCTTGAGCTTAACCTTCTCCCGCCGCTTATGTGTTGCCCAGCTAACCACCTGGGAGATATCTTTGACATCATCGAGAGGCTTCAAGATGTAGCTACACACCCCCAACTCCATTGCCATCCTGGCTGATTGGAGGGAGCCGTAGGCAGTCATCATAATAAATTCCATCTCCGGATCTATCTTCTTTGCTGAGCCGATCAGATCCAGCCCGGAGATCCCGGGTAAATTTTTATCAATCAACATTAAATCAAAAGACTTGTCTGTTAGAAGCCCGAGACCTTGTTCTCCTGAGAGGGCAAGCTCCACCTCGTATCCCTCATTGGTAAGAAGTTCCTCCATTACCTGAAGAACCACCTCCTCATCGTCAACAACCAGAACCCTTGTTCTTCCAAGTTTCTCCTCCACCACTGCTTCTGGCCTTAGCTCTGCCGGCGCAGGTTCTGGCTTTATCTCTGCTGGTGCAGGTTCTGGCTTTAGCTCCGCTGCCTCCGGCTTTAGTTCTGCTGCCTGCGGTCTTAGCTCCGCTGGCTCCGGCTTTATCTCTGCCGGCGCAGGTTCTGGCTTTAGCTCCGCTGCCTCCGGTCTTAGCTCCGCTGGCGCAGTTTCCGGCTTTAGCTCCGCCGGCGCAGGTTCTGGCTTTAGCTCCGCTGGCTCCGGTTCTGGCTTTAACTCCGCTGCCTCCGGTCTTAGCTCCGCTGGCCTCTCCTCTGCCCTCGGCTCTTCCTTAACCTCTTCCATAAATTGCTCGAACTTCTCCCGGGATTCCTTAGGCTCCACCTTAATAACTATTGGCCTATCAGCTTCAATCTCCTCCGGGGAACGGGGGGGACCGGCTCCCAGCCCATCCAGTAACTCGGCTTCATCATCGGTAAGCTCCTCGAAGAAATTCTTTTTCCTTTCGGCCTCCCGGGCAAATTGCAGTGCCTCCTTGCTTAAGCCCTTCAGCTCCTGAATCAGCTTTTTATACCGGAGATTATCATTCTGTTCCCGGAGCGCCTTTTTGACCTTGGTCAGCAGGACATTAAGTCCTTCCAGGGGCTTCAGGAGATAATCGCAGGCCCCCTTATCCACCGCCTTCAGTACCGTATCCAGGGAGGACCCGGAAGCAATCATCATTATCTCAACCTCGGAATCAGTCTGTTTCGCCTGTTCAATCAGGGCAAAGCCATCTATTCCCGGTAGATCCTTATCAGTAATAATTAAATTTGCCCCATGCTCCCTCAGAAAATCAATTCCTTCTTCCCCGGATGGCTTATAGGTCGCATCATATCCCTGCTCCGCAAGACATCGGGTGGTGACTCCACCAATTTCCTCATCATGATCGATCACCAAAATCTTGTTTTTCTTGCCCATCTCCTGCTTGAACCTCTCGAGCTCCGCAGCAAATTTACCAATAATATGGCGATGTGCCTCTTTACCCCCACTCCTCTGCATAAATTCACCAGTGAGCTTTTTCAGCTCATTTACTACCTTCCGATTAATCAGGGTGCGCTTCTGTTTACTCATGGCCTTTCTTATCTTGACCCGCAGGATATCCAGGTTGTCAAAGGGCTTGGTCAGGTAATCATAGGCGCCCAGGCCGATCGCCTCGAGGGCCGATTCCAGAGAGGCATATCCGGTTATCATCAGCACCTCGATCAAAGGGTTTAGCTCTTTACATTGTCGGAGAACATCCAGACCGGAGATTCCCGGGAGGTTTTTGTCAGTAACTACCAGCTTAAAAGGAGATTTGCGGAGCTGCTCCATACTTTCCTCACCGGTTTTAGCAAGTGCTGTCTGGTATCCCTCACCGAGCAGAAGCTCCTCCAGCACCATCAAGACAACATCCTCATCATCAACCACCAGAATCCGATTGTCCTTCTCTATCTCGGCCTTATAGCTTCGCAGTTCCTCATTAAGCCGGGCAATTATATTTTCACCTTCCATTACTATCTCCTTGCTGATTAGCTGCCGGGAGCTTGATTTTGAAAGCGGTCACTGCCTTCTCTTCAAGTTCCCGGGCAATCTCCTCGGGGCTTAAAAGCTTAATCTCCCCCCGGTGATCCCCGATGATCTCCTGGCAAATAAAGAGCCCCAGGCCGGTACCTTTCTCCTTTCCCTTGGTGGTGAAGAATGACTTGAAGACATCGCCCCTGAGATCTTCCGGAATCCCATTTCCATTGTCGTAGACTATTGCCCCCACCCCTTGATCTTCAGCCCCCCGCAGGGTCTTTACTCCAATCAGGCCCCCATCTATCCCCTCAATGGCATCCCGGGCATTATCAATAAGATTAATAAATACCTGTTCAATCTGGTTGAAATCACCTTTTATCTTTGGCAGCCCGGGGGAGAGCTCGCGTAAAATTCTTATATTTGACTTCCGCAGTCCATGGGCCAGCAGTTCCAGAGCGGCTTCAATTGGCTCATTAATGTCAAAGGCAGTAATCTCCCCGGATTTACGGGAGAACTCTCGGATCCGTTGAAGGATCCCCTCCATCCTGACCGACTGCTCAACAATCTGAGTGACTTTCTTTTTAAACGGGCTGTCCTCGGGTAGCTTTTCCAGCATCATCTGGGCAAAAGACTTTATTCCAAAAAGAGGTTGCTTGATTTCGTGAACCACGGTGGCAGCAATGGTGCCCAGTTCCGCCAGCTTTGAGGCCTGGATTAGCTCTCCTCGAAGCGTATGCAGCTCCTCTTTGGCACTCCTTAGCTCCTCAACCAGCCCCTCCATCTCCCACCTTGATTCTTGAAGTTTATTTCTCATGCAATCCCAAATAGTGCATTAATTTAGGGATTCAAAGGCGGGTCGGATAAATCCGACCACTACGGAGATTTATCCATCAATAATGCATAATTGTAGGGGTTCGATTTAATCCGCCTCAGCGGATTCCGCCGCAGGCAGATTGATGGCCTACTTCGCCGAAGTCCCGATGGACATCGGGACGAAGGCTGAAAATCAAGCCCCTACGCTATTCCCAGAGATCCTTAGTTTTAATCTCAATCTCTGGCACAACGGTATCAACCATTATTTCCGGAGAAACCGCCTCTCTCCGATCTCCCAGGATACCTTCAGCGGTCACCACCAGGACATTTCTTCCTTCCTGTAAAGGCACTATACTTACAAAATTTCCATTAAAATCGGTCTCCGTCCTTACCCCGTTGATGGTTACTCGTGCCCCCACTGCGGTTGACCCGCTTACCAAAACCTCCCTTTTGTTAGTCCGCGCAGCGGAGGGCCAGGGCCATTTGATATCCAGGAAAACATTTTGGGGAACCTTACTTTTCATCATTGGCTTGTCAGGCCCTACCATTGCCACTTCCCCGGGAACTATCCGGGTTACCCCACTCTGGTCAGCCAGGGAAACCTCTCCTTCTTTGGCCGCTACCGTAAGAGATCCCTTCGGATCGACGGCCACGGCGAACTCACCCCCCTTGCTCTCCACCAGAGCCTCACCTCCCCCGGTCTCCACCTGAAACGTAGGCGCGGTGCCTGCTTTTAGTACGGCATATAGCTTTCCTTCCTCGAGCTTTGCCTTAATTTTATCTCCACTCACCTCCTGCAGGAGAAGCTCCGAGCCGGGTTCAACCCTGATGAAGGAGTCCTCCCCCATCTTTAGCACGGCCACCGAGTTCTCCTTGCTCCTTATCCGGGAATTCGCAAATATCTTATCCCCGGCCCGGAGGGGAATCCAGACCCCGCCGCTTTCGATCTCCACAATCCCCTCCAAGGAAGCCAGCACCAGTGCCCTTTCCGGGAAGATAATTCGGTAGACGAAAAAGCTGATGATCACAAAGATCAATATTGCCAGGGTGATTATAATTGCTCTTTTCAGCATATCAGGCTATCCCCGAAAATAACAAGCAAACCCACTGCTCAGCTTATCATAAAATTCAAACTATATCAAATGGGCCTTTACTGCTTCATGTTCAACCTTGTAGTGCTCACCTGTAAGCTTTTGGTTATCTTCCAAGGAGAAGCTCAGAATAAAGGCTGCTCCCTTCCCGGGCTCACTTTCGACATCAATCGTTCCCATATGCTCATTGATAATGCGATTAGTAACCGCCAGGCCCAGCCCGGTTCCCTGCCAGTTATCCTTGGTGGTAAAAAACGGATCAAAGATACGCTGGATAATCTCCTGGGAAATACCTCTGCCCGTATCGCTGATCTTCAAACGGACTGCTTTGTGGTCATCGCTTTCCGTAGCAATGGAAAGCACCCCTCCCTCCGGCATCGCATTTCGGGCATTAGAGATTATGTTTAGAAATGCCTGCTGCAGTTGATCGAAATCTCCATACATATCGGGCAGCTCGGGATCGAGCTGCTTATTGACAGAGATCTTCTGGGAAATAATCTCGCTTTTCGCCTGGGAAAGGGCGCCGTCAATAACACTATTCAGGTTAAGCGAGATATAGTTCCTGTCTTCCTGTTGTGACTGGGAAAACGCCAGCAGGCCATGGACTATCTCCTTGCACCTTTTTGATTGTTCCTCGATAGATCTTAATGCCCGGTAATCCGGATCCCCCTCTTTCTTCTTCATCAGCAGCAACTGGACAAATCCCAGGACGCCTACTAAAGGGTTGTTTAATTCGTGAGCGGCCCCAGCCCCCAAGGCCCCAATCGCTGCCATCTTTTGAGTTCGCAAAAGACGCTCATGCGTCTCTCTTAACTCCCGGGTTCTCTCTTCCACCCTATCCTGAAGCTCCAGGTTCCACCTCCTGATCTCTTCATTCTTTTTCTCAATCTGTCTCCGGGAGCTCTTTAACTCTCCGCTCATATAGTTAAAGGTCTTGGCTAACTGCCCAATTTCATCTTTGCTCTCTACCTCTATCTTATGATCGAACTTGCCCTTGGCGATCTCCAGGGCCCCCTGGGCACATTTTTTAACCGGCTCACTCACCCCCCGGGCAAAAACTATCCCGATAGTAACCGCTATCACGAGGCTGACTCCGATCCAGAAGAATATCCGCTCCCTCATCTTCCGGATACCAGCCAGGGCCTCCTCCTTAGGCTGCTGAACCACCACTATCCAATCCTGGAAGCCTACCGGGCCATAGGCACCAATGCTCAATGTCCCGTCCTTATCCACAAAATCCATCACCCCGTATTTTCTTTGTTGCAGAAACCGCTTAACAATACTCAACCCTTTCATATTCTCCCGACTCAGGGCCCTCTCCCGGGAAGGATGGAAGATCAGCTTTCCCTCCCCATCCACCAGATAGGCAATACCTCTTTTACCGAGGGAGAAACCTGCGATCATCTCCTGTATCTTGGCCAGGGAAAGCTCCACACCGAGAATCCACTTCGATTTACCTCCGTGAATATCGAAGGCAATCGCCAGTGGCGCTAACGGAACTCCCCTCTGCTTAGAGGTATAAACCGGCCCCATCGCTACTCCCTGGCTGAGCGCTGCCTTGAAAGGTATGTGTCGGCGGAACTCCTTAAGCTCTCCCGGGGATACGGATCGATCTCCCTCCTTCTGGGGGTCTTTCCCCCTTCTGGTATAAACGCTATCAATAATCTCTTTCCCGGAGCTATTTACCAGGGATATTATACTTATCTGATCAAACTGGCGGTAAAGGATCTTCAGACTACCCCGTTTGGCACTATCAGAGAGGGTCTCCAGCTTCAAGTATCTCACCCCGAATCTCAGGTTGGTAATTATATCGTTCAGGTATTTTTTCACCTGGCTGTTAATATTGGCTGCACTCTTCAACTGGAGTTCCTGAATCTTTCCCACAACCTCCTCCTGACTGATATTAATGGATGAATAGCCGGAGATAGCAAGAGGCACAGTAGAGATGAATAGCATAATGCCTATCAGCTTATAGAGTAGCTTCATTTTATTTGTCCCCCCAAATTTCCCAAAAGGCTAAAAAATGAACCTCCCCGCGGCAAGCCGCGGGGTATCTAAATTAATCTCCCCTCCCTTGATGGGAGGGGACTAAGGGGAGGGTGAAAGGTCTTAGCCCCTTTTCTAATCACCCCCTCATCTTTACCCCGATGAATCCCGATGTCTATCGGGAGGGCAAGTCCTCCCCCATTAAGGGGGAGGTAAGTATAAGGTAACCCTGTAGCAAGCTACCGGGAATTAACAAGTTAAAACTCAAGACCTAATAAAAAGGGCTTGATAAATCAAGCCCCTTACAAAATATTACTCCTTACTCAAAGAAACAAAAGAGGCACTGACACTAACCTACGGTAAACTGGATTTACTGCACGCCCAAACCCCATTGCTTCCGTTTGGCTTCAATGTTGCTCCCTGCCACCTCGCTAAAGCGCCAACACTAACGGCTCGTAGTGGTATCCCATATCCACCTTACCTGTGTCCGTTACCCCATCGGTGCGGGTGGTTTTGTCGTCCATACCAAGGTTTGCTGCGGTGTCGCTGCCGATATCGACGCATGGGCTGTTGACCGTCTCACCGCCTACTCCACTGTGACTCAGGTAGTAAACACCCATAGGGCCGGTCACAAACAGCGGAATATCAGCGTCCGGATTAAAACCGATGTTGCCCACGCCTTCGTAACCCCCTTCTACATCGCTGTAGGTAACGATCGCCGTGGAAACTCCGTCACTATTACATATCTCGGGATTTTCTACCGCATAATCGCCCCACAGGATGCTGTTGGTTATAATGGGTGAGGAAATATTGGCATTACATATCCCGCCGCCAGAATCTGCCCAATTCATGTGAAAGGTACAGTTGTTTATTGCCGGCGAAGAGCCGTGGTTATAGATTGCTCCGCCCTCGTTCGAGAGCATGCTTTCACAATAGTTATTGCTAAAGATGCAATTAGTTATTAAGGGCGAGGAGTACTCGTTGTATATCCCACCACCTTTGACGGCCGAGTTTTCGGAGAAAGCACAGTTGGTTATCTCGGGATTGGAGGAGAGATTGGCCATCCCGCCGCCGTAGACTTCAGTATCCTCTGCCCCAACCCAGTTGTTATTGAAAGTGCAGTCGGTCACCACAAGGTTTATCACACCTTCGTTATACATCCCGCCGCCGTAAGCACCGGCCGTGTTGCCGCTGAAGTTGCAGTTGGCCACCACGAGGTCAGCTACATTAAAGTTATACATCCCCCCGCCACAATCGTCTGAGGGGGAGATACCAATGGCGTTACCGCCCTTCACGATAAAACCGTCCAGACGGGCGTTCGATGCACCGACAACTACATGGTAGCTCACGCTCTGGCCGTCGAGGATGGTCGGGTGATCGGCCGGATTGCCGAGCACGGAAAGAGGGACTTCCGTCCCAACGAAGCCGCCGTATATCTCAACCCCGTCCTTCATGGTAAGCACCGGCATTGTATTATCGGGGGCGTTATATGTCCCTTCCGCTACCCAGATCATATGGCCGCTTGCTGCGACATCCACTGCAGGCAGAATAGTAGTAAAAGCATTATCCCACGATGTCCCTGTCCCGTCGCCCGTGGCAGTGGTGTTCACATACCAGATAGTCGGAACATTTAAGGTCACTGTTACCGAATCGCTCCCGACATTTTCGCAGTAATCCGTCCCCTGGGCAGTAATAACTATGGAAGAAACAGTAACCCCCAACAGAACCACCGACCAGTTGCCCCCGGGATCAACCGCAGACAACTCACTGTGCCCCTGGTCAGTAGTAACCGTTACCGTGGTTATATCGGTATCGGCAGTCCCAGTAACTGTTATATCTCCGGAAACTGTTACCTCTGCGGCCATGATTACAGTCACTCCATCAATCGGAGAGGTAATGGTTACCACCGCCTCCGTATCAATATCATAAATCAAGTCATTTATCTCTGACTGATTTCCACAAGCATCCACCGCCATAAACAATAGCACCGTATACTCATTGATAGGAATCGGCCCGGTATAAACCATACCCCCAGGACTAAGCTCACCGCCATCGGTGGTATAGTAGATCGTCCCGTCACTCGCACTCAGGCTTACCGCAGTCGCACAGTAGCTCCCACTCGCCGGAGTAGCCGTCAAGCCGGTCGGCGCCTCATTTTCAATATCATAAACCTCGATCACTATGTCTGACTTGTTGCCACAGGCATCCTCTGCCATAAACTTCAGGGTTGCATCCTCTCTAATATTAATCGGCCCCGTATACTCTATGCTATTGACAACAGGCCCACTCCCTTCAAGAATATAGTAGATTACTCCGTCACTCGCGCTCAGGCTTACCGTAACAGTCCCACAGTAACTACCCCCTGTTGGAGAAGCCGCTAAGCCGGTCGGCGCCTGATCATCGTAGGAATAAGTGCCGGGCAGTCTGTTGGGGTCGCCGGCCGCAGGGGTTATCGTCACCTCAGTATAATCCCCACCCGGGGCACTGATCACAATGGAGGTATCACTCCAGGAAATAACTGTTGCCTCGGTTCCATTGAAGCTAACAGTGCCGGTATCCGGTCCAAAATATGAGCCGCTGATGGTCACCGGCTCACCGGGACATCCGGTAGTAGGCCCAATACTGCCAATGTTGGTTACCACAAAAGCCTCAAGTAGGATACCCGTTTTTCCATCGGGGTTAGTTATAGTAAGATCATAAATACCTGGCGGCAGTCCGGCGGGAACTATTGCGGTGAGCTTTTGGGAATTATGGAAAATAATACCTTTTAAAGGATTGTCCTCTAAAGAGGCAGTGATGTTTGTTATTATTTCGGCTTTATCATCTTCGTCCAATTTTTCCTTTATCTGGACAAGGAAGCCTTCTCCTGTTATCTCTATATTTGTGGAAATGCCGTTCCAGCCCTTATTAGGCTTTATGGCGTTAGGAGATGGGGAGATTTTTTTCTCTTCCGCACACCCCATAAACCCTATCAGGGCTATGGCTAAAGCAATAGATAAATTTTTGAGCTTCATAACATTACCCTCCTTTATATATTATACTATATTCCATAGAATATAAGCAAAAAATGTTCCAGTTCCTGGAAAAACAAAGGGAATCTCCAATTTAGTGGGGAATTTAGATTTAACTCCTTGATAATCAAAGACTTTTAGGGCAAAATTTTTAAACTATAATGCAATAATGGAGAATAAAAGATAAGCCCATTTAATGCATTAATCAAAATACTATGAAAAAAATACCCAGGGGTAGAAAAAATGTCAATTATTGGAAATAACCACGACCCCTCTTTTATTTTATTCTGTCAAGAGTGCGGGCCTGAGCCTGTCCTTTATCATTTTTTTACTGGACCCTGCCATTCCTTGCTACTCCCTGCTATTCCCTACTATTCCCTGGCTAATAAGGAAAGCGCCCGTTTTATCTTTAATTCAAGCTCCCGACCCCGTTTCTCTGGGCTTCATATATTGCATTGTCCCGTCCAGGACCACCGCGACCTTTGCCTCCGCGGGATAGTCTTCCTGAAGGATGGCCAGGACCTCCGGCCAGGTCTTCACAACCGTTGCGTCATCAATGTGGCAGAACCAATCGAGGCCGGTCCGGTCCGGATGGGGGGCCATTACGATGAGCCTTTTTAACAGGTTCGACATAACACCCTTCAGCTTGGGGGCGAAGTGGCGGCCGCCGTAATCAGTCCCCCAACCCCGCATCACATAATGGGGAACCTGTCCTTCGGGAGCGTCGGAAATCAGGACAACAGTCCCCTCTCCCAGCTTGACAAGCTGTAAAGCTATTACAAAGGAGATGCCCGATTCGTTGGCCTTGGCGTAGGAGTTTGCGATTACTATTTCATACCCCGCGGCATAGGGCGCCCCGTAATGCTCCCTGCCCTCTTCCGCCCCGGCGGCATGGGTGGCCCGGAAAGGCCCGGCATAGAGATTAGTAATCTCCCCCCGGCGGTTAATCAGACAATCCACCTTGAACTCCAGACCCGCCGCCTCACCGGCGGCATCGACCTCAGCCCGCATAATATTATTTTCAAAGTTCCCCAGTCCCGTGCTATGCGGGTCACGGTAGAATTGATTATGAAACTGATTGATACTTTCTATCCCGGCAACCCCGGGAAAGACAATCTTTGCTCCCCCCCCAAACCCGACATGAACATGGGGGGTAATGCATCCGATCCCGATTTTCAGGTCACAGGCCATGAACTCGCGATTAAACCAGAGTTCCACCCCGGTGGAAGTCCGTCCAATCCACACCGTGTTCTGGAAGGGATCATGGTTGTAAACGGCGTAATTCTCGACAATCTCAGCACCCAGTTTCTTGCGGGCGTTGATCATGTCATAAGCCCCGTGGGAGCCGAGGGCCCAAATAAAGCGAATCTGGTCTCTCTGCATGCCGGCCCGATGGAGCGATTCCAGCACATACTGGCCAACATCTTTGATGGGCGTCGGTCGGGTCATATCGTCAAAGACAATGACCGCCTGTTTTTTACCCCTTGCAATTTCATCAAGCGGAGGGCCCTGGCAAGGATTGTTGACCTTTTCCCTTATCTGTTCGGATGTGAGTCCGGGCTTATCAAAACCGGGCGAGTTTATCGGGTCAACTTCCCAGCGGTCCGGAAAGCTCAGCTCACATTCCTCGTTTTCATACCAAAGTCTGGAAGGGATCGAAATTTTTTTCATTAATTTTTCCTTTCTCCTTAAATGGGACAATAGAGGGCATTATTAATATTTCAATGATTTAGTAAGGGATTTGGGGGCAGAGCTTGACATGAAACTTAAGATAGGTCACGCGTAAATAACTAACTTCTATAAGTTTCAGTCAAGTGTCAAGTCAAGCTCTGACCCCCTAAAACATAAACCTATACCCTACGGCGGGGAGCAGCCCCCCGATATTACCCTCTATTGTTGAGCTCGAGGTCTTGAGCTCTGAATCCAATCGGGAGTAAATATATTTAAGCTCCACCAGGGCATTGCCCGGGCCGAGCTTCATCTCCACTCCGCCCAGACCGTGAACCCCGAATACCCAGGAGGTGGAGGTGAGGCTGGGCTGGCGGGAGTAGGAGAGCCGAGAATTAGTAACCAGCACCCCTAATCCTGCCCCTACATAGGGCCGGAGCCAGCCATAGGGAATCCGGTATATCCCATTTACGAAGATGGGAATAATTTTCAAATCCATCCCGAGCTTATAATCGCCAGCCTCATTTCGACCGGACTCCTCATTGGAGGAGGAATAATACCCTGCCTCCAGGGAAATAGCGGTGACTCTGCTGAGCCAGGGGAGGATATAGCTACCCTCTATCCCCGGATAAATGCCCGAGACCTTCCCGAAGTTTGTAATATAGCCGAATTTTGGCCCGATCCCGAAGCTCCTTGGCTCGGGCGTTAATATAATCTTAGTTACCTTAGTAAAGTCCCCCCGGGGATTAGTGATCGTAATTCGGGCAATCTGCTCATGCTTCTCCCTGGAGGCGATATAATTAAAGGAATAGCTTCCATCCCCATGTTCCTTCACCTCCTCCACCCTCCCCCGGGAAGCGGTAACCACCAGTGATTCACCGATTATCGGATTCCCGCTGGCATCAGTGATTTTAGTAGTGATCCTGGAAGAGGAGGTCCCATCGGCCTGAAGGGAAAGGGAAGTGGCTTCGACCGCAACCAGGGCCGGCTTGCCGGTTACCAGGCTTACCCGCCCTTCCTTTTCCAGAAAGAAATACCTCCTCCGATCTCTACCTATCCCCATCTTCAACGAGGCCCTAATCCTGATACCTTCTTTATTTCGCTTCTTCGGACTCGTTAACCAGGCCGTATATACCCCATCTCCTCGATCCTCAATTTTGCTCAGCTTCCCCCGATCGACGAGTATCCTCACTGCCTTTCTCGGCAGGGGATTTCCTGCCTGGTCTTTTAGCTCCACCCGGATAGCCGCCCGGGAGCGGCCATCAGCCACTAAAGACCTTGGCTTTACTTGTAAGCTCATCCCGGTAGGGAGAAACCCGGCCCATAATTTAACCTCCCCTGAATCCCTCAGCACCTTCCCCCCTCCGGGGATATGAGCCTTTATACTCACCGTCTTTTGCCTTTCGCCCCCGGGCAATCCCGCCGGGGTGAAATAATCGGTTACATAGACCCCGGGGCTCTCCTCCCTGACCGGAGAGACCTCGCCGGTACTCGCGGTAATTATTACCTTTCCCTTTCTCTTGGGCTTGCCGAATCGGTCGATTACAAATACCCTGACCTTTGCCCGGGAGTTACCGTCAGCCAGCAACTTCTGGGGAGCAATATACATCTTCATTAACTTGAATCCGGATACCTTAAGATCCATAGTCTCCTTACTTACATTTCCGACGGCATCAGTTACGGTAAGGGTGGCATATTTAAACCCCGGAGGAACCGTCAGGGGAAGCTCAAATTCTCCACTTTCCCCGGAATCTACCACCCCTAACTCCTCTTTGCCGACCCTGATAGCCACTTGAGAATTGGGCTCGGTCCGCCCTTCAAGCCGGGTTTGGCCAGTAAGTGGAATCGGAAGCATCTCCATTGCCGTTAACCTCCCGGACTCCGCCATTATCGTAACAATTGCTACCTGAGGATATTTTTCCGGAGGAAGAGTGTAGCTCACCCGGTATCTTCCCTTACCAAGGTTCTTAATCCCGGTAACCTTACCCACTGTGCTCTCGACGGTTAATTTCGCATCCTCGATAGCCTGACCAATTTTGTCCTTAACAGTAATACTTAACTTTATCTTCTTTATCTTCCCGGCAATTACCACACCGGGACTGAATGAGGCTGAGATGGATAGACCTTGATAGGGATAGGCCTTTATCCTGAAGGCCTTGGAGACTATCGATCCCGGGAGCCGGGCCCGGGCAGTGATTTTGATGAATTTTGTCTCTATGATCTCCGGAGGGGTAAGAAAAACGGTATAAAATCCCGGGGTTAATTCCTCAGGTACGGTAATTGCCCCTATCTCGGTTTTGACCTCAAGGGCTTGGTTTTGCAGGAGACGAGCTTTTGGATCTAAGATAATGAAGGTGAACTGATACTGAGAGGTCCCGTCACCGATGAGCCTCTGGGTTAGTGGAAGCAGCTCTATCCGGAAGCCTTCCGGTTGGGCGTAGATAATTTTGGGATTAACCAGCAGAAATGCAATAACTATAATGCCCTGAATAATCCCTTGGGAAAATCTGCTCATCACGAATTCTCCCGCTTGCACGCAGGATTTAAGCCTACTTCGTCCGCCTGAGGCGGACTACGAAGGCTGAGTCCAAATGCCATAATCAAAGGATTCAAATCCCTGCTACTCCCTGCTATTTACTATTCCCTCAGTTTCTTCAGCCTCTCCAGCTCACTTTGCATCCTTAAATTGAACTCCGTCAACCTCTTATTAGCTTTAGCCATCTCCTCCAACTTCTTCCTGAACTTAAATTTATTATCCTGCTTTTCCAGAGCCTTTTTAATATTATTTTTAACCTTTACTATATCATCAAAGGGCTTGGTTAAATAGCCAATCACCCCTAATTCTAAGGCCTCCGTAACGGATTCAAAGGAGGCATATCCGGTAACTATGATCATCTCGGTATCCGGACTTAGCTTTTTAGCCCTTCTAACCACCTCCAGCCCGTTTATTCCCGGAAGGTTTTTATCTACGATAACTAAATTAAAAGACTCCCTCCCGATGGCCTCCAAACCTTCCTCCCCGGTTCTGGCTACGCTCACTAAATACCCGTCCTCAGCTAATAGCTCCTGAAAGAATTCAAGGACTACCTCCTCGTCGTCTATGATTAAAATGCTTTTCTTATTTTGCTCCATTCCTTATCCCAAATAATAACCAGGTTTGTCGGGGTCGGATTCATCCGACCCTAAAGAGGGTTCGATAAATCGAACCCCTACCTAGCTTTTCTTATTTTGCTCCAATCCTTCGACAACCTCAGGACAAGTTATTATTTCCCAAGATAGGGCTGACACAGAGGTCAGCCCCGACAGGAACAAAAAGAGCTTGATAAATCAAATCCCTACAAAAATCAATCAATATTTTGCATTTTGCAATTTATATAGTCCAGGCCCGCTTATCTCCTCCGGGCAGACTCTACCATCTCCCGGGCATAATCCCTGGTCTTGTCAGTGATCTTTACCCCGGCCAGCATCCGGGAGATCTCCTCGATCCTCTCCTGCTCTTCTAACTTCTTGACGGTAGTAATTGTCCGCTTCCCCTCAACCAGCTTGGAGACGTAGTAGTGGGTGTCCGCATAGCAGGCGATCTGGGGGAGGTGAGTAACGCAGAGAACCTGAGACCCATTAGCCACCTCCTTAAGCTTCTTTCCTACTACCTCAGCAATGGCCCCACCGATTCCGGCATCGACCTCATCGAAGATCATGGTTTCCCCCTCCCCTCCCTTGATCAGGATCCTTTTCAGTGCCAGCATGATCCGGGAAAGCTCACCTCCCTAGGCGATCTTACTCAGGG
>SDBT01001531.1_pt1 | contig 40891 bp, 70 predicted proteins | sample 2277101 | NCBI WGS metagenome assembly SDBT01 (sample SAMN10404973, study PRJNA504765) | marine sediment metagenome | isolation source: marine sediment core GS10_PC15, 103 cmbsf | place: Arctic Ocean: Southern Knipovich Ridge | collected 2010 | reverse complement strand
CCTGCTAAGTCCCCTGATACATTTAATATGGAAGTCAATACAAATGGCCTTCCAGTAACATCAGCAGTCAATGTAATTACCGCACCTGCACTTGTTGCTTTAATTCCTACTAAGAGCAATGCTGCTGCATGACTCACTACAAAGTCTGCTGCAGAAACAGTTAAACTAGTTGTGAATGTTGCCAGATAATTAACACTATTGATCAACACATTAGCAGTACCAGAAGTGCCCGTCAATGTTGCTGTGCTAACTTGAGCTGTTGTGCCATTAGCTATAACAACCCTTTTAATCTGATCCCCTGCCGGTAATGCACTCGCATCTCCATTAGGTAACGTTTCACTACCATCAAAAATTGCTTTCCAAACGCCATCAATTACATTGTAATCAACATCTGGCAGGCCATCATCTGATACGCCTGCTGTTACAGTTTTCTTAGTCTTGTCACCAAGCCAGAAAATTCTAAATATATCAGCATCAACTCCAGTTTGGAATACCCTTACCTCTGCCTCAAAGACGTTGGTTCCAGTTATTTCATTCTGTTTAATACCTCCAACATTAGTAACATTCTCTAGGATAGTATTTTTATAATCCTGCTTGCTGTATGCCGCCTCTGCTTTAAATTCCTCAAGTTCAAATTTCTTTTGAGTCTGCGGAGCAGAAGAACCTCCTTGGAAGCCATCAGCATATTTTTTAAGAATCTTCTTAAGTGTCCCAAAGAACGAAACCTTTAAAGAACTCTTTACCGTAAAGATAACCCTGATCCCTAATTGATCTGGCCTCGTACCTGTAAATAAAGGTCTAAGGATTATATCCTCATTTTCTTTTCCGTTAAACTCAGATCCTTGAGTGATGAACCCAGAAAATAATGCACTAGGCATTTTAACAAATTGAGCTGCACCTGCTCCAACAGCAGCTACGGTTGGTACAATCCAGCCTCCTCCAAATAGCACTAATGCTGTTATGAATAATAAGGAAAAGTTGGTAAGTAATTTGCTAAAGTTTTTCATCTTTTAAGTTTTATTTTCAGTTTAAATTTCGTGATCTCTCAATGCCTGAGCATCTTTATCTTTGCCTCTTAAGTGCTCCGGTAAGTTCTCATTTTCCTCCGTTAATATTCCTGCATCCCCAATGCTAACAACCTTTACTTTCTTGCCACCTTTTTGTTTGGCCTTGAAAAGTTGAGATTTCAATTTCTTTGCCTCCGCTTCTGACTTAGCCAATTTAGACTCTAGGTCAGTTTCCTTTTCACTCTTAACAGGCTTTTTGTCTTTCTTAGGATCTTCCTTTTCCTCTTTCCTTCCAAGTAATTTATCTAGGAAAGATCTGTGAGATGGAAGTTTGTTAGCTTTTTGTTCTCCTTTATCACCCTGCTCGCCTTCCTCTTCTTCCTCCTCCTCTTCTTCTTTTTCTTCTTCAGACTCTTCTTCTTCGCTTCCCTTTTCCTCTTCTTCCTCATTTTCTTTTTCTTCTTTTTCTTCCTCTTCTTTATTTTCTTCCTCCTCCTCTTCCTCCTCAGCATAAAACTCAGCTAAAAACTCTTTATGCTTATCATTAAGATAAGCGCAGGCCTGAATTGCCTTAACATCATATACAGCTTCAAAATCGCTTGGATCAACAATCTCATCAACCAACCCTCTTTCTAATGCTTCCTCCGCATCAATAAATTCATCCTTTGCCATAAGAGCCTTTAGGTCTTCTTTTGAATCAGTCGCTTTCTGATCGAACACAGCAAGCATCCTCTCATTGATCAACTTCATATCTTTCACTGCTTTCTCAACATCTTCAACCTCTCCAAAGGCACCACCCCTGACGTTATGAATTAAAAGAACCTGATTCTTGCTCATTATTCTTTTATCGCCTCCTTGAGCTAAAACAGCAGCAGCACTAGCAACTGCACCAACAAGATTAGTTTTTGTTTCCACTTTTTGGGATCTGATAAAATCATGTATATCTAGTCCCTCTAATGCGGAACCACCCAGAGATGCTATATTGAATACAATAGATTTAGGCTTTGCACCCTTAATCTCTTCTTTCAAATTTTTCATTGTATTCCCTTCCTCGAAAAAACTTTCACCGATTACTCCAAATATATCAACATGAACAACGCCGTCTTTTTGCGCCCTTACTTTGATGAACTTATTTGCTTTGGGAGTCTTTTTAACTTTTGACATAATTCGGTTTTAGTTAATACTATTCTGCAAGTATACGTTATGATAATACCAAAAGTCAAATGTTTTACTGAGAATCTATTCTACGGAATTGAAAAAAGAATTATCAGAATACTTTGATATCCGTATAATGATAGAGGCACTTATTCACAAAACTCTTGCTGACATTGAACTCTAACGCTGTTTCAATGCAGGCTGCTTTCCCTAACATCCCCTGATCATTCATTTTATCGAAATATGCTTTCTTTACTAAAAACCTCCTAGCTCTTTGAATTGTGATCAATCCGATTTCGAACATTTTAAAGACAGGGATCTCTATATCTGAGTTAGAAATCCTCATCTTTTCAATCTCTTTAATCGTCTTTTCTATGATCTCCGTATTAGTCATTAATCCGCTTCTAGGACTGCTACTCTCTTTTGTACCGTTGTTATTTCAGACTCCAATACCCCAACTTTTATATTATTTAATCCTTCCGTAAGTAACTCAACCGCCTCCTGCCTACTTATCGCCCCGGTAGATCCTGCATTCGCTGCTGCTATACTTGGGGGTAATATATTAGGTGGAGCACCAATCGCCCCTCCTGCCTGAAATCCCGGTACTCCGGCAGCCCTGAATGCTTCTGCTCCCCCTAGTCTGGCTTGTTGCATAGGATTTAGCACTACTTCACCCATCGAAAGCAATGCAGGAACGTCGTCTTTGCCGTCATAAGTGCCAGGAATTAGCCCCCCCTCTGCAAATCCTGCAATAGTTTGGGCTGCAATAGTGCCGATACCTATACCCGCCCTTATGTTTGCTGCTGTAGTTTGGGCTGCGGTAATTGGAATACCTATTGGCCCCAATAGAGCGTTAGCCGCTGCAATAGCAGCTATCTCACGTTGCAAATTAACTACTATACTAGCAACTGCCAGGGCTTTGTCCGCTGCAAAGAGGACGACTTGCAGGGCTGTATTTTCACCTGCGAGCCCAGCCAATATTTGTAGTCCCGCCCTTGTTGCAGCGACCTTAGCATCTTGCAAGGCTTGCTCGCTATTTGCTAATCTTTCATTGCCTTCTATGACCTTTTTTGCAGCGTCATCTCTATTTTTCTGTTTGGCTTTCTCGAATTTAGCTTCTGCCTGTAGCTCTAACTGATCAAATTGGTCTTGTGCTACCCGTAGTTCCTCCTCCGAGATAACCTTATTCTCCGCTAAAGCTATTTTTTGTTCATCTAATTGAGCTAACTCGTCATTAAATGCCAAGGTCAGTATAGCTAATTTTTGAGCCTCCTCATCTTGAATTAACTCTATTTCGTTATCAATAGATTGCCGTAACAAATCCTCGCTGATCGCATTCAGTTCCTTTGTTTCCTTTTCAAGCTCTGCCTTTTCTTTTTTTCTTGCAGCCGCCGCATCCTTTTCTCTTTTTTCGAACTCTTTCTTTTGCTTATCTGTTAGTTCCTTTTCAGACTCACCTAGATCTTTATTGATATCAATTTCATCTTCAGCTGCCTCCTCTGTTACTTTCTTTCTTATACCTAGCCTGCTTATCAAAGATTCAAGGGCATCAGTCTCTGCCTTTTCTCGGTTCTCTAGATTTCTAATATTTGTTCTAGTAAAAAAATTATCATCTTTTAATTGTTCTTCAAAAAGTGCCTTTTGTGTTTTACCTAATTTTTGTGATGCCTCAGCGATTATTTCTTCTTTGGCTTGCAGCTCTATTCTCGCCAATAGAGCAGCGTTCGCCCCTCTTTGAGCTTTCTCAATATCTTCTAAACTGGATTTTTCGGTTAATAGGTTAGGTAGGTAATCACCATATGATGTATTGATCTTATCTATTAACCCTACCCGTTGTTCCTGAGTTATGTTACCAGACTTTAATAATTCAAATTCTGCATTTAGTTGGATATTTGTATCACGTAACTTATCTGATAGCTTGGATTGACTTGTCACTAATCCCAGTATCTGTGTTGCGAATTTAATAAGCCCTCCTATTAGTTTAGCTATAATCCCATCACCTGACTCAAGAGATAATATAAATCCTTCCCATGCAGAGTTTAATAGCTTTGTCTCCCCTGTTAAAGTATTTAGCTGCTCTTCAGCCATCCTTTCAGCAGTACCACCAGCATTTATTAATTCTTTATTTAAAACATCTACTTTATCTGCGCCATCTAAAAAGGTTAGAAATGCTGTAACAGCACGTTTATCGGTCAATTCCAATGCGCCGGCAACATCAATACCTTTTTCTTGCAATTCTTTTAATGCAGGTATAAATTCATCTAATGATTTAACAGGGCCTCCTAATGCTTTGGCCAAATCGCCATTTGCATCCGCAAGTTTCAAAAATATGCTTCGCAATGAAGTTCCTGCTATTGAAGCATCAAGTCCTGAGTCTCTTAATACACCAAGCAATGAAGATGTTTCTTCAAGTGTAAATCCTAACCCTTTAGCAATAGGAGCAATTTTAGCCATTGATACTTCAAATTCTGCTAAACCTATTGTTGCTGTACTAGTAAGAGTCTTAGCCAGAACATCAACAACTCTTTGTGTTTCGCTGGCATCTAATCCAAATCCCCTAATTACCTTCCCTGTTACTAATGCCGCTTGTGCCAAATCCTCTCCTGTTGCCGCAGCTAATTGAGAAGTTGCTTCAGTAGCATTTAAAATCTCTTCAGTTGAAAACCCTAATTTTGCAAATGCAACCTGCAAAGATGTTATCTCAGATGCCGTAAAAACAGTAACCGCTCCCAACCTTTTTGCATCCTCCGTTAGTTCGGATATCTCGCTTCTGGTCTTGCCTAATATAGAAGCCAAATCTGCATTAGCTTGTTGGAAATCTTTAAAGATTTTTATGGCGCCTCCTATTGTGCTTGCAATCGCCCTTGCCCCAAAAGCCACACCGATAGCTAAACCAACTTGCCTAAAGGAGTTACTAACAGCTTTATTAACAGATGTGAATAACCCTCCTGTCTTCTTGAACTGTCCGCTCTGTTGCTGTATCGACCTTGTAGTCTCTCCTATCCTTTTCCTGAGAGCCTTTTGTCTAAGCTCGCTCTTGGCAAGACTAGCATTGAATAGCTTATTTTCCCCTCCTGCCTCTTTTGCTTGCTTCCTAAACTTCGCTGTATTGGCAGTAGTCTTGATTAGCTCCCCCGTCAGCTTAGTTAACTCCCTCTGTTGCTCATTAGTACCTTTAATCTCAATTATAAAACCTACCGTTCTAGTTGCCATTAGATTACTGGTTTTGACATATTAACAATCTGAGTCGTCCCATCCTCTGCTGTATAATACATTGGTGTCGTGACATCATTGATAGTTGTCACCACCTCCCCTCCTCCTCCCGGCTTTATAGATCCATCTTTATCAAAGATCATTAGATTCTTTTTGTTATCCGCATCTCCTCCTCCTATGATCAGTTGAGCATCTGCATCCTTAATATTATCTTTACCCATTAATATTTGGTTATTCGACTGCTGAGACAATCCAGATCCTAACAACATACCGGATGCAAATCCATTGGTCGTATTTCTTAATCCTCCCACAAATAACAGGTTTCCATTACCATCAAGTGACACGAAAACTCCGCCACTATTTCCCTCTGCGAATATTGTAAAGTCAGGTGGCAACTTAGGAACAGTGACAGGCCTTGGGATAGACTTTATATCTATCGCTTTTAGCAACTCAACGGCTGTCAGCTTCGCATCTATTATTTTATAATTGATGATCCTCTGTAAGAAGTAATATGAATCCTTAACAAAAATCGGGATCCTGAAATCTATATTTGCTACATCCCTATCCGTCAAATTGAAAAACGACTTTCTGATAAATCCCTGATCGCTCGTAACCTGAAACCCTTTATAAAACCGATTGAACAACCCTAGCTGATTATCTCCATCCACAAAGTTTAATGAGATATTAGAATCGTTAACATCGTCAATTGATAGCATATTAGGATAATCAGACCTAGTATCTCCCTCGAAATCCCACGTTTGGCCAACTGGTATTGCTTTAACGCCATTATAATATAGCAACCTTGGCATAAAGTTTGTTGACTTCTCGGACACATCCGGGGGTGCAGGGTTATCTTTCCATAGTTTAGGAATCTCTATTGTGTCCAACCCTATCTCTGGTGCAGTATCCATTAATGTAGGTGCAAGATCTCTAGGACCTATAATTGATTCTCCCCTAGCAAATTGATTTGGGTTCGTAAACTCCACAGATCCAAACACCTGCTGTGTTACATCCTGAATAGACTGCAACACAGCATCATTACCATCACTAGCATATGAATATATGATATCTTTCCCTAGAGATCCACTGATCTCCTTGATCTCTATCGGACTATCCTGATCCTCTTTCAACGTCCAATCAATAGCTTGGTTAGTGTTTTTATAGAAGCTATCCCTTGGCTCCATGAAGGTCTTTCTGGCTTCTACACTTGTATCAAAGAACAGATTACAAGCATCTCTTATATTCTCGACAAATTGAAGCTGAGTCCAATCCGGTAGCTGTTGCGCTAACGGAACTTCTTGGTTAGGTGATATTTTTCTGGAAACGTCATTTGAGAAAAAAGATCCAATTCGTAAAAGATTCCACGTATCATCAATTGAGGGGTTGGTGACTTGGGTTAAATGGTTTGTCATTTCGACCCTGATTCTGTCTCCTGCTAAGAAGTTTATAATTGGCGTTTCGGAAATAATATTGACAATCCCAAGAACACCACCACGCCTAACTGTTGTGCCCGGTATAGGCACGCCATTTTTCAGAATCCTTATTGTTGTAAATGCAAAAAGCACAAGCAGATCCACCCTTATGTTGACTGTGAATTTCTGACTACTATCGACATCTATCACATATTCCATTGTTCCCTCAGTTACGTCCCCTACTGCTGGAGACCCCGTCTCATCATCTGAATCATCTGGCCTTACGCTGTTTTCGACTCTAACCTTTTTTGTAATGTCATTAACATCTATAACTTTAAAATATCCGTTGTTAGAAGCACTACTTGCACCAGATACATCGATATAGCTTCCAACTATTACCTTGCTTAAATCAGGGGATCCATCAAAGAATATGTCAATTTTCGATGGCTCAAAAGCCAAATTCCCAAATTGATGTAATATATCTTTAATTGGTAATTGAACAATGTTGGTATCAAAATGCCCACCCGTATCAAAAAACCCTGCTGTAGTCTCATCATTAAATGGTACAATGGTGAATGTAAATTGTCCCCTTCTCGTAGCCAGTGTATCCTCAAGAAGCCCAGACCGAAACAACCGGTCAGTCCTAAAGGACCCTAGTTGCTTGAATACCTCCTCTGTAAAGGGTAGGTATAGTCTTTTAAAAAGGTCATCATCAACAAAATCCCCATCTATCTTTATGCCTAATCCATTAAAGATCTTTTTCATTAATGGTTGAACCTGAATAGCAGGGAATCGGTCTGTTATGCTTACTGCCGTATCTCCATCAAACTTGCCATAATTGATCAAAGGATATACGTAGATTCTGCTTTCATCTACTGTTTCGGAGGCGTCAATACTAGCTTTATTATATATATGATCTTGATCACTAAGGTCTAAACTCTGTAGGCTTAACTCGGCTGCCCTTTCTTTCCAATCTCCATTGTCCCCAATTAAAACGACCCTGATAGCTTTTACTACTCCATTCGATCTCCTTATCCTTTCATTGACCTTTGTATGCCCCTCAAGGATCTTCGTTCCTCCGACCTCAATAAACGAAGCAGGCCTGTCTTTTTGATCCAACGGATCCACCGCATTCTCATCATGGGGATGCCTGAATTTAAGTAAGTTCTGTTTTGTGCCCGGAAGTAGGATACTCTTAGAGGTGCTTTTTTTGATAGTGCCTATATCAGAAATATCAGATATAGATTTGTTTATTACAAGCCCAAGACTTTGAGCATCAGTTAAATCAACCTCCTCATCGGCTATTACATATCTTACTTTCCTAGCCATTAATTTCTCTGGATTACAAGCTCAGGCCTATTGAAGTTTAATTGTATCCTTTTCAACCCTGCATCATTTCGGCTTGCCTCCTTGCTATTCAATACATCTATTGGGGTGAATAAGCTATTTTCTATCAGCCTAGTCTCTGGGGATGTCACTAGCTCCATCAACATATCAGCCTGTGCATCTGTCAGAAATTCACTCATTACCTGCACCTGATTCCTAGCACTAACTCCGAAAGTAGAAACATCTCTATCCTCAACAGTGAATCCCCTTGGCTTATTCTTTGTATACTTTGATTTCTTACTATCAACATTCTCAGTCTTAAAATCGGTGAAGGTATAATGCTCAATCGCCCCTCTCCTATTTACCCATGCCACCCTAAATGAGTTAATAAAGCATTTTTGAATAACCTTAAATGTCCTGATCTCACTTACCCTCACATCTGCACCATCACTTATCCAGACCTCAACCTTATCCACCGTGGTTGCAATGTGATTAGCATTCAATATAACAGTACCTCTATTATTTGATATGGCAATACCTGCACTAGAAGCCAATACCGCAGCTCCTCCTCCAACTGGAAACACATTATATTTAGCCTTATATGTGACTCCGGCTGCTGCCAAGAAACTCAACTGCTCCTCCTCTCCCACAAACACATTTTTAATTACAGGTGCATCAGTCAAAAACCTTCTGCTTGTGCTTTCTGTTATGAATGCATCTAAGTCCTGCACCTCCTCATGCTGTACTATTGTATTAGCAACCTCAAACGCTGCCGAGGATAAAGTCCCCTGATCTTGCAAGTCTCCATTGATATCATCAAACTCCTCCCTAAACAATACCCTATATCTTTCAACCGATCCATCATTGGGCGTGATAATGTTTGTCTGTCCATAAGTAACCAGATCAAACGAAACAACCGACTCCAATAAATTCTGGTAATCAAATATGAATTTATTCTCAACAATATCAATCCTTAACCTCTTGCTGCCTATCAACTCAACCTCCCTGACATCTCCCGTTTCTGTTGCTACAAATACAGCTTTGACCTGAAAAATCGTGGTGCTAGTTATCGCCACCACCTGAAAGATTCCATTATAACTGGTGGTATTTGATATGATCACATAATCGTCAACCGCAAGTCCATGTGCCGTCCCCGTGGTCACATCAATTAAAGGATCACTATCAGCAACAGCAGTAATTGATACATCACTCCCTGTTGTCTTGACTGCATCCCCTCTCATCTGGAAATTCTTATTATCTCTTGCTATAGTCGGCGTTCCGGCACTCCCTCCTAAATGGGCAACATTTGTATCAATGGTGGTGCCAGTAATAGCAGTGACCGTCTGTCTAACATTATATGTCGGCTGGGTGGTATGTCCGGCACCCAATACCACATCTCCCACTTCAAAAGTATGACTTGCAAATGTATATCTAAGAAATCCGCTTCCATTATCCGACCACCCAAGGACTAGTTCGGATGCTGAATCATTTCTATTTGAGGTGACTTTCCATATGTTCTCCAGATACGCAGAGCTGACTTGATCAGGCGTGGTATCTATTGTTATCATGTGGGTTTCTTAATAAGATTCTTTTCGTTGCTTTTACTATCCCAGTAAACGGCTGTTTTAACGGTATTAGTTTCTTTGAATGTTTTAAGATAAGCCCTTGCGCCCTCCAGATCCTCACACCCATACATGGCTTGATGCTTGAGCTTCCAATTAATTATTAAGGTTTCTTTCATTATACAGCAACTTTAAATCTTCTGTCAGTGGCGTTTACGATCTCATCTATTGCGACATCCATATTCTCATTGGCAGCTTTTTCAACCTCTTTGACCAATTCAGGATCCACACGTTTTAACGTTTCCTCTATAAAATCAAATTTCTTAATCCCGAATTTAAAGATATTTGTTTGGATTGCAAAAGCTACGCCCCGAATATTTTCCGCTGCAACATTAAATGCTCTATCTTTTATGAACTTCTCAAGGGCATCAATCGGCACTTTCTTGCCTCCCTTCTTTCTCCCACTGATAACAAAGTCTCCGTAAAATAAATGTGATTCTTGTATTACGAACCTATCAAATAATTGAAGTAGAACAACCTCAATGGTGTTGATTAACTCGCCACCCGCTCTCTTTCCTGCTCTTTCGAGGGTTCGTTGGGTGCCCCTTCTGAGGGTTTTGGCGAGGCCTTCCAAACCATTAATAAGCCGAGTATTTTCTGCCATAGGCGTTTGCGCTTGATTCTACGCTCTATTTTATCCTGAAACCCAAATATAGTCTTATTATATCTTTTTACCTCATCCATCCCTCCATCCATATATAATTTAAGCATATTATCATAATGATTCATCCGCTTATTATCCTTGTTGATCATCAAGGGCAGATCCTTCTCTGCGATTTTTATGATCTCAAAAACTGTGTATGGCTTCTTACCTATATAGAATGTCTCCCTCCGCTTTTGGTTACGGCTCAGATCCTTCCATGCCGGATCCTTCTGCTTTTTCATTTTGATTACTTTACTCATTTCTTGCAAACCGTACATTGTCTTAAAACTCCCCAACCCAAATTAAATCCAACAACCTTCCCTCCTACCGGATGATCATAATTAACTACTTTGAAATCAAAGCAATGCCTACACTTGACATCCTCGACAGGAATAAATATGTCCCCTGATACTTCTCTCACTTTTTCTTTTTAAGCTCCTTACCCATCTTCGGCCTTGACAACTCTTTCTCAAGCTCCCTCTTGTCTGCTCCGCAGTTTGTGCACTCCCAAAGTTGCCTGTATACCTTACTTCCAATTGTCCACTTTTTAGTGGGCTTTCTGTTTATTTTTTTCGACTTACAAGCCGGGCATATTGATGGTGTACTCATAATTATTTTTCTTTTATAAGAACCTCGAATTTGTCTGGATAATAATCATCAATATCTCCTTTATCAAAATTATAATGCATTATGTCTTTTATTACACCTTTAAGGCTATTTACTATCATATTCTTCAATTCTTGATCGGGTGTGTTCTTTGGCATTAATACTTCAAATTCAGAATCTATACCTTTCTCTTTGTTGTCTTGAAACCTGATCCGTAATGACACTGTCAATAATTTATCTTCCATAGTTGTTAATTTATCTGATATCGCATTCTCCCGTAAAGACTCTCAAAACTCCCGTAACCAGCACCCCGATCAACTGATCAGTATGAACCTTATGAACTCCATTATCGAAATTGAGATCTCCTTTTAATTGTATATCCTGCTGATCTCCGGCAGCATGACTCTGTTGTAGATCCTTTACAAACTTCCTCGCCAACTTCTTAGATCTATTCCACGAAACAACCCTATCATCCGCATCCTTATCTCCCTCCTGTTCAAAGATGAAAAACTCCATTGAATAATCCTCATATCCCTGCCTCCTATCCTCCTCGCTTCTTATGCTATTCATTGGCTTCATAAGAAATAAATGATAATCGGTATCTCTGTTAGTTGTCGCCTTGCTGAGATCGTCAAAAAAGAATGACCTGATCATCTCCTCTATTCCCTGAGCTGCATCAATAACAACCTTCGTAGCTAGTGCCGTTGTTTCAAATCTGGTTTTAATTGACTCAAGATCTAATGCCATTATCCTATTATTTTTATGCACTTATTCTTCTCATATCCCAATTCCTTAATTACATGATGGTCAAAACTTCCCTTTCTAATAATTAGTGTGAATGCAGGATATTCTAATAATTCATTTCTCATGTCATTAACTGCCTGCAAAAAACTCTTTTTTGTTAATGGTTTTGTTTGATCTATCATTCCGGATTTAGGAATTTTGAATATGCCGTCTGATAGCTAAGGTAATCCAAATAATCATATAATGGTAATCTTTTTACCGCTTCAACCTTTAATGGGGATCCTGCCATGCTGATTGTATGACCTAGCCATCCAAATTCGTTGATGCCACTTGCTCTAGCAGCTTTTTTACTTTTCGCATTCGAGCCACCGCCTTGTAGATTTGGATACTTTGCATTGATGAAGTCGCGAGTCTTTTCAAGTAAAAAAAAACACCAAATCCAATTCTCATATCCAGCTCTCCAAATTTCTCAGCTCTCTTTAATGATACATCCTCATTATAAGCCTCTCCCTTTGGCCTATAAAGAATTGATATGATATTAGTCAATACTGAATACTGTCCTCCCTCAATCTTCCTTGCGAAGATCTCCAGATCACTACTCTCAGCAAACTCAACCGACTCAGCATGCCCCATGGGCCGAACCTCATTTAACATCTTCTTTTCAGTAGGGCAGAAATACTCAATTCCCTCAAATTCAAACGAAGCCAACGGCTCAACTTTCTTCGGCTCCCACAATAAACCAGTGACAATCTTAATACACATCTTATCATAGAACTGAGTCCTCCCAAGCCAGAGGATCCGCTTCATTACTGACTTAGGGATATTAGAAAGAGCCATGATGATATCTCCATAGAATACCGGAAAGACCTTGACCTCATCCTCCTTTGTAATCTTTGATAAAGCTGAAATAAGTTTTTTCTCTAATTGAGCCTCGTTCTTCTTGTTCCTTTTCGTGGCATAGCACTCATAAACGGTTTTTAGTTTCTCCGGTATATCATCTATAAGCCTCCTAATATCAATTGCTTCCTGAATGGTCATATCCTCCCACTCAGTTTTGAATTGATAAATCTTATTATTGATTATTAAATCGACCATATACCCGGTCTGTTGATTATCTAAAGGTTATCCTTACTATTTTAGTGAGATCTCTTTTAGCTCTATTGAAAGTCGCAATACCTGATTTCCGATCATCCCTCAATTGCAAAGTGTATTGAGTCAATTTAATGATCAGGTTCTGCATATCCTCTTTTAATTCCTCCTTTCCAATTGGGGTTACTTTCCTGCCTGCTGTTTTCTTTTTAGATGTAGCATCTATTACTCCCTGAACAACATTAGCTCTAGCCTCTGCCAATTCAGCCCACTGAGTCCCCTCCGCATATTCAGCATACGCCCTCCATTCATTAACAACATTTTTTAATTTTCCTTTCTCCTCTAATTCAAGGCAATGTTTTTTACATTGTTTATACAACTCTTCCTGTTCACTTCTTAGCTTTAGAAGTTCTTTTGCTTTTTCCTCTTGCTCCGCTTTTTCTTCATAAGCTATTTTCTTTGCCTCTGCTTCCTCCTTGGTTAATTTTTTCCTGTCCTTAACCTGATCCTTTGTTGCAATTAAGCCATCAACCTCATCTGCGGATCTGCTTGTAATTAAAAGTACAATCAAGGCAGCCTCTTTCATCTTCTTAACTTCCTTCGGCTTGATGCCCTCAATACCCAAGCAAATATCATTCAACTCAGCAACAGTAAAACCTTTCCTTATATCCTCGATAATCTTTTTGCTGTCCTTGGTATACGGCTCACGGTCAACCTCTTTCTCAACCTCCGCATCGTCCCCTCCCTCATCACTAGCTAGATTAGCAATCGCATCAAGAATCTCATCTTTGTTCTCTGTGATTTCTTCAAGGGCTTTCTCCCTATCATTATCATCCATTGCTACTAATTCTTTTGCGATTTCTTCTGAAGTGAGTTCTTTTTTGTTACCCATTTGTAATTGCTTTATAGATTATAAGGTGAGTCATTAAACATTAGTAACGCTAATATACAAACATTATCAATTCAACAAAAAGAATTACCAATTATTTCCAGATTCTTGTAATTCAACTTTGGCGATATCATACGCCACCCATCCCCGATCCGATTCCTTTGCCTCGAAAGAAACCTTTTCTTCCGGCTCATAAGATCCATGTCGATCCTCTAATCCAGAGATATGAAAGAAAACGTCTTTGTAGATATCCTTATCAGCATCCTCCTCCGGGATGATGAAGCCAAATCCCCTGTTCTTGTCATAAAACTTTATTTTACCATTCATAATATTAATTATTAATCCGCTAATATATAAAATTAAAACGATCCTACTGATAGAATCTTATTTGGATTGTCTATGATTTGATTAATCGCAATCGTCGTGACATCCACCTTATCATCATGCTTTGCATTAGGGAACGCTCCCAACTCAGAAAAATAGCTGGGGATCCATCCAGCATCTTTTAATACCTTAAGTCTTCCTGCCTCCATAAATGGACTGGCAGCCTTCACTCTTGCAATCTTATCAACCGTTGGCGCTTTATCTACAATTATATTGAGACTCGACTCCTTTCTCAACTGTTGCGCTGCACTTAATCCATTTGCTTTCGGCTCAATGAATACTCTGCTCTGGTCAGTATACCCATTCTCTTTACAGAACTGCTTAATAAACCTGATCAACTCCGGGAACTCTTTCCATACCGCTTGTACATTCCTTACATAAACCTTGCCTCTATAAATCGCATAGGCTATTATTGCGCTCGGATCATTCTGCTGATCCTTAGTATATGCCCCATCCAACGCAAAATCCCAAGCCAGATCTCTTTTAGCCTCCTTAACCTCCGGCTTATCATCATCTAAGATCTCGAATTTATCCATCGTGAACCTCCCTATCCATTTCTTTTTAATCAAATTACCCTCCTCCGGTTCTGGGTTCTGCCTCACCTGACCAGAATACCCAAGCGATCCGAGGTTTATCTTCATATCATCAAGCACCTTCTGATCCATCCTGACAGGATCCAGTAACCCATTCTTATATTTATTCCTCAACTCAATGGGCCTTACATCTTCTGTGATCTCTCCGGGCAAACAAATAAGCTCATACTTTCCTTTCTTTGTCCTCTTACAATATCCAGTTAGATCATCCTCATGCACCCTCTGAGCTACTATAATTCTGAGGCTCACTTTCTTATCCCTCAATCGAGTACTCATCGTTTTATCCCACCAATCATTACACTTCTTTATTGCCACCTCACTATCTGCTCCCTTCGGGTTTAGCGGATCATCAGCAATGATAATATCCGCGTGTTTTCCCGTTACAGATGCACCAACTGATGTTGCGATCCTGATACCCATCGCATCATTCTGGTACTGAGTTACCCGATTCAAATCATATTTAAGCCTGAAAGAAGCCCCGTACCACGACTGAAACCAATCGCTTAATATAACGTCCCGACTCTTTTGTGCAAGGGTTGTGGATAGATCTTGAGAATATGATGCCGTAATAAACCTCATTGACGGCCTCTGCAACCATGTCCACACAGGAAAGAGGATAGTGATCAGTGAACTCTTAGATGTCCCCGGTGGGATATTGATGATAAGATCCTTTTTCTTTGCCTTGCCATCCTTGATCCTTTTCACTTCCCACTCAAGGCGATCAGCAAGGTACTGTAAATGCCAATTAGTTTGAAGGACCGTATCAGGTTCGATCACTTTCCAAGCCAACTCAAAGAAAGTATAATAATCTTTTATCCCAAGGAACCTATCAGCTACCCAGCTCTGGGTTAGTTCCCTCGGTTTTTCTAGCAAGTTTGGCATATTGTTTTAACTCCTCTTTAGTTAAATGACTTAGATCTACAGGCATATTAATTTGATTTCCATCGGTTGTAATATCCTGCTTCTCAACCCACCCCTCAACTAATTGCATCCACAACTTTTGACTCGCTGATCTACCTTTCTGCGCGGACTTTGCAATCGCAAGTAATACCTCCTCTGTTAATATCCTAGCCGGATGTTGCAAGGGATCGAATTTTAGCTCCTTCATATGACGGTCAACTGTCTTATAACTGAGATTGACCCGTTTAGATACCTCAGTCATAGTCGGCGCCCTTCCCTCCTCCTTAACGATCAACAGATAATCATCCTTGATCAGCTTATGATTAGTGTCCCAATGCTTTCTCCTTTTGACCTCCTCGTCTTTTCCTTCGGCCTTTTCATCTAATTGTTCATCATCCATAGGTACAAGTTAAGATTTATTTTTTATCATCGTCACATTTAGAACATAAATCATTATTATCTGGATACCCCTTCGGCAATTTTACTTGGCAGATAGCGCACTTCCTCTGTTTATTTAATGATTCAATAAATCCAATTATCAGGCTCGCCCTCGAGGTCAACTCAACTCCATTCTTGTCATATTTATATGCCCCTGAATGGCACCAAAAGTTCTCGCTATTGGCCTCTAGGTATGTTATTATCTGCTCAAGCTCTCTGTCTGCTTCAATTAACTTTTTATACACTCCCCGGATCTCTCGCCTCCTAGCAAAGTCAATCTTACTAGCCAATACTGACTTTGCTAGGTTTCTCATCGGCCCCATCATTCCCTCAATAAATGTGACTATTCCCTTTGCCTCCGGGCTTACCTTTTTACTGTTTACTTTATTCATTTAGGTGGTTCATTTAGATAATCAAATCCTGTCGGCGATTTTCCCGGGACGATTTCTAGTCGAGCATGATCGATATACTCAGCATTTTTCATCTCCCTTTCGCTCCCTTTCGGTGATATACAATAACAAATAGATCCATTAAGCCGCTCCACTCTTTCTATGGCTGTACCGGTGAATCCAGTGATCTTGTCTTTGACCTGCTGGCCTAGCTTTATTTTACTCATAAGTTTTCCAGATGTTTTTGTTTCAAATACTCATTATACTCAGGATCATCATGGGCCCGGTCGTGACACTCTCGACTAACTCCGACCAAATCCTCAATCTTAGCTTTCTCCTTAGTGCCTCCCATTCCTTTAATCTTTAGATGATGAATGTCAACCACTCCCTTTCCACAGATCCCACACTCACACTCAATCCAATCTCCGCGATCATATCCATAATAATCAAAGTAAGTCTTTTTATAATTGTCCTTAGCCATTATTCTGTTTTAGATATAACCTATGCTAATTACCAATTTCTCCATTCTGCCAATGCTCTAAGCAAGCCCCAGCATTCATTTCATGCTCCCATTTTCTTTTCCCGCAATTAGTGCATTTTCGCTTAAAAGATAACCTTACGCCCAATGTCGGAAGAGGGAATATATACAGCCTATTATTGCGTGAATCCCAAAAAAATCCTATCCAAAAGTCGTACCATTCAAACATTAGCTTTATTTTCATATTCTCTTATAGTTTTCCTTAAGAGGGTTAAAGATTACTAACTCTTTATCAAAAGTTTTTTTAATATGATCTCTTACTAATTTAACAGCTCCTTTAAAAGTATTAGCTTCAATAGTTCCTTTCGAACTCACTCCGCTAAAACCAGTATGAAAAGGTTTACTAGTACGAGAAATATTTACACTAAATTTATAATTTTCCATTGCTTTACTCTTTTAAATGTGTTTCCAATGTGTTCTTTTTAAGATACGAGCTATCTGAGTGGGTGAAATTCCATACTCTTTAGCCAGCTTCTTATGTGTTGTCCTTCCCTTTTTATAAACTTCCCGTATTTCTAAAACTTGTTCCATTATTAAAATAGCTGTAGGCCTATCCTCGCCTCTAGGAACTAAGCCCATCTTGCAGGCGTGTTCTAAGTTCTCTTTGTGGGTGCACCATTCGAGGTTTTCTACATTGTTGTTAAGTTTATTTCCGTCAATGTGGTTTATTGTTCTTTTGTTTTCGGGGTTAGGAATAAATGTCCTACCCACTATTCTATGAACTCTTTTAAGAACTCCTTTCCCGTTTATAGATATGCCGACATAATAATATCCACCAGCAGCTATTGTTGGGGTTAAAATCCTATTCCATCTAGTACTCTTTACTCTACCCAAGTTACTCACTTGATAGTAGCCTACACAATCAATATCTTTCCAGTATTCAGTCATCTTTTAGGGGTGTTAGTTAATATGTTTTTTTAATTGTTCCATATAATTGTTGTATTCAGCCCATCTATGAAATTCAAGTGTATAAAGATATTTTTTAAATGGTTTGCCATCAAGCTCGCCTAGATTCTCATAAACGTCAATAGCCCCTACAACTGGCATAAAATCTGTTGGTCTGTTTTTATCAAATTTATTTACTTGAATCATTTAATATACTTGTCTATTATTGATAACGCTTTATCGTAGGCGGTTACTTTGCCTTGTGCTTCTCCTGCTGTATAATTTGGGTTTGAATCTTTTTTGGTTGACGGTTTATTAAATAAGGGTAGCCTTTCTTTTCCTATCTCCTTCTTAATATCCTCTAAGACTTGGGTGTTGTATTTATCCATTACTTGCTTTGCTTTTATCACATGGCTTATTTTAGTTAGGACGCCCTTTTTGTGCTTGCCTGCAATTACGTTGACTATGTCCTGTGTTTCTTTTATTGACAATTTCTCTTTCATTTTACTCTTTTTATATAATCCCTATAAACGCTTCATTTTGGCCGTTTATTTAAGCAAATAAACGTTCATTATTAAATATACCATTTACTTTGCCTATAACTTTAAATCCTTTATGGTCAAATATCTTCTTATTAGCATCCTCATAGAAGGGCGTACCCTTTAGTTCCCTATAGTATTTACACTGATACTCTTTACCCTTTTTTAGAATAGCGATGTCCCCCTCCCTTAGCGTATCCGACTTGGTGCATATGAGGAAATCCCTATTTGATATTTCAGGCTTCATCTTATTTCCATCAGCCTGCATTGCAAAACAATTACTAGATGCTGTTGGTGGCATGAATATCCTAGGCAATGGTATACTTTGATTTTTCATTTAGACACTTTTATTCTCTTTCCCCTTCAGCTTCTCAAATACATGAAAAACCAAATCCCCATTGAATACTTGATAAGTCCCTATAAAAATCCTATCCTCATCTGGTATAAGTTGGCCTGTCCCTATTACTTCAAATGTCCTTGTTTCTTTCTTTGCTTCTGGCTCAACTAAAGCCCACAGCCTCGCCTGATCACCTTGCATCTGCATGCTTAATATCTCTGCACCGATTGGCATCTCTATTTGTTGTTCTGGTTTTGCTTCTAGGTCGAATTTCCATATTACTTTTCCCATGTTATTTCTTTTTGTGATTTAATACCTCTGCTATCGCTTCATCTTTGATCTTCTTCGCTCTATACAATTCCCTGGCCAGCTTATCGTCACATAATTCAAATGTAATATTGATCGCCTCCTCGGTTGCTTCTGATACCACTACCCACATATCGCCTTCAATCTGTACCCATATAGAATAGCCTCTCATTACATAGAATGTTACCTTGACCTGCTTCTGCTCCGTTGCCGGAAGATGAGGCTCTGGCATTACGTGCCAACTCTTATGCTTTATGCATTCCTGCTGTTCAGCCATTTTCTTTATTAGTTAATGAGTCTTTGTGTTGCATATGAAATATGAATGCTAAATCAGGGTCTATTTTTCTCTCGCCCTGCCCTTTATCTCTGCCTTTTCCAAATCCTGCCTTAAAAGCCTCTTCGACTTCCTGTAATGTATAAGTCTGTGGCTTGGTAGGCTTACTGCGCTTATATTCAATATCGTTCTTATTAATTTTGTCAGCGCACCAAGATACCTCGTATAATTCACTAAAGTCTTCGGGGGTTTCCCCGTCATCATCAATTTGTAAATAAATCTTTTTAGGTATATTTTTCATAATTATTCTTTCTCACTAGCCTTTGGTTTGGATTCTTTAGGATTACAGGTAGGACAAATCTCAAAAGGTAAGTCATGTTCCTTCTCACTAGTGGGTTCCCTGTTTAAGGCTTGTTCTAAATCATGATAATCTTCATTCATCTGGTCTTTAAGAATATCTTTAGGAAAATGTTCAAATACAAGTTCCAAAGCCTCTTCCAGTTGTTTGATTCTGTCTTTATCTTTATTCATCATAAAAATGTTTACTTAATATTTCCCAATCAAATTCTGAAACCCCAAGTTTTTTAATTTCAGATATGCCTGAAAAGTTTTGTCTAAATGTCTCTTGGGCTTCTGTACTATCACCATGTAGGGATATTAGATTTGCCACAGCAGCAGCATAACCTCTATCAAAAGCATCTCCTTCTTTGTCTTTATCTGTCATGGGTTACTGTGTTTTAATGGCTTCAATTTCCTTTTTATATTCGCTAGGATGCTTATGTTCAAGTTGATTAAAAAGTTCTTTAGCTTCATCTAACTGGTTGCTATCACAGCTATGCCAAAGTAATTCAGGAGCACACCTATGAACCTCTATCTCGCAATGGCCGTCCTCCCATTCAGTATGAGTCAGGTAATAATGCCCCTTCTTATATTCAGTAACTTTTCCTGCTCTATTCTTTTCCATAATTATTATGTTTTAGTGTTATCTGGCTTGGATTCTAATAATCCGTCAATTTCCTTTTTGCACTTATCAACACAAACACTCAATTCTTCGCTTTCATCATACACGTAGTGAATATCCCTATCTTCTTCGTCTTTCTCCAAATCATCAATAGCACAATAAGAACATCCCATTATTCCCCAACTAATTATATAACCTTTATATTTTTTCATTCCTCCCTAGTGTTATTGTCTTCCCCTGTTCCGTTGGTCTTCTGTTCAATGGCTAATTCTGTTATTTTATCTGACCAATCATATATCATGGATGGCAAATTATTCTCGTCTTTTGCCCCATCTAAATCCCATTCTATAATTTCATCATTTATGTTATTCACTAGCTCCACCAACTTATCATTGCGCTGTCTCTCCTCATCTAAGAGGGATTGATATTTCTCAAATAAAACCTTAAATGGAGTTACTGTATTAGCTGCTTTAGCTGCTGCCTCGCCTAGCTTTTCAAACTCTTTTGTTAAATCTATTTCTTCGATTGCTTTATCTATCATACTCCAGTCTTTACCCCAAACATTGTATATAATTCATCCTCGGTCAGCTTGATTGTCATGTCGGTTCCTACCATATCAAGCCAGACATTTTGAATTTCATGCAGGTATATTAAATGAGCCTTGATCAGCATGTTCATTGACTCACTGAAAAAGGCATACTTTCCATCTGTCTGCTTCCTGAGTGATACCTCTTCATCTGGCCTCCTCAATCTATCTCCAAGATCTACAAATCCACAACTAAGCAATATATCTTGATTGACCTTAATTGGGATTGCAATATCGAATCGGATATCAAATTGCTTTTGCATATCAAGGCCAAGTCCACGAAAGAAATACATTGAGTTCTCACCCTCCTTAAACTTGACTTTCTTTTTATAGATCTCATGGATCTGCATGATCACATGAGCCTTTGATTTTGATTCCTGTACAGCTACATAACTGCTAGGTCTTACTTGTAATGGATCTACCATATTTCTACTGCTTTTTTAAAGTCCTGTTGTTTTTTTAATTCAGCTTTTGCCCTCAATATTACTCCATCAACTCCCTCCAGATAATTATCTTTGAATGCTTTTTTGATCTTCTTATGCCTTTTGTTTTTCAACCAATCCTCAGTAATCTCAACCGTCACATACTCAGAGAAATCCACAAGGACAACTTTCTCCTTGTCATATTGAGTCATCTCTTGAAAGTCATTTAAGAGATAAGGATCGAATCCGAAAATATCAATAATATCTCCTTTGGGTAACTTAGTATAGTCTTTCATTTTAATTCTTCTCCTGTTAATGCGAAAATTATATTCTGTAGTTGGTGGACGTATTTACAATCATCTAATATATTAGTGCCATATAACCTACATTCATATAATCCATTGCTCCAAACTTTTATAAAAAATCCTGAATATTTATTAGAATCATTAATACACCACATTCTACCTGCTCTTTTCTCAAACCCCAATTTCTCTAACCATTCTTCTGTTAAATGCAGAGGTCTCATATGCTCAATAACCCTACGGTTATCGCTCTCGTCTTTAAAATGCGATAACTCTACCTGAACATACTTACCTTTATAGGTTGTCCAATTACCTATTCTTAATTCTTCTGGTTTCATTAAAAGTTTAATTCTATTGAGTAATTAGAGCCTCCCCTGATAATTCTCCTGATCATTCCGGGGTACATTTTCATTAACTTTTTTATAGCTGCCAACTCCATATCCTGAGTCCTATAATCCTTACAACCGCCCTCCCCTGTCCAGTGATAGTTTTTCCAGAATAAATATCTTGCTGCAAGGATCCCTCCCCTCTCTTTGATATGCCTTAGACAGATCTCATAGTCCTCCTTTACGGGGAAATCCTCATCAAAATAATAGGATCCATCATTGATCATTCCCATACACGAGGCCGTGACATATGAATAATGCATAAAAGGCTTATAGGGATAATTACCCCGAGGCGCACCGTCTGTTGCCACTCCCCAAATCTTATAATTCATTCCCTCCGCAACATCAAACAACTTTGAAAACTCCTGCATCCAGACCTCCTCAGTCAATTTAACGACCTCTGAATGGAACTCAAACATATTATGGTAGCCTTGAATGTGGATATCATCATCAACAAAAATCACATATCTATCATTGCAGCTCTTGAGGATCCAGTTCCTAGTCTGGGTGATCCCTGTTACCTCCTGCGGTACCGCAATTACGTCTCCCTGATTCATCTTTTCATAAGCATCAAATTCACTTTCCGGAACGTAGATCTTTGCCGAGGTTAAGATTTTTTTACTCGCAACTTTGGTTGGCCTCCCTTTACTTGGTATGGCTACGATCATTTAAGCAGCTTTAATAGATCCTTGGCATGGATAACTCTTTGAGTGCCTGTGCTATCATACGGGCTAGTGGTTTTGTATCCCCCCCTCCTTACCTGTCCTAGTTTTAATCTCTTTTTGATCTCATCCCACTCATCATTAGTTTCATTCATAAGCACCACCACATATTCCCTAGCAGGCTTTAATTGAATAGCTTGATCAAGGATAACCTCATCTTTTGCATCATCATCCTCAAATGGCAGTTTTCCGATCAACTCCTTTTCCTTCCAGCCTGCCTCTTTCAAGGCCTCCATATCAAAGTAATTAGCCAGCTTATCGAAGTCCCACTCTCCATTGTTTTTATTCAGCCTGATATTAAGCTCCTTCTCGTCCTTCAATTCGACATCCAACTCAGTTATGGGGTACTCCTTATAGCCCATTTTCTTAGCCACCTTAACCCTTTGACTCCCACCTATTATAATATTTTCCCTTCCAGAATGGCAGTTGATTAATGCAGGTTGAACGATCCCAAACTTAGCAATACTAGCTTCAATCTGTTCTGCTGCGAATCGGCTTAATCTACGAGGATTATAATCGGGCTCTTTAAGATCCCCGATCTTTACATATTTAATCTTAAGTTCTAATTTATCCATCAGTTACTCGATGTTTTGAAGTTTCAAATATAATATTCTTTTTTATTATCCCAAACTTTCAGGGCAAATCCTTCTTAATAATTCCACCAGTTCACTATGTTGCAGATCTCCATGTATAGCTTCGGCAAGTAGATCATACACTGGTTCAAACCTTTTATAATCTTTCTTTTTCTTATACTCGTTTTTTGCTGCAACTACTCGCAGGTTACTCCATCTTTCAGCAATCTTGGCAACATCGCTAATCTTTGCTTTATATTTGCCACCACTATAAAAGTTATACTCAAATAGATCCTTTTCCGGCTCTACTTTAATATAGCATTTAGGGAATAATAACTCAGCTCTTATTAGGCTATCCATTTTTACTCTCATTTTTTTTCAATAATGCTTGATACTTTTTATTAAGGCCTTTATACTGCAAGGCATAAGCATTTAAAGCAGATGCCTTTTGCATAAAAGTTTCCTCCCACTGCATAATCAAACTGATAACTTTTCTATTTTCTCCAGCCTCCCTTATGGCTAGGCTAGTTGATCCAGCAATCTTTTTTAGATCCGCTTCATTGATTAATGATTGATGAATTTGCTCCTCTGGAGTTAATTCTTTCTCCTTTGATTTTGAACCTTTTGGTTTATTACTCATAATTAAGATTTTAATTGTTCATTTATTATTTTAAAGGCTTGTTCTACTACATATTCCCAGTCTCTCATTATATCATAATTACCATGACCCTTGAGGGTAAAACCAAGCCTCTCTGTTTTTATCCCTTTCTTATCTAGATACTTCAGATACACTCCTAATTGCATTTCAAATGACCATGTTAAAAACCATTTTTCAACAGCCTTTATAACACTAGCATTTCTGTCATTTATTAATGCTACGCTAATTATTTGAAGATAATTCTTATTTACATAATCAACTAAAAATGGAGATAGAAAATCTTCCCATGCCTCTTTATGTTGCTGTAGATTCATTGGCTTGTTTTAAAGTGTTAATATCTGTTACTAATCCTACTTCTATTAATCCATAAACATCCGCGTGTTTTGAGAATAGCCATTCAACAACATTATATGGATAACTTTCATAAGTGCCATTATATGACATCCATAAGTCCTCTTTATTCTCTCTCCACTCATTCAATATTAACTTTCCTCTTTCCATTGCAAAGGTAAATTGTCCTTTAAAATGTTGCTCTATCTCTTTTGTGAGGCCTGATAAGGGGCATAGAAGAGGCTTAACATCATTACTATTTGGGTTTATTGATATTTTAGGGAAATTATTTATCCACACTTGTTTTGTTGTACTAAGAAGTAATTGTCCAGAGGTGCCATTAAAGCAGGATTTCATTATATATACTTCATCCTTTATTAATAGCTTCAATCCAGTATCTAAATAGCCTTTTATGTGCTTAAGTTCTAATTTCATGATTCAATACTTAATGATTCCATATTGATTCCTTTTACTTTTATTAGATCCTTAAACTTTCCCGACTCCAGCCCCTCTATTATTATTGTTATTTCCTTCGGCTTCTGCCCTATAAAGAGCGATCTAAGGATCTTTTGAAGATATGTATAATGCTTGATTCTAACTACCATACAATCCTTTTAGATACGTGTCAACCTTCTTTTTAGAGTCCATCAACCCCAAACCCCAAGTTGCAAAATAGCCTTTATCTCGTAGTCTTTGCAAACAATTAAACTGTTCTTTGATATGATCACTTTTCCAAGATCCATCCTTTTTTGTTATTGTCTCGTTGGTCTTTTTGATCTCCAATGCGAATCCGTGATGCTTTCCCATCGGCTCCAGAATGATCAAGTCAGGAATGCCTCTACCAGATTTTAATCCTTTCCACATTGCTTGAGTAACCGGGTTGCTTTTAAAGACTCCAGATCCATCACTCAAAAATATAACCTTTGGATATTGGTATTTGATGTATTTACAAAGTGCTCTATGTTCTGACATTTCACTCATTAGTAAGTCATTAATCCTTCATTACACTTTAAGCATTGAATCTCCTCCATCTTGCCTCCACAGAAATTACAGAAATATTCATGCACCGAAGGATCCGCATTTGTCTCTCCACAGTCAGGGCATTGCCTACACTGAATACCTGTGCCCTCACAGCAATCACATTCTTGTATTTCTTTTTCCTCAGTCATCTTTTAAATGTTCAAACCATTCCGGTTTCGTCCACCAAATTATAGCAAACAAAACCACAAATACTATCATAAATATAGCCTCAATTTCTTTATGCTGCATCCTTATGAAGTTTTAAATGACATTCTCTGCAAAGCCAAATTACCTCCAACGGCTTAGAATAATCCTCATGGTGCATTTGTGACTTTTCAGATTCACAATCCCTGCAATTATCTTTTTTGATTTTTCCCCTCCTCAAATATGAATTAGCATAAGATCTTGCATTCGCTTTATCCCTCTGCTCCTGTGTTAATTCTAAATGCCTCGGCCTATTTTCTCTCATATACTTAGCATGACATTCAAGGCAGAATGTCTGTTTACCCTTCCGGTGATCCTCAAGCTGTTTACCACACCTTGAGCAAGGCCTTACAAATTTTAATTTACTTGTTGATGTGGAGGGTGATTCGTGGAACATTATTTCTTTTTATAATTAGGCTTAACTCTTTGAAATGGCCTTGTTGGTGTCAACTTAAAATACTGGAGGTTAGCATTTTGAGTCACCGTATACACCCATACCTTGCCAGTAAACAGAATCAGCATCTTTTGAGCAAAAGACATCTTCCAGCAGGTTACGACATTGCCGTCTTTGCTTTGATATGCGGGCATATGTGGGAAAACCTCACTCTTAAGTCCAAACATTTGATTGGATCCTTTAAACTTTATCGCTTTCATTTGAATCTAATTTATTTTGAAAATACTTTTTTACTGCTTCAAATCTACATTTCTCAGCCAGATTATTAGGTTGGCTTAGTCGATCAACATAGTTTGTATAATTGAATCCTATCTCATCTTTTCTCTTTGCTTCGGCCTCTTTCTTTATGACTATTCTAATTTCTTCAATGAATACATCCTTTTCCGCTTGGCTCATATTAATCAAACCCTCCTCCTCCATATACATCCAACATTTATTATAAGCATATCCGGCAGGCATCTTGTTCTCGGCCTCGATCATTGAAACTAGAGTATCATAAAATTCCTTGCTCTTTTCAACAGGCGTTAATTTGTGAGCCTCAATCATTCTAGCCTCCTCTTTCTTTCTATGATCATCAGCCTGCTCCAGATCATATCTAGTCCTCATTGATCTTTTAATCTTTTCAATCTTATCCAACCAATCACTAAAGGTTGACATATTCAATCCATAATACTCCCCAAACTTTTTATGTAATCCCTCATCAATGGCTGTCCTTGCATCAATTTCATTGAGGATCCCATACCTATGTTTTAGATCATAAGCCAAAGTAGTCCCTAAAGTTATTTTATCCTGAGTCTCCATATTCTGCCCCTTAAAAGCAACCGCACCACTAACTATCTCTGTGCATATATCGGCTATCTTTTTTGCCGGAAGGTCTCTAAACTTAGGGGAACTTACCGCGGTATAGATCTTCTTTTCAACCGGATCCAATAAATCAAAAGATTTTATATCAGATATTAGTTTTGTCATTTAGTCATTGATTTTAATATTGCCTCAGTCATTACTTCTTTATCAGCCCTTATTTTTGCAATCTTAGATTTATCATTCTTTAAAATCCCTTTTGCATAAACGGGATTCCCATCCTGATAATCTCTTGTCATAAAACCTCTAGCTGTCGCAACCCAATCTTTCTTTTTGTTTCCACCTGACTCACTCCAGTTTTTGACAGCCTCATAATAAAAGTCCATACTAAACATCTGATATTTGGTGTCCACAAATTCGGCCTTAAACTTATCCAAATCGTAAAATTCAGAATCCTCAAATAGATGTAGTTTTTTATTTTGATTCTCATTTATAATTGCAATTTTATTTTTTGGCTCTTTGTCTTTGTCTTTATCCTTAACTTTATCTTTAACCTTATCCATATCTTTGTCTTGTTCTTTATCTTTAGCCCCTTCCAAGCCCCTAATATACCCCTTATTATCAATTAAACCATACCTAGTTAATACATTGATAACTGACAAATGAGCTCTGTTATTTTCGCTTAAACTGCCATATTGAAACTCTATAAAATCCGGTATAAACCATTTTTCATTATCATCAAAAACAAGAATTTTACCAGCAAAAAATTCTAATGCCCCTGATTCACTAATATTTTCTCCAACCTTAATCCTTGCAACCTCCATATCAACATGCCATATCCCAGCATGATCACAGTCATCAAGTATATAAAACCAAAGTAACTTATAAGAAGCCTCTAGGCCCCTAATAAATTTCTTTTTCCATTTATCTGTGTCGGTGAATCTCTTAGCCACTATAATCTATTTTATGTGAATGAACCCTATAATGATGCCTTAAAACACTATACATATTACCACAAAACGGACACTTTCCAGACAATGGTAATATAGAATAATCTTTTTTATTCATCTTTATTTCCCATTCAAGTCGCTTTATTTTTTGTTCAAGTTTTTTTGTAGTGGATTCGGTAAAAATAAGTGGATGACCATTTGGACAATAAAAAGTATGGTCATTTCTTTTACAGAAATCGATAAACTCCCGGGTTAACCCAAAAGCTATACTACACTTAGAACATTTTTGAAGATCCATTATTACAAATTAAAATTGCCCCTGCAACAAAGGTGTATCCGCAAAAACCCAAAGGATTTATTGGCAATGTATTCGGGGCAATAAAGTTTTTGATATTTGGTTTCGGCAGATACACGATGCTAATATAGAATTAATTATTTAACTATACAAATCTATTTACAAATCTAAACTTGCTTGCCTTGCTTTATTGAATGTTTTAAGTCCTTCTACAGCCTGTTCAACTGTAGGGCTTGGAACTTTCATTTGTTTTAACTTCTCTGATAATTCTGAGCAGTTCAGGCCAGAGAAGATCCCACTTACTGTCAAGTCTATTGATTTCCTCTTTCTAAACTCAAATAAGGACTTATTGTGAGGATAATCATGCACATACTTTCGAGCATACATAGCCGTGAACGCATCATTAATCTTATATCCATCCTCTGAGGTCGTCTTAATGTGCATCTCCCACCTGATATAGTTGATGATCGCTTTACTTGATACCTTTTTCTTTCCTGCTTTCTGAGCCCTTAAAACCTGTTCTTTAAATAGCTCATAGATCTTGGGGTTTGCCTGATTGAACTCTTTGAAAGCCTGTTCTATTGATTTTCCTGTTGCTTCTTTATATGATGCCATAACTATAATTTATGGGGGCTTTCGCCCCCGGTTAATTAATTAAAGATCAATATTAGAATTGTAAATCCTGCCAACAAGACCCAAGAAAGAACAAAGCCTATCACGAATCCTTGCATAAGAGCTATTAAATATTCTATCATTTTTTCAGATCTGGGTTTTCGTGAATGTTGCCTATTACTTCAAGTTTATCTGCGCATAAAGTGTCAAATACATAATGGTCATTAGCACCCATATATCTTATTTGAAATGCAGCTATGTTTTCATTATAAAAAACATCACATTTAAATGGTAATTCATCTCCGAAAGAAAAACATTTAGCTATATCCCCCTCATAAATCTCTTTGCCTTGCTTGTCTTTGAGGCCAGTGTATTCTAAAAGAGCACAATAATTTGGATCAACTGCAATCCTATTATCTCTGTTTCCGCTAGAGCGATTAAGTTCATCCATGGGCAACATTCCAATAGAGCCCTTCCCATATGCAAAGTCTCCCCATGCCAAATCAAACCACCACATCGTTTTAGTTTCCCTATTCCAAGCCTTGTATTTATGTTCTCTCATTATATCATAATTTGTACTGGTTCAATAATAGTTGCCTCATACTCACAGTTGCCCTTTAATGGGCATTGCATACATCTATTATACTCTGGCATAGCCTGAAACCCTCCGGTAAAGGACTCATAGATCTCCTGCTTTACATCAAGTAACTGCCTAGTAAATAAAACCATGCTCTCCTCGCTTACATCCACTTTGATCAATCTCTGTTGCAGCTTATCAGTTTTAGAGAACACCCAAAAATAGAAATCAATCTCCTCATCATACTTCTGGATCCACATCCACTTAGTCAACTTCGCTTGGATCATCAGCTTCCACTTATCCTCCAATGTATCAAGATACCAACCATAAGGCTCCCACTTATTGTCAAACATTCCTGTGAGTTTTAGATCCACTACGGCCTTACGTCCATCATACGTTCCTAATATATCCAATACCGCCTTATAATCATCCCACTGGATCTTATCGCCCACTGAGTCAATCTCCAATGGGATCTGTTGCATCTGAGCTATAAAAGCCTGCACCTGCTGATCAATCCTTTTCAATTCAGCAGACTTCTCTCCCTTACTTGTGATCAACCCTACATCCTTTAATTTCTCATTAAACTCATCTGGATCTCCGGAGGTATAATCAATACATTTCTGCTCAAAATAATGCCCTCCTAACGTCGCCTTTGTAGGTTCTGATCTTATTGAATGCTTCACATACATTTCATTCAATAGATGTCCACAGGCATTCCCTTGCTTATATTCTAGGAACTCAATCAGGAAAGACTTTGATATGTTCAGCGTTGACTTACTCATTGTTATCAATCTTTAATTTCTGATCCCTCATGGCTCTTGCAAACCAATCAACCTTCATAAACTTTTTATTGTCATTATAGTACTTGACATACTCCTTATCACTTTCTAGATTTGATATCGCTTTTTTTATCTCCTCCTCATTAATATCAGGCGGAGGATCCATGTTCACCAGAGGAACGTAAAGATCCTCAAAATCCCTGTTGAGATCTCTGCCAAATGCCTTGCCAAACTTCTTAGCAGCATTCTTAATACACTCAGCCTCCATATGAGGAAAGTCTTTGACGAGTGTATTCTTATGCTTATGGGTTCCGATCTCATTTATTGGCGTGTCTTTCACTTGCTGAATTACCGTTGCCCCTGCTCCGTTCTTAGTTACCCATTGCTTAATGACCGGATGATAAACAGAAAGCTCCAGAGATCCCACAATCTCATTGGCGATCCTCTCCCATTTAAAATTCTTAGTCTCCCACAATCCAAAAAACAATTGGTCTAATTTTGCCTGCACCGAGGAGATAGGGAGGTACTTAGAATTGTTTGCCAACTTATTAATCTGCACCTTCTTGGGATCTGGTGGCTTATTTAATAACGAGGTGAAGTTTTGCAGGCCATTTATATCCTCTGCTTTACGGACTAACTCCTCTACCTTTTTTAATGTCAAATTTTCTTTACTTGTTACCAGAACATCAGCAGCTTTTTTCTTGATGTTCTCCTCTGATTCTGTTGTACTCATATATTTATTTTATTTAATTATTGATTGTTAATAGTATACAATTCTGTTTACGTACACAAGTCATTTTTTTTGATAGCCCCTTTTTGTATGGACTCTCGGGTTACGAAATATTTTAGCCATTAAGTTTACATCAACTTGTTTCCTGAATAATTGTGTGCGCCCTTTTTGTGGATGATTGATGCAAGTTGCTACCGTCATTCGGGTAACATAGACATTGATCCTTGCCCCCTGCTTAACAAAACTCAGCATACTTATATTCTCCTGCCATTCGACCTCCTCCCAACAATAGATTTTTGCGAGCCTTTGGATCTCTTTAAGTCGAACCTCACAGGCTTCTTTATGCCTGCCCTCTTGCCATGATGGATCTATCATTTAGTTGCTTTTTGGATTGCTTCCATTGCGATTTCTTGAAGTGAACTGCCTTTTAATCCTTTTCCTAATCCATTTGATATTTTTTTTAATGCTTCTAATAATTCGTTACTTTGTTCGCTTCTTAACTGGTATCCATCATAATATCCATATTGATACTCACGAGGAGAATCATAGATTTCTGACCTTTCAATCATTTTTAATCTAACAGAATCAGGCCAATTACCTTTTGTATGTTTCATATTAATTATATTTTTTTGATTAATAAATTGATTTTACTTCGTAAGTCTGTCAATCTTATCAAAATCTTAGCCCTTATATCAGATGGTTTCATCGCTGGTAAAGCAACATTTAATCCATCTATCATTGCCGGGATCTTGCAAAACAATTGAGCAGCCTCCTCTGTTCTGAAAAGTCCTATTATGTGATCATTGTCTTTATCCCCGACTGCATAAGGATAATTGTGATCATTCGATTTTTTGTATTCTAATTTCATAACTAATTATTTGAAGATTATATAATCTGTTTTAATGTGTTTCCTCTTTTTGAATGCCTCAATACTCTCGTCTGCTTTACTTAGCGAATCCTTTCCATAAAATGGTTGGAAGAGATTAACGTATACTTCTTTCAGAGAAGCGTAGTATGATATATATTCCCAAAATAAAAATCTTTTTACTTGCGGAAAGTATTTAACGCCACCCAAATTCGAGGTTACTAGCTTGATTCTAAATTTATAATTTTTCATATTTATACTTTTAAAGGGTTTCTAAAAATCTAATACACATATTGTTATCAAAGGCATCCTCATAAGCCTGATTCCAATCGAAATAGATCCCATCTTCATCTCCTGTTTTATATCGATGTAAAACATCCGCCTCTTCACAGTCATTGTAAAGGAAATCCTTTAGCTCCTGAATATCAATGTGCATCTCTCTAAATATATTCTTTGAATCGAAATAAGAAACAAAAAATTCATCATCAAGTAACTCCTTAATTTCGATTTTGATTGATTGATTTTTTATAGTATTCATGGTATCTATTTGGTTTACTTTTTAGATAAAAAAATTTAGAACAATTCAGTAATTGGTGTCTCAAGAAAATCAGAAACTCTCTTTTTAAAATCTTCTGGTGGATCAACCGTTCCGTTCAAATAAGTATAAACTGTCTTTTTACTATATCCTGAAATCTTAATCACTTTGGCGGTCTTAAATCCCCTTCGAAGAATGAACTCAGATAACTTTGTTTTCTTTATCATAAGTCAAAAGTAACCCTTTTAGTATACCTATACAAGTCGTACTGTTATTTTTATTTGATAAAAAATCCCCTGCCGAAGCAGAGGATCTGACAAGAAGGGGAATATGTTGCGAGGGTAGGAATCGAACCTACTATCTTTTGGTTATGAGCCAAACGAGTTACCACTTCTCCGCCTCACGATGCGAATATACATAAAAAAAAGCAGGACACCCCTGCCCTGCTTCAAAACTAACTGTGGAAAAAGTCACTTAATAACAACCAAGAATGTTGAGGCAATTAAGCCTGCCCCTATAAATAAGATCCTCTGAGCTTTCAGGCTTCGGATCTTTCTCCTATTTAATTTATTGATGGCTTTCAGATTGATCATCTTGAGATCCTGAGTGTCTATTATATCCATTGAATTGTCATGCAATACTTTGTAGCGATCAATAATCTCCCTGCATTTTACGTCATTATTCCTTGCTATGATCACTACACTATCATATGCCAAGCTCTTAATAAGATGCTTTGCTATTACTTTAGATTGAATGGTATCGAAACAGAGCTTATTATTGATTATCTCCGGTTCCAAACTCTGTGAAAAACTCGAATAACTCGCCACTATTAAGAGTATCAACGGAATTAACTTGATTAATGACCTGTACATTTATAATCTCTATTTTGGGTTGACTATCTAATTGCTCCTCTAAACTACGAATATCTTTGATCATTTCAGACATAGAAAGTTTTAGACTGTCAATTTTCGCTGTGTGCCCCTCATTAAGCTGTTTTAAGCGACCCTCCTCAGTCTTGGCGTTACCGTTGTCTTGAAGCCATAACAGCCCCAGAATGAAGCATATGAGTGCCAGAATGACGCAAAAGCCTTTGTAGTAGTTAGGATTCTTCTTTCCCACTAGGCCTCTGTGTTTCTTTTTGCATATACATTGTAATAATCCCTGCCATTGATAAGGCCACCGTAGATCCTACACCCTGCATCCCTTTATATACTGCCATTATCCCCATGACCGCAAGTACCAACATGGCAATGGCTACAAAGGTAAATCGCTTGCTGTCGAATTTCTTTCTAATATTCATGGCTTTATCAGTTCAACATGAGGGAGATCCCGGAGAGTATGATCAAGCCCGATTATTCCATCACTGTCCCAATCTCCACCCCATCTCAAAAGATGAGTAGTCTCGCAATTATCATATAGCTCTTGCGCGCATGACATCAAAGTCGCAGCGATATAAGTTAAATGGATCTGATCCCACGCCAAGCTCCTCCCTTTGTACTTCTCAGCGACATGAAAATCCGTTGCTCTTGATCTTTCATATAAAGGATCGCCTGCAATAATGATATGCTTTGCAACCTTTGCCAGGTCCTCCGGAGTAGCATATTTCCTTGGATTGATCTTTGACTTTTTATTGTTGAAATATTGCTGTTGCTGTTGAATTGTTCTGGCCCCTTGGTGGATAGAATAATCAACATCTGTTCTAGTGATCGCTAGGTTGTGGATCTTTACCAAGTCAATATGACAGGTAGCTAATTGTGCTTTACTTCTTTCTCCGAATTTATACATATTACTTACTTTTTTTAGATGTCCAGTTGATTAATGCTTGAATAATCTTTATAGCTGTGTAAATCGCTGCTAAAGATAAACAGATTATTTGAAATGGACTAAGACCACCGAAAAACCATACCATAGATCCGACTCCTCCATTAATCAATACTAGGTTTAACATTGCATTGTTGTTCATGATGCTATTTTTAAAAATGATTTCGTACATATATAGTACCGGCCGTACCTATTTTCTGTACTCCTATTACTAGAGTGGTCTGAGCTGTTTGAACCGCCCAGGCAAATAGAGGGTTGCGATTACTTGGTGTGGAAGTCCAATATTTAAGGTTTGCAAATATATTTAGTGGAGCGTAATTCAATAAATTTGATGCAACACCATCATTTAAAATGGTCGTCGCCTCATTCCTATCAGGAAGGGCAAAGTTTGAGAATGTTCCATTATCATGAGCAGCAGCAGCATCTTTAGCTGTATCCCATGTTACTGTACCAAATGAAGTAAAACCAGTATTAAATTGCCATCCTTTTTTGGTAGCATGATCTATGAAATAATCAGGTATTGACCCATTACCGGCCCCATAGATGGCACCACCTACTGAGTCTGTTAATCTATTAGTATTAGTACCAAAACTATTAAGACAATCTAAAGTTAAGAAGTTGACTAGCCTACCCTTTTGATTTTCCCCATCTGAATTTGGTGGTGCTCCTGCTGCTAACGCCCCAGTTGTTAGAGTGTCAACTCTTTGTATTATTTGTCGCTGCGGCTCTGTCAAATCAGCATTTAACTGGCTGCAAGTAAGAGAACCAATATCTAAGGGTGGTACAGTTGTCTTGTCTGCTAACTTAACCGTAGATACGATCTTATTCTGGACCGTGACTATTGATTGTATTTTCTCCATTATCCTAGATCCTGATCTACTAATTGGAATTTATCTTTGTCAATAAAAGGGAGATCTAGCGTGCTATTCTCATAAGTTGCATCCGGTAGAGTCACTTTACCATGTACTTCGATCTTTCCGGCAGGAGCACCGATGTTCTGAGATGATTGAAGTTTGATTTTAAACTTTCCATTAGGGCCATCTGAAATCACAAGAGCTAACAGCCCAGCCCCTGTCAATGCATACTTTACCAATTTACGACCATCTACGGCTCTGATTGTGGCAAGTATTTCCGTTGCTGCATCAATCGGCAGTACAGATCCATCCTCATTAAGAACTTGAACCTCTAACTCAAAATCTCCTCCTTTTATCAGGTCTGTCATGAAATCAAATTTATGGTATTATTATCACTTTCCAAAATTAGGTAAACATCATTTTTGATAACAATGTATAATAAACTATTAGTGTAAGATGGTCTATTTCTGCCTGCCTTGATCCTGCCGGTGTATTATCATTCAATGCAGAAATAACAAACCCAAAATCAGAAGCATTTATCTGTGCTGCCGTCCACGTCAATCCCCATTTATCAGTAGGGCCACCATAAGTGAAAATAGTATCAGATGTGGGCCAGTTAACACCTGTATTCGCTTTTTCATCTCCTTCAATAGTACCACCTCTTACTATCTTTACACTATTATCTTCTATGTCGCCAGTAGCAGCTGTTTCTTGGGCTCTTTCCATTTCAGCTTTTATGCCGTCAATCACTGCACCATCAGGAATAGCAAACCCAAAATTTGTGGCTTTAAGGTAATAGCTTATGTCAAAACTAACAGTGAGAATAACATCTGCATCGCTATCATCAGAGGCTACTGCATTGCCAGGATTTGTCCAAGGAATTAAACCTACCGTTGAATCATTAGCAAACGTCCCTCCTGATTTTGTTTCTGATGCCATTATATGTCATAGGTATAAAATACTGTTACATTGAACCAGTTTAGATTCCCTGATTTAGCGGTTGTTTCCAGCCATAACCATGAATCCACCGGAATAGTCGCATCATTAAAAGAAGTAATTACTTGTCCTGTGGTCTTGTTTGATGTCGTCGTGCCTCCTGTTATTACTTCATTGCCTGTGGCATTTCTATCTGTGCTATGCCTTAAAGTCCAAGTTATATCCGTTCCACTTCCTACTATTACTACTACAACTTTTCCGATTGTGACATCGGTATTAAACCTTATCCCTCCCGCATCCTCAGAAGCTGACGGACTTGATAATTGAAATCCAGCCATTAATTGAACCGGGATCTGTCCTCCTATATCTGGCAACTCCCAAACTCGATCGGCTGTTAAAGTCCCTGCCCTGAATAATCCCTCAATCGTACCGGAATCGTAGAATCCTAATTGGTTTACATATGCTGTATCGTCTGTCTTTGCTGTTATTCCAACTCCTCCAAGTATAACCGTATTGGTTACGCCTGATTTCATTATTCCCGTGCTATGAGCTATAAAGACACCGTTTCTATCAAAGGCAGAGGATCCAATATCTCCTGCGCTATTATCTACAATCTTAATATGAGTTGGTGTGCCTGCGGTGTCTGCATTTCCAGTACCTAATAGCCCCATGCCATCTCCATACAGATCTAAACTAGTTGTGGCTCCTCCAAACAATTCAACTGTATCATCTCCTACATATAAATAGCCTTTTAATAACGCCCCGTCATCTGAGGAGATAGTAGTATCGTTTTGGCTAAATACATCAATCTCCCATAAGACGGTAGAGCTCGCATCGTCAAGTGCCTTGTTATTGGTGGCACTGGTCATTCCAAATCCTCCCGCTACTGTCACCACCGTTCCGGCCTCTGTTAATATAGAGTCAATCAAAGAAGATGCACCAGATGCTTTAGGTATCTTGCCCGTTGTAAGTGTTCCGGTTATGCCTACTGATATGATCACCCATACACCAACTGTAAATCTTCTCTGTTGATTTACTGTTAAGTCATCAACCAACAATCCCTCGAATGGAGTAATAAAACCCCACGTTCCATTTACTGGATTAAACTTAACCCATGAGTTTTGAGTTGCACCGTCCCAATCTCCGTGAGTGACTGTTCCAGTTGCATTACTATCACTAGCCTCATCATCTGTCGCGTCCGTCCTTAATGCATTAGTAATCTCTATCCAATCAGCGCCATCATTAACCGCAGAGATCTTAAAGACTCCATTGTTACTCGCCGTCCCTGCCAACAACACCTCCATAAAATCATTAACAGATATGGCACTGAGATCCGGCGCTCCATTAAAATTATATCTTACCGTGGTTCCAGATTGCCATATTATTGTATCAACGTCTAAGGTTACGCCTGTCGCATCAAGTAAATAGATATCTCCATCTGCCTCTGTCGGAGGAGCGATTGATGAATCAACAAAATCTAGTACTCCGGGCAAAACCGGATTTGGAATGTAGCTAATATTACCTGTTTCATCCCTCCAAGACATATCTCCATCATTGGCTTGCAGGAACCCTTTCGGGTGGTGCATATTCTGAGGATCCAAGTCCTGTTGGCGATGCGAATTTTTATCTTTGTTACTTGTTTCTGTTGCCATTTAACAATCTCTTAGGCTTTGTCCTTTATCAATATTAGCATCTGGCCTTACTGGTTCATCCTCCGTATTGAAAATGATACCTCCAACTACTTGCATCTCCTCGCTCAGATCCTTTGTAGAATCAAATAATGGATATTTAGTATCATCATCATCCTGAGCATCCACCAGGAACTTAACCATTTCCTTTCTCAATACTTCTCCATTCTCACGGAAAAAAGATTGCAGTTGAGCTTTCTGTGCTGCCGTAACCGGACTAGTGAACTCAGTACCTAGCGTTGTAAGGCCTGCATTCGACATATCAATATGCATATGATTCAACGCCTCAGTAACTACAAAATACGCCAACGCATCTTTTAAATGATCATCAAGCAAAGTCTTATTATCATCAGTCAATGAATCTCCATCATTTTGATCAATCAACTCATTAAGAAAATCCTCTCCTATTACATCCCGAAAGTATTTTTTCTCTGCGAGCTTTATTGAGAGATCCTTAAAGAAAGTAAGTGACAAGTTCTTTCTAGGGATTACTTTATCAACGACCTGCTGCGCTGTTATGAGTGGCTCTTTCATTCTTGTGGTGGTTGTGGTTGTTGTCTCTCTGGCGTTTTCTTGATAAACTCCTTATTCCTTTCCTCATCCTCATCCCTGTTCTCGAAATTCAATACCTTCCTTCCTTCTCCTTTTTCTACAAAGAAATTAGGATCTAGCAAGTCAATAATAGATATAGGAGATCTCAATTCAATCTCCAGACTTGATGCATCAACATTCAACTCCTCCTCAATTATAATCCTGAACATATCCAAGAACAAACTATTGGTTTCCGGGATCACTGTATTTGCAGCGATACTATATTCATTCCTAATCCTATCGGTATCGAATCCCGTATTATCAGCAATTCCCGATAAACTCCTCCACCAATTATGAGCCGTGATCAATTCAGAATCCGATTGAGTATGTAGGTTAATAAACTCTCCCTCCGCATTTTGAACCAACGGAGTAAACTCTGTTTTGTCTCCTCCTCTTTCTTTCTGGATCTTAAACAACTTCGCATTGTTTCCCTCTCCCTCATGTAATGCTTTCAGGAACTTATCCAGATCCTTTATTTTCTTATCCGCTTTGTCGGTGAACACTTCTAAGATCCCCGATACTTGGAACGAATTATCAAGCCTACTCACATTCCATTTATTAGTCTTATACCCTATCGCTACCGCATCCATCGCAGCAACCCATGATGGCAGTCCATAATGCTCAAACTCAGCCTCGTACTCTTTAAAATGGACTATAGAATGCAACAATCCATCGCCATCAACCTCCCCAAACTCTGGATATAACGGTATTACCTTTTCGAGATTTTGATGTCCCCGGTATCTCCTCCAGTTTGGATGTAATATTACAGCCTCTTTCTCTCTTGCTAATCTGCTTTTTGTAGAATCTCGGTGGAAGAAACTGAGGAAAGATCTCTGCTGATCCGTCACAATCTCCATATAAGCATTCCCAAATCCATTAAAGTCCCTGATCAATTTCTTGTACATCCTCCTCATCGGCTCCATCTCTCCATTAACCATCTTTATGAGATCTTGCAGCACCTGAATATTTTCATCAGCCACAAACCCATTTCCGACCGTGAAGATTGATTTATAGAATTGAATTGCCCGGTGAGTAGATCCTCTCCTATTCAACATCGCCAAGGCATTGGGAAATAAATTATTATCGCCAAACTCCCTGAATGGTTCGAAATCTACATCTGTCGCATCCTTCTCTCTAGGGATCGGAGGTGGCTTATTATCTAATCCAACATGGCCTGTGGCTGTAATCTTATTCTTTGCATTCCCTCCAGTGGTTTTTGCAGTGTTTCCTTTAGTGAATTTGCCTTTGGTATCTCTATTGTCTTTCACTGGTTTTCCCGTTAATTATGCAAATTTGCGGATCTTTTTTAAAGTTAGCATTTATTATTCAGTTCAAACAAAAAAAGGGGAGGAACCTGTATGGAAACCTCCCCTTTCTAGCTGCTGGGTTTATATGTTATTTATCCTTTTTCATCTTTTCCTCGCCATCTACCTTGATAGCCTGCGACTTATTCTTTTTTCCTTTCCTAGCCTCTAGCCTTTCTATTTGCTTTTTATTTACCTCAGCCCTCGAAATACAGCTAGTCATTCCAACCTCTTCATATAGGTACTCAAGATCTTTCTGTGATGTATTTTCTGATAAGGAAATTTTCCCTTTGGCTGGATAGGTATTCAATCCATACATTGAATCTGCTAAGATATAATATTTTTTATTCTCAGCCATTACGCATCTACTCTACCAAGATTCAATGCAGGTTGTGATACAGTACTACCAAGTGAGTTGCTTAATCCTTCAATCAAGACAGTTGCCTCAATCTTAGCAATAACATCATCAATGATTGCTGTTGCGCAAAGAACATTAGTATCATAAATAGTTTGGACAGCTCCATCAATAACATCTGCCCCATCAGTGAACTTAACAACAGCCTCATTGGTTGAGCTATTTATGTCAACTGATTTCACTGTCCTCGCTTGAGGAGTGAAAGCTAAAGTTGATGGAAAAGGGTAGGCAACGAAAACTGAATCTCCAACCCCGTATGTTTTTGCTACATCTGCCATAAGTTATCTATTTACACCGGAACAGTTCCAGTAAATTCAAGATCTTTAGTATTGTCTGTGCTTTGAATGATCACAGTCTCTCCATTGAGATCCGTGAATGCCTTACCACTCAACTCAGTTCCTGTTTGCAATCGTAGTGGCCTCAACGTGGTAAACTTCTCACTATATCCAGATAGCCATTGTAGATCATTTGCATCCTTCACTACTGCAATAATTCCACATGAACTCTCATCATATATCTGCTGTATTGCATTCCTTTGGTCAGTTGTCAACTTCTTAGCAAAGAACTCAACCTCATGCAATATAGAAAGAGATCCATTCTCGAATGTTGCTGTTTGCCTTCTCTCCGCTGTGTCTTGCTCGAATTGGAACTCAATAAAAACCTTAGTAGCTTTAGGAGTAAGAGTTGTAACCTTGCCACCTGATACGGTAACGCTAGTTCCATCCTCATTCATATCATCCGACGAGATCAACCAACATTGGACTAGCCCACCTGATACTGCCTCGCAAATTCTATTAGTTCCTGAACTAAAGCTCATAATATTTCTTTTTTGTTATCGATTAATAAGCAACGGTCATCCACTCAGGCAATAAGAAGTCAGCACCGTACTCGAATTGAGTTCTTTGCCTATTCTCATTCTCATCAGGATTGAACCAGAACTTAGTCTCAGCAAAGTCCCCTGTACCATTCACAACAAGTACTAGGTTCTGAGAAGTAGTCCATATCGCTCTGTGAGGGAACGGATCAATATCATCAGCCTCAAGATCTTCATCAATCCCCGTAGGAATCAATACAACTCCTCTATAAACCAATCTATCTAATCCATCAATCTGCTTACTATGCGCTTGCTCAGTTCCATCAGCCTCTAATGTTTCCTGATAGTTTTCCAACATTGTATCAGTAACATATAACCTTGTCATTCCTTTAGGGATCTGCTTCATAACCTGTCTAGC
>SDBT01001530.1_pt1 | contig 40896 bp, 19 predicted proteins | sample 2277101 | NCBI WGS metagenome assembly SDBT01 (sample SAMN10404973, study PRJNA504765) | marine sediment metagenome | isolation source: marine sediment core GS10_PC15, 103 cmbsf | place: Arctic Ocean: Southern Knipovich Ridge | collected 2010 | reverse complement strand
TACGGTACTGGACGGTTCGACTCCTCTGGGCACGGTGGACGTGAACCAGAAACTGGTGCCGGATGACTTTACGGACCAGGGTGTTGGCTGGGAGATCCTGGGCACGTTCGACATTACGGGCACAACGCTCGTGGTGGAGTTGTCGGACGATGCGAACGCGTTCGTGATTGCCGACGGGGTGCGGATCGAACGCGTTGGCCAGATGAGCCCCAGCGTGACGATCACCGAGAGCCCCGGCGGCAACGATGTGTTCACCGACATAAACCTCAAGGCATACGTCGACGGCACGGACTACAACTTCGGCGAGCGCCCGGTTGATGAAGAGGTCATAGCAGACCAGACCGCCACAATCGAGTTCTGGGCCAGCCGGAAGGGGCAGGATCTGCTCAAGAACCTCAATGGCGGCAAGAAGTCAAAGCAGCTGGGCAGTTGGCTTGCAGCGACGTTCCCCAACCTGTATGGGAAGCTGGCCGGCAAGGGGAACATGAATGTCGCCAAGACCTTCATGAAGCTGTTCAAGAAAGCCCTGAAGGAAGACAAGCACGGCCGGGGGCGGGAGCTCGAAGCCCAGGTGATGGCCACCGCGTTGGCTGCCTATGTCACCAACTCCAGCCTCGCCGGATACATCGCCCAGGGCTACGGATTCGCCGTGTCGGCTAACGGCCTCGGCGCCACCGCATGGAACGTGGGAACCAACGGTGCGGCCTTCGGCGTTGCCGACAACACGTACGTGAGCGTAATGGACCTGTTGCTGGCCGCCAACGAGCAGGCCCAAAAAGGCAAGCTGTCCTCCGAGACTCAGAGGCCGGGCGCGTCCCTCCGCAGCCTGGCCAACGAGGTCTTCAAGGCCATCAACGAGTACGGCGTATAAAACCAGGTTCTCATGCCAGGAAGTCGCCGGGCTCTTCCGAGTGCGGCAATCTGGACGGCTCGCTCCGCCCTCCGGATAATGCTTCGCAGTAATACGCCCGACGGGACTCGAACCCACAACCTCTTGCTCCGGAGGCAAGCGCTCTATCCATTGAGCTACGGGCGCGCATCAATCGTCAATTCACGATTGGCGATTTCTGATTCTAAGAAATATAATACGTTAATGCAACTTCCCGAAATCCAGAGAAGGAAAAGCCGATCCGTGGTCGTCGGGGACGTTACCATCGGCGGCGACGCGCCGGTCACCGTCCAGGGCATGACCAAGACCACCACCGCCGATGCCGAGGCCACCGTCGCGCAGGTCCGCGCCCTGGCCCGGGCCGGAGCGGATCTGGTCCGCGTAGCCGCAGCCACGCCCGAAGACACCGCCGCCCTGCCGCAAATCATCGCCGCCTCGCCCGTGCCCATCATCGCCGACGTGCACTTTCAGGTCGACCGCGCGCTCGAAGCCATCCAGGCCGGGGCCGCAAAGATCCGACTGAACCCCGGCAACATCAAGGACCCCCGCCAAGTCCGCCGCATCATCGACGCTGCCGCCGATGCACACGCCGCCGTCAGGGTCGGCGTTAACGAGGGCTCCGTCGTCGAGCGGGCCGATGCCGACCGCCGGGCCGCCGATCAGGCCCTGCCGCTGGCCGAGCTCATGGCCGACAAGCTCGCCGAATACCTGGAGATCTTCCAGGAGGCCGACTTCCACAACCTGGTGCTTTCGGCAAAGAGCCACGACAGCATGACCACCGTAGCCGCCAACCGCCTGCTCGCGAAGCGATGGGACTACCCGCTGCACCTTGGCGTGACGCACTCGGGCACGCCGGCTACGGGCGCCATCCGCTCCGCCGCGGCGCTGGGGGCGCTACTGGCCGAAGGCATCGGCGAGACAATCCGCATCTCGTACGCGGGCGATCCCGTGGAGGAGGTCAGCGCGGGCGTGGAGCTTTTGTGCAGCTTGCGCCTGCGGCAGCGCATCGGCGTGGACCTGATCGCGTGCCCCACCTGCGGGCGGACCCAGGTCGACATCTGCGAAGTGGCCGAACAAGTCCGCCGCGCGCTGGCCGACGTCACCCAGCCGGTCACCGTCGCAGTAATGGGCTGCGTGGTCAACGGCCCGGGAGAGGCCGACGGCGCGGACGTAGCCATTTGCGCCGGCAAGGGAAAGGCCGTGCTGTATCGCCGCGGCAAGAAGGTCCGCACCGTCAGCGCCGACGAAATCGTCCCGGCAATCGTAGCCGAGGTGCACAACCTCGTCGCCGGACCCGCTGCGGGCAGCGATGAAACCTGCCGGTAACGGTTTTCTATTCCGGCGGAGTTGACACAGGCAGCCGCAAGTCCTAAGATAGTTCTCATACTGCGGGGTAGAGCAGTCTGGTAGCTCGTCGGGCTCATAACCCGGAGGTCGCAGGTTCGAATCCTGCCCCCGCTATTAAGGCCTCGAAGTGGCAACCGTCGCTTCGGGGCCTCCCTTTCCAGCCGAGAGAAGCGTACAATGGCCATCAACGGCCCGGGATGGTCCCGGCGCCACGACCCTGTGGGAATGCCGACTGATGAACTGGAGGTGTACCATGATGCGGACCTTACACCGTTTCCTACTCACCGCAGCGGCGATAGCCGTTCTGTCCGGTCCCGCCCTCGCCAAGGCGACCCCGAAGAAGGCTGCCCCGCCCAAGATTAAACTCAATTTGCTGGACCTGCTCGGCGCCGACGACATAGCCGGGGCCGCAGCGGATCTCCACAAAGCCGGCGAAGCCTTCGAGCGATTCGCCAACACGCTGAAGGCGATCACCCCGAACATCACCAAGAGTCTCGTGGAATGCAGTCGGAATCTTGCGAGCATCGGGCACGCAGTCGATCCCCTTGGGCTCAAAACGGCGTTCACGATCATTCGGGAACAGAACCAGACGATCTATGCCCTGCAGAAGGCCGAGATCCAGCGTTTGGAGGAGCAGTGCCAGCGTCTACGGAAGGAACTGGCGCGACGGCCGCGCAAGACGAAGAGCACGAAGAGCACGAAGAAGCGGAAGAAGGGCCGCAAGTAGCTCTGCGACCATCGTGCCAGAGGCGGCCAGTCAATCGCAGAGGTGTTACCCGGGTTTGAACCACGCTCAAATCTCCTATCAGTCCTGCGATCTTCGGAACTTCTCGCCAATCCAAGAGTCCAACGTATGGTCAAGCAGGCGTCCGGAAGACGGGAGGTGCCTACGTGGATGCATTAGGCAAGATTGCGCTCGGGTTCATCGTTGCGGCGCTCTGGGCGGGCACGGCGCCCGGTGCCGAGGTGACAGGCGCATGGTCGAAGCCCGTCAAGGGCCTCAGGTCTCGTGTCGTCCTGGACCAAGCCTCGCACAGGGTCGGCCAGAGGATGCGGATACGCCTTCAACTCGAGAACGTATCGAAGAAGGCGATTACGTACGCCCTCTGCCACACCGGGTCGGGCGGGGGGCAGGCGAACTGGCAGGACACCCTCAGCCTGTCCGTCTGGGAGCTCACCGGCAAAGGCAAGCCGGTCCCCATCCCCCTGCGCGATCTCTACCCCACACGCAGGATACGTGCCGGCCCCGGGAAGGACTCCTGGCACGTCCTTCAACCCGGCCAGGCAACCGAACGGGACATGGCCCACGTCTTCTACTACGGAGCGGACATCCTCCCGCGGCCGGGGCGGTATCGCATCGTCGGCGTTTACTTCTCGACCTTCGGCGGGCCTAACCGCACGGCGTGGACGGGCACGCTGAAGTCTCCGCCGGTGGAGTTGAGCATCACCGCGCCCGACCCGCTGAAGGACCGCGTCAAGGTGGAGCGGACCCTCCGGGCCCTGCTGGCCAAGGAGAAGGCCAAGCTGAAGAAGGGGGCCCTCTCGCAGTTCCTGTCCTGGAGCCTCTGGCCCCGCTATGGGGGCACGACCGAGCGGCTCGTCCAGCGCCTGGTGAACCAGCTCACCAACCCGGACGCGGACCGCCCGCCTAAGCTCCGGGAAGGGCTTGCCAAGGCGGCCGGGCACGCACTGCCTGAGGTCCGCGCACTGGCCGAATACTGCCGGCGCCGCCTGGTGCTCGTCAAACGCAACGCCGACTGGCGCAAGGCGATCGACGCGCGCTTCGCCAGAGAGCTCGATACGCACATTCACAGCGGCACGGCACTGCAAGAAGGCATGGCCAAGTACTTCCGCGATCGCGACTGGGGAGCTCGGTACGCTCAACAGATCGCGGCCCGTTGGAAGGCCAGGCCCGCTCTCGGGATCTCCCTGCGCCTGGAATCGCCGCCCGGCGGCGCGTACGTTGTCGGGCGCCTGTTCGACTGCAAGGCAACGCTTACCAACGGCGGCGACCAGGAGCGCGAAGTTGTCGTGGGAGGCTCCTGCGGAATGACCCATCCACTACGCATCATGGTCATCATGCCGGACGGCCGCATCGACGCGGACTGGTCCCGCCCGGTGGCCGGGGCCGGCTCGCCGCACGTAGGACACCTAAGATGCGTCCGCAGGAAGCGGACCCTCAAGCCCGGTGAAGCGGTTGCCCTGCAAACCGGCTTCGCCTCCAAGGCGGCCGTTGGGTGGCGCATCGCCGAACCGGGGCAGTATGTCGCAATCGCCACCTTCGGCGTTCCGCACGGCCAGAAGAAGGAGCGATACGCCTACGCCTACTCCGCGCCCTTGCTTGTTCGTGCGAAGCCGAAGCAAGCCCCCTGACCCCAATCTGATGTGAAGCGGTACATAGCGCGCCTCCGCTATTAAGGCCTCGAAGTGGCAACTGCCGCTTCGGAGCCTTATTCGTTGGTGCGGATCAGAACATGCCGCGGGGCCGCTTGTCATTTCGACGTCGGCGTCACGGCATAAAGGTTGCTGCAATCAGCTACATACAGTGTGCCGTTGGCGACCGTGGGGGTCGAATAGACGATGGCGCCCAGGCGGATCCTGCTGATGAGGCGTTTCTTCTTACCGGCGGCCAGTACCCACAAACTCCGACGGACCGTGCCCACGTATATCTTCCCGTCGACAAGAAGCGTCGAGCCGTAGGTCTGCTCGCCGGTGTCGTGGACCCAATAGGGCTTGCCTGTCTCCGCGTCGAGGCAGTGGATGCGTCCGTCGTATCCGGCGATGTAGACCAGGCCGTCGGCGATGGCGGGCGTCGAGATGCTCTGGCCCAGGGCCTCGTACGACCAGATCCTGCCGGTGCGGGTTATGTCCCCCGTCTTGGTCGCGTCGATGCAGTATAGCCCGCCCTTTCGCTTGCCGTGCCACGGCTCGCCGCCGGCCGTGACGTAAACGCGGTTGTCGTGAAACACGGGCATCCCGACAATCGTGCTGGGCCCGTTCGGATCGGGCCGGCTCGGGCTGGACCTCGCCGCGGCGAGACGACCGACCGTGTCACACTTGAACGACCAGATGGTCTTGAGGAGTTTCGGTTTTCCGGAAGCCGGACTCTTGAGCGCCTCGAACGCGTAGCACACGCCGTTTCCGCCGCCGAAGAACACGAGCGTCCTGCCGCCGACTCGCCCCAGGGACGGCGAGGAGTATTGCCCGTGAAAGATATCCGGTCCGATCTTGGCATCGTCCTTTGCGACGAGCTTGCCGGTCTTCCTGTCCAGCACGATCAGGCTCGGCGCGTCGGGGTTCGGGATTTTGCTGTGGCGCATTTCCACCCCGTTTCCGGTGCAGACGTACAGCAGGTCGCCGTGGACCAGAACCGATGCGTTCGTCGCATCGTGCGGGACGACGCTGAGTTGGCCGACCATGTCGAATACCCATATGATGTCCGCATCGGCCAGGATTGGTGCCATGGGCTTCTGGTCCCGCCCGGCCATGTGCACGCCCTCGTCAACGTACGGTCCGTCGTTGCCGTCGGCCATACCGTCAAGGTCGAGGCACATGACCTCACAGCGGTTGGAGGTCAGGTAAATGCGGTCGCCGACAATTGTCGGCGAAGAAGAGATGCCGACGCTTTGATAGTCGCCCCCGTAAACATGCCCATTGTACTTGGCGCGCTTGAGCTTCGGGACGACCAGTTGCCACAGGAACTTCCCGTCGGTTTCGTTGAAGCACATCAGCACGCCGCGGTCGCCCTGGTGGCGTCTGTCGCGCGGGGAGCGGTTGTTCGTGCCCACCAGCACCTTGCCGCCGGCTACGATGGGGCTGGCGTACGTCACCGAGCCGAGCCTGGCGACCCACTTGACCGAGCCGGTGGGCTTCTTGCCGCTGGCGGGCAAACTACTGATGTCGAAGCTATCGGGAACCTTCGTGGCGGCGCTCACCATGTTGCGCGAGTATTGCTGTCCCCAGTGAGGCTGGTCAGTGCGACGCAAAACGGCTGCGGCCGTTTTGGCCTTGCCCTGTCCCCGAAGTTGCGCGCTGCCGGCCGCAACAAAGAGGACCAACAGCCACATCCACGTCCAACGCATCTCTTGCCGCCTCTGCACCGGCATGCCACGCATGGGCTTGCTCCCCTGACCTCCGCAGGAGTATCCAGAGTCATTGTACCGTGAGAAAAGCCCTCGACAAGGGCAGACCAGGGCTCATCACCGCCGGGCGTCCTTGATGGGGATTTCCCGGATAGCCTTGCCCGGCTGCACCGCCGGGAATGTAAACCACGCCGGATTTGAACCGCTCGCACGGAACCCAGATTTCGGCTTACCCAACGCGTCGGGGCGGATACAATTGCTGCAAACGCCCCGCAATTCCGGCAGGCAAGGAGTAGGTGCATGAACAGATGCCACAAAATAAAGGTATCGCGGATGTCTGGGGGGATCGTGACTGGGGTCGCTATCCGCAGCCGACTTATCCGCAGCGCGATGATTCTGACGATGCTGCACGCCGGCGTCCTGCAGGCTGCATCGGATTGGCCAATGTACCGAAGCGACAATGCCCGCAGCGGGTGTTCGACGGAGAAACTCAGCACGCCGCTGTTCTTGCAGTGGTCATACAAGTCGAGCCACCGGCCTCGCCCCGCCTGGCCGGAACCGGGCAAGGAGGTCCACCGGTTGGCCTTCGACAACGCCTTCCAGGTTGTGGTGTCCGGCAATCGCGTGTTCTACGGCTCATCGGCGGATCACAAGATCTACGCCCTGGACGCCAAGACCGGAAAGGAGCAATGGAGCTTCTTCACCGGCGGGCCCGTTCGGTTCGCGCCCTGCGTTGTCGGCGACCGTGTTTTCGCGGCGAGCGACGACGGCTACCTTTACTGTCTCAGCGCCGGCACCGGCAAGCCCATCTGGGAGTTCCGCGGCGGGCCGCGAGATGAGCGGATGTTTGGAAACGAACAGATGATCTCGCGCTGGCCGGCGCGGTCAGGCGTCCTGGTCGCCGGCAAGACGGTCTACTTCACCGCCGGCATGTGGGGGCCGGACGGGGTCTACATCTACGCCCTTCGCTCCGAGGACGGATCGGTGATCTGGAAGAACAACACCGCCAACCTGCAATACATGCTCCTGCCGCACAACAACTACGAGGGGATAACGGGGGTCTCGCCGCAGGGGTACCTGGCGCTGGACGAGGGGGTGCTGCTGGTGCCCACCGGGCGGGCGATGCCGGCCAGGTTCGACGCGAAAACCGGCAAACTGATGCCGTGGAAGATCGCCTGGGGCAAACACCATCGGCCCGGCTCGTCGTGGACAATGGCGGCAAGGGGGATCTTCTTCAGCGCGCGGCGAAGATCAACGGGCTTGCCGGTCTCCTCCCTGGGCGAGAACAGCCGCTTGAGGCCTGAAGGACTGATGACGTGGGATCTTCACTCGGGTCAGCCGGTGTTCGCCCTGGACGACGTCTACCTGGCGCTGCTTTCCGGCAACACTCTGTACCTGACGGCCGGTGGCTATGCCGGCAAGGGCGGCGGCAACGTGATTGCGGTCGATTTTGCGAAACTGCCCAAGAAGAACAGGATCCCAGCCCCTCATACCGGCGGCCACGACGGCGCGGGATTGACCCCGCTGAAAATCAGCAGGCAGGCACAGTGGACGGCTCCGACGGGGCGAACGTACGAGTTGATCAAGAGCGGCAAGGTGTTGGTCGCGGGGGGCAACGGCACCGTGAGAGCCATCGCCGCCCAAACAGGCAAGGAGCTGTGGAAGGCAAATGTCGAAGGCCAGGCGCGAGCCTTGGCTGTCGCTTCCGGCCGGCTGCTGGTCAGTACTTCCGCGGGCTGGATCTACTGCTTTGGGGGAGATAAGGTCCCCAAAGCACCCGCGGCGAACGCGCGGCGAGCCGTTGAAGAGCCGTCAAAACAGGCGGAACTGGCCAGGGAGATCATCGCCAAGAGCGGCGTCAGCTCCGGATACTGCCTGGTGCTGGGGCTGGACGACCCCCAACTGCCGCTGGCCCTGGTTCAGCAATCGGACCTTCATGTTATCGTCCTAGCCAGCGACAAGGAGAAGATCGCCCGGGCTCGCAGGCTGTACGATCGGCAGGGGTACTATGGGCCTCGGATTGTCGTCCACCGGGGCGAGCCGGGGAAGCTGCCCTACGCCCGGTACTTTGCCAACCTCATCGTAGTGGGCAAGCCGGCGTCCTGGCCCGCACGGGATGTGTACCGATGCCTCAGGCCGTGCGGCGGGGTCCTGGCGATTCCGGCCGGGGACCAGGCGGCCAAAGCCCGGCAATGGCTGGCGGCGGCAGGGGCGGACAAGGACAAAATCGTAGCCGAGGGCGGCCTGGTCAGGGTCAAGAGAGGCCCCCTTGCGGGCGCCGGATCGTGGAGTCATCCCTTTGGCAACGCCGGTCGCACGTCGGCCAGCCGCGACAAGCTGGTCCGCCTGCCGCTTAAGACCCTGTGGTTCGGGGGCCCGGGTCCGGCCCGCATGGTCGACCGGCACAGGTTCCCTCCCATACCGGTATATGCCAACGGGCGCCTGTTTGTGCCGGCCCAGCACAGCGTCATCGGCGTTGACGCCTACAACGGCCGGGAGATGTGGTCCCGCAAGCTCAAAGACGTCGGGCGGTTCCCCGGGCAGGATCGCGGCGCCAGCGTTGTGGCCGACGATAACTGCGTGTACGTGGCCCACGGTATGGAGTGTCTGCAACTTGACGGGGACACCGGGAAGATCCTGCAGAGATACCGCCCGCCCGCGGAGATCAAGCTCTCGGCGAAGCCCGGGCCGAAGACAGACCCAAAACAGAAGAGGAAGGGCAGGACGGGTTTTGTCTTCAACGAAATGGAATGGAACCACCTCGCCGTAACCGACGAAGCCATCCTGGGCACAGTCGGCAGGGCGCAGGTCAGGAAGTCGTTTGCCAACTGGCCGATCGCGGCCCCGCGCGGGGAGTATCTCTTCGCGCTGGCCAAGAAGGACGGCAAGAAGCTGTGGACGTACAAGTCGCAGTATGCCGTCACCCCCAAGTCAATCGTCTCCGACAGCAGGCGCGTCTACCTGCTGGACCAGGAAAACAACAGGGGCAAGATAGGCCGGGCGATAGTCAAGGCTCTTGATATCAATACCGGGGCGGTGCTGTGGAGCAAACCCATAAAGGATCGCTGGGAGCTGCTGCTGGCGGATGGTTGTCTTGTGGCAGCCGGCACCGGCTACACGGTCTATCATGCCGACTCGGGCAAGCTCCGCTGGTCGAACGACGTGCCGTTCTCCCTCTACGCCACCTACGGCGCGGGAGTGGATCACTATCGCTGGGCGGTCGCGCTGCGGGATTTCCCCGTGGTACCGCCCATGATCGTTAACGGGATGATCCTGGCGCCACCGCGGGCCTTTGACTTGAAGACAGGTAAGGCCAAGCGCCTCGCCAGCCCCTTGACCGGCGAGCCCATGCTGCCGTTCGGCGTGGGAAACGGCGGCTGCGGAACCTATTCGGCTTGTCCGGCGCTGATGTTCTTGCGTTCGGGAGCGTTGGGGATATATGACATGGCCGGGGAGACGGGCATGCACTGGCTTGGGCAGATCCGGCCCGGATGCTGGATCAATACCCTTCCGGCGGGTGGAATGGTTCTCATGCCGGAAGGAGCCAGCACCTGTACCTGCGCCTACAGCTTTCAGACGTCGCTTGCGCTGGTGCCGGACACGCGTCACGAGGAATGGGGTGTGTACACCTGCGAGCCGCCGAAGGCCGGTTCGCGTCTGAAGACGGTGTCGCTCAATTTCGGGGCCGTCGGGGACAAGCGTGACAATGCGGGCAAGCTCTGGCTGGGTTTCCCGCGGCCGTTCTCGCCCCAGGCCCTCAAGGTGCCTTTCGATAGCGGCCCCAAGGCCGAGTACTACCGCCGCAACGCCGATGAGATCTCCATTGCCGGCACGGACAGTCCCTGGCTTTACAGTTGCGGCGTGGAGGGATTGGAAACCGCCAAGCTGAACCTGGACCTGACCCGCCCGGCATTTGTTCCCGAGGTCAAGGTCGCGCCGAAGATCGACGGCAAGCTGGACGATGCCTGTTGGGACGGCGCCGAAGCTATCGAGCTCGTCGACGACTCCCGGCGCGTTGCCCCGCGGATCCGCGCCTGGCTGCGTCGCGATGCGGAGAACATCTACATCGGCTTCCGGCGGGAGGCCTCACGCAAGGGCGGGAAACCGATTCCCTGGACCATGAATAGCCGGGGCGACGACGCTGCGGTGTGGCAGGATGACAGCCTCAAGGTGCGGCTCTGGTCGGAGGCCGGATCTTTCGCTTACATGTTTCTATCGGCATCGGGGGCGCGTTTTTCCGGGCGAGGCGGCAGGGCGGCGACAATCAAGCCTGCCAGGCACACATGGCACAGTGCGGTGCAGGTTACGCCTGAGATCTGGTCGGCCGAGATCGCTATTCCCGTCAAGACCGGCAAGGGGCTCAGGATTTTTCTTGAGAGCTTCAACAGGTCGGGCGTGGGGCCGGAGCGTACTTTCTACAAGTTCCGTTCCTGGCGGCGCTGGTTTGTCACCGGCGGCGAAGCCAACCTGGTTTTCAAGCGACCGCCCGCGATGCCTTCCCGCAGCTATACGGTACGCCTCCACTTCGCCGAGCTGGACGGGATGAAACCAGGCCAGCGAGTTTTCGACGTCAAGCTGCAGGGCAAGACGGTAATCAAGAGCCTGGACGTTGTTTCGCAGGCCGCCGGCGCGAACAAAGCACTGGTCAGGGAGTTCAAGGGAATCCGCGCAACGGATACGATCTCGCTCGACCTGGTCCCATCCGCCAAGAGCAAGCGCCCTGCCATCCTGAGCGGAATCGAGATCGCCGAGGAAAAATAGCGGGATTCGCGGCGCTGCGTAAGCCGCGACCCCGGCAGGCCAGGATTGAAACTGGTGGTAGAGAAGGCTGCGAGGCACGGACTTCGAATTGGCGAGCCGTTTCTCACATTGCTCTCATGTTCGGCGGCTACAATGATCGGCAACCAGCGACGATTCCTTTGGTCGATTCCGCCGCACGGGCGCAACGGGAACCGTCAGCAACATGAGGAGAACGGAAAATGTCGCGAAAGCACTGGGTAGTGGCCAACGCGGGTCTCGTGGCGGTGTTGGTGTGCCTCCTACTTGCATCGCCCTTGCAGGCGGACGTCGTGCCGGGCAAGCTGTCACCGGCGGCGGCCAGGGCCGTAAAGAAGGCCTATCCCAAGGCGAAGATCAAATGGATCGGCGTCGAAGCCACCGGCGGCATCAAGCTTCACAAACTCGTGATGATCAACGATGGGCGGGAAATGGAACTCGAAATATCTCCCGGCGGCACACGGGTCTCGACCCAGATGGACGTCTCCATGAAGGAACTGCCCAAGGACGCGCAGAAAAGGGTCCGAAAGGCCACCGAGGGCGGCAAGATCATCAAGATCGAGAAAGAGGTCATCATGGCCGTTGTGGAAGACGGCAAGGTTGTGCAACTGCCCGAACCAAAGACCATCTACGAGGTCAAGTTCACTAAGGAAGGCAAGCGCTATGAAGCCAAGATCGCCGCCGGTGCAACGGCCGGGAAGGCCAAGGGCTGGCGATCGAAGTTCACGGTCGACAAGAAGGACCTGATGAGCGTCGGGCGGAACCCCTATTTCATCTTGATCCCCGGGCACAGGATCCATCTCAAGGGCGGCGGCGAGACCGTGATCATCACCGTTCTGAACGAGACGAAGATGGTGGACGGCGTGAAGACCCGGATCGTCGAGGAACGGGAGTTCAAAGGCGACAAGCTGGCGGAAGTGTCCCGCAACTACTTCGCCATCGACAAGAAGACGAAGGACGTGTACTACTTCGGCGAGGACGTTGACGACTACGATGCGTCGGGCAAGATCGTCGGCCACGGCGGGGGGTGGCTTTCCGGCATCAAGGGCGCGAGTTTCGGGCTGATCATGCCCGGCAAGATCAAGATCGGGGACAAGTACTACCAGGAACACGCCCCGAATCAGGCCATGGACCGCGCGGAGAACGTCAACCTAAAGGCCACGCTGAAGACGCCCTACAAGACGTTCAAGAAGGCCCTTTACATCCGTGAGAGCAGCGACCTGGAAGGTGGCTTCAGCTATAAGTGGTACGTGTCCGGCATCGGCATGATCGGCGACGATGAACTGCGGCTGGTGAAGTTCGAGACGCCGAAATAGGCGCCTATCCCTTTCGAGAGCCCTATCCGGCCAGACAACGGCAGGGGCCGGGACCGCGTGACACGGTCCAAGGCTGCCAAGACCAAGCGCCCCGCCACCCTGAGCGGAATCGAGATCGCCGAGGAAAAATAGCGGGATTCGTCCCGCTGCGTGCGCCGCAATCCCGTCGGCATGATTGTTGTTGACTGTGCTTTGCAGCCTGCTTTGTAATGGCGGCGATGACTACGGCTTGATTTGACACCAGCGGCAGCAACTTAGGAGAATGACAATGCGACGACGAATTCGGTTGACGGCGTGGATGCTGCTGACGGTCTTGGCGGCGGCAACGGCGGGCTTCGCTGCCGAGGCGGCCAAGCAGGCCGACAGCGTGTACGTCGATAGGGGCAACTGGCCCGATAGTCTTGCGGCTACTCGCGATCGGTACCGGGCCGACAATTCAGTGATGGCTGTGTCCGACTGGTATCTGCACGGCGAGAAATACGCCTCAAGAACTATTGACGCCTCATTTGCTCCGGAGACATCGCACGTCAGCCTGGACACCAAAGGTAAAATGGGCGGTTGGAAAGTGATCCGGCGCACGCAAGACGGCAAGTTCATGAGATGTCTCAGCCCGGGCACGGTAACATACGTCTATCGGGAATTCCTCTGCACAAGAGACGGCGTTCGCCTGGAAGCGGAATTCGCCGTCAACGCGGGGCATCTGGCCGTCTGGCACAATGGTAAGAAGGTATTTGCGGAAGAATCGAAGAATCCCCGGAAACCCATGCAGAAGACAGTCGCACTGCGCTTCACTAAAGGGAAGAACCGTCTGCTCGTCAAGATGGCGGGGGTGCGAGGCTGCCATATGAGGTTTTCACCGGCCTATACATCGATGAAACGGCTGAAGACGGAGTTGATGAAGCACGGTGGAGAGAAGGCCTATCTGTTGTGCAAGACGGGCTATTTCAGGAAGTGTGAGCAGTGGCTCTTCGCGCGGAATGGCGGGGAACTGTTGAAAGACGCGACATCTGCGCTTATGTCGTCTATCAGGGGATTCTCGACATTGGAGCGAGAATTCGCATCCTTGTCCGGTACGGATCCCGACAAGAACGCTTCGGGGTGGATCGGGCTCTACACCACTCTGGCCGCTCTGAGGCTGGATTTCGACTCGGCCCGATCGCAATGGGAGATCACGACGAACACAAAGGCCCTGCGGCGAGCCGTGCTCGATCTGCAGAAGACTTTTCCGGACAAGTATTCCGCCGCCAAGTACATCAAGCAACTGGATGCATTCGAATCCGAACTCCCGGCCATTTTGCAAGGCATCATGCGCAGGGAAAAGGCAGCCCTCACTCGCTATAGGGCGTACGTTGGTTTCCGAAGAGCGGCCTTGCTTGCTAATCCGCTAATCGACTTCGAAAAACTGTTGTTCGTCAAACGCACCGAAGGAGTCTATTCCGGGCTGCCGAACAATTACATTGGCAATACGGGCATTACCTATGAATTGGATGACACTATCGTCACGTCAAAGATTCACGACCCCTCGCCCGTGCTGACGACGGTCTACAAGCCCTCGCGAGACGTATTCTGCGGGGATATCGATCTTCACTTTGATGCCGACAAGATTCTGTTCTCTTCGACCGACGCCAACGGCCAATGGCAGGTCTACGAACGCAATCTGAAGAACTCTCACCTGCGCCAGGTGACGCATGGGCCCAAGGACGTGGACTGCTACGATCCCCTCTACCTTCCCGACGGGCGGATCATCTTCAACTCCACCAGCGGCTATCACGGCGTGCCATGCATCGGCGGCCATGATTACGTGGCCAATCTTCATATCATGGATAAGAACGGGGGTAATATACGACGATTGTGCTACGACCAGGACCACAACTGGTATGCGTCCCTGATGCCCGACGGCAGGGTCCTGTATCTTCGCTGGGAATACACCGATACGCCTCACTATTTCACTCGCGTGCTGATGCGGATGAATCCCGACGGCACGGGCCAGCGGGCGTTCTATGGCAGCAACTCGTACTGGCCAAACGGGCTTTGGTATGCCCGGTCGATTCCGGGCGACGCCTCGAAGTTCGTGGCCATCGTCTCCGGTCACCACGGTAGCACCCGTTTTGGAGAACTTGCCGTCTTTGACGTCAGCAAGGGCAGTTTTGAGGCCGACGGCGTCGTTCAGAGACTCCCAGGCTATGGCAAGCCTGTGGAACCTGTCATGGTGGACGGCTTGGCCAATGGATCATGGCCTAAGTTCATCCACCCATATCCTTTGAGCGACAAGTATTTCCTGGTATCGGCAAGGCTCGGCAGAAGCGCCAAGATGGTTGGGATATACCTCGTGGATGTCTTTGACAACATCCTTGCCATCAAGGAACTCCCCGGGTCCATGCTGCTGGAACCACTCCCCATGCGTAAGATCGCGCGGCCCCCGGTTCTACCGGATCGCGTACAAGCCAATGCGACCGAGTCGACCGTGTTTATCCACGATGTCCACGTCGGCACGGGTTTGCGGAACGTGCCGCGCGGAGTGGTGTCCTCGCTGCGCATCTTCCAGTACGAGTACGGGTATCGCGACTATGCCGGCGCGGGCGCCATCGCTTGCGATGGCCCCTGGGACGTGCGCCGCATCATTGGGACCGTCCCGGTCTACAAAGACGGCTCGGCTTCCTTCATTGTCCCGGCCAATAGCCCCATCTCCTTGCAGCCACTGGACGCGGAAGGCAAGGCGCTTGCCCTTTTCCGCAGTTGGTTCGTCGGCATGCCTGGCGAAACCGTCTCTTGCATCGGATGCCATGAGGATCAGAACGTTGCCTCGCCTCCCACGCGGACCATCGCTTCTGCCAGCCGTCCGGTGCGGCCGAAGCCATGGTATGGCCCCAAACGGGGCTTCAGCTTCATTCGTGAAGTGCAACCCGTCCTGGACAAGTACTGTGTCGGATGCCACTCGGGCACTAGTGCCCAGCAGAAGAAGATACCGGATTTCTCCTTCGATCCCAAGGACAAGAAGGCATACGTACGATTCGGCAGGGGCAATCGCTTCTCCAATTCGTACCACAACCTGCATCCCTACGTGCGGCGTAACGGAGTTGAGGGAGATTACCACCCGCTGACACCACTGGAGTTTCACGCCGACAGATCGGAACTGATCCAGATACTGAGAAAGAACCATCACGGTGTCAAACTGGACAAGGAGGCCTGGGATCGACTCATCACGTGGATCGATCTGAATGTTCCCTTTTACGGCACATGGTGTGAAGCAGCCGGGGGCAGGCTCCTCGCAAGCGACTTGCGCGTGAAGAGACGATACGAACTCAAGAAACTGTACGCCATGAAAGACGACGACAGCGAGACCGTTGCGCAGGCGTATACCCGCGTGCCCTTTGTCAAACCGGTTCAGCCGGAACGCCCGACGAACGAAGTAAGCGTTGAAGGCTGGCCCTTCAATGCCAAGACCGCCAGAGCCAAACAGGGCGCCGACGCGACAATGGCAATAGCCCTCACCGACAACGTCAGCATGAACTTCGTGAGAATCCCTGCCGGCCGTCTCGTCATGGGCAGCACACGCGGGGAACTGGACGAATTGCCCGTTAGCGCCGTAACAATTCCAAAGTCGTTCTGGATGGCGACGACTGAAGTACTCAACAAACAGTACACGCTCTTCGACAAGAACCACGATAGCGGTTTCCTGGATGCCTGGGGGAACAATCAGCCCGTTCGCGGCTACGACGTTCGCCAACCGGACATGCCGGTAATACGCGTATCGTGGAAACGAGCCAATGAGTTCTGCCAGTGGCTGTCCAGGAAAACGGGCAAGAAGGTGACGCTGCCCACAGAGGCCCAATGGGAATGGGCGTGCCGGGCCGGAAGCGCAACAGCTATGTCGTATGGTGACACGGCGGTCGATTTTTCGACCCATGAAAACCTGGCGGACGTGACGACGAAGCAGTTGGTTCGGGCTGGGATCAAGAACCTGGCCGCTACGAACCCTGCTCCGGGCGAGGCGTACTTGCCGGCAGTCTTCACTTCCGACGATGGCGCTCTTGTAACGACCAAGGCCGGAAGCTATCAGCCCAATGTATGGGGCCTCTATGACATGCACGGAAATGTTCAAGAATGGACTCGGTCCGCATATCGGCCATATCCGTACAGTGAGACAAACGCACCAAAGGCGCCGAGCGCCACGGAAAGAAAGGCCGTACGCGGGGGATCTTGGCGAGATCGTCCGAAACGCGCCACCGCCTCCTATCGCCGCGATTATCCCGCATGGCAAGTGGTGTACAACGTTGGGTTCAGGGTCATCATTGAGGAATGATGTCGATGCCTGCCGCGTGATTTGACACCAGCGGCAGCAACTTAGGAGAGATGACGATGCGACGACGAATTCGGTTGACGGCGTGGATGCTGCTGACGGTCCTGGCGGCGATAACGGCGGGCTTCGCTGCCGAGGCGGCCAAGAGGCCGTCGAACACTGCCGACAAGCCCCAGGTCGAGCTCTGGCCGGTGGGCAAGGCGCCGGGGCAAAAGGCGGGCAAGCCGCGCGTCAATAACAGGTGGCTGAGCGGCATCTACAACCCGTGGATGGCCGTCCACCTGCCGCCGAAGGACAAGGCCAACGGCGCCGCCGTGGTCATCTGCCCCGGTGGCGGCTACAGCGGACTGGCCTACGACCACGAGGGCATCAAGGTCGCCCAGTGGCTCAACTCGCATGGCGTGGCCGGGTTCGTCCTGCGATATCGCCACAGCCCGCACAAACACCCCATCCCGCTGGGGGATGCGCAGCGGGCCATCCGCATCGTGCGGAGCCGCAGCAGGGAATGGGGCGTCGACCCCAATCGGATCGGCATCATGGGCTTCTCTGCCAGCGGTCACCTCGCGGCATCCGCGACGACGCACTTCGATGCCGGCAAGGCTGGCGCCACGGACCCGATCGACCGCGTGAGCTGCCGGCCGGACTTCGCGATCCTTATATATGCAGTCATATCCATGAAGAAGGGCGTCACGCACAACGGGTCGCGGAACAACCTTCTCGGCGGTAAGCCCGATGAGAAGCTCGTGAAGCTGATGTCGAACGAACTGCAGGTGACGGCCAAGACCCCGCCGACGTTCCTCGTCCACTCCACCGACGACCGCGCCGTCCCGGTAGCCAACAGCAAGCTCTTTCACGAAGCGTGCAAGAAGGCCGGCGTGCCGTCGCAGCTGCATATCTACAAGCAAGGCGGCCACGGCTACGGCCTGGGGCGAAAGGGTCACGACTCAGCCGAATGGCCCGCCCGCTGCGCCGAATGGCTGAAGGCCCGGAAGCTGCTGGACAAAAAGGAAGAATCAGCACCAAGACCACAACCGAACGCATCTCCGGTGGGCCGTTGAGCTTTGCCGCCGGGCAATCTCGCCAAGGAGACAACGTGCCAAAGAGCACCACTGCATGGGTAACCGGGCTTGTCGTTGTCCTGATGGCAGGTTGCGTGCCTGCGGCCGAGAAGGAGGCGCAAAGCAGCGTCGTTCTTCTCAAGAAGCTTGATGCGAAGGACATTGGCGTCTGGGGCGACCTGCGTCTGGGGGATCTCAACGGCGATGGTCAACTGGACATCGTTCTTACCCGGCATCGAGGGCAAATGCTTACCTGTATCGCCGCCGTCGACATCAACGGGAAGCGGCTTTGGCAAGTGGGCAAGGCCGGATCAGGAACTCATAAGAGCTCGTCCGACATGCCCGTGCAAATCTACGACATCGATCTCGACGGAGCGAACGAAGTCCTCTGCGTTATGGACGGCAAGCTGAAGATTCTCAGCGGGAAGGACGGTACTGTCGAAAGGCAAGCCCCCCTACCTTCACCCGACGCTCACGATTGTATCGTCATTGCCAATCTCTCGGGCAACAAGCACCCGCGCGAAATCCTCCTCAAGGATCGGTACAAGACTGTCTGGGCGCTCGATAAGGACCTGAAGGTACTGTGGAAGCATTCCGGCAATGTGGGGCATTTCCCCTGGCCGCACGATTTCGACGGCGACGGGCGGGATGAAGTCATGTGCGGCTACACGTTGCTCGGTCCCGACGGCAAGAAGCAATGGGAGGCGAAACTCCCCGGCCACGCGGACGGAGTTGCCGTCGGCAATGTGGATAATGATCTCGGGAATACGACAGAGATCGCCCTGGCTACCTGCGGCGGCAATGTGTTCGCCTTGCTGAACGACAAGGGGCAGGACGTCTGGCGCCGGCCGTGCACGCATAGCCAGCATATCATTATCGGCGACTTCCGGCCGGACCTGCCCGGCAAGGAAGTCTGCGCCGTGGACCGTGGGAACGACCGGTCCGCTTCAGGGACCGACGCGATGGTCATGTATTCGGCCAAGGGCAAGCAGCTCTGGCGCGAAAAGCGAACGGACCGGGGGCGGAACCGATGGCTTACCATCATCACGACGGTCGAGAATTGGGACGGTCGCCGCGGCGATCTGATCCTGGGCTATCGCAGGGGCGGGAGCACCTCGCCCACACTGTACGACGGCCACGGCAAGGTTGTGGCCACCTTCCCCTTTCCCAACCCCCAAGCCGTGCAGTTTGCCCAACACGCTGACATCTGCGGCGACGAACGCGAGGAAATCCTCATCTGGAATGAGAAGGGTATCTGGATCTACAAGAACGGCGCCCCCAGTCCGCAATCAAAAACACCCAGGAAGCGACCCCAGACAAAGCGGCTCTACAACTACACCTACTACATCGGCATGCCGTAAGCACCATTCCATTGACCGCCGCGGCGACGGCGCGCATAATGACCGGCCCGGGAGGCTGAGGAAGAGACAGAAAAAGGGTAACCGTCCCGGATTGAACGGGTTGAACGATTGAACGGGTTGAACGAGTTCTTGTCCACCAAACGAAAGGGCAAAACGATGAACAGGACCATTCTCGCGACATGTTTGGCAGTATCGATTTTGATAATCCCGTCCCTGGCCGGTGCGGCTGACGATATCCTCATCGCCGACTTCGAGGGCAAGACGTACGGGGAGGGCTGGAAGGTCGAAGGCGAGGCGTTCGGCAAGGCCCCGGCCAAGGGCTCCCTCGGCGGCCAGCAACGGGTCACCGGTTTTGAAGGCAAGGGACTCGTCAACACGTTCCTCGGCGGCGACAAGCCGAAGGGCAAGCTCACCTCGCCCGAGTTCACCATCGAGCGGGACTACATCAAGTTCCTCATCGGTGGCGGCCACCACAAGGGTGAGACCTGCATAAACCTGCTCGTCGATGGCAAGGTCGTCCTCAGTGCGACCGGGCCAAATGTTGGAGATGGCGGAAACGAATTCCTCAACTGGGAGAACTGGGACGTCAAGAAATACAAGGGCAAGAAAGCCATCGTCCAGATCGTCGACGACGCGTCCGGCCGCTGGGGACACGTCAACATCGATCAGATCTCGCAGAGCAACAAGCAAACGAAGAAGAAACCATTCGTCGCGCCGAAACCACGCGGCAGTGGCCCCCCTGTGATGACCAACGCCCAGGAGATCAAGATCACGGGCAAGTACATCATCTTCCCCGTCTCGAACAAGGGAAAACGTGGCCGGATGACAATCATGGTCGGCGATCAACTCGTCCACAATCTCGACTGTGATTTCCCGCCGAACAAAGACGCCATCGACTGGTGGACCTACCTCGACATGTCGGAGTACATCGGCAAGACCGCGAAGGTCTCCGCCAAGGCCGCACCTGAAATCTGCAAACTGTTCGAATCGAGCGACAAGATCCGTCACCTCCAACCTCTCTACGACGAGGCGCTGCGGCCACAGTTTCACATGTCTCAGATGCGAGGCTGGAACAACGACCCCAACGGGATGTTCTACCACGACGGCCAGTACCACTTCTTCTGGCAGTGCAACCCGGCAGGTCGCGGGTGGGCCAACATGTACTGGGGGCACGCAACAAGCCCTGACATGATCCACTGGACCGAGCATGACCGGGCACTCCGCTCCTTCGGCGGGAATGTCAAGAACCGTCATCCGAAGATGGCCGTCAGGAACTGCTTCTCCGGTAGTGGGAATGTCGACCTGAACAACAGCGGCGGCTGGCAGAAGGGCAAGGAGAAGACGTTGGTCCTCGCGTTCACCGACACCGGTTGCGGTGAATCACTTGCCTACTCGACCGACCGCGGCAAGACGTGGACGTATTACGAAGGCAACCCTGTCATCAAGCACTCGGGGCGCGACCCGAAACTGATGTGGTACAAGCCGGGCAAGCACTGGGTCATCGCCGTTTTTGACCAACGCAAGGGCTTTGGCCGGAACATCGCACTCTATAGTAGCAAGGATCTCAAGACGTGGGAGCATACGGGCAATATCCCCGGCTACTACGAGTGCGCCGAGATCTTCGAACTGCCCGTCGACGGCGACGCCAAGAAGACCAAGTGGGTCATCTACGCCGCCGACGCACAATACGCGATCGGACATTTCGACGGCAAGAAGTTCACTCCCGACCACAAAGGAAAACACCGCGTGCACTACGGGGCGTACTACGCCTCGCAGTGTTTCAGCAACAGCCCTGACGGCCGCATTGTCCAGATCGGGTGGGCACGGATCAACATCCCGAACATGCCCTTCAACCAGACGTTCACGGTACCGACGAATCTGACTCTGCACACGACGAAAGACGGCATCCGGATGTTCGCCACTCCGATCAAGGAACTCGATAAGCTCCGCAAGTCGGACCCGAAGACGGTCGAAAACAAGGAGCTGACGGCCGATGAACCCATCAAGTTCGACGTCAAGGACCAGCTCTTTGATATTGTCGTGACCCTGAAGAAGGGAACCGCCACGAAGGCCGTTCTCCAGTTCGGCGGCAATAAGACGACTTACGATTTCAACGCCCAGAAGCTCGACAAAATGCCGCTGGCGATGAAAGACGACAAGGTAACGTTCCGCGTCCTGATTGACCGTCCGATGTACGAACTGATCGGCGGCGGGGGTGCATGCTTCAAGACCAGTGGCCGTGGTGGCGATATGGGTAAGCCCATCGGCACGATCTCATTGGCCGCCGAAGGTGGTTCGCTGACCGTCGAATCGCTGAAGGTTTACGAAATGAAGTCGGCCTGGAAGAAGTAACCGGAGTTCATCCTGAGCAGCGCGATGCCGACCAACCCGGGAGATAGCAATGAAGCGTTGTCCGTTTGCAGCAGCACTTGCAGGCGTCCTGTTCCTCTGCCTCGTGCCCCAGGTGCGGGCGGCGGACAAGATCCTGGCCGCCGGCGGCGTCAAGGGCGGCTTTGTGGTTCATCTCGGCTATGGTGATGTGAAGCTCACGGCAGGATTGAAGAAGAGCGATGCCTATATCGTACACGGGCTGGACACGGATCCGGCCAAAGTGCAAGAGGCACGGAAGCATTTCCTGGCGGGCAAGTTCAACGGAACGGTCTCAGCCGCGGCCTTCGACGGCGAGCATCTGCCCTACATCGACAACATGGTCAACCTGCTGGTGGTGAGCTCGCGCTTCAAGGTCTCGCAGGCCGAGCTGATGAGGGTGCTCGCGCCGAACGGTGTCCTGCTGGAACAGGCTGCCAAGGGTTGGAAAAAGACCGTCAAGCCCGTCCCCAAAGAGCTGGATGAATGGACTCATTATCTGCGCGGCCCGGATAACAACGCGGTGAGCAAGGACACTGCGATCACTGCGCCGCTCAAGCACCTGCAATGGAAAGGCAGTCCGAAGTATTCGAGGCACCACGACAAGGCTTCAAGCATACCGGCCGTCGTGACGACCGGTGGAAGGATCTTCTATATCGTGGATGAAGGCCCGCGTGCTTCTATCCTCTGGGACTCTGACTGGCAGGTGGTTGCCAGGGACGCTTTCAACGGCGTGATTCTCTGGAAGAAGAAGATCGGCCAGTGGACGGATCAGCTATGGCCCCTTAAGAGCGGGCCGTCAAAGACGCCCCGCAGGCTGGTGGCCGTCAAGGACGCGGTGTACGTCACCCTGGGCCTCTTGAGCCCGGTCAGCAAGCTGGACGCCGTGACGGGGAAAGTGCTGAAAGTGTATGCCGGGACGGCCAAGACCGAGGAGATCATTCTCACCGGCGGCGTCCTGTACCTGGTTATCCATCCCACAATCGACCCCGGCAAGCGCGGCGGAGTCTGGGAAAAAGCGCCAAAGACGGTGATGGCGGTCAGGGAATCCGACGGAACCATCCTGTGGCAGCATAAACTCACCTGGATAGCGCCGGTTACCCTGACGGTCGACGAAAAGAATGTGTATCTCTGCGACGGCCCGCGGATCATTGCCTTTGACTGCGTCTCGGGCAAGGAGGTGTGGAAGTCCGAGAAGCTTCCATGGCGTGAGAAGAAGATGCCGACCTATTTCGCGCCCACGCTGGTTGCGGCCGGAAAAAGCGTCTTGTACGTAGGCGGCGAGAACTGGCACGAACATGCCGGTAGCAAGGGGTTGATGACCTGCCTGGATGCGGCGACCGGGAAGATCAAGTGGCAGCAACCGCACCTGCCGTCCGGTTACCAGTCGCCGCAGGATATCTTTGTAATAGACAACCGCGTCTGGTGCGGCAGTCTCAATTCCAAGCCGGGCGAATTCGACAAGAGATACCCGGACGTCTCCCCGAGTACCGGCAACTTCATCTCGTACAACCTGCAAACGGGCAAACCGGAGAAAACCATCCCGCGCGGTGCGAACTGCTACTGGTTCCACCATCGCTGTCACAGGGCAAAAGCCACTGAGAAGTTCTTCCTCACATCACGAACCGGCATCGAGATGATCGACACGCAAACCGGCAAATGGTATCTGCACCATTGGGCAAGGGGCGCCTGTGCCTACGGGATCATGCCGGCCAACGGCTTGATCTATGGTCCGCCGCATCCCTGCGCCTGTTATCCCGAAGCCAAGCTCAGCGGCTTCAACGCGCTGGCTGGGGCACGGCCGGCGAGAGTTAAGACGTCACAAGCGAAGAACCGCCTGCAGAAGGGACCGGCTTTCGGCGATATCAAAGATCAAGAGGTCAAGGCCGCATCTGGTGCGGACTGGCCCACCTTCCGGGCAAGCGCGGCGCGTAACGGATCCACCGGGGCCGCCGTGGATACAAATATGGATGTGAAGTGGCAGAGGCGGATTGACGGACGACTCAGCCAGCCCGTCGTGGCCGGCGGGAAGCTTTTTGTAGCGGCGGTTGATGCGCATACGGTCTATGCGCTCAATCAAGGCTCAGGAAAGGTCGAGTGGAAGTACATTACCGGCGGGCGCGTTGACTCCCCGCCGACCATCCACAAAGGGATGGCGATCTTCGGCAGCGCCGATGGTTACGTCTACTGCCTGCGCGCATCCGACGGCGCACTGGTCTGGCGGTTCCGCGCCGCTCCGCACGATCGGCGGCTCATGGCGTACGAGCAGTTGGAATCTGTCTGGCCGGTGCATGGCAGCGTGCTGGTTCGGGATGATATTGCCTATGTGATCGCGGGCCGATCCATGTTTCTCGATGGCGGTCTGACGCTCTATCGTCTCAAGGCGGCGACCGGCGAGGTCCTTTCCAAGGTGCAGATGGACGAAAAGGACCCCAATACGGGCAAGGACTTGCATACCCATGTCAAGGTGCTGGATATGCCGGTTGCTTCCTCGGACATTCTCAGCAGTGAAGGCAATCATATCTTCATGCGATCCCAGCCGTTTGACCTGGAGGGCAAGCGCAAGCGGGTTCATCATATCGACGTCGCACAGCAGCGCGGGGATGATGCGCATCTGTTTGTTCCCAACGGCTTTCTGGATGACAACTACTGGCATCGTGCCTTCTGGGTCTACGGGCGCAGTGTCCTGGGGGGGCCGGGCTATGGCGGCACTGGGCATCGCGCCCCATCCGGCAAGATCATGGTTCTCGATGATGACAATATGTATATCTTCGGGCGTCGACAGCAGTATTGGCGATGGACAACGCCTATGGAATTCCGGCTGTTTTCCGTGGATCGCAGTCTGCCGCGGCCGGAGCGCAAGCCCGCAGCCGGCAAGAGACGGCGCGGGCCGACGGCGGCATTCGCGATACGCTGGAGCGTTGAGATCCCGCTGCTGGTCAGGGCGATGGTGAAGGCCGATGACACTATCTTTGCATGCGGGCCGGCGGATATTGTGAATGAACCGGAGTTCCGGATGCGTCAACCGGACAAGCTCGAGCAACTCAAGAAGCAGGCGGAACTCTTTACCGGCAGTGACGGAAGCGTGCTCTGGGCCGTATCCGCCAAAGATGGAGCCAAGATTAGGGAAACCAAACTTGATGTGCTGCCGGTCTTCGACGGCATGATCGCCGCGGGCGGGCACTTGTTCATGTCCACCGTGGACGGCAAGGTCGTATGCCTCGGAACCGGAAAAGCGCCTGCGGGGAAGCCATAACCTGCACTGAAGGCATAGACATCTGGAAGGGATTAGATACAATCCATCCTCCATGGATTGAGGAAGGACCATGAAACTGCGTTTCTCAGCAATCGCCTTACCGTTACTTCTGTTCACTTCAGCCCAGGGGGCAAAGCCGCTCGAACACACCACCATCAAGCTGTCCGACACGGAATCCATGAAATTGGTGAAGGTACCGGCGGGAAAATTCGTGATGGGCTCGCCAACCACCGAGAGGCACCGCACGCGTGATAGCAGAGAAAGCCCGCAGCGCGAGGTGACCATCAGCAGGGATTTCCACATGGGCATCTTTGAGGTAACGCGCGGACAGTTCGCCGCATTCGTCAAAGATGCCAAGTACGTCACCCAGGCCGAGCGGGAGGGCTGGGCTTACGCGTGGAACGGACGCGTTTGGGACAAGGTCGCCGGCGCTTCGTGGAGGAAGGTGGGCTTCGAGCAGACAGACGCCCATCCGGTCATCTGCATCAGCTTCGACGATGCGGTGGCGTTTTGCAGGTGGCTGAGCAGGAAGACTTCCCGGGCGGTCCGCCTGCCCACCGAGGCCCAATGGGAATACGCCTGCCGGGCCGGTACGCAAACAGCCTTCGCCTGGGGCGACAAGTGGGATGACGGCAAGGGCTGGGCAAACGCCGCCGACGCGACAGCCAAGAAACGTTTCAAGGGCTGGCGGACGTTCTCGTGGGAAGACGGATACGTGTTCACCTCGCCGGTCGGCACGTACAAGGCCAACGCGTTCGGCCTGCACGACATGCATGGCAACGCGTGGGAATGGTGCAGCGACTGGTACGCGAAGGACTATTACAAGAACGGCCCGAAAGTCGACCCGACCGGACCCGAAAGCGGCTCGGCTCGCGTGCTTCGCGGCGGGGGTTGGTTGAGCAGCCCCCCGCGATGCCGGTCGGCCGGACGGACCGGATGCGAACTGCGAGGATCGTATTGCGACCTTATTCCAAGCTTTCGGATAGTGGTAGAGGCCGACGATACCCGCAAGCTGCCCGCACCTTCGCTGCCCAACCGCAGCGGCTGGTGCGACTGGCGCGGACCGGGGCGGGACGCGATCAGCCCTCACGTGCCCGACAAGCTCGACAAGAAACCCCGCTTCGCCTGGACGCAGAAGACAACAGGCCCGGGTCTGTCGGGACTGGCCGTAGCGGACGGTCGCGTTATCGTCGCCGACAAGTCCGCCGACAAGAAGAATGATATCTGGCGATGTCTCGACGCCAAGACCGGCAAGGAGTTGTGGCAGCTGAAATACACCGCCCAAGGCGACATGCCTTACACCAACTCACCGCGAGCGACACCCGCTATATACGATGGCAGGGTCTATCTGCTGAGCGCTTTTGGCGACCTGCACTGCGTAGCCTTCGACACCGGGCGGGTGATCTGGAAGAAGCACCTGATCAAGGATTTCGGCGCCAAGCTGCCGGAATGGGGAATGACCGCCACCCCACTGCTCGTTGACGACAAGCTGATCGTGAATCCGGGCGCCGAGAAGGCGTCGGTAGTCGCGCTGGACCGCGTCAGCGGCAAGGTGATCTGGAAGACGCCCGGCCAGGGGGCTGCATATGCACCGTTCATCTACGCCAACTTCGGCGGCAGGCGTCAGGCGGTCGGGTACGACGCCACCTCACTGGGCGGTTGGGATATCTCCACGGGCAAACGCATCTGGACGATCACCCCGCCCAAGAAGGGCGACTACAATGTCCCCACGCCAATCGCCATCATGGACAGGCTGCTGGTAGCCACCGAAAACAACTCGATGCGGCTGTACGAATTCGCCAACAAGGGCAAGGCCGGCAGGACCAAACCGAAGCACCAATTCGCCGATCTCGCACCGGACATGGTATCTCCGGTTGTGTACAATCAGATGATCTTCGGATGTCACGATTCGTACCTTTACTGCCTCGATACCAATTCCCTCAAGCTCCTGTGGAAGGCCCGCGATGAGGCGTACTTCGGATTCGTAACCCTGATCGCAGGCAACGGGCGCGTGATGATCATGACCATCGACGGCGAACTGCTCCTGGTGCGAGCCGACAGGAACAAATACGAACTGATCTCCCGGCTGAAAGTCTTAACCGGCGAGGGGACGGAAATCTGGTCCCACCCGGCACTGACGGCCGGACGCCTCTACCTGCGCAACAAAGCCGCCGTCACATGCCTCCTGCTGAAATGATCGCCTCGGCGCTGTCGACACATTTCACCGCGGCGGGCGAGCTGACTTCGCGGTAAGATGCAATACAATCATTGGAAAAGCCCACGAAGGACATCCACGATGAAGATGAATAGGACCGCGCATGTTTTTTCGATCGCTGCCGCACTGGTGGCGTCTCTGTCGGCCGCCCAGGCACAGACGAAGTTAACCTATGCGGATCTGGTCGGGCGGTTGTACGACCTCCAGCGGTTGGCCCAACCGCCGCTGCCCGGCGAGCGAGGGGCCGCGTGGACCTCCGCCGATCGCCGCGGACGCTACGATGCAAAGACGGGGAAGTACGTCAACTGGGGCGCCAACGGCGATGGCGGCGGGTCGATCCGCCGAGAGGGTGATTGGTCGGTAGCCGCTGAAATGAAAGGGCCCGGGGTGATCTGGCGTGTATGGTCGGCCAAGCCGCAAGGCGGGAGTATCCGGATTTTCATCGACGGCGCCGTCAAGCCCGCGGTCGACCGCTCGTTCGCCGATTTCTTCTCGAAGTTCGGCGACGAAGACCTCCGGAAAAAGTACCCCAACCTCGCGATGGTCCTCTCGCGAGGGCACAACCGCTGGCTGCCGATCCCCTACCAGAAATCGTGCAAGGTAATGCTCGGGCGCGGGTGGGGCCGCTACTTCCACTTCACCTACAGCACCCTGCCGGCCGGGACGGAAGTGCCGAGTTTCAGCGGCGCGTACGACGCCGGCATGATCGCCGCACTCGACCGCGCCGAAAAGGTGCTCGCCGCACGCGGCGCAGACCCCCACCCGAAGCGCAAAGGCCAACAGACCGTCGCGCAAACGGTGACAATCCAACCGGGCAAGACAGCCCGGATATGCGAACTGGCCGGTCCGCGAGCGATTACCGCACTGAAGATCAATCCCCAATTGCCCGAGACGGACAAGGACGCAGCCGACGTGCTGCGGGAACTGACCCTGACGATGAAATGGGACGGCGCAAAGAAGCCGCAGGTCTGGGCGCCGCTGGGCGACTTCTTCGGGACGACGCCCGGCGTGAATCGTTATCGGTCGCTGCCGATGGGTATGACCGACAAGGGTTTCTACTCGTACTGGTACATGCCTTTCGCCACGACCGGGACAATCGAGATCGGAAACGACGGCGACAAGGCGCGAACCGTCGAGTTCCAGATCACACACGCGCCGCTGTCCGGACCGGCGGACAAGCTGCTCCGCTTCCACGCCAAGTGGCATGGGGATGACTTCACCGGCGTGGAGGAAAAGAGATTTGCACGGGGCTCAGACCGCTGGCCGGACTGGCCGCTGCTGGTGACCACCGGCCGCGGGCGGTACGTCGGTATGACCCTGCACATCTGGAAGTTCGGAGGCTGGTGGGGCGAGGGCGACGAAAAATTCTTCGTCGACGGGGAAAAGTATCCCTCGACTATCGGCACAGGTTCGGAAGACTACATCGGGTACGCCTGGGCGGCAGGCCCGCCTTTTGTCACGTTTGAAAGTGCGTTCGCGTGCAACACGCGCCTTAAACCCGACGCACAGGGCGATACGTCGGTCAATCGCTTCCACGTAGCCGACGAGATACCGTTCGAGAAATCCTTCGAGGGCGTCATCGAGAAATACAAGCCCAACTGGGACGGCAAACGCCCCTGCCTCTTCGATACCGTGGTCTACTGGTACCAGGCGCCGGGCGGCGCCGAGCCGTACGCCCCGGTTGCCCTGGCCGACCGGCGACATTCGAGGAAGCCGGAGTCCAAAGCCGCACCGCTGAAAAAAAAGGCAGTAAAACTCGACAAGGACGGCGTCGAAGCCGAGTCGCTGAAGGTGGTCCGCCGCGACGGTGGAAAGACCAGCACTCAGAACATGACCCATTACAGCGGCAACGGCAAGTGGAGCGGAAACGCCCACCTGTTGTGGGTCAGCGGGGCCAAGGGTCAGTCCATCGGCGTGCAGTTCGAGATCGCCACGGCTGCACCGCACACCCTGGCGCTGCAGCTGACCAAGGCGTCCGATTACGGTACCTTCCAGTTCTACCTCGACGAGAAGAAACTCGGGCAGCCGGTCGACCTGTACGATCCGAAAGTTGTCCCCGCCAAACTGCTGGACCTCGGGCGCCACGACCTGGCGAAGGGCAAGCACGTGCTGCGCGTGGAGATCGTCGGCGCCAACGAAAAGTCCAAAGGCCACGTGGGCCCGCACGTCTTCGGCCTGGACTACATCCGAATCCGCCGCGAGCCTGACAAGTAAACCGGATGAAGTCAATCCGGCCCAAACCAACCGGCAACCAGGCCCCGGCCGCTTGACCACGCGAAATCACATTCCCTATCAGTGATTGCTCGCCCTGAGTTGGCCGAGGGGCTGCTGATCTGCTATACTGCCAACGTGTTGCGACAATCCGCCCTGCTGGCGATTGTAAGGAGTAACACATTATAAAACGAAGAACCTTCTTGAAACACTCCGGAGTGACTGTTCTTGCGCTGGCAACACGAGCGCTGGGTGAGGACACGGCCCTATCCGCAAGACCCAATATTCTGATCATCATGACAGACCAGCAGTTTGCCGACTGCATGAGCTGCGTGATGGGCCGGAAGTATCTCCACACCCCGCACATGGATTCTCTGGCTGAAAACGGTGTGCGTTTCACGCATGCCTACTCCCCCAACCCTCTCTGCACGCCCATGCGCACGTCCATGATTACCGGCCTATACCCACATCAGACCGGCGTCCAGACGAATAGCTCCCGTAAGTTGAACCCCGCCAAGTTTGTCTCCATGGGGAAGATCTTCAAAGATGCCGGTTATGAAACGGCGTACTTCGGCAAATGGCATGTTTCTATCAGTGCAAAAAAGAAAGAAGTACACGGATTTGAGACGTTCCAGGGAGGGGGAGCGAATCTCAACCCGGCACCCGCTGCCAGGTTTCTCAAGAAGAAGCATGATCGCCCCTTCTTGGCCGTTGCATCCTTTCTCGGCCCACATGAAATCTGTGAATGGGCACGAAAACAGAGGATTCCCGGCGCCCAACTCGGCGACCCACCGCCTATGCGGGATCGCCCCCCACTCAGGACGAACTTTGATCCCCCGAAGAATGAGACCGACATTATCACCCACATGCGCAAAGCCTACCAAACATGGAAGAACAGGAGCGGAAGGCGGGTGTTTCCAGTAGGCAACTACACGGAAGATGACTGGCGCCGGCACATATGGGGCTACTACCGCCTGATCGAGAGAGTTGACGGGTATGTGGGAACGATAATGAAAGCGCTGCGCGATTCCGGACAGGAAAGAAGCACGCTTGTTGTCTTCCTGAGCGATCACGGCGATTGCCATGGTGCACATCGCTGGAACCAGAAGACCGTTTTCTATGATGAGTCCGCTCGCGTTCCATTCATCGTCAGCTGGAAGGGCAAGACGCCGAAGGGCACGTCCAATGTCCTGCTCAACACGGGCGTGGACATCATTCCAACCCTCTGTGATTTTGCAGGCATCAAAGTGCCTGCCGGCCTGCCAGGCAAGAGTTTGAAGGCGCCGGCATTAGGCAGGTCGCCTGACTGGAAGCGCGAGTATGTTGTTTCACAGAACCACATGATTCAATGCGCGCCCGTGGATGGTCAGCATCTCAAGCCGCAGGGCCGCATGGTCCGTAGCGATCGATACAAATACTGTCTGTACAACGAAGGAAAACGCCGGGAATCGCTGGTAGACATGGATAAAGATCCAGGCGAAATGGTGAACCAGGCAAGCAATCCTGCTTTCAAGGAGATCCTGAATCAGCATCGAGCTTTTCTCAAGGAGTTTGCGGAGCAACACAATGATAAGCTGGCGCTCGAAATGCTGCGAAATCAGGCATAAGAGCTGGACTTAAGCCAGGAGTCGCCAGCCAGTGCTTCGACCTGGCTCAGCACAAGTAGCCCGTGTTCAGATTGCTCGCCCTGAGTTGGCCGAGGGGCTGCTGATCTGCTATACTGCCAACGTATTGCGATAATTCCCGTGCTCGCGATTGTCCGGCCGAACCACGTACTCAGGAAGAATCAATATGCGAAGAACCGCCTGTCTGGCTGTTGCGGCTACGCTTCTGTGCCTCCAGTCGGTCGCCCACGCGCTGACCATCGGCAGCACGTGGCGGTACACGACCACCGACCCGGGCAAGGGCTGGGCCCGGCCCAATGCAAAGGAAGGCAAGGGCTGGCAGACCGGCAAGGCCGGCTTCGGCAAGGTGGGCACGCCCGGCGGACGCGTGCAAACTCTCTGGCGCACGCCCGACGTCTGGATGCGGGCTGAATACGTTCTGCCCAAGGGGCAGGACGTGGGTAAGCTGTCGCTGGAGGTCTGCCACGATGAGGACTTCGAGGTCTACATCAACGGCAGATTGGCTGCGCGGGCCAAGGGCCACATCAAGAAATACGCGCTCTATCCCATCAGCGACACGGCGCGGAAGACCCTGAAGGTGGGCGTGAACGTCATCGCCGTCCACTGCCACCAGACCACCGGCGGCCAGTTTATCGACGTGGGGTTCACTACCAAGGACGTCCCCTGCGAAACGCCCCCACAGGGGCCGGTCAAGCGGCCCAAGCCGACCGCCCCACCGCGGCCTGCGGTCAACTCGCGATACGCCAGGAAAGAGACCTGGGCCAAGACGATGATGGCTGTCCGGGCGGCAATTGGCATCGCCGGCGTGAAGGTGGACATGAATCTCGGCTCAGCCGTCGCGGGGGAGTTCTGGCGTGACTTCCCGCACCAGACGGACTGGCTGATGCAGGACTCAGCGGGCAAGATGAGCCAGTGGGTCGCCGGGTATCGCGACGGCAAGGGCGACCTGACGAACTTCCTGAAGGCCGGGCGCGACGCGGGGCTCGAGCGGAAGCTTATCGAGAAGGTCCTGCCCGAGTGCGGGCCGGCCGGTGAGGCGCTGAGCAAGGAACTGGCGGCCCTGGTCGCCGGCGCCGCGGGCCCTGACGACGGGCGATGGCTGGGGCTGTACGTCCGGGCGTGTAGCGTACGCAGGCACAAGCGGCTGGCGAGCCTGCTGGCCGGGACCAGGCAGGTGATTTTCGCGAGGCACCACAATATGGGCGGCGGCTTCTTCGCCTATACCGAGTACACCAGTTGGGCGGGCAACAAGTACGGCGGGCTGTTCCGGCTGGACCTGGCCAACGAAGCTGCCGGCGACGGGAAGTTCGCCGCGGCCACGGCGCTGATCAAGACCGACGCGGGCGGGGTGATCCGTGATCCGGAAATATCGTACGACGCCAAGCGACTGCTGTTCGCATGGCGCAAGGATAAGGCCGACCGGTGGTACAAGATCTACGAGATGGACCTTGCCACGGGCAAGACGCGGCTGATCACCGGCGGAGGCCAGACCTACGGCGCCAGCTACGACCCGGTCTACCTGCCGGATGGGAACATCCTGTTCAACTCGACGCGGGTCATCCAGACGGTTGACTGCGCGGGCCCGGACGTGAGCAACCTGTACATCTGCGACAAGGACGGCAAGTACGCCCGGCGGGTCGGCTTCGACCAGGTCCAGACGCTCAGCCCGTCGGTGCTGGATGACGGGCGGGTGGTGTACATGCGGTGGGACTACAACGACCGATCGCAGATCTACACGCAGTCACTGATGCAGATGAACCCGGATGGGACGGCCCAGACGGAGTACTACGGCAACAACACGTTCGAGCCGACCACGTTCTTCCACCCGCGTGGGATACCCGGGACAACCAAGGTGATGGCGGCTTTGGGCGGGCACCATAACCCGCAGTGCGGCAAGCTGGGCGTCCTGGACAACTCCAAAGGCCGGCAAGGGGTGGACGGGGTAATCGAACTGCCCTCGGGCACCAAGCCCACCTACCACCGGGCCGACCGATACGCACAGGTCGGCGACCAGTACAGTTACCCGTATCCGCTGGACGAGCGGTCGCTGCTGGTCAGTTACGATCCGATCGGCTACCACATCAAGGGCGGGGGCAGGGGCTTCAACAACAAGGCCACCATGCGGTTCCACCTTTACTTCATGACCTTCGACGGCCGGCGCGAGCTGCTTGCCGCCGACTCGCATATCTCATCACTGCAGCCGCTGCCCGTCATAGCCCGCAAGGTCCCGCACATCAGGCCGTCGATCGTGGACTACCGCAGGAAGACCGGCACGTTCTACCTGCAGGACATCTACGTCGGCCCGGGGCTCAAGGGCATCCCGCGCGGGACGATCAAGAAGCTGCGCGTGGTGGAACTGCGGTTCCGCGAGATGAACATCGGGGCCAACTCCAGCAGCGGCAAGGGCGGCGGGGCCAGGGTCGTCACGCCGGTTGCGGTGGGTACCGGAACGTGGGACGTGAAGGTCATCCTGGGCGATGCGACGGTGTACGAGGACGGCTCGGCCATGTTCGAGGTGCCCGCACGGACGCCGGTGTACTTCCAGGCGCTTAACGAAAAGAACCAAGTCGTCCAGACCATGCGGTCGTGGGCAACGCTGATGCCGGGCGAGAGCTTCTCGTGCGTGGGCTGTCACGAGAACAAGAGCGACACCCCGCAGGCCGCGGCGAAAGTCGCCATGGCCATGAAGGCGGGGCCCGAGAGGCTCAAGGAATTTTACGGCCGGCCGCGTGGCTTCAGCTTCCCCAAGGAGATCCAGCCCATCCTTAACAGGCACTGCATCCGCTGCCACAACGCCAAGGGCAAGGGCAAGGCCGCCCGGTACGTCCTGACGGATGAGCCGGTGGTCGACACGCGTGCCAAACGCAAGTGGTCGCGGGCGTACCTCACGCTGACGCGGACCCGCTCGGCGGGTAAGAGCAACTTCGACAAGGGCAGGGCTAACGAACTGGTCAACTGGATCAGCAACTCGTCCGAGCCGACGATGATCCCGCCGCGGTACGGCGGCTCGACGCGGAGCAAGCTGATAACGATGCTCGAAACGGGTCTCATGCCGCCGCCGGCTGCCGCTGGGTCGCCCAAGGCAAAGCTCTCGCGCGAGGAACTGGACAAGCTGTGTGCCTGGATCGACCTGGCGATCCCCTTCTGCGGCGACTACGTGGAAGCCAACGCCTGGAGCGAGCAAGACCTGGCCAAGGCCCGGCAACGCCTCGATCTCCGCAAGCAAGCCGACCAGCGCGACCTGCAAAACATCGCCACCATGCTGCAAGCGGGAAAGTAGGGCGAAGGGAGATTTTCGATTTCCGATTTTCGATTGCAAGGAATAACACATTCTAAAACGAAGAACCTTCTTGAAACTCTCCGGAGTGACTGTTCTTGCGCTGGCAACACGAGCGATGGGGAAGGACACGGCCCTATCCGCAAAACCCAACATTCTCTTCATCATGTCCGACGACCATTGCGCGCGGGCCGTGGGGGCCTATGGGCTTCGCCTGGCTAAGCTCAACCCCACGCCGAACCTCGACGCCCTGGCGGGTAAGGGCATGCTGTTCGAGAACGTCTTCTGCACGAACTCCATCTGCACGCCCAGCCGCGCTACGCTCATGACGGGCCAGTACTCCCACCGCAACGGCGTGCTGGACCTCTACGACGCGCTGGGCGGCGAGAAGAACCACCTGCCCCGCGAGATGAAGCGGGCCGGCTACACCACGGCTGTGGTGGGTAAGTGGCACCTGAAGGAATCGCCCGGGTTCTTCGACTACTTCGCCGTCATCGCCGGCCAGGGAAGCTACATGAACCCCACCATCCACGTCAGCGAGGGTGGCCGGATGCGGCGGGTCCGCTTTGACAGCACCCTGACGCGGGATATCAAGGTCAAGGACACCCGCGGCCATTCGTCCGACGTGCTGACCGACATCACGCTCGACTGGCTCGACAAGCGGCGTGATAAGAGCAAACTGTTCTTCCTCATGCACCACTTCAAGGCCCCGCACGACATGTTCGTCTACGCCAAGCGCTACGCCGACTACCTGAAAGACACCCACATTCCCGAGCCGAGCAATCTCTACGACCAGCCGGGGCCCAATTTCGGCTCGGTCGCCACGCGGGGCAAAGACGACTCGCTGGTCGGTGTGATCGGCTCGACGATCTCGCCCCAGAAGACCAAACGCAACCTGGCCCGGTATTACAAGCGGAAGATCCAGAAGATCACAGGCAAGCAGGACCCGACCAGGAAGGAGATGACGCACCACGCCTACCAGCTCTATGCCAAGGAATACCTCCGCTGCGTCAAGGGCATCGACGACAACCTGAAGCGCATCATCGACTACCTCAAGAAGAACGATCTGCTGGACAACACCGCCATCGTCTACACCAGCGACCAGGGCATGCTGCTGGGCGAACACGACTACATCGACAAGCGATGGATGTACGAAGAGTCCATCCGCATGCCGCTGATCGTCCACTACCCGAAGCTGATCCAGAAGCCCGGACGAAGTGACTGGCTGATCAACAACACGGACTTCGCCCCGACCCTGCTGGACCTGGCCGGCGTGCGACGCCCCAACTACATGCAGGGCCATAGCTTTACCAGAGCCCTGACCGGCGCCACCGAACCCAAGGACTGGCGAAAGGGCACGTACTACCGCTACTGGATGCACATGGCCCACGGGCACAACAACCCGGGCCACTTCGGGATCCGCACAAAACGGTACAAACTCATCTTCTTCTACGGCACGGACTACACCGCCACGCATAACAAGAAGCTCGTCACGCGGCACGGGGGCAATCGGTTCGGCAAGAGCACGCCGGCGGCCTGGGAACTCTACGACCTGAAACGTGATCCTCACGAAATGCACAACCGCTATGGCGATCCCAAATACCGACAGATCGGCCAATCGCTCAAAGCCGAACTAAAGAAGCTGCGCCAAGAGGTGGGCGATACCGACGAGAAGTATCCTGACATCCGCAAGATCATCGATGCACACTGGGACAAGTGAGCATCTGATGCCCGGTGAACGAAGATGTTTAATCGGGACGGGAAACAAAGAGTCCTGACCCCTTTATTTTCCCGCAAAGCACCACGTCTTGCGATTGGCCTCCCACCACTCGGCCATCTTCGCAGTCGCCTTGCCCAGTTCCGGCTTCCAGTTCCCGCTGATCGAATACCCAAAACGCTTGCCGGTTGCGCTGGATATCACCCCGAACGTGCCGTGCAGGCTCCGGCGCAGTGACGCGGAATTGGCATGCTCCCCGCGATCGGCCGTCAGGCACTCCAGCAGAATATCGATGCCCCGCTTGTCCTTCCAGTGAATCAGCGCTTCGCCCGCATGCCAGCGTCGGCCCAAGGTGATACTGCCGCTTTTCACCATCGGCGTCGCTTGGTAGATTTCCCAGAGCCTGGCCACCGCAGTTTCGCGACTACTGATCTTCTTCAGCACAATGACCTCAAGGGGATGGTCTCGCAGCTTGTCGCCAAACACCTTGCGAACCCGATCGGCGTCGCCCCAGGCGACCAAAGCCTGCACTACGCCCCCCTGCAGATTCTCCTTCTCGGCATCCAACGCGCCATAGAGCGTATCCTGGATCGCCCGCCGGACATACACAGGCATTGAATGCCGGAAGTTGATCAGCCCCATCGCGGCGCACTCTCGCAGGGCCTTATCGCGGTGGCGGTCGACTGCGATCGCAACGAGGGCTTTGGCGCTTTCGAGGCAGTAGCCGCTGATAGCCAACCCCCACACCGCGTTGTAGCGGTCACGATCTCCGGTCGCGGCGGCCAGGGCTTCTCTCGCCTTGGCGGGGCGTTGCTCCGGCTTGAGGTACGGATGCGATTGCCCCTGCATGGCCGGCTTCTGAGCCGAGCGAATCGCCCCCGCCTTCTTCGCCTTGATGGGATTGGTGACATACCACTTGGGCAGGTTGCCGCGCTTGGCCTTGAACGGCTTGTGCGGTGAGTTGACGAAGGCGTTCCATAGTGCGGCGTGGTTGTGCGGGGCGATGCGCCCCCGTGCCTTGACCACCCCCGCGTAAGCGACTATCTCGCCATCGTCGGGCAGGGCCACGACGCCACGGACGTATGAGTCTTCGGCGTTGTACTCCTTTATCATCACGATGCGGCCGCTGACGAAAATGCAGCCGTAGAGGTGCTGGTTGCTGTAGAAGTGCATTGTCTTGAGTTCAAAGACAAGTACAGTCCCTTCGCGGGTGGCCTTGCCGGCATAGACCTGAACGATTGGGTTGTTCTCGGCAATTGTCCAGCCATCCACCGGCGATACAGCGACGGTGTCAGCCGCTTGGGCAGCTGACACTGTGACCGTCTCATCGCCAACCCCAGCCAGGGCGATTCCAACGATGAGTCCCAATCCGATTAGAGTACATGCCCGCATACCCGGTCTCCCGCATCTCTGTCCAAGCGTTAGACGCCGATCCCGGCGATTTGTTCCATGGTTATGGGGGCGGAGCACTTCTGTCGTAGCACCAATTGGCGGAAGACATCGACGCACACTGGGACAAGTAAGCGGTTGTAACGGCACACGTCGTTCTTACGAACGACCGCCAAACACTTCGATCCGGTGCGACACGAACAGCAAATGATGAATATCGAATTCTGAATAATGAATTTCGAAGTACCTCTGCGGTCTCAGCGGCTCTGCGGCTATAACGCCCCGCGCAGGCCATTCAGAATCGCCGGGCCACTACAGCGGCCCCTTCATTATTTGGGTGGCTCTTATTTAATCAGACGGGCTTCTATGGTCGCGACTTGGCGGTTGGCGAACTCGTCTGTGAAGAACCACTCTTGATAGAGGCCTTCGATCTGTCTCAAGTACCAGTCGACCGATGACTTTTTCAACGTGCGCTTCACATTCTTCGGTCTATCCTCGTCACTGATCGGCGGGCGCACGCGATCGGCTGGTGGCTGGTAGGATGGATTGTAGACCAGGACCGGCAGGTTTTCCGCGGGCACCAGATGGCGCCAAAGGAAGGCCTGCATTCTGTCTTCGGCCGGCACGGCCTCATGGACGAGCTCCCGATCCCCAATCTTCGCACTGCCCACGACGGTAAGGTTGACCGGCTTGTCCATCTCCGTAAGGCTGGTTTTCACCGCCAGCTTCGTCACCTCTTTCTTGGCCGCCAGCGTGACGCCAGACGATTCGAGCCCCTTCGGCAAGTCTTTGAAGCTCAGCTTGATCGGCCCGTCGAATCCGTCCTTGCGTATGGCGTAGACGGTCACCGCGGCGGACGACTTGCTGCGCATGATGATCCTGGAAGGGACAAGACGCAGCGCGAAATCGGGCTGCGGCTGACTTATCCGGAGCCGGTAGGCATACGCCTTTCCTGCGTGTCGCCTCGTGTCGCCGAGGTGAATGAAATATTTTCCGTCGGCGGGCAGCTTCACCATGAGGTAAGAATCGGCGTGGTCGGTGTTCAACCCCGATGCTGCATCGTAATGATCGTCGTTCAACGCGATGATCTTGCCATCCGCGCCGGTGACTTTGACGAAGGAATCGAACGGGGACCCGAGCCGGCGCGCGTGCACTTCCGCCACGATTGTCTGGCCGGCTTTTCCTTCCACCTCGAAGACGTCCCAATCACCCGGGCGATCCGCCCGCCCGTTGACGATGATGGGAAGACTCACCTTCTGCGCCTTGGACGGCTCGTCATTGGGTTCCTTGTCCAGGCACTCGGGCAGCGTGTCCAGGGCGAAGGGCACGTAGTTGGAGACGAGTTTCCCGTTGGTGGCGGCAATCAGATGGTGCCCCGGTTTTGCGTCTTTGGGGGGCGGCGAGAGCGCAGCCTTTTCCAGATTCCAGCCGTCCATCTCAATCTTGACCGGCTTGCCCACACGGCCGCCCAACGGGAATATGCTGGTCACAAACGGCAGCTCACCGATGGTGATCCGATACACAAAACTCTCGCGGCCGCGAAAGATCGCCTCGTTGATGGTGAGCACGTAGTCGCCGTCCTCGGGGATCTCGAAGTAGAGTACCGGGTCGGGGTGGAAACGGAAATCGTCGTTGTACGCCAGCTCCTTGCCCTTGGCGTCGTGGAGCCTCAGTACGGCTTGAAACCAACCGGGAACACCGTCGGCGACGTAGGGGATCAACTGCCGAGCTTTGGCGGAGATGAGCAGACGCTGCCCCTTGCTCGCCGGAAAACGGTACCGGTTCACTTCACCCGCGGCGATCTGGCCGTTCATCGTGCACGGCACTGTGATGCGCATTGTCTCTTCTTCCAGCGGCCTCTTGCGCTGGGCCAAATGCTCCTTGCCGAGCACTGGTTTCCGAGCGGTCTTCATCGGCTTGCGGGCGACTTCGGGTACTTGGCCCACGTAAAAGGACATCGCGTTGGAGATACCCCGTTTGGTGATCACCCTGATCTCTCGCCGGCCGGGTTTTGCGTCGGGGGCCACCGTGATCTCGGCAAAGACGAGCTCGGTGTGGGCACGAACGGCCGGGGTGCGCTCGTCTTCCGCGAACCTCCTTTGTATCCGTTCGATCAGGTTATGCTTTGCCACTTCCTTCTCGGACTTTGGAGGTTCGTTCTTCGCGTCCGTTTTACCCGGTTTCGGATCTTTTGGTTTCTCCAGGTTCGCATTGCAATTGCTGCAGACGGTGGCTTCAAGCGGGTTGAGACGACCGCATGACAGGCATATCAGACCACGGACCTCGGGTGGTTTAACACGCGCGGGAAACTCGAACCAGGCCATCTTGGCGGCCATCAAGTCGCCCACCGTCGATCCCTTCTTCTTCAACTCGTTCAGTTGCTGTCTGAGCAACCCGAACTCCTGGTTGCTCATGATCCGGTAGTAAGCGACCAGCCGAGCAGAAACCCCTTCACCGCTCACAACCACATCAGAAGCATAGACGAGCCTTTGTCCACCCAATCGGATCGGGAAGGTGGCGCCCTGCTGGCCGCCGGCGGGATAGACGTAACCGATGTACTGGTTCTGCGCCCAGAGGGGGGATGCTGAGGCCACAAGCATAGCCAGCACCAAGATCGAAAGCCTATTGAGTTTACTCATTGAGCCCTTCCACTTTCTGCCACCATGGCTACATGATCTCTTCCAGAAGCCCGGCCGACTTCATGCCTTCCTTTTCGGCGTCCAAGACGCGGGCATCGAACCCCAAGGGATGGGGCAGTTTGGCGGTGGCGTCGATGCCGGCCAACAGATAGAAGCTGCCCAGCAGGTCCGCCGGATAGACGGGTCTTTCCTTGACCTTCTCACCTTTTCCATCGGACGAGCCGATGACGCGGCCGCCCTTGAATCCGGCGCCGGCGACCAGCACGGTGAAGACAGCCCCATGGTGATGGCGACCGCCGTTCCAAGGCGGCTCCCAGGACACCTTCGGCGTTCTGCCGAACTCGCCGGTACACCAAACCAGGGTGCTATCCAGCAAGCCCTTATCGCTCAGATCCGCAAGCAGTGTTGCCAGTCCTTGGTCCAACGAGGGACACTGTCGCTTCATCGTCGGGAAGTGGTTTCCGTGCGTATCCCAGCCACCGGGGAAGCTGATGGTGATGTAGGGCACACCCGCCTGGACCATCCGCCGCGCCGCCAGGCATTCCTGCCCGAACGTGTTCCGGCCGTAGCGATCCCTGAGTGCCGTAGGTTCGTTTCCAAGATTGAATACTTCCTTCCCCCTGCCCAAGATCAACCCGTAGGCTTTCTTCTTGGCCTTCTCAGCGGCAGCCATCTCCGGGACGTCCGCAAGGCCGTAGCCCATGGTATTCATCTTGTCGAGCAATTCACGGCGGGCCTTTTGCCGGGCGTCGTTGATTCCCCGGTTGACGATCCCCTGCACCTCGAAGCGGGCCGCGTTTGGATCGCCGCCCGTGGCGAAAGGTTTGTACGCAGGGCCCAGGAAGCCCTCCTCGGAAAACCGCCCTGCCGCCCTGAGCATCACGACGTAAGGCGGAAGCAGCCCTTTGTACTGCTCCTTCTTGAAGAAGGTGAATATGGCGCCCACACTGGGGTAGGCCAGCCGCCCGCCGGACTTGTGGCCGGTTTGCATCAGGTAGGCCGCCGTCTCGTGGCCGTTGATGCCATGGGTCATGCTGCGGATCAAGGAGTACTTGTCGGCCTGCTTGGCCA
>SDBT01001529.1_pt1 | contig 40916 bp, 39 predicted proteins | sample 2277101 | NCBI WGS metagenome assembly SDBT01 (sample SAMN10404973, study PRJNA504765) | marine sediment metagenome | isolation source: marine sediment core GS10_PC15, 103 cmbsf | place: Arctic Ocean: Southern Knipovich Ridge | collected 2010 | reverse complement strand
GATTCGTTTATCCCGAAAGACGGGGCGGGGATTCCAATCGGTGGGATATAATCCGCCTTTGCTGTTGGGGCAAAAGCTAAACACGCAATGGGTAAAGTAATGGCAATTAAAACTACAAGCCAACGTCTCATTGTTATTAAGCCTCCTTAATTGAAATGCCCCTGATTAAGTTCTCTCGACAGTTTCGGGGCAAGATGGTCCGCGGGCCATTATAAAGGAAAAATGATTGTGGAGCTTTAGTCAGAAAAAAAACTATCCCTAATCCCATGCAGACTGCAGGGCTGTATTATGGGGCTGGATTGACTTACTAGCCTGCTCGCTACTAGGTATACTGGTATCCGTGAAAGCTGATCCACAATTGAAAGCTCAGATTCTCCACCAGGCCCAGCAGATGGGTTTCGCTGCGATTGGCATTGCACCAGCTTCTTGCATAAGTACCCAATATACAAGTAAATACGAGCAGTTTATCCAGTCAGGTTATCATGGTCAGATGAGCTACCTGGCCCGGAATCTGCCTAAGCGTTTCGACCCGGCGAAACTGGTTGAAGACTGCAGATCGGTCATTTGCCTGGCAGTGAGTTATGCCCCAGCTACATCCGGCGAGGGGCGACTGGCCAGGTATGTTAGGGGCGCCGATTACCACGATGTACTTAAGTCACGCTGCCGCAAGCTGATGGATCAGATCATGGTATTGTCGCCGGGATTTCGCGGCAGGGCGTTTGTCGATTCCGGCCCGGTTATGGAGCGGACCCTTGCCTGTCAGGCCGGGCTTGGCTGGATAGGCCGAAATGGCTGTTTGATCGTGCCGGGCCTGGGCAGCTATGTTGTTCTTTGCGAGATTTTTTGCAACCTGGCCTTGCCTACCGACGAGCCGATTGACGGTTCGTGCAGCCACTGCCGAGCCTGCATCGAGGCCTGCCCGACCGGGGCTTGCCTCGGCGATTCCCTGGTCGACGCCCGCAAATGCCTGTCATATCAGACGGTGGAAAACAGGGCCGATATCGACCGTAAGTACTGGCAGACAATGGGTGATAGGGTTTTCGGCTGCGATAGATGTCAGGAGGCCTGTCCGCATAATCAAGCTCTCCCAGCTGGGGATAATGAGCTTATCGGCCGCAGTAACCAACTCGCCGGGGCGAGCCTGTCTGGGATGCTTATCTGGCCTGAAAAAAAGTGGCTGGAAACTTGTCGCGATACCGCAGCCCAGCGGACGGGGCCGAAGTCGCTGGTTCGCAATGCGATAATCGCAGCCGGCAACAGCCGAGATATATCTCTAGTCGACCCGCTCGGGGCGTGCAGATCAGTCTGGCCAGGTTGGGCGGAACTGATTGACTGGGCGATTGACAGGCTCACCGGACCAGATCAGGTTTGACCGACGGGCCCAGGCTTGGGTATCATTGGTAACCTTATGACTAGCCAAGACCCAATCCCAAAACGCAAGGTGGATCTCGCCGCGATCGAGGCGGCTGTGTTGCAGATTATCGAGGCCATCGGTGAAGATCCTCACCGCGATGGACTCCGCCGAACGCCAGAGCGTGTAGCGCGAATGTATGCCGAGCTATTTTCGGGCCTGGATAAAGATCCCGCCTTCCACTTGTCCACCGCCTTCGAAGAACGCTACGACGAGATGGTGGTTCTGCGCGATATACCCTTCTATTCGATGTGCGAACATCACCTCATGCCCTTTATGGGCAAGGCCCACATTGCCTATCTGCCTCGCGGTAAGGTAGTTGGCGTATCCAAGCTGGCCCGCGTGGTCGAGGATATTGCCCACCGGCCCCAGGTGCAGGAACGGCTGACTCGGGACATCGCTGATTTGCTTATGGAAAAACTCGACGCCAAGGGCTGTGGTGTGATCATAGAAGCAACGCACACCTGTATGACTGTTCGCGGGGTGAAAAAGCCTGGATCGGTGATGACGACTTCGGCGATGCGCGGTACTTTCCGGGAAGATCTGGCGACCCGTTCAGAGGCGATGAAGCTTATGTTAGACCATTGATTTTTTTTGTGAAACTCGCCCGGAACTGTCGTTATTTTTTTACGAAGTTCGACCAATTTCGCTCAACTTCATGGCCGCGTCTTAGTTTTTGAAAGTTCTTCATGCTTTTTTGATGGAATTTGCGCGGATTTTCATGAAACGTGTTCTGGGGCTAGAGCATATTCCTTTTCTTTGTAGCGTTTGGGCTGGCTGCGGCATCATCTGCTTCGCCTTCCTTGCCAGCTTTGCCGAAGCGGCGCCCATTGAAGCTACACAAATACGCAATAGGCTCTAGTCTTTTCTTACCACAACTGCCGTAAGATCGTCTTTGGGTTGCTGACCCTTGGTGAAAACTCTCACCGCTTTGCGCAGATTTGCTACGATTGTCTGGGCAGGTTGCCGCCTGTCCCTTTGAAGCAGTTCCAGCATCCGGCCAATACCGAACTGCTCGCCGGATGGGTTGGTCGCTTCGTATATCCCGTCGGTTGTTAATAAGACAATGTCGCCCGATGCCAGGGTCACTGCTTCGGGGGCTCTGAACTCCGTCTCAGCCATTATTCCCAAGGGCAGGGCAGTTGCAGGCGATTGCTGAAATTGCTTGGCCGCCGAGTCATAAAAAATCAGCGGTCCATGGCCGGCCGACGCATAAGAAAGCTCACTGGTCTGGGGGTTCAGTAACCCGAAGAAGCATGTTACGAAGCGTCCATCGCCCAGATCGGCTGTGAGCAATTTGTTTGTCTGGGCGAGTACTTCACTGGCGTCCGAGCCATGTTGGGCTATCGCCCGCAACATTGCGCGGGTTTCAGCAATCATCAAGGCCGAGCCAATCCCATGGCCGGTCGCATCGGCGATAACCAGCATCCATTGGCCGTCGGATAACTGCATGAAGTCGTACATGTCCCCGCCGGTCTCGTCGGCAGGTTCAGAAAAGCCGGCTACATCGAAACCTTCAATGGCCGGGTTGCTTGCCGGCAGCAGACCTCTTTGGATGTCCTTTGCGATCTGCATTGCCCGTTCCATCTGCTGTTTCTCAACGTAGTGATCGATCAGCGAGGCCCGTTCAATAGCAACACCAGCCTGGGCAGCGAGGGTCTCAGCCAGTGTTATGTCGTAATCGCTAAAAGTGCCCGCGCGTTTATTGATTACCTGCAACACACCGACGAGGCTGCGGTGGTAATCTCGCAGAGGGATCGAAAGAATATTTCTCGTCCGGAAGCCGGTCTTGCGGTCAATTTCAGGATTGAATCTATGGTCGGCATAAGCGTCCGGGATGTTCATTGTCTGGCCCGTTCGTACGGTCGCGCCGCTTATTCCCCTATCAACCCGAGCGCGAATTTCGTCAACACCTGCAGCGACACGGCTGATCAGTTCCTGTGACTGGGGGTCGTAGAGAAAAATTGACGCTCGCTCGGCGTCCAGAAGTTCCATACTCCGTTCGATAATCAGCTTGAGCAGACTATCTAAATCCGAAGCAGCCACCATGGCCCGGCTGATCTCAAGAACCTTGCCCAAGTCGGCAAGCTGGTTCTGTTTGGGATTTTTTCTCATCTAGTGGACTTTCGGGGCCGTGGGCCCGGCCAGTACTGGGAACGTAGTTCCACCGGCCGGAAATACTATCACCCTCTGTCTGCCCGGGCCAAGAATTTCTTGGGCAGCGGCGACGGCCTCGTCGGTCGTCGCGAAAACTCTCAGACCTGGGAAAGGCCTGCCCATTGCGGCAACGGCGGGTGATACGATAAAGAGATGACATCGATGCAGGATCTGGAGTCCCATTCGTACGAAGAACGCGGCATCTCCAGCCAATGAAGGAACGAAACGACTGAGAGTCGAGCTTAGCGCTTCTGCACCCAATAGGCGAACTAAACGCCGAGTCCAGATCGGGCTTACCGGCCAGGGCGGGATTGTCATTCCCTCAGTCCCGCTTTGACACATTGTTGTGCAGATTATCACGCCATTGGGCCTGGCCGACCAGCAGGTGTTGGCGATGGCCTTGAATGACTGCCAAAGGTCGTAGTCCCTCGGATGGGCATTGGCGATTACTACGTCGGCTGGAGTGGAGGTAATTACCCCGCATGCTACTGAACACTGTTTTGTCAGCATCTGCTGAACCGTCCCCGGTTCGCCGGCAGCAATGTTTGTCGGCAAATCGTTATTATCCAGCAGGTACTGGACGGAAAAGCTCGTTCCGTAATTATTGTCGATAAGTCGGCCGGCCTTTTCGATCGTCGCCCGCATTTCATTTGTATCGGGGCTTGTTCCAACAAGCTGCCTTGCCTTTGGACCTAGTGCCATCCGATGCAGTGCTCTGATGGTTTCCAGGCTAGCGCAGCCAGGTATGAGCATCTTGTATCCGCCGCCAAAGCCAGCCTGCAAATGCGGACTCACTGAAGAAATAATAATCCGCAGATCGGCGGAGGCGACCAGGCTGTCGATAGCTACTTGCAGCTTACCGACCTTGCCCATAGTGGTGAATTTTTTGGGCTCGGTCCAGGGATTGGCCCGCCAGGAGATGCCCTGAGCAGAATCTCCGAGTTTCTCAGCTACCTGCTGGTCCGTCATGGGTACGTGCATACCCGCTGCGAAGACGATTTCGATCTGGTCTCTGGAGATTCCGGCATGGTCGATCTCTCGCAGAACTATCTGGAGGATCTGGGGCAGGGGGCTGTGCCTGGTGATATCTTCGACGATAAGAATAATTCGCCCATTTCGACAACGGGTAAGTTCCTGTTGAAGCGGAAGCCCCTCAGTCGGCTGATTCAGCGCTATTGCCAGACGCTGGCCCCAGTCGGAAGGTGCTGGGCGCAACTGAGGCGATGCGATCTGCTGCAACTCCCACTGCTCCGGAAGAGAAAACTTCAGCTCATCCGAACCCCACGGTACAGAAACATCAGGCATCTAGGCCGATCCTTTCAAATTGCACTCATCGGTTATTCGGCCCGTCGGCCGATGATGATATGGTAAACGCCAAGTGGCTCCCGATGCGAGACGAAATCTGTAAACCCTGCCGGTTCTAATAGATCCTGTAATTGTTTTGGGCTGCGGTGGATCATATTCAACCCGAAGACCCGGCGGAAAAACCTGTCCGTGCCGTGCGATATGGAAATGCTGTTAAAGACGATCGAAGAGCCGGTTGCCATGACATCGGCGAGTGCTTTGGCAATCTCGCTGATCTGAGCGTCCGTGAGGTATTCACAAATACCGATCATTTTCGTTATGTCGGGCCTGCGATCCAGGGCCGCACCTATCCCATCGCGGACATCAGCTTGGATGAATCGCACCCTGTCGGCCAGTCCTTCAGCTTCCGCTCTGGCCCGGCCGTGGGCGAAAGGCTCATCGGTCAGGTCAACAAGCGTAGCGAAACTGTCGCAACTGGCCAAAAGCATCGCGTCCATGATAATCCGCCCTGGCCCGGCTCCTACGCAGAGAACGTGGGCAGGCTGATGGTCGGATTCGTCAATTAGCGATGCAATGGCGTGGGCTCCAAGCTTTCGGCGGTTTCGCAGGGCGGTGGGAATGGTTCCAGCATTAACGAGTATCTTATCGGCTATTTTAGTCGGATTACCGTCGTAGCTGATGACCATCGACTTCCACCCGCCCGGATCGTCCCAGTTGGCTTGAGCTAGGTCCGAGTCTCCCATCTTGAGCAGGCCTTTGATTAGTCCTGGGGGAGCATAGTTGGCAAAAGGATTTACCAGCAACTTTTTCACGAGTCGCTTACCTAGTCCAAACCGTTCAAATTGAATATTATTACTAATAGTTGCCACGCTGGTTCCCTGGGTAAATGGTGTCCAAACAGTATAAGGGCATCGCCCCATCAAGAGCAAATAGACTTGATGGTTGCCAGGCCTAAAGTTTTCAGCCAAGCCGGGCCGATAAAAACCTTTGGGCCATGCAGGGGTGCGGTGGCTTTGGGCATCAGGAGACGGACAAAATGACTAAGCGTCAGCTCATAGACGAGATTGTATCTATTAATAAGAGCGCCCCAGCCGCCTTCTTGGCCAGTTTTGACGACGGCGAATTGAACGAGTATTTGGAACATCTGAAATTTACCCAAGAGCCTAAACCTTCTGTCGATAGCGGAAAATACGATTATTATTTCCAATCGCCTCGATCATTACATCTGCATAACCAAGATGTTACCGTCGAAGATACTGATTCCCAGCCAATGCCCCTTTTCAAGAGCCCCAGTCTGGACAGGCCCGTTGTTGCTTCCAGTAAACCCAAGCCCCCAGTTCCACGCGAGGCTCCCGCCCCGGCGATAGCTGGGCCCGAGGGCGTGAGCTCGCATGTTGTCGGGGATGATGAATCCGAGGCCTGGTTGTATTGAGCTTTTACCCGGGGCGCCTGTGTTTGTTCGACCAAACCTGCCTGAATAAGATCTAAAATACCTTTGAGATGTTTTCTAGGCCAAAGGGGATTGACACAACACCCGATTCGATTATATATTTACTCGTCTCGCACGAGTTTGGGAACCGAAAGCGGCTCCCTGACGTATTTGACAACATGGGGCCGTAGCTCAACTGGTTAGAGCACCGGACTGTCGATCCGGAGGTTGCGGGTTCGACTCCCGTCGGCCTCGTTGAGGTAAGCAAACAAAGGTCAAGCACTTATGTGTTTGGCCTTTTTGCGTTATTGTCCGATAACTACTCATTTTGCCCTTGTTGGCCACTATTTGGTCAGTAAGGACAGCCTACTCGCGCGACATCCTGAATTGACTAAGTAAGAGGCCGCCCATACATTAAGCCCTGTTCGCAACGACATGGAGCCGGTAGTGACGCATTGGATGTCAGGCGAGGATGGTGGCATTCGATCTTGCCCGGCTGGGGAGATCGTCGAGAGTGTCCGGCTGCATGGTCTCCGGGCAGTCGGTTGATGTGCCATATGCTGTGACGCAAGACCAACAAGTGTTGTGCGAGTCTCGCAAGGAGAAGTCGACATGAAGATGCTGATACTGCTACTGGTCTGTGTGATGTCCTTGGCGGCTACCTATGGGGCGCCGATCGGTGATAATCTGATCCGCAATGGCGATTTCGAGGACGACTCGGTGGAGTTTCCGCCCGTCGGCTGGGTCATCTATGGGGACGAGCAGTGGGTCATGCCCGAACATTTCGTGCTCGATCCGATCGATCCCCACCAAGGCAAGTACTCCCTGCGGGTCCACCACCCAGCTCGCAGCCACGCCTTTCCCGTCAGCGACTCGGACCGGCCCATCAAGCCCCGCGAGGGGATGGCTTATGCGGTGAGTTTTTGGTATCGCACCGCCAATGAGACCGAGCCGGCGGTGTTCTACTGGGCCACCACGGGCCACGGAAGCCTGATGTGGTCTCGATCGCTGGCCCCTTCAAAGCAGTGGCGCCAGATGCGCTTCGAGTTCCATGAAGGCGTAGACTTTCTAGCCGACGACATCGGCGGGTTGCTGGCTGCGTTTCGTCCAACGCGCATCAAGGATGCCGAGCAGACCCTCTGGATAGATGAGGTCGTCGTCCGCGAAGTACCAGGCACCCGGCAGCGGCTTGTCGATCCCAAGACGCTCGATCATCCGCCGCTGGATCACAGGCTCGCCCCGGGCGAGAGGCTCGAGGTCCGCGTCGATGCCGCCGTCAAGCTCCGGCCGGTAGCGCGAGAAGTGGCGGGGGTGACCTTTCACAGTATGGCGGGGTTCCTTCGGCATCCTTACAGCGAGGAGACCGGGCAGTACGTTCTTGAGCCGAAGTTGGAGCGGGCGATTCGTGACGCCCGGCTATCGATGACCCGGTTCTATGCCGTCATCGACGAGCCCTGGCCCCTTGAGGAGACACTCGATAAGATTTCGGCGTTCATGGAAACCTGTGGCATCCCGAAGGAATGGACGGTGCTCGAACTGGAGACGCAGGGGGCCCAGCGGCGACTGTCACCCGAGATCTGGGCCCGCGCAGCCCGGCACAACGTGGAGAAGTCCCTGGGATTTCGGTTCTGGGAGATCTCCAACGAGCCCCACACCCGCAAGGCGACTGCCTTCGACGATCCTGACGATTACGTCGAGCACCTGATAGCGTGCTCTAAGGCAATACGTGCCGTACAGCCCGACGCGCGAATTGGCATAGCGGTCGCGACGAACACACAGGGCTGGTGCAACTACTTATTGAAACAGACAGCCGGCCATTACGATTTTGTGGTCGGTCATTACTACGCACATCCGGCCGGGGCATCGCTTCCGGAGGTGGCGCTGACGACTAACATCCAACTGTTCGAAAGAATCCTTGACGTCAACGCGCTGATCGACCTGTACAACCCCGAGACGGAGGCTTACCAGTTGGATACTGAGTGGGCCATCCGGGGCCTTGCCGTCGAGGGCGAGCCCGATTCCGCCTGGCGCAATAGCAATATCTTTGCGACCATGCACCGGGCGGTTCGGCTGATCTACTATGCCCGGGAAGGCATGATGCGGGCTGCGGGCGCATGGCAGATCTTCCGACGGGCGCATGAGGGCAGGAAACCTGATTTCACGTTCCTGACCCGTGACTTCCCCGATAAGGCGTTCATGAACTACTGGCTGTACTACTACTTCAACCGCCATGTAGGCGAGTACGTGCTGGACATTGAAGGCACAGCGCCCCTGGTACCACCAGGCAGACGGGACGCCGGTAGCGCCCTACACGCCGATGCTGACCACGCTCAGTGAAGACGGCCGAACGTTGTACTTCGTCATCGCCAACGCCTCGTGGGAGCAGTCGTTTCCCTGCACGATCCAGCTGGCGCACTTCCGGGTAGCTGCCGTTAGGGGCACGATTCTTTCTCAGGATAACCGCAATGCCCCGGGCCTGGTAGATCGAAAAGAAGACGTAACGCGCGCACTGGAGGTTGACTTCGATGTGGATCGGCTGCAATTCGTCCTGCCGGGACACTCGATCATATTTCTGGAGGTGCGGGCTAAGTAGGATCTCTTACGCGAAACTTCGTCACAAACCGGGTCAGTCGTCATGGCCTCTCCCCAAATCTGGTCCATTTTGCGTGTGAATTTTACACTAACATTTCATCTTGTCCGGGCGTATTCCGGAGGCTGGAGCGTAGCGACAGCCGGCCGAATACGCCGTAGCGCAAACGCGGCCGGAGTTCGCTTCGAGGGCGGTCAAGAAGTGGCTAGCGTGTGAACAACATCGCATCTGGGCGACGGCTGATGTCGGCTGGTTTGCCGAGCGAAGCAAGTGGAAGAACCTTCGAAGCCTCATTCGCATCGAGGCCTAACGAACCATCAAAAGCAAACACCTCCGTTGCAGCTGGGACCACGATTATCTGCTTAAGGTTCTAACCAAAGGAAGTTAGATGCGATTGCCCTGAAGACAAAGATCGGTTGCCTTGCTTGTGGGGGTGAAATGTGGATAATAGCTTTGCTTGTGTTCACATCCGCACCGAGGACCGTACGAGACGAGACGTATCGATGAAACTTCAGCTGATTTATCCGGCTTGGCCGAAACTTGACCGTCAGACTGTCTTCCAACTTCCTCCGCACGGGCCTGTTGTTTTTGCAGCCACCGTACCCGACGAGGTGGATATAGTATTCAACGATGAGAACGTTGACGACGTGGATTACAGCTGCGATGCTGACCTTATAGGCATCTCGGTAATGCTCACCTGCCAACTTCCTCGGGCGCTGGAAATCGCAGATAAGTTCCGCGAGATGGGCAAGTGCGTGATCTTCGGCGGAATCGCCACCATGCTACACTCCGAGGAAATTGCTTCTCACGCTGACAGCGTCTTTCTCGGCGAGACAGAGGGGCGGTTCGCCCAGGTGATAGATGACTTCAAAGCCGGTCAACTCCAGCCGGTTTACGACTACATGTGCGACCCACCACCGACAGAGAGTATCGGCCCGGCCAGGCGGTCCATTCTCAATCGCCAGCGGTACAACTATCGCGGCGTTCAGATGCTTGACCTGGTCCACGCATCGCGCGGGTGCAAGTTCGACTGCTTCCCATGCTGCAGCGGGTTTCTTGGCGGAAAGACATTCCGGCCGCGCCCGGTAGCGAAGGTCGTCGAAGAACTCGAGTCGATCCCCAACAATCGTCTGTTCTTCGTGGACAACTCACTGGCCCAGGACCGCGACTGGCTGATCGAGTTTTTCACAGCCATCAAACCGCTGAAGCGAAAGTGGGTATCGCATCCGGTGCTGTACGATCCCGAGGTGCTTAAGCTCGCCGCCGAGGCCGGCTGCTGGTACGTCTACCAGGCGATATTCGATACCTCTGACGTGATCCGCGATAGGATCAAGATGCTCAAGGATCACGGCATCGGCGTCGAGGGCACGATCATTCTCGGTACGGATGATCAGGACGAGGATTTTGTCAAGCGGTTGATCGAGTTCCTCTGCGAAAACAAGCTCGACGTCGCAGAATTTACCGTGCTAACGCCGTTTCCCCACACGCGAATTCGCGAACAACTCGTCGCAGAGGGTCGAATTCTGTCTAACAACTGGCTGGACTACACTGCCGACAAGGTCGTTTTCCAGCCGAAGTTGATGTCGGTAGAGAAGCTACAGGAACTCTACCAATATGCGTGGGACACCTTTTATGCAGATAGCGGCTATCAGTTAAAAATGGGCGAGTTGTTTCGCCGGGTGATCGGCCTGGAGATGGACGACGGAACGTACCGGCGATACACCCCTCGCAAAAGGAGGCGACTCGCTGGCAAGAAAGTTCGTCCCACATGAGCAAAGTGCTGATCGTATCCGCGAACGTCACGGTCCGTCCATATTCGGTTTATCCGGTGGGCATGGCCTACATTGCCGGTGCGCTTCAAGCGGCAGGCCACGAGGTGCGCCAGTGGGACTACCTGGTCTCCGGGCAAAGTGACCAGGCGTTGCGCGATGTGGCTGAGAGCTTTTCACCGGATGTCATATGCGTCTCACTGCGGAATGTAGACGACGTTGATTCCACGCGAGAAATTGACGAGAGTTGGTCTCTGTTCAGCGGTAAGCACGTGATCGAGATTCTGCGCGGAGTTACTGATGCGCCCATAGTTGCAGGCGGCCCGGCCCTGTCGATCATGCCTGATCGGGTACTGCAATACACCGGCGCCGACTGCGGGGTGGTGGGAGCGGGCGATGCCGTGATAGGTTGGCTCGTAGAACAGCTCGCGGAAGGGGAGAAAGTAGAGCGGATCGTCATCGGGCCAGACGCATCGGATGGCAGCAACGGATTTGCCGCACCCGCTCACGATCCGGAGTTGATAAAATATTACATCGAGGCCAGTGGTATCGTGGGCGTGCAAACCAAGCGTGGCTGCGTGTATCGGTGCAGCTATTGCACGTATCCGCTGCTGGAAGGCAGAAAGTTTCGCCTGCGCGAGGCGCGGGAAGTGGTTGATGAAATCGAGCAGCTTGGCAGGGACCATGACGCCACGAGTTTTTTTTTCACCGACTCGCTGTTCAACGATGCCGCCGGTAACAACCTGCACGTGGTTGAGGAGATCGTCCGGCGCGGGTTGGACATTCGCTGGAGTGCGTACTTCAGCCCATTGGGTCTGGACGCCGAGGCGATCAAGCTCTGCAAGCGGTCGGGCCTGTACGCCGCCGAGCTTGGAACCGACGCATCGACGGACGCCACACTGGCCGGCCTGGACAAGCCCTTTACCTGGACCGATGTTGAGGCTGCCAATAAGGTGCTTATCGAAAACGAAATCGCATGTGCGCATTTCATCATGTTCGGAGGCCCAGACGAGACTCCCCAGACCGTCGCGGCGGGCCTGGCCAACATTGAAGGCTTGGACCAATGCGTGGTCTTCGGCTTTTCGGGAATACGGCTGTACCCCAACTCGCCCCTTGCTGCCCGGGCGATAGATGAAGGCGTTATCGTCAAAGGCGACGATCTTTTCATGCCCGTATATTACGTTTCACCTGAAGTGGACAAAGATTGGCTGGATGAGACGCTCACCAGCAGTTGGGCTTCCAAGCCCGATAGATTCTTTCCTCCGAATAAGTCCGATCGGATAACGCAACAACTGCGCGGCCTCGGCTGGAAGGGGCTACTCTGGGATCAGATACTTATCCGCGCCGGCACATCGAAGCGGGGTGGGAAGTAGCGATGGACTCGGTAGATACCGGACGCATTCTGCTGATTCATCCTCTGGGGTACGACCCGCAACACGCGGAGGCTGACATTTCACGCATGGCGAATCTCATGCCGCCTCTCGGCCTGGCTTTGCTTGCGGCGTTTATAGAGCAAGAGGGATTCACCGCCGATATCATCGACTGCTTTGCAGTAGGTGACGCCGATTCGCGGATTGACGACTATGTGCGTCGGCACCGGCCTGGGTTTGTGGGCCTAAGCTGCACCACACATGGTTTTCTCGATGCCGCCAGAATCGCCAAACGCATCAAGGATATGTCCAGCGATTGTTTAACCATAGTCGGTGGGCCTCACGTATCTGCACTGCGAGAAGGGGTGCTGGACGGCTATGACGGAATCGATTTCGCGGTGATCGGCGAGGGGGAGAGGCCGTTGCTTGGCTTGATGAAATCCGGGGGCCGAAGCTTAGCTGAGATCCCCGGATTAGTCTATCGCCAGGCCGGCGAGATTCGCTTTTCCGGCCTGCAGGACAAGGGCATCTGCATGGACGACCTTCCGCTGCCTGCCTACGAGAAGCTGGAGGGTTTTCCGGCGTCGTATCAGTTGCCGGTGTTCAACTACCCCAAGGCGCCCAACACCAGTTGCATTTCCAGCCGAGGCTGTCCATACCAATGCAGCTACTGCGACAGGTCGGTCTTTCGCAGGACCTTTCGATACAACTCAGCCGACTATCTATACGCGCACCTGGAGCACCTGCGGGGACGATTCAACATTCGCCACGTGAACTTCTATGACGATAACTTCACATTCCATCGCGGACGGATCGAGGAATTCTGCAACCAGATGATTGCCAGGCCACTTGGTATGACGTTCAACTGTGCCGCTCGATCAGAACACCTCGATAAGCCTCTGGTGAAACTTATGAAGCGGGCCGGGTGTTGGATGATTAGCCTGGGCATCGAAACCGGCGACCCGGACTTACTCGTCCAGCACCGCCAGAACGCCGATCTGGACTTACTGGCCGAGAAGATTCGTGACATCCACGCGGTGGGTATTCGTGTCAAAGGTCTGCTAATGCTGGGCCTGCCCGGCGAGAGTCACGAGAGTTTCCAGCGGACAATGGATTACGTCTTCTCCCTGCCGATCGACGACGTGAACCTCTCGCGATTCACTCCATTTCCTGGCAGCCCAATCTACGAACGGATACACGAGTTGGGCGAGTTTAACGATGACTGGGCCTCGATGGACTGCATCAACACGGTTTTCGTGCCCCACGGGTTGTCGCGCAAGGAACTTGACGAAATGTTCACGCTGTTCTATAAGACCCACTTCACCCGCCTTCGCGTGTTGTGGAGTTACGTCACGTTTCTGTGGAAATCTCCGGACTCCTGGCGGCGGTTCTTACGCAACATAGGTGGTTTTTTGCGGTTTGCGATTTCAAATCAACGGCTCGGTAAAGGCTCTGCGACCAATGATTGATCGGGTGAACATTCTGGTTGTCATCCCGACGTACAACCACCCCCAACGGCTGCGCGAGGTAGTCCAAGGGGCTCTGTCTGTGACGGAAGACGTGCTGGTCGTCGATGACGGCTCGGACCAACCTGCAAGCGAACTGTTGGAAGGACTTGACGTAGAAGTTGTCCGGCACGAGGTCAATCACGGCAAGGGCGCTGCGATTAGCACTGCCGGTGATTGGGCAGCTCGCCGCGACAAGACGCACATCATTACAATTGACGCCGACGGTCAGCACGACCCGGCCGAGATCCCTAAGTTTATAAAAGCCATCCAGGCAAATCCCCACGCGCTGATTATAGGCGTACGGAATTTTGCGGGTTCGCATGCACCTTTTTCCAGCCGATTCGGCAGGGCGTTTGGAAACTTCTGGGTTCGCGTCCAAACTGGTAAGTCCGTGGGCGATATTCAAAGCGGCTTTCGGGCATACCCGGTGAACGTTCTGCAAGCGATCGACCTCTGGTTCTGTCGCTACGCCTTCGAGGTGGAGATCGCTGTCCGGGCTTTCTGGGCATCGGTTCCCCTGGTGAAGATAGATGTGACCGTGGAATACCCCCCGCGCGAACAGCGAGTATCGCACTTCAGCGGGTTGCGGGACAATCTGCATCTGTTTGCGCTTAATACGCACCTGACAATGCGCTCGATCGTGCCCTGGCCGCACCGACGATTGATTGCAGAAACGGGCGATTATCAGAAGGTAACCTATGGGCAATATCGGAATTGGCTGACGGAGTTGATTAAGGATGGCGGAACGCCGCATGGTCTGGCGATGGCTGCGATGCTGGGGATAATACTTGGCGCACTGCCGATTATCGGGCTGCACACGCTGGTGATCATCCTTGCTGCACGCATGCTCAAGCTCAACAAGGTACTGGCGGTCATGGCCAGCCACGTATGTATGCCGCCGTTCGTACCGGCATTGTCCATAGAGGCTGGCTACTTGCTGCGAAACGGTAAATTGCTGACCCTGGCCCAATCCGACGTGCTGACTGACGCATCATTGATTGACCTTGGCAAGATCGGGGCGATGGGCTTATTCGATTGGCTCATCGGGTCGCTTATTGTCGGGCCCATACTAGCTGTGATCGCGGGATTGATCGTGTTCCTGGGTGCCAGAAGCATTCGGAGGGTAATCAGTGGCTGAGTCGACCCCCGCCAATGCGCAGTGGAGTTCGCGAAGCGTAGGCAAGCCCTGGCAGCACCAGTTCTTCTACATAGTGATCAGGCTGCTAGGCCGGAGTGTCGCGTATGCGGTCCTGCGAGTGATTGTGCTATGGTATGCTGTTTTTTCGCGGTCGGCTCGGGCAAGATGCGCACCCTACCTGGCTCACAGATTTCCTCAGCGCAGAGGCTATCTGCGGCGGACGGTCGATTGCTACCGCTGGCAGGTGGGACTGGGTGAGGCGCTGATCGACCGAGCGGCATTCGGACTTTCGCAACGTCACAAGCTTGAGGTGCTCTGCCCGGACGGCCAGAAATTGATCGACCTGCTCAGCGAGGGCAAGGGATTGATCATCATCAATTCGCATGTCGGGTGCTGGCAATTGGCAGTCTCGGCGCTGAAGTTTCTGGACACGCCGGTTAATGTGGCGATCTTCCGTGATGCTGGGGATATTGATCGGCACTACTACGAGCACTCCGGCCAGGAAAGGCCCTTTGGTGTAATCAACCCGAACGGTTATCTCGGGGGAACCCTTGAGATGCTCGGTGCGTTGAAGCGCCGGGAAGTTCTCGGCGTAACCGGTGATCGGATAATGGGTGATCCCAGAAATGCCATTGAGGTGAATTTCCTGGGCGGGAGAGTAAAGTTGCCATCGGGAGCGTATCGTCTGTCAGCCGTGGATGGTACGCCAATCGCGGTGCTGCTTTCACACAAACACAGCCGTCACGAATACGTAATCGAAGTTGCCGAGGTGATTCGCGTCGAGGCTACCAGTGGGAAAAAGCCCGCCAATCTGCAGCCTTATGCGCAACTATTTGCCGACGCACTGGAAAAATATGTTGCGGATTATCCGTGGCAATTCTTTAATTTTTACGATATGTGGGAATCCCCGCCTGTATCTGCGGAGCCCAAAGCCAAACAGTAGGAGGCAGTTAGTGGGAACAAAAGAGACACTCAAGAAGCTAATCATCGAAGGACTCAATCTTGAGGACACTACCCCTGATGACATCATCGACGACGAGCCGTTGTTCGGAGATGAGGGGCTGGCCCTGGACTCGCTCGATGCAGTGGAATTAGTGGTGATCCTGCAGAGGCACTTCGGGGTTGAAATACGCGACATGTCCGAGGGCAGAGAGGCCTTTGCGTCGATAAACGCGCTGGTTTCCTACATCGAAGAACACGGCAGCGAATGACAGCATCTCCGGTAACATTATCTACCGCAGTGACTGGTATGGGTTGTTTGTGCGCTGCTGGGGCAACGGTTCCCCAGACAATGGCATCGCTGTATGCCAACAAGCGAACGCCCGTCATCTCACAGCATGTTCGATCGGATCACCCGGCGAGCTATCCTGTTTTGGAGCTATCGGCCCATACCCAGCCACCTGGATACAGGCAAGCTCCACAAAGCCATCTCTGTGGAATGCTGGCCATTGAGGCAGCGTCTGAGGCACTGGGCCAGGCCAATGTAGATCCCGAGAAATCAGGCGACTTGCGTATAGGCGTTTGCATCGGCACGACCGTCGGCAGCAGGATAAACAACGAGTCGTTCAATCGCGAATTTTACCTGGGCGGCAGGCCTGACATCGAGCCAATTCGCCAGTATCTGCGAGCCAACCCTGCGGCGATGCTGAGCAGGGAACTTGGACTGACAGGCCCCAGTGCGACATTGACCAATGCCTGTTCGTCAGGCACGGTGGCGATTGCCGAAGCGGCAGGTTGGATCAGTAGCGGCCTATGCGATATGGCCCTGGCCGGCGGAACGGACATATTATCCAGGGTGACGCACAACGGGTTCATATCGCTACGGATAGCCGACACGAGGCCTTGCAAGCCCTTTGACGTGGATCGCAAGGGATTGAATCTCGGTGAAGGCGCTGGGTTGGTCCTGCTGGAATCGTCCAAAAGCGCCCAAAAGCGCGGGGCGAGAGTTCTGGCTAGGCTGCGTGGCTGCGGTAACGCCTCTGATGCTTATCACCTGTCGGCGCCTAAGCCCGACGGTATGGGCCTTCGGCGGGCGATCGGTCAGGCGATGAACCAGGCGGGGCTTGATTTTGGTGATATCGGCTTCATCAACGCCCACGGCACAGGCACGCCGGAAAACGATCATGTTGAGGGGCTGGTCTTCAAGGAACTGCTCCCGGGTGTTCCGTTTGTTTCGACGAAGGGATACACCGGCCATACGCTCGGGGCGGCTGGGGGCATCGAAGCGGTCATCACCATCAGTTGCTTACTCGAAGGACAGGTTCCGGGCAACATAGGTTTTGAGCAGGTCGATCCCGAGATTGGCATCGTACCTGTCACCGAGACAATCGCCGTGGACGCTTGCTATGGACTGTCTGATTCTGTGGCGTTTGGCGGCAACAACGCAGCCCTTGTCTTTGAGAGGGGCGACTCATGAGCGTCCGGATCGCAGTCGATGGAATAGGACTGGTCGGCGGATTTGGATGCGGCGTCGAAGATGCGATCAAGGCCATCATTGATGGTGGCAAGCCAAACGGCGAGGCCGAGGCTGTAACGGTAGACGGAAAGCGCGATGTGCCTGTGTACCTGGCGAATATTGAGGAACTCTACCGTTTCATCGGGAAAAAAAAGTTACGCCGAGTCAGTCGGCTGAGCAGGTTGGCTGTGTTGGGGGCGTGCCTGGCGATTGAAGATGCCGCCGGCGAAATCCCGCTTGATAGCGATCGCGTGGGCGTGATCGTTGCGACGGGCTACGGCGCGTCAAGTTGCACGTTCGGCTTTCTCAATACGATCATCGACGCTGGGGACGCTCTGGCTTCACCGACTTTGTTTTCAAACTCGGTCGATTCGTCGGCTGCATGCATGGTGACGATTCAGCTTCAGATTCTCGGGCCCTGTTTGACGGTGATGCAGTTTGAGATGTCCCCACTGGCTGGACTGATCGCGGCGCGCCAATGGCTGACCGATGGCCGGGTCGATCGGGTGTTAGTCGGCGCAGTTGATGAAATCAACGATGTGTTGATGTACTGCAGGGAACAGTTCTTCGCCGGAAGCAACGACGGACCGGTTTTGCCGCTTGAATTCGACCGCCAGTCGTCTGTGGCGGGTGAGGGGGTAGCGTTTATGTTACTGCGTCGTGATGAAGGTCCGCCGCCGAAATACGGGTTCATTGGTGATCTGACCTGGGCCCGGGCAGACAGCGCTGATGTAGCACGGCTCTGCGACAATGAGCAAGTAATTCTGGGCGCAGTGGGAGACAGGAAGTTGGGGTTCAAGTACCAGTCGATGCTGGCGACGGGACGGGAGTATAGATCCTTCGCGGATGTCTATGGGGGGATTCCATCGGGGCAGGGGTTCGACGTTGCGCTGTCGCTTCTGGCGATGAACCGTGGCCAGCTTGCGGGCCAAGCCAGATGCGTCAAGCTTGATCGCGAAGGTAACTGCGGGGTTGTCGATTTGCAGGGGCTGGCGTAATGCTTGTTGAACCCATCACATATACACGCCGCCATTAACGTTTATCACCTGGCCGGTAATGTACGTCGCCGCATCGGAGCAAAGGAAGGAGACGACCTTCGCTACCTCGTCGGCCTTGCCAAACCGGCCCAGCGGGATCATGCCAAGCACTTGCTCTGTCGGCAATTCGTCGGTCATTTCCGTCTCAATGAAGCCTGGAGAGACGGCATTGACCAATATGCCGCGCTGGGCGATTTCCTTGGCCAGTGCCTTGGTTGCTCCGATAAGCCCTGCCTTGGCGGCTGAGTAGTTGACCTGTCCGGGCATGCCGGTCTGGCCGGAAGTGGAGGCGATATTGATGATTCGGCCTCGGCGCTTGCGGATCATCGACGCGATCACCAGGCGAGTCACATGGAAGAATCCGTCGAGGTGGACCGAGAGTACGCTGGACCATTCTTCGGGGCTCATCCAGAAGAACATCGTGTCCTTGGCGAACCCTGCGTTGTTGACCAACACCTCCGGCGCGTTGTCTTTGAGCAGTGGTTCAAGCGCAGCGGAAATCTGCTCCCCATCTGAGACGTCAAAGGCAAGTGGCGTGCACGCTCGGCCGCAATTTTCAATGGCCTTGGCAACCGCCCCTGCCTCGTCGTGACTTGTGCGATAGTTCAGCCATATGTCGTACCCATCACGTGCCAGTTCGATTGCCGTGGCGGCTCCGATTCCTCGGCTTGCTCCGGTGATAAGGGCAATTCCTTTGGTTTCCATTGGTATTCCTTGTCGCTACTTGGGTAGTGCTATTTGGAAGATTGTAACCAATGCCAACGCCAGTGCAAGTTTCGCCCGCCCACGTTCGGCACGGGGTTGTTATTATGGCCGGCCTTGATATATTCAATGATTCTGATTTATTGCCTTGCCACCGGTTTTGGCGGCAGAGGTCTGCGCCATCTCAGAAGATGCCGGCGAATGGGCAAAAGAGTTCATTATTATGAAATACGACTGCATAGTCATTGGTGCGGGAGTTTCCGGGATGACTACTGCGTTGCTGCTTGGGCGGCGCGGCATGTCGGTGGCGATTATCGAGCGATCGCCGCGAATCGCCCCGACGATAGGCGGCTTCAGGCGCGGTGGTATCTACTTCGATACGGGGTTCCACTACGGGGGGGGGCTAGGGGCAGGCGAACTGCTGTCTGTGCTGTTCGACGAGCTTGACATGACCGACTACATGGAAATTCTGACTTATCCCGACGGGAAGTTCGATACTTACCGCAGTGCACAGAGCGGCCTGGAATTTGGATTCGTCTGCCCGTGGGACGCTTTGTCCAATCGACTCTGCCTGGCGTTTCCATTAGAGCGGGAGGGGATCGCAAAATACCTAGCCGCTTGCAGGTCATGCTGGGACCTGGCCTCCCAGGTTTATATCGACACGCAGAATATCCCCGAGCATCTCAGGGGTTTGCAGCGGACAAGCCTGGCCGACTTCCTGCGGGCAGAGTTCTCTGATGAGCGTCTGATTCACATACTATCTTCGCACTGCATTCTCTACGGGACCATGCCGGGCGAAGTGTCGGCGTTTTTCCATTTCCTGATCGTTGGATCATACTATGCATCTGCTGGGCGAATTTCTGGCGGTGGAGCATCGATCGTTGATGCTTTCAACCGCCGGATGAAAGAAGTTGGCGTGACGGTTCTTTGCGGCCGGGTCGTCGAGGAGATCGCCGTTGGCCAGGAGCGAAACGTCACGGCTGTGCGACTCGACGATGGTGAGGTAATCTCGGCAAGTTCGTGCGTCGCCACGATGCATCCGAAGCTGCTTACTGCAATGTTGCCTGAGGGTGTCATCCGTCCGGCGTATAGTCACCGCTTGGCGCAACTGGCAGAGAGCCCGTCGGCATACACAGTTTATGGTACCTGCGATATGCAAGCCGACGACGATCCATCGAACCTGATTCTGGCGGGCCTGGACGTTATGTCCGCAGATGAACTGCCCAAGTCACTGACCGAGCGAGATATGTTCATCTGCCGCTATTACAAAGGTGAAAACACTGCTGCGGTGACGATTCTATGCCCTGCAGATTCGCTGGAAATTACCCCCACAATCGACTATGGCGGCAGGGAGGCTAATTACGGTCAACTCAAAGCCAATGTGATTGACTTGGTGTGCGAACATGTGCTAAAATACGCCTCTGACGTAATCTCCGGATTCAGCCTGTTAGACAGCGCCACTCCCTTGACCGTCAGGGATTACACTTTTGGCGTAAGCGGTAGCCTCTACGGCGTCAAGCATAGATTGTCAGACTTCCCACTGGTTCCTGTAACTCGAATCAGGGGTTTGTATCTTTCCGGGCAGGCAACGCTGGCTCCGGGTGTTCTCGGAACGATGCTGGCCGGTTTTGCGACAGTGCGTTCAATGGAGATACGTAATCATATTAGCACAATCCATTAATAAACGCCGGGTAGTGATTACTGGTATGGGCGCACTCAGTCCTTTCGGCCGTGGAGTTGACACCATGTTCGATGCGCTGAAGGCAGGACACAGCGCCGTCCAGCGCGACGACGCATTGGCCCAGTACGGCGCCTTGTCCAGCCACGTTGTTGCTAAAGCTCCAAAGTGCGATATCAAATGGATTGACCGCCACAAGCGTCGTTATATGTCGGCTATGTCCGTTTACGCAGCAATTGCCAGTGATGAGGCGCTTAAACAGGCGAATCTCGATCTGCCCGACGCAGCGACCGACCGCATCGGCCTGTGTATGGGTTCGACTACTGGCAGCACTGCCGAGTACGAAGATGTGTTCACAAAACTGCTGTCGGGCGACCCGATCGACTCGTTTATGTCGACGCATTTCTTTAAGATCATGAATCACTCGGTCTCGGCCAATATCGGTCAGACACTTGGAATTCGCGGGATGGTGCACAACGTATCTTGCGCTTGTGCGACCGGTGGATTGGCGATCGGCACGGGCTATCAGTTTGTAGCCACTGGCCTGCAAGACGCTATGATTTGCGGCGGGGCTGATGAGTATCACCCGTTCACGACGGGGATATTCGAGATCATGAACGCTTCGTCGACAGGTTACAACGCCACTCCCGACCAGACGCCGCGTCCGTTCGACGTCAAACGCGACGGCGTGGTCTGCTCTGAAGGCGCAGGTGTAATGGTGCTTGAGTCTTTAGAACATGCCCAGAAGCGTAAAGCACCTATCATCGCTGAAATATGCGGATACGCCATGCGAAACGGACCGACCAATATCGCGCATCCCGATGCCGACCTGGTGAGCGAGTGCATCTGTGACGCACTTGCCGAGGCGGGCATTAAGGCCGACGATGTGGATTACGTAAACGCTCATGCCACAGGCACCGAGCTGGGCGACATGCTGGAATCGCATGGCATAGCCCAGGCCATCGGCGGGTCCACACCGGTGTCGAGCCTGAAAGGGCACATGGGGCATAGTATGGCCGCCAGCGGGGCGCTGGAAGCTATCGCCTCGGTGGAAATGATGCGGCAAGGATGCTTCATTAAGACGAAAAACTTAACCGAACCCGATCCAGATTGCGCAGATTTGGCGTATCTTATTGAGAATTTAAGCCTCGGATTAGCGACGACAGTGGTCAAGAACTCCCTGGCTATGGGTGGAGTTCACACGACGCTGGTTTTGAGGAGATGGGCGGAATGAAGTTGGATCAAATAATTGAAATTATCAATAAGGCTTTTGTTGAAGAATTCGAGATTGATCCGTCGCAATTGACACCTGAAGCCAGGCTCATAGAAGATCTCGGTCTGGATAGTCTGGACTTTGTAGATATGGTTGTAATCCTTCAGAACAGTACATCGATCAATGTGCGTGAAGAGCCTCGTATTCGCCAGGTCCGCACTGTCGGTGATCTGTATTCTCTGCTGGCCGAACTTGCCATTTCGCAAGATACTGCCGGCTAGAAATCCTTGGGTCAGATTCTATGCATCGCATACTGGTGTTCATACACATCGTACTGACAAACCTCTGGGTGATCCCGCTGTCACTGCTCGAGTTCCTCATAAGCATGGTGGTTTGCTTCCCGGCTTTGGGTGTGTTGGTGCTTGTGATGCGCTGGCCGGCCGACAAAGCCATGCAATTGCTGGTTAGCGCATACGGGAAGATCTGGCTGTTAACGCTGAAACCCTTCGCACAGTTGCGACTGATTAACATGAACGCACCGGGTATTCCGCGTCCCGCAATCCTGGTGATGAATCATTTTTCGTCTCTCGATGCTTTCTACGTCGGAGGCCTGCCGCTTTATCAGGTTACGGTCTGCACACGGTCCTGGCCGTTTCGAATGTGGTGGTACGCGCCGTTCATGCGTCTGGCTGGCTATATTGACACCGAAGACCTGTCATGGAATCAGATGCTGCTACGTTGCGGGGAAGTGCTCGAAGACGGGGGGAGATTGTTGATCTTCCCCGAGGGCCACCGCAGTAGAAACGGCAGGCTGGGGGGATTGTATTCAGGTGCGTTCAAGATCGCCTGCGAAACTAATATGCCGGTCGTTCCTGTATGCATCAAGGGCACTGACGTGCTGCTTCCGCCGGGCCAATGGTACCTCAAGCCCGCATGCGTGACGATGAAGGTACTAAAGCCAGTCAACCCCGCGGATTTTTCCGGAGAGACACCGCACCTTGAGATGCGGAGGTATGTCAGGCAGAAGCTTCAAGAGGCGATGGATGAGATATCCTGATCGCTTTTGGGTATCAGATGATCATTGACAGAGGACAAATAGCGTTCGAGTCTCCAGAGTGCATCGAAGCCTGCACGAACGAACTGCTTGCCCGGCATGCAGCTTACTGTTACGAGCATTCGGCGTTCTATCGTGGCATGTTCGATAATGCGAACCTCAGCCCGGGGGATATTCAGACTGTCGCTGACTTGACCAGGCTGCCCCTTACCAGGAAGGCCGACCTCGAGACTTCAGGGAATGACTTCCTCTGCATCGAGCCGGGAAAAATCGTGGACGTCTGCCAGACATCAGGCACGACGGGTATGGCAATCAGTATGTACCAGAGCGCTTCGGATCTGCAGCGCGTCGGTTACAACGAGGAGTTGAGCTTTCGTGCTGCCGGTGTATCTGCCGAAGACAGGGTACTGATCGCCTGCGCACTTGGCAGATGTTTCATGGCTGGCATGGCGTATTTCGAGGGCTTGCGGCGTATAAGCGCTATGAGCATACGGGCCGGGTCGGGCGTGATGTCTGTCCTGGCAAACAGCGTGCAAACACACCACCCGACGGTGATCATCGGTGTGCCGTCGCAATTATTGGCCCTGGCCGGCGCACTTGAGACCCTCGGCAGCAATCCCCAACAGATGGGCGTTCGCATGTTGATCTGCATAGGCGAGGCCATACGCCAGCAGGACTTATCTCTAACGCCGCCTGCTGAAAGGCTGGCTGTCAAATGGCAGGCCGACGTGCGAGGCACCTACGCCAGCACGGAGATGGCTACGGCCTTTGCCGAATGTCAGGCCGGGGCTGGTGGACACGTGCATCCGGACTTGATGGCCGTGGAAATCGTCGACGAATCAGGCGCGACGTGTGAGCCGGGCCACGTCGGACAGGTTATCGCCACGCCACTGCAGGTTACGGCAATGCCTCTGATGAGATTTGCCACTGGCGACATGGCTGCGATGTACATCGAGCCGTGTAAGTGCGGGAGAAACACACTGAGGCTCAGCCACATACTAGGTAGAAAATCTCACATGCTGAAAATTCGCGGTACAACGGTATTCCCGGAGATGATTCTCTCAGTAGTGAGGGAACTTGTCGCCGTTGATGACTGTTACATTGAGATCCGCCGCGACGGAGATTTATCCGATCATGTGACGGTGGTAGTATCTTCAGCACAGGAGGATGAACTTAACGGCGATAATGTCGCCGAGCGCATCCGAGGTAAGGTGCGAGTGGGTATGGATGTGATCGTCGCCTCCGTTGAAGAGGTAACGGCCAAGATACACCAGGCAGATCGACGCAAACCGTGCAGGGTATTTGATGTTCGATCGAATACAAATATGTGAGATATCCGAAAGAGCTTATGGAACAGCCACTAGCAGTCAAACTGACCGGGAATGACCTGACGATCGAGGAAATCATAGCCATTGGTGTGGGCGATAGGAGCGTCGAACTTTGTGCTGATGCTCTGATCCGATGCCGCGAAAGCCGCGAGTTCCTCGAAGCCGAAGTTGCCGCCAACAGAATCATATACGGTGTTAACACGTCGTTCGGGCCGATGTGCAACAAGATTATCGCCAATGAGGATCTCGATACACTCCAGGTGAATTTGATCAACTCACACGCAGCCGGTCTGGGCAAACCGCTGCCGTACTACATCAGCCAGGCCGTGCTGGCCGTTCGGCTCAATTCTCTGGTCAAAGGCTACAGTGGCGTCCGCATCGAGTTGCTGGAGCATTTGGCTGCGATGGTCAATGCTGGCATAGCACCCTATATACCCGAGTGCGGCTCGGTTGGTGCATCGGGCGACCTGGTGCACCTTGCGCATCTGGCTGCGACGGTCATAGGTCAGGGCCAGGCTTACTACAAGGGTAAACTTACGAGTGCAGCCGATGCGTTGGCCCAGGCAGGGCTGGAGCCTATTCGTCTGAAGTTCAAGGAAGGCATTGCCCTGATGAACGGGACCAGTGCAATGACGGCACTGGGGGCCTTTGCGCTATTCGGTGCCAAGAAACTACTGCATCTGAGTTGCGTGACCGCAGCGTTTGCGATGGAGATATTTGGCGGCATTGACGACGCCTTCGACCCCGATTTGCACCGGGTCAAACCGCATCCGGGGCAGGTGAAGATAGCCGATGTCGTTCAGAGGCTGTGTCATGGCTCGAAGAACATCACGCCGCGCGAGACGATGCACGATCTCATTCGCGACCAGCAGACCGACGGGCCTGTCTACGAGACGAGCTTCAACGTCCAGGACGTCTACTCAATTCGATGCACGCCACAGGTGCTCGCACCCGTGCAGGAGGCGATCGACGCAGCCATTCGCACCGTGGAGATAGAGGCCAATTCCAGCAACGACAATCCGATCATCATCCCACGGAAGAAGAAGGTTATTCACGGCGGAAACTTCCACGGCCAGTCCATCGCATTTTGTATGGATATGCTGTGCATAGCCGTTGCGGAAATATGTACGCTGTCTGAGCGGCGAATCAACAAGCTGCTTGACCGCAATCTCAACGAAGGTTTGCCCGAGAATCTGATATCCGGCGCTGTCGGACTGACGATGGGATTCATGGGCGTGCAGTATCTGGCGACTTCGACGACGGCTGAGAACCGCCAACTGGCTAACCCGGTTAGCACCCTGTCAATTTCGTGCAATTCGTCCAATCAGGACGTAGTGAGCATGGGCACAGTCGCGGCCCGTAAGGCCTTCAAGGCGGTCAGCAACTCAAAGCATGTCCTGACGGTCGAGATACTGGCTGACATGCAGGCGATGGAATTTCGTGGCACGGACAAACTCGGCAAAGCCACAAGCCAATTGCACGGCATACTCAACGAACACTTCAAATTGTACGAGAATGAGCGAATGTTCCATGACGACCTGGTGCGATTCAGGGAGATATTGTTCTCGAGCCAGCTTTTCGACGACCTGTCGGTTTATTGGAAGGAGCCCGGTCAATGACCAAGCCGATGGACTCAACGCCTGTTATTCCGCATCGCGGAAAGATGAAACTCGTTGGCGACGTACTGGACTTCAGTGACGGCTGGGGTCTGGTTGCGGCCCGTCTGGAACGGTCCAACCAGTTCGTCAAGCCCAACGGTGAGGCCGAAAAGATTGTCGCGATCGAGCTGATTGCCCAGGCTGTAGCAGCTGTCAATGGGCTGGACTCTTTTGAAGAGGACAAACCTCCGTCTATGGGCTATCTGGTGAGCGTCGACAAGGCGGCGTTTCATGCGGCGATACCCTCCGATGAAGATCTGGTGATGGAGGTTAAACGCGATTGCAGGATAGGAGAGTTTCAGATATTCAACGGCCAGTTGCGATGCGGAGATAAACTGCTCGCCGAAGTTGCGGTCAAGGTATGGTCACCGAGTTTCGGGGACGGAGTCTAAAGGCTGATGCGACGCCTGGTTGAAGCTTCTTATCGGAGATTCCGCAATCGACGGTGGTTCATTGTCTCCATTGCTCTGGCGGTCGTTCTGCTGGCCTGCACTTCGGCGATGCGAATCAAGACCGACCAGGACATCCGCTCGATGCTTCCTGATTCGGATCGGCAGCTTGGTGCGTCTCTGGAGATGGTTATCAAGTACACCCCTTTCACGCGGTCGGTATTGATCGACCTGGAGGCCCCGGCCGGGGCTTCCAGCGAAGAGTTAATAGCTGCCGCCGACCAACTTGCCGAGGCGATGGGGCCGCCCCACTTTTCCAAGGTTGTTGTCGGTATCGATCCGCAACAGCAGCTCCGCATATTGGAGACGCTGCTTGGGGGAATACCGAATCTTTTCTCGCAGGAAGACGCAGACGCGCTGGGGGAGGTGCTTGATGGAGACGGGCTCGCCGAGCAAATGCAGCACAATCTCCGGGAGTTGATGGGCCTCCAGTCGGTCATCGTCAAGGACATAATCGCTCGTGATCCCCTGGCGATCCACAAACGCCTGCTGGCGAGGTTTCGGCGGGTCAACGTAATCCCAAATGCACGAATAGCCGACGGGCATTTCATCAGCCCCGACGGCCGGCATGTGCTGCTGATTGCCGAGACCCAAGTGCCGATGACCGACGCACAAGGTGCTCGCGAATTACTCGACCACCTCGATAGCCTGATTGATAATCACGTGGGCAAAGGCTTCACTGTTCGCGTTATCTGCGGACATCGCTACACAACCGTCAATTCTGAGACGATAAAATCGGACATGTTTCGCGTTTGCTGCATCTCGGCCGGACTGCTGATAGTGATACTGGTTGTGTTCATTCGCCACTTCAATGCCATCTGGGTTGTGCTAGTGCCGGTCTCGGCCGTGGCTGTGGCTGCAGGGGCTTGCGGACTACTGTTCGATCGTGTATCAGCGGCTACGATTGGTTTCGGTGCGGCGTTGATGGGCATCTCTGCCGACTTGGCGTTGCACGTGTATTTCACCGTCAGCAGCGCGTCGGGTGATCCGGGAAAGGCTCTGGGCCGCCTCACACGTCCGTTACTGGCCTGTACTGCGACAACCCTGGGCGTATTGGCGGTTATGCTGCTGTCTTCTCTGCCATTGCAGAGACAGTTGGCGGCTTTTTCCATAATCGGCCTCATCTGGGCGCTGCTGGCGTCGCTGCTGGTTCTGCCTCACATGATTCGCCAGGAGAGAATGAAACTGTCAGCGGTCTCTCTGCCATCGCTGCCTCGAAAGACTATCGTGGTGCTGTGGGTGATCGTAATGGCCGTCGCTGCCATTGGGGCCATTGGGGTGCAGTTCGATGGCGACCTTCGCAACCTCGGCCTCAGGCCCGCGAGTATTCTGTCAGACGAACAATCGATTCGCCAGACCTGGGGCGACCTGCGCGGGTGGGCGATGGTTGTCTCGTCAGGGCCGGACGTGCAGAAAGCGTTGGGTGCAAACGAACTGCTATATCAGGATTTGAGCGAGAATCTGGCCGACGTCGAGTGGGTGAGCCTCCAGCCGGTTCTTCAGCCGGCAGAGACTCAACGGGAGAATCAAAAACGGTGGAGCGAATTTTGGCAGCAGAATTCGCGCGTCCATCGCTTGCGGGAAGCAATGGCCTCAGCCGGATTCGCCAGCGATGCTTCCGAGCAGTTTTTTCGGTTAATATCATCGCGGGTAGAGATTTTCACGCTTGATTCGCTGGGCGAGTCTGGCCTCGACGATCTAATAGATCGGATGATAGTCCGCGATGCCGGTGTTACACGAGTTTTGACACTGGTTGCCGATGGGCAGGATACTGTCGAATGGTTTACCACCGGCGAGGGGCATGACGGGCTGCAGTTGATCTCCAATTCGATGATGGGCCGGCAACTTGGCGAAATGATAGCGGCCGATTCGGCGCGCTTCGTAATGTTGGCGATTGTGGTTGTGACCGGACTGTTGGTGATATTGTTCAGGCGGGTGGGCAAAATCCTCTCTGCCATGGTGCCAGTGCTGACCGGCGTGATGTGCATGATGGGTATCATGACGCTGATGGGCGAGCCGCTTAATCTGTTCAACCTGTTAGCCGGTGTGCTGGTGATTGGCCTGGCCGTTGACTACGGCATTTTTATGGTTCACTGGGCGACCGAGAGCCTGGACCCGGCGATAGAACGGGCGGTATTGGTCTCGGGCCTGACGACATTGGCTGGGTTCGGTGCGCTGGCGATGGCCCAGCACCCGACGATGCGGTCGATCGGGATAACGGTTCTGTCCGGCTTAGCTCCGGCGCTGCTGGCGGCATTGGTGGTCGTGCCAGCGTTGATTACTTGTCAGAAACCTCCTGACCGGTCATAATCTCCAGTCCATGATAGACCGTCCCGACCAGCCCGATTCCGTTCGCCAAACCCATAGCGACATGTACGCCGAGATCCTCGCCTGCGCCGTTGATGAAGTTTCTAGGCGCGACGATGGGACTTACGAGCGATCATTCCGCTTTCCCGAGACGTTCACCGGATTCGACGGCCATTTTCCAGGTCAGCCCATTTTGCCGGCGATCGTGCAGTTGCTGATGGCCCAGGCAGCTATTACCGAACAGGCCGACGGGCCGATAAGCCTCGTCGAAGTCCGCTCGGCGAAGTTTCGTGAGATGCTCAAGCCCGACCAACTGATTTGCTTGGCGTGGACTGAAAAGCCCTACGAGGATCGCTTCCTGTGCAAGGTCAAGCTCTCTATTGAGCAGGCTGCCGTAGTGTCGTTCACCCTCGTGGTCGAAACGCCGGAGATATCGGGCCATGCCTCGTAAGCCGTTTCGTACTCCCGACTCGTCGGACCCCCAGCCGTTGCGAACAACGATTCAGATGCGGGTGCGGTTCGACGAAGTTGACATGATGGGCGTCACATGGCACGGGCGCTATATCAGCTACTTTGAAGAGGCACGCATCGCACTGGGCAAGAAGTACGGTATCAGCTACGACGACTTTATCCGCGAAAAAACGCCAGTCCCGATCCGTCAACTGCATTTGGACTATGTGCATCCGCTTAAATTCGATGAGACTATTTCCATCGAGGCAGTGCTGCACTACACAATCGCCGCGCGCATGGACTTCGAATTCATCGTTCGCAACGCTGACCGGCAGATCGCCTGTACGGGCTACTCGGTACAATTGATGCTCGACAGCGACGGGGAACTGCTGCTGGCGCCTCCGCGATTCTTCCAGGAATTCCTTTATCGCTGGAAAGCCGGCGAGTTGGACTGAATTTTTAGTGAGCAAAAGAAAGCTGCCCCAAGGCCGATCAGTCGTCGACCATGGGACAGTTTAAGCTTTCATCCTCAAGTCTGCTTGCTTGCGTGGGGCCTATTTGTATCGCGTGAATTCGACCACTTTACCGTTGGCGTCAAAGCGCACCTTTCTTCGTCCAAAGCGGTCCTTCCAGTACATCCAGGTATCGTTATCGAGAGAGGGCGTCTTGTGAGCGGCTGGATATCCAAGAGCGGCCTTGACTCCCTCCTTGCTCATGCCCATATGAACTTTGGCGTCGCTAATGCCCTTGCGATCAATATCAGACATGGCCGAGACATCCATTGGCGCAGGGGCTAGGAGCATTTCTATGTACTGGGCCCGACTCATGTTCATATAGGCAGATTTGGCAGAAAGTCTCACTCGGGACTCCGACTCGGAGGTGATGTATATCCAATTCCCGATGCTCTTAGCCGATACCCGCGTGTTGACGGGGATAAAGTCATGGCCGGCGAATTCAGTCCAGTTGGTAACACTGCCTGTATTGTTGGCGGCGCTGTAGTGGATGTTCCATTGTGTGTAGCCCTCGAAAGGAGTGTTCGTGTGGGCGGTCACCCTGCACCCAGCACAAGTTATTAGAGTCCAGCCGAAGCCAATAACAGCTAATGTGATGAATGTTCGCATTTGTCAGTTCCTTTCCATGTTACATGTGACTTGTTAGCCATGGGGCTGGTGCCCAACTTCCCGAAACGCAACTGAAAAGCGATTTTATATCCGCCACAGCCACAGCCACAAGAATAATCCTGTAATTTGGCCTGTCGATTGCACGGAGCGTCTTTAAAACGTGTTATCGCCAGAGGCTATTGTTTCGGCTTGATTGAGATTAGCTCAAGAGTCAGCTTGTGTCCAATGCGATGATGCTCGAAGACTGTTGATGTGGGAACGGCCCGTGCCCAATCCGTCAACCGCTGCCACCGTCCATAAACGGCCGATGCGTAGATCATCTTGCCCTCGACGAACAGACAGGAATTAATTAAGCCGGTCTCGGTGTCGAGTAGGAACACTCTGGCGAGTTTGTCATTCCCGGGGACGATTAGTTGAATCTCTCCGGCCTCGCTACGATGTAACTGTCCGCCACGGGGTGATGGCCTCAGCAGCGCCGCGTGAAGAGCTCTCCAGACGAATCGCTCCAGGTAGTCAGGCTCAAAGAGTTCGCCAATTGTTTGCAATACCGTGGGCCGCTGACCGACCGTGCCGTCGATTACGAACAGACTCTTGCCGAAGTCACCCACGCCGACAAGCCTGATCTTGCTTGGGGTAACGAAGCTGTGGCAAGTGAAGAGGATCTCATAGCCCCTGATCTCCAGCAATCCTCGATGTGTTGCTTCGAAACTGTCAGGCAGAGCATTTGCCATGCGGGCGGTTGATCGACGGGCAAGGGCAGGGTCGGACATCGGCCTGCCAGGCTGGAATGTCTCCAGCCCGCAGCCGGTTGCAAACATCGCTACGAACGAACAGGCAACCAGGATTCTTGGATGCTTGCAAGTTCTCATGGTGCGATTGGCCTGCTTGTCGGAGGCGATGTAGCTGCGGGATTTGAGGTAGTGGTCTGTATCGGCATGGCGGGCAGGTCGGCCGGGCCGTCTGGGTCAGTTTCAAAGGCGCGTTCCGGCAGGGAGACGTCCTTGAGTTGTTGTGTGAACACGATTCGGGTAGAGTCCCGGGCATTTTCCATGATTGTGACTTCACTGATGCTCATGCGGTCCTGCGAGAGCGTCAGTTTGATCCGCTGGATGAACTGGCGGAACTTCTTGCTGCGAGGTGTGAGAATTAGCATCGTCTCGCCAGCCTTGTGGACGGCTGAAATAATGTACAGCCCCTTGTGCCTGTCAAATCTCCCGCGCATCCACGAGGCGATCTGCTGGACGACCTTCTGCATGGCCGGTTGGGGCGACTTGATCAGACGCCATGACCCACTGAACTGATCGTATCGCGTAACATGATTTGAGACGGTGATGGACACAGAACGAAACGGCCTGGTGTACTCGAAACGGATGCGATCAGGGCTTGCAAACAGTAACACGCCCTCGGCCAGGAGTGGCTTTTCGAGTATCGCCAGGTGTTTGGTCTGGTCGAAGACGGCCCATATAGATTTCAGCTTGCCAAGTTTTGTCGAAAGTTCACCCAGCAGTTCATCGAGTTCAGCATCCGTCAGTATGCGAGGCTGTGAGGCTGGCCTGGTTGTGTTGAGGGCCGTTTCGGACGCGGCGTTTGCAGGTAGATTGACGGTGGCCATTAGTGCGGTAATCAGTGCAACAAGGGCTGCGATCGTGAGAAGGAGTTTTCTATTCTGGCGAATGTGCGGATATATCATGGCAGTTCCAGTTGGATATCTGAAGTCTGTGTTAGCCGGGCGGGCCTGTGGCGGCAATGGTGGTTAAATTCCAGCACATTGTCACCGGTTGGCAGCAGGAGCGGTTGTGCGGCGTCGCTTGCGAACCAACTGCGGACGGATGAGAAGGCATCGCCCGGCGCTTCGATGTCGAGATTATCTCGCAGCGATACCTGCGCGATGGAACTGGCGTCTTGGGGCTGTGCATCGCTTCGGTTGATAAGCATGGCTATAACCTGCGTTTGGGGCCGTGGCGATTGGGCAGGCAATAGGAACTCATCTTCAGAGGAGACGGCATCGCAGGCAAGGCAGACGGCACGGTCGAGTTCGCCGGATTCGATCATGATCAGGCACTCACTGATGCTACGTGCCAGTGGATAATCGCTTTCGTAGAAGATCAGCCCAGGCCCGGTCAGACCAAACCGGATTGAGACTTCCCCGACGGCTCCGGTCGGCAGCGTATAGGGAAACAGCAGAGGGCTTGAACCCTCGGGGCGATCGATTGTCCGGTAGAATTGGTGGTCTTGGCTAATGGTTCCATACCGCGTTGCCAGCAGCACCCCGGTTGGAACCTTACCGCAGTTCTCAACCAGCGGAAGGCCGAGCATTTCCGTTGCGACGAGGGCAGCCTTGGCCAGTTGCCCGATCCGGCCGAACTTGGTGTACGCACGATTTGAAACGTTTCGCCATGTAACCGAATGCTCCTGGTCGCCTGGCCTCTCGCCGCGGGTCGAGGCAGCATCGCCCCATTTCTTGCCGTCGAACCAGCCCATGGCTGTAATCAGGCCTGTCATTGTTTTCCCCCCCGGCGCGTCAGGACCACTGCTGCATTCACGCCGCCAAAACCTGACTTGACTGTCAAGGCCCGGTCCATCGTCTCCAGGGGGAGCGGACGGGTCAGTAGGTTCAGCGGCACGGAGACTCCCGGCGTGCTCAGACCGACCGTTGGCGGGGCGGTTTGCTGAACAAGTGCTTCGGCGGTCAGGGCAGCCTCGATGGCCCCGGCAGCCCCTAGCGTATGGCCGATCGCACCCTTGAAAGATGCAACGGGAACGTCGCAGGCGCCGAACGCGAGTTTCAGTGCCTTGGCCTCCATCTCGTCGTTAAACTCGGTTCCGGTTCCGTGAGCGTTGACCATGTGGATGCCCCCGGCTGAGCAGTCAGCCAACTTAAGTGCTGAATTGATCGCAGCGGCCAGGCCGTCGCCGGTGCGCGATGGGCCTGTAATGTGGTTGGCGTCCATAGTCTGGCCCCACCCTTGGACGAAAATACCCTCTTGGTCGCCGGTTTCGGCCGTTAGCAAGATCGCTGCGGCGCCTTCGCCCAAGCTTAGCCCAGTACGATTTGCGTCAAATGGCATGCAGGGGCCTACGCTTAGCCCGCGCAACGACGAGAAGCCGGCAAGCGTGAAGCGTTCTATGGCGTCGGTCGCCAGCACCAGGACGCTGGATGCTTGGCGCGAGCGGATCTGCCGCGCGGCGTTGATGATTGCCGCCAGGCCTGACTCGCAAGCAGAAGCAATAGTTGTAAGAGGCCCGGTAAGTGACAGCGACTGCTGCAATGTGCCTGCTAGAAGCGCCGGATGACACAGGCCTGTCGCAGGTCTCTGTCCACTGTCGATGGCAGTTTGCAGTTCGTCAAGACCGGCCTTGGTGGTCGAAACCACAAGCGATATGTCGCCGGCGGGGCGAGTATTTGCGAGCAATTGCCTGCCGGCGTACCACGCCAGTCGAAATGCCTGGACGTTGGCCCATGCGGGCACCTTCCGGCGGGCCAGGTCGACGATATGTTGGTTCAGGTCGGCTGGAATCTGCCCACTGACTTTGGTTATCACTTCCGGCCAGTCGCTTCGGTCCAACTGAGTCAGGCCGCTTTCGAGGCGCAGAATCCGCCCGAACACCTGCGAAGGGCCTTGCCCCAATGCTGTTACGATTTCGCTGGCTGCGATCCGGCAGGATACGATATCGGTCTTGGATCTGGTCACGTAATTATGCGTCCGGTTACTTCTGGGCTGACCTGGCGGCAAGTGCGCCGCGGGCTTAATGGGCGAAATGGTGATTGTATCTATTCGGACGCACCGGAGTCAAGCGAGGCCCGCACTTTGATCAGGGCAATCGCATTTAAATTGATGGGAAACGTAGCAATTCTTTTATGTTCAGCGCATGTTCGGGCACTTTACTGAACAGTATGGTTTTGTCGCCGACCTGACCTTCCAGCATATCGTACGCTTAAAGCCCAAGCTCGAGGCAATGGTCCAAAGCGTAACCAACATTCAAGAGCTCTACGCAAAGGCACTGCTGGTGAACCGTGAAAAGCTGCAGGCCGCCCAGGCTGCCGGAGATATCGTCGCCGCTGAAGAAGCCCTGCGACGCGCGGAGATGGGCGTCCCAGCCGATCCTTTTGATGCGCTTCGGGCCAGTGGGATTATCGCCAAGCGAGCCGCCGAGCGCAAAGCCGATCAGTCCGGTCGCGCCAGCTTCGCATAGTTCACGAACTGCATTTGCGAAGCATGGTGTAAGGGCCTTCGGGGATTACCGCCACTCGCGCATCGGGATGCTTGCTCAGGTAGTCATCGATGGCTTTTTGAGCTCTGCCGGCTGCGTCGCCGGGGCCAAGAATCGGCCAAACTCCTATGTGCCGCTGCGTCTCGGAGTCCAGCCCGTCACTTACGAACCAGAGATTCTCGATACCGATGCGGTCAAGCACGCGCGCCTGCAACTGGAACTCCCACTGGTCCACCAATGTCTGGTGCCGATTGGCCTCGATATCTCGCAGGAAACGTCGCCAGTCGCCGTCGTATCGCAGCATCAGATCTGTGTAGGCGGCTGAGCCCAGTTGCTCGTCGCAGCAACTTACCTGAAGTAGCGTGGATTCTTCGCTCAGAGCTGGTAGGGCGGTGCACATTCCCTTGACCGTCTGGTAGAACGTCGCATCCAGTGGGTATCCGCCGCCATTGGTAATAACCAGGTCGAAAGGCCGATCGAACGTCGCCGAGGTCCACTTACCTACCTGCTCGCACCCGGTAAGGTGAGCTGCCTCCAAATCACCGCAGTAGATCCCCGCGATCCGTCGGTCGCGCGTGATAGCTACGTTGAAAAGGAAATCCACACCGACCGTTTTCGCAACCTGCAGGGCAATTTCGTGGCAGGGATTGGATTCGAGCAGGCCGTTGTCTGCCATTGGATTGGCGAGCGTATCAAAGCCGTGGAAGCGCTGGATGGTCTCTAGGTCCACCAGGGCCGGGTATACGCCCTTGCGCCCGCCGGAAAAGCCGGCCATGAAGTGCGGCTCGATGTAGCCGGTGACGATCCGAAAATCCGCCTCAACGAACCGGCGACAAATCCTGACGATCGGCTCGCAGCCGTCGCCTCCGCATACCGTCACCAGCGTCTGGGGGTCGTCCGCGCGGTGATCGATCACCTCCACGCGCTGAAGAATTTCACGGCCTACTAATATTTCGCGCTCCGCATCGGTGCTGGGCCGGTGCATGCCCGTACCGATAATGATCACAATCCGGCCGTCGTCGATGCCCGCTGCGTTCAACCCCGCAAGAAGCGCCGGAAGGAACTCCTTATTCGGCACGGTTCGGGTGATGTCAGATATCGTAATGGCTACACTGCTCGGCTGCTTTTTCGCAAGAAGCTCACTGAGAGGTGCACAGCCGATAGGACAGGCCAGAGCCTCTGCTACTGCAGCCGGTGCATCAGTTAGTGCGGGTGGATTCTCACCTTCCAGAACAACTGCCGATTCCGGCACGTCAAGGGCCATGCCATCCCGGCCGTACAGCATTTTGATTGTCTTTGTTCCGCTCATGTTTCACTCCCGGTAAAATGTTACTCGCATGAGCAGAAACTTGCCACGTTTGGTTGCGACGCGTATCATCGCCGCAACAAGAACCTTTCGCGAAGTCGCATATATCGGGACAACAATATGGCTGACCGGACAGATAAACCATATCTCGCCTTCGACCTGGGTGCCTCCAGCGGGCGTGCGATTCTCGGTTATCACGGCCACGATGGGGCCATCGAGCTGCAGGAGGTGCACCGGTTCGACAATACCCCTGTAACGACAGAGGCTGGACTCTTTTGGGATGTCGAGAAACTGTTCGACGAGATGCTGCGGGCAATGCGTATGGTCGCCGATATGGGCGTCGCTCCCTGTGCGATAGGCGTCGATACATGGGGAGTGGATTTCGCCCTGCTGGACGGTGATGGCGAGCTTGTCGAGCCTCCGCGGTGCTATCGCGAGCCCCGCAACGCCGGGATGAGCAAACAATTGTCCGAGAAAATCGGTTCTGAAAGGTTACTCGAACGGACCGGCTCGATGCACCAGGACCATGCAAGTCTCTGTCAGCTTGCTGCCGCAGCCGAGCATACGCCCGAATTGCTGGGCCGGGTGGAGCTTCTACTATTCATGCCGGACCTGCTTAGGTATTGGCTGTGTGGCGGCCGGGACAATCCAAATCGCGCCTCGCTGGCCCGTGTCGATTGCACGTTCGCTTCGACCAGCCAGATGTACGACGTTGTTCGGCGAGAATGGGCTGTAGAAATTATGGGCGAGCTGAGCTTGCCGACAAAGATCCTCCCGCAGGTCCTTCACGGCCCGACGGTAGTTGCCACACTTGGCGAGGCAGTTCAAGCAAAGACCGGCCTGGGCGCCGTCCCGGTAGTTGCCGGGGCCGGCCACGATTCGGGAGCAGCTTTTGGGTTGTCACGAAATGAGAATCTCCCGCCGGCCGAGGATCTGGTTGTGATGTCCTCGGGAACCTGGTCGGTTCTCGGCGTGTTCGTTACCGAACATCTCCCGGCTGGTTCGCTGGACCCAACAAAGTTCGGCTATGAGGCGAATCCTGACGGATCGCTTAGGATCGTAAGCAATCTCACTGGAGGCTGGCTGATAAACCAGTGCAAGGCTGTGTGGGATACTGCCGGTGATGAAATCACACATGAAGCTCTGATCGCCCAGGCCCGCGCCGCAGCCGGGACCGCCGAAGCATCGGCGATACTTGATACGTCGCACCCGGGCTTTACGCACCCAGACAGCATGCCCCAAGCCATCGCTGATTACTGCCGGGATACCAACCAACCGATTCCGCAGACACGGGGACAGTTCGCACAGGTAATATTTGCTTCTCTAGCTGCAAGCTACGCCGAGGCGATCGAGGATCTCCGCGCCAAGACCGGCTGGCCGTTGGGGAATCTGTACATGATGGGCGGCTTATCTCGCAACGCCTATCTCAATGAGCTTACCGCCCAGCGAGCGGGGGTAAACGTAATCGTAGGCCCGGTAGAAGCAACTGCTCTGGGCAATATCGCTGTCCAGAGACAGGCGTTGGGGCGCTGAGCGGCTTGCATGACCACGGAGAACGCAATAAGAGTCGGACAATACTCACAAGTTGCAAGCACCGGGAGTGGACTGATATGCGATCTAGACAGCGAAAGACTTACTTTGTTGTGGCTGCAATCTTTATATCCTTGGTGGGGCTACTTGCGCTTGCTGCAATCCTAATAGACCGCGTCGGCGCGCCGTGCCTGCCAGATTCTTCCAGCCCTACGGGTACTTCGCATACTAGCACCTCAACGGTTACATCACTCACCCAAGAGGAACGCAGGGCGATGATGATTCCGGCATGGGCCGACAGAACTGTCCGTTCCGCTCACTTCGTCTATCACTATTCCGAGCCAGACAAGCCGATCGAGGGATCCCTAGAAGCACAGGAGCGTCACTATAGGTTCATCTCAGAAACGTTTGGGATTGAGATGCCAACCATTGTGCATTACGTCAAGTACCCAAGCATTCAGAAAGCTCGGGCTAACATGGGACATTCTCACAACTGCATAAACAACAGCATTCATTCCTGGTTGTGGTGGCAGCCTCATGAGGCTGCACATGCCTACCTGTCTTCGAGCAACTGGTTTCTATCTGAAGGCTTTGCAGAGACTTTTGGCTCATCCTTCCAAGCAGACTTTCATGATTTCATGAAGCCATGGCCCGTATCCAGCGCCGATCTCAGCAAATCACTCCTCAAACGCCGGTCATCTTGGCGGCTTCGGCCGAACCGCGACAGGTTCATCGCCAGCAACTTCATCAGATGGGTGTTCTTTAAGTACGGGGCAACTAGGGTCGTCGAGTTAGTCAGTAAAGGGAGCGACGACCCCGATACAATGAGAACAGTTGTGGAGCAGCTGTTTGGGATGCCTCTGAAAGATGTTGCAACCCAATGGGAACAAGATCAGTCATGGCTGAAACAGCAGGCATCACCACCAGGATTCTTTGCACGTTCGCCTTGGGTCACTGAGTTTAACGAGACGGCTGTGCCGGAGAACACTGCAAAGTAGCTCCTGTCCCATTTGATTCTCGTTAGGTCTCAAGGAGGATACCCCTTGAGCAATTCGCCGGGTCACGCAGACGATCGCTATATGTCTCCTTGTTGTTTGGGCCTCGGGATATGCTGCGTGATGATCTCATCGCCAAGACCGGCGATGGGGAGAGTCTAGCCCTACACTGACCCGACGATCTGGTCGGTGATTAGCTGCACGAGGCGTTCGATTTCGTCCTCGGCGGCGCGGTCTCTTGCGGTAGAGCTGCTGGATCCGAGCCCAGACGGGCCGTTTGAACCCGCCGGCGATTGCATGGGCTGGGCTACTGGCTGAGGTTGACCGGCCTGGCTGGGTGCTCCGGCGATTCCATTTCCCCGGCCGTGACCATTAGCATCTGGGGTGTGTTGAGGGATAGATTTCTGAGAAAAACCTCGTAGGAACTCGTCGCTTCCGGCCAGGGTACATTTGTCCGCTTCGCCTTCGCTGCGCGGATCGTCGATACCGAGGCTTTGCTTGATCTTAAGAAGCTCGCGCACCTTTTCCTCAGAGAGCTGGCGGATGTTGCCCACCTGCTTGGATAGCAATAGGATGTCGCAGTACATATCCAGTGTCTCAAGGTGGAAGTGCGCCTTTTCGAGGCTCTTGTCGCACGCCACCGCGCCATGGTTGGCCAGCAGGATCGTATTGGCTTTGTTGCGCAGGTGGGGCAGGATCGTCTTGGCAAAGTCAGGGCTGCCCGGCGTGTCGTAATCGGCCAGGGGAACCTGCCCGATGAATATCTCCACTTCCGGCAGGATGTTTTCGGGCACTGGAATCCCCGCTACGGCAAAGGCTGTTGCATGGGGCGGGTGAGCGTGGACTACTGCGTTGATCTCCGGCATCTGACGGAAGATTTCCAGGTGCAGCAGGATCTCCGATGTCCGTGGCAGGCGCCCGTCCAGTTGCTTGCCTGTTGCGTCTACAACCGCAATGTCAGCCGGCTTTAGGAATCCCTTCGATACGCCCGTTGGGGTGCAGAGAAAGCGGTTGGGTCCGATTCGGTAGCTGATATTGCCATCGTTGGCAGCTACGAAGCCCTTGACGTATAGCCTTCGGCCGATGTCACAAATATCACGCTTTATTTGCCATTCGCTTGCCATGGGTTGGTTTTCTCCGGAGGAGCCTCGCAATGTAGCTCTTCAGCAAATGTCTTGGTTTTCAGCTTGGTCAGACGGGCCAGGATCTGGCCGCGTCAGCCTGAGTATACCTCGTCGGAGGTGATGTTGCCAAGGGCTTCGTGATACCGTTGGCTGTTGTAGTTGGCAACAAATCGGCCATGGGTGTCCCCATTGGCATGATGACTGGCCTCCCTCGGTGCAATCCAGTAAAGTGCGGGGTTGCAGAGCTGGGGTTGCAGAGCTTATGGCAAGCACAGAGATTTGAAAGCATGGCTGTGAATAAGCATAACTGCGGAATGACAATGTGAACCCCCGCCACACGCTGGCAGGACGCGTTGCCGGCCGGCAACGGCACGGTTGGCGCATTGATGTACGGGCAGATTCGAAATGACAGAATCCTCCTGAACCACGACAGGTTGTATTACCCCAAGCCAAAGGCGGAGATTGTCGACGTGGCGGATTTGCTGCCGGCCCTGCCGGATAAGCGGCCCGCTGGGCGAGTAACCGGAATTGCCTGCCGCGGCCAGATTACAGTTGATATGGCCTGGGACACCGAAAAGGGATCTTTCTGCGCAACACTTGCCAGTAAGTCCGATCAGAGCGTATTGATCCGCCTGCCGAGTGAAACGGAGGATGTTACGTTCGCCCCTGATGCTGCGGCGGCCCCATCAACAGAACATGGCCCTGGCTACTGGAATGTCACTTTGGATAAGGGCGAACCCCTCCGCATCAGCATTTGAATAAAAGCCGGGTTGTTTAAGCCCCTGCCGGTCATTTCGAGTGGTTAACTTACGATCAAGGCTGCCAAGGCGAGCATCACAGCTGCGAAGTATACCCCCAAAACCCATTTCATGAATCTGGGCATATTAAATGGCCCGCGCACATTCCAGACAATCAACCCTATATATGAAACCAACACCATCGTCATCGTCAGCAAGAAAAACAGGCCGGAAAAAACCAAATTCGTGGTTGTGATCGACTCGGGCTTTTCAAAGGCCGGCCAGGTTAACATCAGGCCCGTCAAAGTTGCCAACACCGGTACAAGAAAAGCCACCACTGCCCTGCCGGCGAAGCCATCTGGCTGAGAGCTGGTAAATGGCCAGTGGATTGCTGATCGTTCGGGCAATTTTGGGTAGGCTGAAATACCTATCACCCAAAACACGACGATACTCACCCCCGCCATCAGCCAGTAGAAGATTGGTATTTGACTATAATCCACGGCTATCTACCTTCGTTTAATAAACGTTTTCTAAGGCAGCATTATTCTAAATTTCTGCCGACGCCGGGCCGGGCACAGCTTCCGTCACCTGCCGGGCCGCATGCGACCGGGTCAAAATCCAATCTGTCTGTCGGAAATCTCACGCGATAGCGTATTAACTTATCGGGCGCAGTATAAATCCATCGGAGGCAATGGGCGTTTGAATTGTTGGTTCAATAAACTCGTGCTAGTTAGTCACTGGTGAGTTTGCAATTCTTATGTCATCGATATCCAGTTGTCCCCAGAAGTGGGTTACCGGATCTCCAAACGAGAAATAGTGTTCGGTCAGGGCCAGTACCACACGGGTAAAGTCACGATAAGCTGAATCGACGCCGCTGATCGTA